>JGI24422J19971_10000199_pt1 | contig 30881 bp, 32 predicted proteins | sample DeeMarSWOR152_54_FD_19971 | JGI IMG/M metagenome (IMG submission 19971) | reverse complement strand
TTTAATAGCTTTTAGTGGCGATATTAAATTAAGAGACTTTTATGGGACTTTGAGAGGAGATTTTTTTTGAAGATTAAAATCGTAAGTGCTATTGGTGGAGACACGTTGGACTTGAAAGTAGACCCTTTAATGACTATAGGGGACGTCAAGAAGATGGTTGCCGAAAAGAAGAAAATACCACCGAGCACCATAGTTGTAACATTTCATACAAGGGAACAACCAGATAATACCACTTTAAAAGAAGCAGGCATAAGTGATGGCGATAAGCTTTTCGCAGTAACGCGAACACTAGGCGGATAATTATTTCATAAAATCACTCTATATTTTTTCTGAAAGCTTTAAAGCACGAAAGTTTTAAGTCTCGTGATGGGTTATTATTCTATTAATAAAGAGTTTTTGTTTGGTTTCATTTTTGGTGGTGATAATATTGGAGATCAGGGAATTATTATTACGTGGAGGCGTCCTAGTAATCGACCCCTATTCGAGTACAGAAACGCCCAATGAATTCNTGGCAAAATATGGCGGTTATATTAATGAAGTAGCGCTTGTAGCTAAACANGAAAGCGGTTACGCATTGTATANATCAAGCTCAGCGCCTACAGATGCTAAACAACAAGATTTTTACAGNACTTTCTCGCGAATAGCTGACGATATCGGTATTAAGGTTTATGGCGTTATTCATGGCATGCTTGATAAATACTTTGGGATGGATCCAAAATATTCTGTAGAAAAGAGTGGAGGATTTAGGATTTCGGATTATGTGTGTCCCTTTAAGGAAAGTTATTGGAGGTATCTTGGCTCTATAGCTAAAGAAATAGTTAACTTTCCAACTTATGGTATTGTGCTAAGGGGGATAGGTTATCCAAGCAAGGATTTCTGTTTCTGTGACCAGTGTAGAAGAGAATTTAGCGAAATGACAGAAATAGAGAGAGATTTTTCTTTTGAATTTATTTTGAGAGATAAAGAACTTTTTGATAAATGGGTTGAATGGCGTGTTGAGAACGTAAATAAAGCCGTTGAAACAGTAGTTTCCATGGTTAGAAGTGTTAAGCCGGATTTGGAAGTATTAGTGGGTGCTTATTTTGATCCAGAGACCAACTTTATTGAGGGAGCAAGAGAACATTTTGGCCAGGATGTTTCAAAGTTGGCAGATATCACCAGCCACATTTTAATCCACGTGATGCCTTGGAGCCCTATGTTACCTGACGTAGGCACAAACGATTACAGTAATCTTTTACAGAAAATGTTGTTCACGAGGAATCTTAATAAAGCGGATAAAAAACACAGTTTATTTGTATGGGGTCTAAGCGAGGATTCTGACTGGAGTATGGTTTCCAGTTTGAAAAAAGAAACTAACGCAGAAAAAATCTTTGTTCGCACAGATTATCCAGAAGGGTATCAGGAAATGCGGGAAACCCGCCTAGGGCTCTCATAAACACTTTTATAACCAACGACACAATAAAAAATCGACAACGATCCATAAACCATGAAAAACAGCTTAAAATGGAATAATAAAAAGCAAAAAGAAAGAAAATAAATTAAGAAATAGTATTACTTTCTAAAATCATTTTATATTTTTTATTTGCCCCTACCTAAATCTGTTGTTTTTTGATGGACTTTTTTAAAAAAATGCGGCTATTTAATAAGTGAGATATAATAGTTATAAGCAGGATAATACATAATAATATAAAATGGGAGTTATTTTAAAAAACTAACAGTAAAAATTAATTATTAAATTTACATTATTAGTTTCTGGTAAGGACGCGAAATAAATAATGTAGGGGAATAAAAATTTTTAATTGATTACTAGGATGGCGTGATAGGCTTTTGAAGGGGAATTTTCAGTGAAGGAGCATCCTTCCTTTTCTAAAAATTTAACGTGTTTAGAAGACATTTATGAGAAGTTGGTTAAAGGAGAATTTAGTGATGAGGAAGAGGAGCAAAATCGTATCAAGCTATTGAACCTTATTGCTACTTTAAAAGCAGAAGCTTTAGTTTTTGGGGAGGAGGAAACAAAAGAGTTTTTAGAAAAGTTATCCGTAGCAAAAGATGCACTATTAAAATGGAACCCTGTAGTTGAATGGTTTAGGGATGAAAGAGAACTGATTGATTCTCTGTTTGAACTAGTTGTTCAAGGAAAAAGCGTGATGTTAAAACAACAAAAAACAGTTACTTTACCCTCTGAAAAAACAATAAGCTACGTCGAAGAAGCAAAAGAGGAAAAAATCTCAGAAATAAGAGAAGATAAAGCGCGATATAATTATGGTATAGAAACAAAGCCAATAGAATCCGTAGAAGAGAAAGAAGTAGAGATTGAAGAATCTATAGAGCCTAGGTTAGACTTAGAATCTTATTTTTTGAAATTGTTCGAAAAAGCGGACGAGAATCTTTTAAATTTATCCCAAAGATTTATCCTCCACAAACCTTTAATGGTCACACAGGAAATGGTCACACAGGATCATGAAAAAGGTGAAATATTAGAAGTAAAAACCGCTCAAGCAGTCGAAAAAATCGAAAAAATAGGCTACGAGGAAAAGATTGAAAAAGAAGCAGAACTAAAGGCCCCTGAAGCAGAATTAGAGGAAGATATTGAGTTCATAGTCCCTCTCAGCGAAGATCAACTATATTCGAAAATTTTACAGTTAGAAGCTTCGAGGTACAGCACTAAAAAAGAGTTGGAAGAATTAAAAGTTTCTCTTAAAAATCAAAAAATCACCGTGGAAGATTTTGAAAATAAAGCCTCCGTTCTTCAAAAAGATTTAGATCTTATTGAAAGGGAGCTAAAAAGACTTCAAACCATAATAGACAGTGTTTTGAAGTGAAAAAATTCTCCTTTTTCGAAGATTAAGGGAGATGGCTTAGAAGATTTAAGTTTTTAAAATTATTGTAGTTTAGTTTTTATAACTTTATTCCACAGCCAGAGCAAAAAACGGCCCGGGGAGGTAATTTAGTATTACATCTTGGACATCGTGTTTCTGTGAACATTTCCTGTGTATATCCCTGTACATGCGTAGCGGGTTCGTTTTTCATTTTTCTTCGGCTTTTAGGATCTCCGAATAGGTCCTCTAACCCAGGTTCAGGTTCAACCCTATTTTTTGAAGAAGAAAGTGAACGAACAACATTATGAGAAGAAGATCCTAACCCATAGACTTGATCACCTTTATAATCTCTCTCATACTCGTGAGGATTTCTAACCTCTTTAAAAAACTCATTCTCCCTATTATCATTCTTAAAAGCTATTTTTTCCTCTTCCTCAAAATTTTTCCCTTGAACCCGTCCATTATTGTTGGGCCTCCATAACCCTTTAATAAACTCAATAAGTTTTAAATGAAAATATTCTTTCAAACGCTTATAATCTTCTTTAGATATGTTGAGTAACTCCAAAGCCTTATCACGTTCAGTACATTCTTTTTCAACGGGACAACAGTGAGCAAGACTTCCATGGCATGTTAATGACATCGCCATCTCTTGTCTGGATTTATAAGTCGGGTATATCTTCTCAAATCCGATAGAACAGTAGTCTTTATCTAAGGTGATCCTTACGCCTCCCTTTTCTAGGGCTTTGAAGAAATCTTCTGCCCGAAAAACTTTACCGTTTAGAAAGATGGTACCTGCTATTCTAGGTTTTGAGTGGGTCTCCACCATATTCACCCTGAAAAAAATAATCTCGTATTAGGTTATAGGTTTCTTAAAAAGAAGATAACAATAATAAATTTCGTAACACTTTTTTAACATCTATATAACACCCTTTCTCATTTTTAATTCGAGTTTTTGACGGAAAAGTTACGTTTAAATTGAGTTAAAGTCCCTTATTTTAACGGTGAAATGTTTTGAAGATTGCTGTAAGTGGTAAAGGTGGTGTAGGTAAAACAACGGTTGCAGCCACCTTAAGCCGTTTACTTGCCCGCGATAATTTCAAAGTTTTAGCGGTTGATGTAGATTCCAATCCGAATTTAGGAATAGCTTTAGGTTTATCCCCAGAAAAAGCAAACGATATTGTCCCGATCTGTGAAAATCATGAATTAATCCATGAAAGAGTCGGCGGTGAAGGAGGAGTTTACAAACTCAACCCTAAAGCGGATGATATCGCCTCAAAATTTGGAGTTTCCACCAAAGATAACGTTAACCTTTTAGTAGTAGGTACTGTTCGTGTAGCAGGTACCGGCTGTATGTGTCCTGCAGGAGCACTAATTAAAGCTCTTTTGAGAAAACTCATATTAGAAAAAGACGAAATTGTAGTTTTAGATCTTGAAGCCGGCTTAGAACACCTCGGAAGAGGAATAGTGAAAAATGTTGACATACTTTTAGTGGTCCTTGAACCGAACGTTAAATCAATCATTACAGCAAAACGAATTACAGAACTCGCAAAACCCTTAGGAGTCAAAAAAATCGCAGGAATCGTGAACAAAATTTTAGACGGAGAGGAAAAAGAAAAGATCCAATCCTTTGAAAAAGAGATCGGAATCCCAATCCTTGTAACTTTGAACTACGACCCTTTGGTCTTTGAAGCAGATAGTAAAGGAATCCCACTACTTGATTACTCCCCTTCATCAAAAGTAGTAAAAGCTATCAAAGAGCTAAAAAATGAGCTAGTGAGCTACTCCCGGTTGTCGCGGTGAGCTTCCTGTTTCAGCGACTGAACAGAAAAAACTTTGAAAAAAAGAACAAAAAAACGAAAAACAACCCGTTTTCCACCCAGAAAAAAAGAAACCAGAAAAGAGCAAAAAACTATGAAAAAAATCAAAAAAACACAAAATAAGAGAAAACCACAATTCACCCCCCAAAAAACCATGTAAAACGAAAACACGCCCAAAAAATAAAAACAAAAATAAACAAGTTATAAGAAAGATATCAAAAACAAAAACCAATTTTCCACGCAGAAAAACGAAAAAACAAAACGGAAAAAGAAGAAAAACAACAAAAAAACAGACGACCTATTAAAACTATAACATGCTCTTGAGGTTATTTTAATGGAAACTTCATCGAAAGATTCGTATTTTTTATCAGATAAAAAAGTTCAGAATATAGTGGAAAAATCGGTTGTTAAAAGACTGATTTCTTCTTTTTTCTCTCCAAGAAGAGGAGTTATTGAAGCTGCTTTATTACCAAATTCGAAAAGTAGTGCTATAGTCTTTTTTTTAATTGGAGCACTTTTAGGTCTTGGAAGGGGGCTTTATGAAAAGGATTTTTTAGGTTTATCAGAAGAAGTTGGCGAAGAACAGTCGATAATAGTCCTTACATGGGCATTCTCCCTTGGGATACTCTTTTTGATTGCTTGGATAGTCTTATCAGCTCTTATTTTAACGTCTATTAAAGCATTTAGAGAATCGACAGGAAGCATAAATATTTCTGCAAGCATCTCAGGATATGCAATGATACCAATGCTATACGTAGCCCTATTATACGTCATATTAATGGGTATCTTCGAAGTAAAATGGACAACATCTATAGAAATTTTAGTTAAGAGTATAGGTTTAATCGCTACAATTATTTTCGGCTACCTGCTTAACGAGGGCATAAAAGAAGGCTACACCGTAAGCAAAAAAACAGCAAAATATGTAAGTATCTTCATAACCTTCGTAGTAGGACTATTTGTTATAACTGCATAGAATTATTCTTACTTTTTGGTTAAAATGCTTATTTTACAAACATTTCATCATGAAAGAATAAAAAAAACACCAAAAAAATGGAGAAAAACTTAAGTTATTCTTTTCAATTATATGATATTGATACTTTTCTTTTCTTGACGTATCCTTTTTATGAAAGTTACCGGCTTAGTGGAGTTCCATCCGCTGACAAACTCACGGTTAGTATCGATAAAATATTGATTTCGGTCGGAGGTTTGAACTTTGAGTGAAGAAATGATGGATTGTCCACGATGTTTCGAAAACGTGCCAAGCACGTATATTTTGTGTCCGTTTTGCGGGTATGATCTTACCCGTCTTCTTGAGGTTAAGTTTAGGCCTCCTGTTTATATGCGTGATAGGATTCGTCGTGCCAAGGGTGTTGTATTGGATCCTCTTAACACTATGACCGAGATTGCGGAGAATCCTGATGGGAAAGGGGTAGTTTTAATTTTATTGTTTTATGCTTTTTTGTCTATGATAAAAGTTGCAGTGTATGCTTACCATATAAACATAGATTATGTTGGTTTTAGTACTGCTGAACAGAGTAGCGTTAATTCTAGTTTGGCTAAAGCGTTATTGGCGTTAATTTTTCTTGGGTCTATGATTTTTCTGCTATTACCCTTGTTTATTTTGTTTTTAGGGAGTTTTGTTATTTGGCTAGTAATCAAATTGTTAGGAGGTAAGGGAACTTATTTTCAAACACGGGTCGTAGTAGGTTATTCCCTTGTACCAGTTTTGTTGGGTGAAATACTTTCCATTCTAATCCTGTTTTTAGGACTTAGTGATGTTTCTGTGACGGTTACAAGCGGACAAGGTATGAGCAACATAGTTCCGAACATGGTTACCGCAATAGAAGATATGCAAGGTCAAGGGGTGGTCACAGCAACTAACTATCTTATACTACTGTTTTGGATTTGGGCTGCCCTTCTAATGACTATAGGCATTGCAAGAGCACACAGGATGAGCTATTATGAAGTAGGAGCCCTCGTCTTTATCCCTGTGATCGGCTTTGCTGTCCTCCTAGCACTATGAGAGTGAAAATGAGTAGGGGATAACTTTTTTTGAAGATCGGGAATCGTGAGATCAAAATAGCTATTTGCCACAGGATTCCTGAACGCACAATTCACATAAAAGGTAGGCCCATGCCTCTATGCGCAAGGTGTACAGGTATTCTTATCGGTGCTTTATGGGCAATGCTATATCTCCTATTTTCATGGACAAATGTTGGCTTTTTTGGCTTTTTAGTCGGCATAATTTTGATGTTGCCAGGTGTTATAGACGGGTTTACACAACTATTAGAGTACAGGGTAAGCAACAATTTACTCAGACTAGTTACAGGACTATTTATGGGGGTTGGAGAAGTTTTGATAGCGAAAGCGTTAGCAGAATTCGCTGTCATAATCTTAACTTAATTTTGTTTTTTCGTTTCTTTTTTAAGGGTTGGGTTAGAAGTTTATAGTGGAAGATTGTTTTATGTTGGTTTTTAAGGGTTATTTTAGTGGTTTGCTTTTTAAGGTGTTTTTAAGTGGATGGAAAGATGGGTTCTTCTGAAGGGGTTATTTTGCCTGATTGGTTTCTTTTGAAACATGTTTCTGGGTTGGATTTTGATCCTGAGGCTTGGGTGGGTTTAGCGGATGAGCGGATTGAGCGGTTTTCTCGGAGGGAGCGTTGGTTGTTGCGTAGATCTTCAGCTGTTTTTGAGGATGAATGGTTGCTTCTGGTTAAGAGGGAGTTTGCGGGGCATGTTTTGTTGAGGTTAGCCGTTTCTGAGGATGAGAGGTTGGCATCTTGGTTGGTAGAAAATGAGGGAGATCTTTTTGAGTATCGGTTTCGTGCAGCCCTTAACAAAGAGAAGTTACAGGTTATGCGGTTTTTGTTTGGAAAGGATAAAATGTTGTCTATAAACGATTTGGAAAAAGTTTTAGGGGAAGAGAATATTTTGAAGCGTTTTGGGTTGTATACACCTTCCAGAGTTCGTCATTTTAGGTCGGGGATTGAGGAGAGTTCTGGTTATGTTGCTATATATTTTACGGATGTTCCTGATGTTATAGGTTCTAAAAGAGCTTTACTGTATAAGGGGTGGGCTATTGCGCCTTTGTTTGTGTTTTTTGGGAGTATTAAAAGGAAATTTGAAGCTTTGCTTCGAGAAAAGATCAAAAAGTTGCAAGATCGTGTGGCAGGGGAGCCTGCCTTACAGGAAAAACTTAAAGCTATTCGTGATAAGCTGAGAAAAATCGCGAAAAAGTATAGTTCTGACTTTGGATTTGAGCCTGGTGAAATTCCTTCAGGTACTCCGCTTTTCAACAGGGTTGACTTGATGCCGCCTTGTATGCAAGAACTGATAATGATTCTTTCAAAAAAGGGGCATTTGGAGCATGGTGAAAGGTTTCAGCTTGGACTGTTTTTAAAACGCTTAGGTATGTCTTTAGAAGACCAGCTCAGGTTTTGGTACGATCAAGCGGTTGATAATATAGGTCTTAATTATGAAGAGTTTACTAGAAAAGTTGAATATATTATAAGGCATTTGTATGGACTCGAGGGATCAAAGATCGATTATTCACCTCCTAAATGTAAGACTATTGCCGAGTCCTATTTTTGTACTTTTGCCCATAAAGATCCTGAAGAGGTTGAAAAAACGGTTTTAAACATGATTAGATTACGCTTAGGTGAAGAAAAAACCCTGAAAAATTATGAAAATTTTATCGCTAAAATAAAGAGTGATATGGTTTCGGGAAAACCTGTTCTGGCATGTAAGACCGCTTTTCACCTTGTTTTCGATAAACCTCTTAAACACCTTTCTCACCCATTACAATGGTTTTATCAAGCTGCTAAAAAAGAGGGCTTATTGGAGGAAAAAAATAACAAAGAAAAATGACCTCTTTTATTGATTTTTTTAAGTTAATAGTAGGTGGTTTTTTGTGGAGAAAACGGTAAATAAGGAAGATTTAAGAAAGTTTTATGAATCAATTTTTGATTTAAAGCCTTTGATTAAAGCTATAGGGCTTACAGATTTTGAGAGGCGAGAGTTTGGTTTTTTATTATCTAAAGATGTTTTTAGTCGCAATTTAAGTTTCAAAACTTTAAGTGATTTTAAGAATTTTATCCTAGAAAAATTGCCTTTGCAACAATTTGTGGGCGCGGTTTATGATCAGGGACCTACGTTTTCAAACCCTATTCAAAAATTAAACTGGTCTTATAGAGAGTTTATTTTTGATGTGGATTTGGATGCGTATGATATGGTTCGGCATTGTGATTGTAAAGGTTCAAAACAGGTGTGTGAAGATTGCTGGTCTCTTGCGCAGGATGCGGCACTGTTTTTGGATGAAACTTTAAGAATAGATTTCGGATTTGAAGATCTTATTTTTGTTTTTTCTGGGAGGAGGGGGATCCATTGCTGGGTTAGGGATCATGTAGCTAAAGAATTAGATTCCGAACAAAGATCAGCTATTGTAAGCTATCTTACCATGATAACCGATGAGAAAAGAAGTCAAAAACTTGAAGAAATTCCAAAGTATGCTAAACTTTTAAGGGATAGGGTTTTTCAAAAGATCGCGAAATCGTTCTTTTTAAACGTTTCAAAAAAAGATTTAAACCTTTTAGGTTTTCGCCCTGAAGAAGCAGAAAAGGCTATTGAATTTGTAGAATCAAAGGAAAAATTTTCCCCCGAAAATTATTACAAAACTATTCCAGAACATGTAGATCCTAAAAGGGTTTCTATGGCGATAGTTCTTGGGAGATATCCTCGCCTTGATAAGCCAGTAACTTCAGACATACGTAGACTTCTCAGGATTCCAGGGTCAGTACACTCAGCCACAGGAAAAATTTGTACGATAATTGATAGTCATAAATTGGAAAATTTTTCTCCAAAAGATGTTCCAACTATTTGGGATTTAATTTGAAAAAAATAACTTTAAAGAGGCTTAAACATTAAATAGATTGTTGTCTATTTAATAATAAGAATAGGAAATAGGTTAGAAGGCTGTTTTTTTGACAATGAAAACAATAGATGAAGAATTTCGCAAAAGTTTTGTGGCTTTCCTCCTCCTTACCCGTGGAGGCATACCCATTTTAAAAGTAGTGTCCACAGAACGATTATCCGTGGATTTAGACTTAGCTTCTGCGGCAATTTTTGCTATTAAACAAGTTTCAGATCACATTATTCTGCGTTCTGGAAGGCTTGAATTTAGGTCCGATGATAAGTCTGTTGTGGTGGGAGCAGGAAAACAGATTATTACAGCCTTTTTATTAAAAGAAATGGAGTTTAAAACTAAAAAACACGTAAAACTGGTTACAGAGAAGCTTAAATGCCTTATTGAACAATTAGAAGAAGATTTTATAACAGTTATAGATTGTGTTAAAAACATCGAAAAAGTCAAGTGCAAGGTGATGGAGCTATTTGGAGATATCTTCCTTGAAAAAGCGGAAAAACTACCGTCTCCAGAAGAACTTATTAACAAACCTTCAGAATACTTTTTTAAGAGTATAGGCCGTAATGTTTTTGATTTATATTTGAATTCTCCTTCCTTCCAAAATTTTATTAAAAAAGAAAATCTTGAAAAAGCCGTAATAACGAATTTGTATAATTCAATCGACTATAGCTTTTGTCTATGCTTTGAAAACATCTTAAAAAACCACGATAATTTATCTTCTGAAAAACTTATGCACCTACTCCTTTTTTTAGTTAAAACAGGCCTTGCAGAAATTTTTGTTGATACAAAAAAGTTTGATATAATCTTTTCCACCTTTTAAAAAAATCATCATCATTTTTTTTCATAATTTTTTAGCTAGGGATTTAAGAGCTGATATCCAAGCTCTCGTGTCCGCATACCCACTTTTTTCAATCCTTTACTTTTGGCTATCTGTGCTAATTCTAAAACTTCTTTAGCAGAAGGAGGAGTTGCCCGTCTTAGAGGCTCTCTCACATTTTCACTATTAAAAAATTGTTGTATGATGTAAGTACCCCTAAAATCATTAGCTTTTAAAAACTCTGATATTTTAATAACGTCTTTTTCCCAAACAAGTTGGCTAAGAACAGTGGTTCGAACCTCAAAATCTACCTCACTATCATTAATTATATGGTAAGTATTTTTTATTAATTGGGCAACATTGGGGTTTTTCGCTTGGGAAATTTCAGGATATCTCTCAAAGGGGCCTTTGATATCTACGGAAAACTTATCAATGACACCTATCAACTTTTTTACCATTTTAGGGAAGCTACCATTGGTGTCTATGTTAACATAATAGCCCTTGTTTTTTAAAAGACGACAAAGATCAATAATCGATTCTTGTATACAAGGTTCGCCGCCAGTTATTGAAACAGCTTCAATCAGGAAGTTTTTCTCAATCATTGACGCTATTTTTTTCATGCTTACTAATTTACCCGAAGAAAGAGAAAGGATGTTGGTATTTTGACAAAAAGGACAGTCGAAGTTACACCCGCTGAGAAAAATTACCGCAGAAGATTTTCCTGGGATGTCGACGGTGCTAAAATCTACAAAACCACCAACATAAAGCTTTTTTTCAAGAGATTCGTTTAAGTTGGAGTGGTCGTTTTGCATAGTTTTTCTATCCTTATAATGAATTAATTTAAAGCTTGAGATATTGCTTTTTCCAACTTGTCTGGTATAGCGCCGATAACCCGTGTAAATTCCTTTCCATCTTTGAATATTATAAAAGTTGGAATCGCGGTGATATTAAGCTTCATAGCCATCTCGGGATTTTCATCCGTATTAACCCTTAGGAAAATAGCTCCATCATATTTCCCAGCCATCTTTTCAAAGACTGGCTCCATTCGTTTGCAAGGTGGGCACCATTCAGTCCAGAAATCAACTACTACCATATCGTGTTCCTTGATCATGTTTTCTGCTTCTTTTTGGTTTGTACTTTTCGCTAAACTTTTTTCTTTTTCCGACATGTAATGACCTCCTTGAAATAGAAACATATGAACTAAAAATTAAAAATTTAATTGATTATTAGAACATCATAATTTTTTTGTTTACATTTTTTCAGGTGGTTTGATGCCTAACAAGGATAAGATTCTTCCCATTATTTTATTGGTAGTTTCTACTAGAACCATACGTGCACTCCTTATTTTAGGGTCTGTTTCACTGACAACAGGGCAAGTATCATAGAAGCGGTTAAAAAGGGTCGCAGTATCAAAAGCATAAGTGCATAAAACATCGGGTCTACGTTCATCATAAACCTTTTTAAGGTTTTCTGGAAAGGTTGATAAAAGCTTGATTAACTGCCATTCTTCATTCTCTAAATCGTAACCCATAATATCTGAAACGCTACCAATAACACCTTTTTCTTCAGCCACTCGCATTATACCAAGTGACCTGACAAAGGCATATATCAGGAAAGGAGCGGAATTAACTTTGATATCTATCGCTTTCTCAGGCTCAAAAATAACAGATTTAGTAGGCGAAACCTTTAAAATAGCGTATTTTAAAGAGGCTGCTGCAATTTTCTCCGCGATTTCACGTTTTTCCTCATCACTATACGGTCTTTCTTTCATCTTATCTAAAATGTTTTTCATAAGCATGTCAAAAAGTTCATCAGGGGTAACATAACTCGCTAAACGCCCTCTCATTTTCATGCCTTTTACATGAACGAACTCAAAGTCTAAATGTTCCTGGTTTTTCGCTACGTCCTCATACCCGAGAGCATATAATGCTATTCTTATTCTTGATTGGGGAAGCTTTTGCGCCTTTCCTATAACATTAAAAACCTTGCAAGCCTTAGTTTTTCGCATTTTGATTATGCTGTACGGTATATCCCGTGTCTCGTACAAAGTAGTGCCATCACTTTTAACTAAAACAGCATCTCCCAGTTCTTCAGAAATACCAAGAGCCTTTTTGGCTCCCGTTTTTTCCCCAAATTCATCTGCTTTAAAAACTATCGCTCCGTCTTTTTCAACCAACAAACCCTTTTCTTTAAACCTTTCAAAGACCTCTTTAAAAACATCGCTCCACCTTACATCGCTTTCCCAATCAAAGTCCGACATCGCAATATCGCACATAGATAGGGTTTTTTTATGCCCTTTGACCGAGAGAGAAGCAACTTCCCTAAACATCGCCTTAACCTTTTCATCTTTTCCCTCCTCATAAGCCAAAATCATGGAGGAACACTCAGAGACAAGATCCTTCACCCTCACCTTCAATAGATTCCTTAGAGTGAATATGAGGACAGGCATCCGTTCATTCAGCTCGTTAAACGTCTCATAAACCTTTTTAGCATTATCTAACAGTTTAACAAAAACTCTACGATCTTCTTCCTCTTCGCAAACACTGATCTTCTCATTAATCGCATTTAAAATGGCAGAATACTCCTCTTCATCAATGTAAAAACTTTCACTCAAAACTTTTTTCCGTTCATCCCTATCTAAGAGCTCAGAAACATCCTGTTTTAAACGCTGTATCTCTAAAAAATTGTTCATNACAGCATAAACTTGCCCCAACCAAACATCAGGCTTAGCACCACCAAAAGAGATACCATGCTCCTTAAGAAGGGAGTATCCTATAGCAAGAGGAGCCATTTGCACCCCCAAATCATCGATATAATACCTGCGTGAAACTTGGCAACCGAAAAAGGCTAAAAGATTAGCGAAAACATCCCCAATAACCCCGCTTCTGAAATGACCTATATGCATAGGCTTATTGGGGTTTGCCGACGTATGCTCAACAACAACCCTTTCACAAACCTTCCTAATCTCATCAATCACTCCAAAATCATCCCTTTCAAGCACAAACCTACACACAGAATAAGCATAATCATCCCTTTTTAAACGGATATTAACATGCCCACCAACAGTTTCAACAGATGCAATTTCATCCAAAGCAGAAACAACAGAAGCAACTTTTCCCACAACTTCTTCAAGCTTCATACCCAAACGCTTAGTAAGCTCAAAAACCTTCAAGCTGAGATCCCCAAACTTGGGATCAGTCTCCTCTAAAGTACACTCCTCCCCTTCAAAAGCTTCTTTAGCACGAGTAAGTATTCTTTCTTTGACATCACTAAAAGGCTTATACGAACCAGACAAAACAAAACACCCTAAACCAAAACAACTGATTTAGACATAAGAACATACTAAAACAGTAGAATATTCTTATAAGATTATTCTTATAAAATTGTAAAGAGGAAAATTATGCAAAGCTTTAAACTTTTAATTTGTGAAAAATGGTTTTGGGCCCGTAGCTCAGTTTGGAAAGAGCGCCTGCCTTCGGAGCAATACGGACTTGAAGGTCGTACTCTAAGGAGGTCGTGGGTTCAAATCCCATCGGGCCCGCCACTATTTATTTATTGCTTTTCTCTGCTTTTAAGACCTTTTCAAAAAAAGGTATATATTTTTAAGCAGTTTTGTGTGATTAATTAAGAGAGTGATTGGGCCCGTAGCTCAGTTTGGATAGAGCATCTGCCTCCTATGCATAGGATTATATCTGTTTTTTGGTTTTTGCAGCGGATAAAGTAGAGGGTCGTGGGTTCAAATCCCATCGGGCCCGCCATCTTCCCTGATTTTCCAATTAATCCTCTAATGGTTGTCCTCTCAAATTTGGCCAATATAATATTATCAATCCAGGTATTAGAAAGCCTAAGTTCAAAATGATGTTATATTCTAAGGAGTTCATTAGTGAACCGATACTATCTGTAACGAACCAAGCTAGTAAAGCAATAGTTAGATACCGTTGGGCATTGCGTGTGTAATTATCTGCTATGTAAAGTATAGTGATACCCCACCCGATCATTACTCCGCCAAAAATTGCGCTAAGCGCTCGGGGCAAATCCCAACCAGCATCATTGATCTCTGATTCAGCCGAATAATCAGCTGAAAAAGAGAGTATATCGGTTTCTTATGAAGAAAGAGCTGTGGCTGTGAGGACAAACCATGATCCTGCTAGAATAACTATCCAACCAAACAGTACAAAGGAGTATTACGCGTCATAACGAAACGAGTTGGATGGTCTGGATGATGCAAAAATTTTTAGTAGTTTCTTTGTATTAAAAGTATTAGGTAGATAATTGGAAGTGGTTTTTTATGAATTGGTTATTGCTTGTTCCCGTTATTGTGGGTTTAGGTGTTCTTGTGTTCATTTATTTCTTTTTGATGGTTAAGGCTCCTAAGGAGGTTTTGTTTTTTCTTGTAGATAAAGAGGGCGTGTTACAAGAGTGGGGTGAAGGACCTCTTATGAAGATTAAATCGTTTTCTTCCACATTTATGACTATCCCTGTAAATATGGAGGTTGGGACTTGGATCTCAGTACCGACTAAAAGTGGAGAAGCGAAAGTTAGTGCTAGCGGTAAGTTCCGCGTCATGAATGGCGAGTTGATTTTTACAGCATTGGGATCAAGTGTTTCTGAAAAAACTGTTAAAGAAAAAATAAGCCAGCTTCTTTCAGAAACTTTACAAGGTATTGAAACGCTGAAAAAAGACCTTGGTAAAGCCACCGTTTCTAGTATACAGGAAAGCTGGAGACCTTGGAAATATGATAAAGAGTTTCATGAGACATTGCCTTTAAAGACTCAGTCTTTCGGCGTGGAAGTTGATGAAGCAAAAATAGCCTTGGTTGAGTTCGAAGGCTCACCAATGATGGCCCTGTGAACTACTCCCAGCTATTGCAAGGAGCTTCCTGATTCAACGACTGAACTTGCCGAGATTTCTCTCGGTAGAGGTTCTGTCTCCGCAGGCATAAATTTGGACAGTCCCTGCCCTAACACTTCTTCTAAACCTCTTTTCAAGACTACAAACGAAGAATTGTAGTCTCTGCCTATTTCTAACCCACAGTAAGGACATTTATGAGTTCTTACAGCCACGCTTTTCTTTACTTCTTTACCGCATTTATAACATTCTTGTGTTGTTCCTCTCGGGTTCACTTCTACAACTGTCTTGCCAGCTCTTTCAGCCTTGTAAGACAGAAATTGGGCGAATCTGTTCCAAGAGGAATCCATTATATACCGAGCATTATAACTTATCCTTATCAAACCTTTTACGTTTAATTTTTCAACAGCTATTAAATCACAATTGTTTATATAATACCTTGATAGTTTGTGTAAGAAGTCATCCCTCTGGTTTTTGATCCTTTCATGGCTTTTTGCAACTTTTATTTTTTGTTTATTATAGTTGTTAGAACCTTTCTTTTTCTTTGATAATTTTGAACCCGCTCTGATTATACGTAAAAGTTTTGAACCAGTTTTTACCCTTGAACCTAAGTCTCCCTACTTTTTTACCGTTCTTCTTCAGCCCTGACAAGCTTCTAAGGTTTGAAAATAGCCTGTATGGTTCATGTTGGAGAACTTTAGAATATACATTTTTCAGCTCAGAATGCTTTTCTTTTAACTCTGGAATAGAGTTTTGTAACTCAAACATATTCGGTTTTTCCTGTTTGTTCAAACCTTCTAACATTTGGTGGTAGACAAACCTACACCTACCAAGGACTTCCAACAACTTTTCTTTCTGCTCTTTAGTCGGATACAGCCTGAATTTGTAGCTAATCACTTGATAACCGATCTTCATACTCCTTACCTTATTATATTAAGTACATATAACATATAATATATTCCATATATAAGTTTTAGAAGAGGGGCGTAAAAGTGAATATATAGGCTTTCAAACGAATAAAAAAAGAAAAACTAAAAACAACCCGTTTTCCAAGCAGAAAAAAAGAAACAAAGAGATTAAAAAAGAGCAAAAAACGAGAAAAAAATCAAAAAAACAAGAAATAAAAGAAACCCATAATCCACCCACAAAAAACCATGAAAAACGAAAACACACCCAAAATACTTTTATTGTCGTAATGTAAAAAATAGGGGGGAGAATTGGTTATTTTTTAGGTTTTTTAGTCGTCGTTTGGGCTTTGGGCTGGGAGGTTTTCTACGTTTTCTGGGGCTGGGGTTGGAAGGTTTTCTAGAAAGTTTTCAATTTCGTTTAGAAGTTTTGTAATTAGGTTTATTTTGTAGTTTGCGTATTTTTGTTCTCCTTTTTCTAATGATTTATAAGCCTCTTCAACTAATGATCCAGGGATCTTTATTATGTTTTTGAGCAGGGAGTTTAGTTCTTTTAGCGTTTTTTCTTCAATAATTGCTGTTATTTCTGTTATTTTATCTTTCATTTTCTCTAATATGTTTTCAAGCCTTTTTGTTTCACTCAGAGTGTTAAGAGTTATAAACGAGGGACTTGATTCTATCCTATGTTTGGTATCCAAAATGTCTTCCCAAGTAACCGTTACTGTTATCGGTATTTCTGTTCCGGTATCTCCTTCACCGCTTGGTGATGGAGGCGGACCTGTGGTAGTTAATTTGAAAGATTTTGAAATTGTTTCTTCCGCGTTAAAAGCATCTATTGTGGCTTTATTTGTTTCTATGACTGTTAAAGGTTCTTTTGTATTAAGTTCTAGCTGCATGTTTTGAGCGTTTCCTTCTCCCTCGTTGAGGATTTTTATTGTGACATCAAATTCTTCTGCGTGAATGATTTCGTTTGGAAACTCTACCTGTAACTTTACTTTGGGGAATTTTATCTTATCCCTTAACCGTTTTTCAGCCACGATAAACGTGTCTTCTGTCTTTTCAAAAACCCACACACCGACTTCACTTATACATAGATCTTTAATAAGGGAATAGGTTAATTCTTTAGCTTTTTCTAAGAGGGCGAGGTCGGTTTTTTCAACGCTTTCTGTTAAAATTATTGGTATTTCAAGCATCGAATTTTCTTTCGGGTGAGAAAGCTCTGAAATCCCGATTTTTGACCGGAAGTTTTCCACTTCTTCTTTCACTTCAAAGTCTTTCGAAGCCATTTTTAGCAAGATAAAAGTGACAAAACACATAGTAGCCTTTTCTAGATCTTGCCATACGAGATATTCTTCAGCAGCTTTACTAAGATATTCAGTCCCAGACTTGATTAGTGGTAAAGCTTCACCAGAACGGTCAAGATTTCTTAAAAGTTTAGCAGCATGGAACAAAGTGTTTGCAACAAGTTTCCAAGACTTTCTTTTGATGTGCTGATCTTTGGCTTTTAGTAAGAAATCTACTGCTTGCTTTTTAAGCTTTAACGCTTTTTCTTTCTCTCCCCTTTTTTCGAACTTATCTCCAAGATGGAGGGCTTTTTCTGCAGCTCTTGTAAAAGATTTTTGCTTTAAGAGACCTTCTAGTTCCTCCATCATTTGCTCTTCATTAGTGTCTAATTTTCCCAAGTGTGTTCCCACAACAAAACAGTCCTTAAATTTTATACTATTCTGTTTTGTCAAAAACTTTTTGCATAAGCCCTTTTAAATAATCTTTAGCCAACTTCATCTGTTCCTCCCCTTTCTCTGTAATCTCATAATATTTTCTATCAGGACGACCTGTGAACGAACCTTTAACTTTCGATAAAACAAGACCATCACGTTCTAATTTATAAAGAATAACATAGCTTGACACCCTGGCAGGCGAAAAATTAAACCTTTCCTTTATTTCTCTGGCGAGTTCGTATCCATATCTTGGGCCCTCTTGGAGCAATCTTAAAATATAGAGCCAAAGGACTTCTTTCGTTGTCTTTTTATGAAGACGTTTTAAAGCCTTACCCGTTTTTGTTTCCTCATTCAAAAAATCCACGGTCTCCGTAAAAATAACTTAGGATTTAATATTTTCTTTTACGATCTTTTACTTGGTTTTTTTAAATATTTTTATCTTGTAGAGCGGTCATTTTTCCTTTCACTTTCGCTTCTAACTTTCACTACTCCTCTATGAACAGCGCATGAAATACAATACCATTTAACTGTAACATTGCGGGGTATGTAAGTCCCACTTTTCCTCAACTCTTTTGCAAAAACAGGATCCGATATCATGCCTTTAACCTGCGTCCGTTTCTTCGCTTTATCTCGAGGAACCATCCTACCACACTGGGAACATTGAACAGTATAACCGCGCCCTTTTTTCCCTTTAGATCTTCCACCTGATTTTCTCTTTTTAGGCAATACTAATCACAACCTATACATTAATCTGATCTCGTCTCATCATTTAAATATGTTAAGCAAAACAAAAAGAGAAATAAAGATTAACTTTAAAGATATGCGAAATTTCGCATCTTTATACATTAAAAGAAGATTTTTGCATCTATCCTGCGAGAACTTTCTCTATTTTTTTCCTATATTCCCGTAATACTCTAACAGCTAATCCCATGGAGAAAAACTCTCTTGAAGCCCCAATCAACACAAACTCGCCAGCACTAGATAAAATCGTATAGCCAGTCTCCCCCCTAACGATCACTTCCCAAAGATCTCCGTGCATTAACTGTTGCGTTACCATAGTTCCCGTCGAAGTGACTGCCGCAGAAACTGCGGATAATAGGTCAGGGTCTGTGCCCTTTTGAGCGAAAAAGGCTAGACGACGACCTTCTCGCGTAACTACTGCTAAAGCGTCAAGATCACAATAACGTGAAATTTCGCCCAACGTTTTAACAAGCTTCTTTTTTACTTCAGGACTAAGTTCGGTTTTCATTCCCAATTGTTGCACCTACACAAAAATATTAAGTTGAAAAGTACTCTTTAAGTTAAATCCGTTTCAGTCGTTAAATTTTTTTCGTATTAAGATGTTATCTATCCGCTTATCTAACATCCGTTTCGCTCAATTATTTTTTTTCTTTTAGAGTTGAAAGAAAGGAAAGGGACTGTTAATGTTTGATATCGTGATTGTGGGCAACTTATGCCTTGATATTGTTCATAATGAAGGCGCCAATAAACTCAAAGAAAGAACAATAAGGGAAAAAAATGTGGAAAAAAAACTTTTTTTAGGGGGTCCTCCTGCGTATGCGGGATTCACTGCCGCTAAATTAGGCGCGTCTGTGGGCATTGTTAGCGTGGTGGGGAAAGATTTTCCCGACGAATATTTACATTTTCTGGACTCTAAAAACATCGATATTAGGGGAGCTAATAGGCGTGGAGAATATAGCACAAGGTTTTTTCATAGATGTACACGGAATGAAGAAAGGTTCTCCAAACTTATAACAAAGGCAGACAAGATTACCAAGAAAAATGTTCCTGAAACATATTTTAAAGCTAAAAGTTTTTTAATTTCCCCTGTTATGCATGAAATTTCCCCTGATTTTATAAGCTGGCTAAGAGAAACTGTGGGTAAAGGGCCTTTAATAGGTGTTGATCCCCAGGGTTTTTTACGGATGATCAAACCTGATGGAACTGTTTATTTAGAATGTGGGACAAATTTTGACGAGATTATGTGTTATGCGGACATTCTTTCGCCTTCTGAAGAAGAAGCTTTTGCTATAGCAAACATAAAAAGAAACAACTTAGATGCGTTAATCAATTTTTTTAAAAAAAAGGAGAAAGGCATTTTTTTAATAACTAGGGGATCAAAAGGATCCATAGTTATAGATATCAAAGAAGGAAAAAAAACAGTGTTTAAGATCCCTCCTTGCAAGCCGAAAAAAGTCATAGATACTACAGGGGCAGGAGACGCCTTTCTTGCCGCTTTTATCGTTAAACACCTTTGGTCGGAGGATGTTCTTCAATCCGCAAGGTTTGCTTCAGCTGCTACGAGCTTTCTTATAGAAGAGAAGAGTGCTTCAGGTTTTGGTTCTTTAGATCAAGTTGAAGCCCGCGTAAAAGAACAATACGATCAATAAAAAATGGTAATGGTTGGAGAGAATAAAAAGAGGAAGTAGAAAAAAAGGGGAGAAAGGCGATAATCAGAAAAATCTGAGCCGGTTCTTTGCTTTATTTAATGATTCTTCTAGTTTTTATGATCGGATCATTTTCATTATCATCGGCAGTAGTTCCCATCCGTGCTCTATTACACCTAGAGAACCTTTCATACATTCTCTTTCGCTAAATTTTTTAATGTTGTCTGGTTCCAGTTTTTCGTAAGCGATCATAAACGGGATTGGGTCGTCGCTGTGAACTTTTAGTTCTGGCGGTGTTGCGTGATCTGCTGTCACAAGCACTGCTAATTCGCTTAAATCATAATGCTTTAACAATTCCCTCACAAAATACCTATCTATCTCTTCAATCGATTGCACTTTTCTCTTGAAATCTCCATCATGACCAGGCTCATCAGGACCTTTTAAATGAGTATAAACTACATTGTGTTTTTCTAAGAGCTTTTCTGTACTTTCAAGCCTTTCTTCTAAATCTGCTTTTTTATTTTCGGTTGGAGGAGAAACTTCTCCAGCATCCATACCTAAGAGTTTTGCCACACCGTTTTCTACAGGCATCTCCGTTACAGCAGCAAAACTTGCCTGAAAAACTTCGTTTATCGGTTTAACTTTTGGCAAAGAACCCCCAGCATCCCTCAAAAGCAAAATATTACCCTTAAGCTTATCCAAGCTCTCTCTTTTCTGATTCACCGGATGAGAATCTAAAATCTCTAAAGCTTTTCTTGTGAAAATATTCGCAAGTTCTGCCGTTCTTTTAGCTTCTGAAGTGTCTTCAAGGGACTCGCATAAAGAAACTTTACTCTCATAACTTTCTTTAGCTGTTGATATTTTTCCTACCTTAGCGTATGCAGGGTCCGTATTACCAACATTATCCGACAATCCAAGCTTGCTTCCAAGAACTATTACTCCCCGATGACCCACAGTAGATTGAACCCGCACATAACCATTATCTATCCCCAGCTCAAGACCATCCACAGCCTTTGCAAGCTCCTTTGCTTCTTCTGATGAAAGATCTCTACCACACCTTCTGTCAAGTATCACAAGATCCTCTGAATCCGCATCGACTGTAGCAAAGTTAGCGCGAAAAGCTACTTCAATCCCCTCTTTAATCTTAATATTGACCCCTAACGCCTCTAAAGGGCCACGGCCCGTATAGTATTTATGCGGATCATATCCCAATATCGAAATAACCGCCACATCACTTTCAGGAGCAATTCCCTTTCCAATAGAATACTGAAGACCACACTTAGCCTTCGAAACCAACTCATTTAAACCAGGAGTTTCAGCAACTTCAAGAGATGTTTCCCCATTAATTCTGTCCGCCACACCATCTAAAACTAAATAGAGAAGCTTCAACACGATACAATCACCTAAAAAACAAATTTTAGAAAAACACTACATCCCACATAAAATATTTTATCCCTCCAAAAAACCCAATATTTTATAAAAAAACATGGTTATAAAAGATACAACATATACAAATATATAATAAATATATCCTAATATTAGAAGCAGATTGTTTTTAGGTTTGGAAAGATCATGGTATGTTTAATACGGCAATTTAGATCCATTTTAGAGAAAGTCCGAACCCGATACTTCATCCAATTAACAGAGAAAGAGAAAGAAGAGGTAGACAGAAAAATTCAGGAAAAACTCGAAGAATTAAAGAAGAAAAAAATGACCCATAAAGAGGCAAAAGCCTTTCTTGAAGAGTTGCGAAGAACACCGGAATGGGGGCGCTTAGAACTCTGGCTAGCGGAAGAAATAAGGAAACTAAGAGCAAAAAAGAAAGAAAAAGATGAAGAGGAAAAAGAAAAAATAGAAGAAAAACTACAAAATTCAAAAGAAAAGGAGACAGAAAAGAAGAAAAAGAAAAAAATAGTCACATATGCCTCTTAAAAAGATTTATGGTTTATTCAAAAACATTATTGAAATACAAATCTAGAAATCTTAGAGTTGTGAATTCAAAGCCTAAGAAAACAAAGTTTTAAACCCCTACTACCTTTAGAAGCAGAAAATCGAAAAAATGGGGAGCGAATTGAAAAAGATAAGATAGACCAAGAAAAGACAAATGACTAAAAAACTGATATGTTCTTCTCATTCAACCATGTTCTTATTATTCAAACCTGTTTCCACAATCCTTACACACATATACCTTATGGAATACTGGTACGTGTCCACTATAGGTTAGGGGTTTACTCTTGTCAGTCTCAGTCTTTAAGTTTTTGCTTCCACACTTAGGGCAAGTTAATGGCACATCATCTCCTCCATAATCCTTATTATTAACTTACTTTTATAAAATCTTTAGCATTTCCTAACTGAGATATTTTTTGATTTTAAAATTATTTCCATCACTTTTAAAATTTATTCTATACAAAGCTATTAATAAGCCATTAAGAAGATGGGAAAAAGGTAAAAAATGGGGACAAATAAGAGTATTAATGTTTTTCTATTTTTTTTCTCCATTATTGATTCTTGGATATCCTTCTGGCCTGAATTTATAACCATACTGTATAACGCCGTTTTTATTTACTGCAATTATTTTTCTAAAGGTTGTCTCAACTCTCATTCCTGCTTTTATTTCCCCAAGATTACAACCGACTAACTGACCGGTGACTCTTACGCCTTCATCTAGTTCCACAATAGCTAATCCGTAAGGTGTCTGGTACTTTAAGCCTTTTGGCGGTACATCGATTATGGAATAACTTACAACTTTTCCCGTGCCTTTAAACCTGTAGTCTTTCATCTCTTTTCCGCCACATTCAGGACATATCAACCTTGGGGGAAAATATTTTTTACCACAATTGAGGCATTCTACGCCTATCAAACTGTATAAAGATTTCATCCTTCTCCAGAACATAGGCACGCTTTCTAGATGGGCCATTTAACAGTTTCCTCCTTTAAAAAACTTAAATTGTTAATTAAATATTAGTTTTAATTCTCATCTTGAAAATATGTGAACTACCGCTGTAGCGCCACTTCCACCTACATTATGAGTTAACGCGGTCTCAGCCCGGTTTACTTGCCTTTTATGAGCCTCTCCTCGAAGCTGTTCTACCACTGATACAACTTGCGCCACACCTGTAGCCCCTACAGGATGACCCTTTGCTTTTAGACCTCCTGAAGGATTTATAGGGATCTTTCCATCGACCTCTGTTAAACCTTCCTCTACAGCTTTTCCTCCCCCACCTGGGTGGAAAAATCCTAAATCCTCAGTCGCGACTATTTCGGCTATAGTGAAACAATCATGAACTTCTGCAAAATTCACGTCTTTTGGCCCCATATTAGCTGCAGTATACGCCTTTTCAGCTGCAAGTCTTGTAGCTTTTAAGCTAGTTAAATCTTCACGATCATGAAGGGCGAGAGTATCTGACGCTTGACCAGAACCCAAGATCCATACGGGAGTATCTGAGAACTTTTTCGCCATATCCTCGCTCGCAAGAATCACCGCCGCACCTCCATCAGATATGGGGGAACAGTCAAGCAATGAAAGAGGGTCTGCCACTATTCCAGAAGCCAACACTTGCTCTATCGTAATTTCCCGTCTAAACTGAGCCTTAGGATTATTTTTCCCATTTTTATGGTTTTTCACAGCCACCATAGCCAGCTGTTCCTTAGTAGTTCCATACCGTTCCATGTGAGCCTTTGCTATCAGGGCGTAAGCCCCAGGAAAAGTCAACCCAACAAAAGTTTCCCATTCTTGATCTGCCGCGGCTCCTAAAGTGGTTGTCACATCTTCAGTACAAGGTGAATCGCTCATTTTCTCTATTCCCCCAACCATGACCAAGTCATATTCACCAGCTTTTATGGTCAAATATGCTTCTCTAAGGGCAAGGCCGCCGCTTGCACAAGCGCCTTCAACTCGCATTGCAGGTATGTTCTTTAAACCCGCATTATCGGCTAATAAAGCACCCAAATGCTCCTGGCCTATAAAAAGACCAGCACTCATGTTTCCCACATAAAACGCTTCAATGTCCCTATTACTGCACCCCGCATCTTCAAGGGCTTCTATTGCAGCCATCGTAAAGATTTGCCGTAAACTATAATCCCATAACTCTCCGAATTTCGTCATCCCGACGCCTATCACCGCTACATTACGCATAAAAAACACCCTTGCCTTCTTTATATTCCTCGAATCTTGCTTCTATGCTTAGCGTAAAGCGCATAACTCACATACTCTTTCAACCGAATATAATCATCAACATTCGGTGCATTTTTCCTCTTCTCTGGTAATAAGTCCGTCGTGATTAAACTGAAAGCATCGCTTCCCGCACCTGAACCGTAAGAAGTAACCAGTATCCTCTCCCCAGGATTTGCTATATCTAAAATACGGGCCAATCCAAGAAGTGAGCTCCCAGAATAACTATTCCCTATATGTCGAACAACCAAACCTTCTTTCAGTTTTTCAGTAGGTATTTGTAGTGAAATTGCTGTACGCAAGGGAAACTTCGCGTTTGGTTGATGAAACACAAAGTAGTCATAATCGTTTATTGTTGTCCCCAGCTTGTCCATCAGTCCTTGTGCACCGCCTATTACGTGCTTGAAATATGCTGGTTCACCGGTAAATCTTGCTGCATGGCATGGAAATTCTGCCCCGTCTCGTCTCCAAAAGTCGGGGGTATCGGTCGTAAAGGAAAAAGTGCCTTCAATTTTTGCCACGCAGCCGTTTTTTCCGATTATATATGCTGCTCCTCCTGCACTCGCCGTGTATTCTAAAGCGTCTCCTGGTTTTCCTTGGGCGCAGTCTGCGCCGATGCTCATTCCATATTTTATTTCATCAGACGCCACTAAACCCATGCACATCTGGATTCCTGCGGTACCTGCTTTACAAGCAAATTCTAAGTCCGCACAAGTTACGCAAGGTACCGCGCCTAAGGCTTCTGCTACGGTTGATGCGGTAGGTTTTACCGTGTAGGGATGTGATTCTGACCCCGTGTAAATGGCGTTTATTTCACTAGGATCGATTTCAGCAACCTTTAAAGCGTTTTTTGCTGCCTCAACTGCTATGGTTATGGTGTCTTCATCCATGTCGGGAACTGATTTTTCCACAACCCCCAGTCCCTTGGCGATTCTTGAACCGTCTTTTCCCCAGACTTTAGCAATTTCCTCAATTTTTATCCTGAATCGAGGTATATAGGACCCGTATCCGACAATTCCGCATATTCCATTTTGCATCATGGAAACTCCTCCTCTAAATTTAATCATAATGAAAGCGGCAACATTGTATGCTTAACTATTGGTTTTTCATAGGAGAAACAGTTTCTAATTGATCGATTAAATATTCAATCCCCAGCATACTAGTAGGGCTTAAATCGCTACATATAAATTAAAAATCGTAAATATTGGTCCAAATGATGGAGCATCAAATTAATATATGAAAACTAAACTATTTACATAAACTTAAATTGTTGGCCTAATCCTTATTTGTATTTCCTATTTTTATCCGCTGACATATCTTATAAATTCTGTTTAACAGCCATAAAACATAAAATAAAAACTGAAACATTTTAACAGATAGATTAATAAATCAACTGTTTAAAAGTTATTAAACTACACACATCTTAGGTGGGTCNTTTGACGGAACTAGAATACTTTTTAAAACCTGCAAAATTGACGGAACTAAAACGCATTTTTAAACCTGCAAAACGCGTAAATAATTGCGTTGTTGCCCTTCGAGAAGTTGTTCTCCATGCGCGCGAAATAGAAAAAACGGGAAAAGAAGTTTTAAAATTAAATATCGGAGACCCTAATAAATTTGATTTTGACACACCGCCACACATAAGAAAAGCTTTACGAGAAGCTGTCGAGAGCCGATATAACTTTTATGCCCCAGCAGAAGGATTACCCGAGTTTAAAGAAGCTGTAGCCCGCCGTGAAAAAAAGGTTAATAACGTTGAAATAGACCCTGAAAAAATAGTTGCTACTTCTGGCGTAAGCGAAGGAATAATATTCGTGGTCTCGGCCCTACTAAATCCTGGAGAAGAAATTTTGGTTCCGGGACCCACTTACAGCCCTTATGAAGCTTTTACAAGGTACATGGACGGGATCCCTATCCCCTACTCTTGTGATGAAGAAAACGCATGGCAACCAGAAATAGACGATTTAAGGAAAAAAATTACCGAAAAAACAAAAGCTCTTTTGATCATCAACCCTAACAACCCTACAGGAGCCCTATATGACAAAAAAACAATGAAAAAAATGATCGATATCGCAGGAGAATACAACCTCCTAGTTCTAAGCGACGAAATCTACGATTTAATAGTTTATGAGGAACAAAGAACAAGCACCGCGAGTCTTTCAAAGGATGTTCCTGTTTTAGGTTTAAACGGTTTTAGTAAGGTTTATCTTGCCCCTGGCTGGCGTATGGCTTACATTTATTTACACGATCCCCCAGATCTCATGGGAGAAATTTGGGAAGGAATTTTGAAGGTTGCCCGTGCAAGATTGAGCGCTTGCACTCCCCTACAAAAGGCTTGCGTGGCTGCTTGTGATGGACCCCATGACTTTGTTCAAGAAATGGTCTCAAAGTTAAGAAAAAGAAGAGATTACACGACAAAACGCTTAAACGAAATAGAAGGAATCTCTTGCGTCGAGCCTAGAGGTGCCTTTTACGCTTTCCCGCATATACATGATTTAAAAGGTGCTAAAACCGATAAAGAGTTCGTTCTCAAAATCCTTAAAGAGAAACAAGTATTATTTGTGCACGGTTCAGGATTTGGGAAAAAATACGGCAAAAATCACTTTCGCACAGTTTTCCTTCCACCCATAGAAATCCTTGAAGAAGCCTTCAACAGACTGGAAGAGTTTATGCAATCCCGCTGAAAAAAGCAGTAAAAAAAGAAGTAAAAGATGGAATAGATAAATAATTAAAAATAAGGCATTATACTGAAAGTTTCTTAGCATAGGGCTTTGTTTCCTTTTTTATGAAGTTGTTGTAAAGTTGTAACACTTCTTCTGCTGAGAACGCTTTTTTCCTTCCTTCAAGGAAATGTCTTTGAACTTCTGATAACATTTCTTGCACTATTGAATCGTTTTTGTCTACAGGTTTATCGTAATAGGCTAATATGGCCAATATGTTGGCCCTACCGCTTGTTTCCCCGACAACGTCTCTATCAAGTATGCCATTAACTTGAACGCCTATTTCATCTGGTCTTATAAGCTCATAACACTCAACCGATTTGCTTATTCCGTCAAAGTGAATACCNGATTCGTGTTTAAACATGTTACTGCCTACTACTGGGTGGTTTATTGCCATGTCATATCCTGCTTTTACTACTAGATCACAGGCTCTTTTTAATTGCTGGATTTTATACTTGTGTATGCCATATTGTTTGTATAGAGCTATTAAAAGCTGTTCTAAAGAGGCGTTTCCTGCTCTTTCTCCTATACCTGCGATGGTAGTGCTCGCCCATTCAGCCCCTTCTTCAAAAGCAGCTAGAGTGTTTGCTACAGCTAATCCCATATCGTTATGTGCGTGAAATTCGATGGGAATTTGAGCTACTTTTCTTATCACTTTTATTGTTTCGTGGGTTTGTGTAGGCGTGAGGCGGCCTAGTGTGTCGCATATTCTTATTCTGTCTGCTTTATGATCTTTTGCGGCTTTGGCGAATTGAAGTAGGTAGTAAAGCTCGGTTCCTGTACTTTCCTCTGCGTTTACTGAGACGTAAAGACCGTGGTCTTTTGCGTAGTCTATTGTTTCGATTACGGTTTCGATGACTTCTTTTGGTGTTCTTCTTATTTTGATTTTTAGGTGTACTTTGGAGGTGGGCATTGATAGGGCTACTGCTTTGACTTCTGGGATCATGTCCAAGGTTTTTTCAAGATCTCCTTTTAGAGCTCTGTGCCAGAAAATAATACGGTCTATTAAGCCTTCATCATACAGTCTTTCGGCTAGGGTTTTATCTTTAGGATTGTAATGCGGAGAAAAAATTTCTATTTGTTCCACGCTAATTGTGTCTAGAATGTGGGCGATTTCCACGCTTTCTTCTACCGTAGGATACCAATGAGGCATTTGGCGGCCGTCTCTTAGGGTGGTGTCACACATTTTTGGGTCAATGTTTAACATCATCGGAAAACACCTAACGGATTGCCTTTACATTTATACTATTTTTAGTTTTATAATAATTATGAAAATTTTACTTTTGTAATAATAAACCCTTACATTTTAATTCTTACACCTTATATGTTTTTAAGTTAATCGGTTCACACCTTATATAAGAAATCAAGCAAAAACTTTGAAAAATTCATTTAATATTCAATTTTTTCATCTTTATCTTCTCTAAAGCTATCTTTGCTAATGTTTGAACAAGGCCGCTTTCGTCTTTTAAGGCTTTTATCAAAGATTCTACTGCTGGTTTTCCTATCTCAATAAGAGCTTCTATTGATTCACTTCGAACATGCTCATTTTCGTCTTTTAAAGTTTTGATCAGTGGATCAACAGCTTTCGTTATCTCCATTTTTCCAAGAGAAAAAACCGCTCCCCATCGAACATTCCAATCTTCATCTTTTAGGGCTTCTATGAGGGGTTCTACTGCTGGTTCTTCTATCTCAAAAAGAGCCCATAATACACCTTCATAAATAGCATCAAATTTTAAGTCTTGGATGAGCTCTTTTTTTGCTATTAGGTAGTGAGCCTTTTATTTGTCATTTCTTGGTTCCCAGCCTAGTTCATCAAGTGCTTCTACCTCTTTCTCTCAAATACCCATATATTATAGTGTAACTTATTAATTAGTGATTGGATGCGAGATTCCTTATTAGAATTCGTTCTTTTAGACAAGGTCTCTCTCCTCATAATTTTCTTGCTTTTTTATTATTTAAAGACACAAGTTTTTTAATTAACTAAGGTTTAAACTATTTCCATGTCTATTTTATGGAGATTTTTGCCCCCTAAAATAAGCTATGTTTTTGAGGGAGGGGCTAAATAGTAAACAGAATGATCAAAATAAAAATAGATAAAGTCTTAAAAATTAAGCAAAAAACTTTTATTAAAAATCGATTAAAGAAATTGAGATGTGAATTAAATAAAGATATTGCGGGGTAATAAAACTGAGTTCGATGGATGTCTTAGAAAAAATGCGCGAGGGTATTTTAAGCGATGCTAAGGCTGAGGCGGAAGAATTTATTGAAAAGGCTAAGGCTGAGGTGGAAGAGATATTATCTAAAGCTGAGGAGAAAGCGCAAAAGGAGGCTCAAGAGATTTTAGCGCGGGGAGAGAGAGAATTAGAAGCGGAAAAGAGGCGGTCTCTTGGAAAGATCAGATTGGCTGAGAAAATGCGGAAGTTAAAGGCTATGGAGGAGCATATAGATAAGGCTTTTGAAGAAACTTTGGAAAGCTTGAGAGAGTTGGCTAGAACGTCTGACTATAAGGAGATTTTAGCGAATTTCATAGTGGAGGGTGGAATAGGATTGGGAGGAGGAGAGCTTAAAGTAATGGCGAGAAAAGAGGATATTAAAGATATTAATGCAGGACAGCTTGCCGAGGTAATAGCGAAAGAGACGGGGAATGAAACAACGGTCTCTCTCTCGGAAGCGAATGTTAACTGTGCAGGTGGTGTAATAGTTCAGTTGAAGGATGGGAGCATAGTTATAGATAATACGTTTGAAGCACGGTTAGAACGTGATCGCAGGGATCTAAGGGTAAAGATCGCTAAAATTCTTTTCGAGGAAGCTTAAATTTTTCAAAAAGGGAGGGGATATTTTATATAATTCTCCTCGGCACTTCTTTCTTTAATAGACGAGATATTTTTATCAAGGGGTTGAAAGGCACGCGTAAGAAAAAACGTGGAAAAAATAAGGTAGAAATATTTGTCTTCATTCTTATCGTTATAATGTTTTTAAGCACTTATAACGTGCCTAAATTAAAGGCAGATAATAGTAGATCCTCGGTTTATGCTTTAATGGTTATACCTGATGAGATAGATTCGGGGGATAGTGTTGAGTTTTGGGCAAGTATTGAAAATACGAACACAAGCGCTACTATTCAGCTTTCGGAAATGTTTGTGTATGTATATGCAAGCCCTGAGGACAATGTTACCGCGTGGAATGACACAAAATCTTTTGATGAGTTTACTAGAAGGGTGCCGCCAAACATGACAAAAACAGACGTGATAACAGGAGAAATAGAACTTGAACCTGGCACATACATCGTAGTTATCGGGTTTAGAACAGCGAATTTTGAAGAATCAGGTAATGCCACTCTAACTGTTAGAACGCCCCCTAAGAAAGGAACGCCTTTACTTACAGCGGCTATAATCGGCATTGCAGGGTTTATTTTAGCAATATTTATAATTGGGGCATGGGGAAGCTATAAAGAAAAACGGGCAGAAAAAACCCCAAAAAAGAAGTGAAAAAAATATCTTACAAATTTTAACAAGGTTCTTGTTTTTGTGGTTTTTCTTCTTTTTCCGCTTGTTTTTCTCGTTTTTCTGTGTGGAAAACGGGTTTTTGATTTTGATACCTTTCTTATAATGCGTTTATTTTTGTTTTTGGGAGGGTGTTTTCGTTTTACATGATTTTTTGCGGGTGGATTATGGGTTTCTTTTATTTCTTGTTTTTTTGATTTTTTTCTCGTTTTTTGCTCTTTTTTAATCTCTTTGTTTCTTTTTTTCTGCTTGGAA
>JGI24422J19971_10000197_pt1 | contig 30941 bp, 29 predicted proteins | sample DeeMarSWOR152_54_FD_19971 | JGI IMG/M metagenome (IMG submission 19971) | reverse complement strand
TCCGGATTGGTGATTCAGGAGGCTCAAGGAGTGCAATTCTATGTTTTAGGTCATCGCCAGGAAAGGGGTTTGGTGGCGAGTTGATCCTGAAAGAGGGTTGCGTTGTTCCAGTAACTTGGGCCTATGATCTTGACTGAAGTTCAAGGTAACTCCGAAGCTTCTCGCAAGAAGTCTTCATACGGGGTATTAGTCAGCGGAGGATGCTGAACCCGGTATTGCAGACCTGTGCGTGCATGCAATAACTATCAAATTACACTTATGGCGCGAGTATTTTCCTGAGGCAGATTATCATGGGCTCGCAGATATTCGATAAATGATAGGTTGTCAGTTTTCGGATAGTATCTGACAGCGTGCCCAGACTTTTCGTGAAGTCGCTGCATCATTTGGATCTCAAGAAGTCTGGCCCCTACACCAAAGATTTTTTCAATGGCGTTGCTGAACTCCTCGATTTTGTTTGGGATCTCGGACTTGCTGACTTTGAAAGTTTTCTCCAGATGAAAGTAGATTGCCTGTTTTGCGGAATCTCCAAGTGTAGACAGGCTTTCATCAACAGCTTCCAAGAGGAGGCTCTCAAACTCGTCATTCTGCCGCGATCCTGATATAAAATTCTTATGATTCTTCTCGCTTTTTGAGAAAAGCTTGGGTGAAGGGTGCGAGTGCCCGCAAGCCTTCCTGCTTGGAAATTCAAGCTTCACCAGGTCGGTGTGATTCTGTATTTTTGTAGAACTGTTTTTGTGAGGTACGTGCATACATATTTTATCGTGTGACTTAATATAGGAGTTCTTTCGGCATCCGATATATTTCGAAATTCGATATATGTACGTTCGCCAACACAAACCGTCGAGAACCCTTACACACTAAGGTTGAGGCCTGTTCAAAGTCAAGCGGTGCTCTCGATCATCTTCACTATATCAACTGATTTTTCAATGTTCTTTTCCAGCTCTTCCATTGTCGGTGATGCGTTCTTGTAAAACTCTATTGCTCCTCGATCCGAAGTCCTGAAGAGAATCAAATTCGTTGGGTAGAAGTAATGGCCAAGAACATCCTTGCTTCGCAAGGATTCTTCTTCTGAACCGTCGGAATGTCGAATGTGTATCCTAGAGAAAACTACTTTGTCGGCGTACTTTCTTGCCAAGCGTTTCGCTAGATTTTCCAGCTGTGGCTTCTGTTTCTGGCAGGCTGGACAGCCGTCCCTACTAATGGCAATGACATACGCTTTCCCCGTGTCAGGAGCTAAGTAGTTCAAAGGAGTCTTGTTTGTTTGCGATGTTTCCTCTTCAAGCTTTGAGAATTCCACTTGGCTGATTGGCATAGCCCGTTATCAGAAGAGAGGGGTATTTAAGCAGTCTTTCCCGAACCTTTTCGCAACTTGTACACCTCTTTGATTTCAAGGCTTCTTTGCCACAAACAAAGCTCGGGGGCTTTCTTCCCTGTGACTGGACTTGTCATAGTCTCCGTAGACACTGTTCACTTCGAAGCCGACTTCCCTCAACAGCCCTTCCACGTCTTTCCTGGAGGATATTCGAGCATCTCCGTATTCAAAGAATCTTTCTTTCATTTTCCCACTTTGGTAAAGGTCGAAAAAGAGATTTACAGAAACAACGTTTGTTTCGGGGTCTCGTCTTGAAAATATTGTTCTGACGACTTCTCCTAGGCTGATTCTCCTCCTGTCAATCCACCAGGATGCATATTGCCCTTGGCGAGGAGGCTGCGATATATCGAAGGCCAGCAATCCGCTGTTCTGCAGGGCATCATAAGCATTCTTCAAACACTTTCTCTGTTCACTCTCCGTAATGCAGTGTTCAAACGTAGCGGCCGCCATGTAGATGAATTGAAAGCGTTCTTTGAGCTTGAATTTCCGCATATCGCCAAGCTTCAAGGTTAGACGTTTTCTGACTGAAGGGCTTTCTCTTGCCAAGTTTTGCCTCGCGACGTCAAGCATATATCTTGACCTGTCAATCCCCAAAATGTGCACGCCTGCCCTGGCCAGCGGAATTGCAACTCTTCCGGTCCCTACTCCGAACTCCAAAGCTTGGCGCCCGTGCATAGCCAAGCTTCTATAGAAACCTATATCGTCGTTCGACGCAAACAGGTCATAGTACTTTGACGCAGGCCCGTAGTTCATGACAGCACTTCCAATATCAGTAGGATATTAAACCGGAGCACACTCATTTGTTTTGGCATTTTGATGATTGCTTGTCCAAACTACCGTCTCAGCGAACGGGGAACCTCTTTTTTGTCAAGAAAGTGTGCTAGCCACAAAAATAGGGGGTCTTAAGGCCTTAGCATGCCGCCTATTGCGCCGCCGATGAGAGCTAAGATTGCGCTGCCTAGGCTGAAAATTACCGCCACAAAGCCAGCCAAGATACCAAGGAAGAAACCCAGAGGCCCAAAAACCGCCGCTCCAATTGTTGTCAAAATGACAGCGAGTATTATCCCTCCAGCTATGCCAGACAGGAAACCTGCCAGCGCGCCTCGACCCGCGCTTCCCCCAGCTATCAGCCCTGCAATAAAACCTGCAATCAAAGGTCCTATTACTGGAAACCACCCTAGTATAATCATCAGAAGGAAACCTGCAAGAACACCGAGTCCGAGGGAGCCGCTTCCGCTCAACTTATCACCGGTTCTAAGTTTTAAGTCAATCTACAAATGCTTTTTGGATAGCTGAAGGGCGTTTGTCACGGGCACGCAGTGTCTGGCTTATTGGGCCTTCGCTACGACGTTCATGTGTCCTAGGGGGTTTATCGGCTGTAGGGTTTTGAGGCTTGTATACGATGCTACGGGCTCCCAACTAGCCTTTCTTAGAAGAGAGCAGAGTTCGCTGGAGCTGTAGATATGTAGTTCGAATTCCGCGGTGTCTATGAACTCCAAGTCCATTCCACGCTTTCTGTAGAAAGTCCATGTTGTGCTTATTTGAGACGTTGTTGGATCGTATTTGCGATTCTCCATCAGGATGATATCGTCCAACTCCATGCAAGAGTTGGGCGCGAATTTCAGCGAAAGGAATTCACTGTGCATAGTTTCAGCCACAAATAAGATTGCACCTTCCCTCGCAAGCTCTCTGGCTTGTCTGAAAATGTTGAGGTCATCATCTTGTGAGTAGTAGCCGATGGATGTCCAAGCGCTTACAACAACATCGAAAGGCTGCGGGACCCTTCCAATAACCTGTCCGAGATTTCTGACATCTCCTTCAAAGAATCTCACTGCGGTGGAAACTCCGTGCTCTCGGGCTTTTTCTCTGGCGTCTTCTAGGAATGCCTCCGAAATGTCGATCCCCACGGCTCTAAACCCCCTTTTCGCCATATTTATCGAGACCCGTCCGTTTCCGCAGCATAGGTCGAGCAAGTTCCCCGAGGTTATTCCAACGTCCTGAAGAACCTTTACAATCCCGTCAACTAGCTCTTCGGTCCGAGACCATCTATGATTTAGCAACTTCAGGAACAGTGCAGACCGTTCAACGAAGAGCTTTCTAATCCAATCATGCATACTCGTATACAGTCAGAACTCTTCTAATATCGCTTTCCAGCTTGGGCTGCCGGCTGCGTTTCCAATTTCACATCTTCGCACGCTAGCCATTGACTGCCCACGTATTAGCAGAGAATTTATTACTTTGACGCTTCACAGACTCTACGAGGAGTGGAGTTCAGCTGAACTACGAAGAGGAGGAGAAGCGATACATATCGTTCTGTGGTTCATACTGCAAGACTTGTGATTGGTTCACTGGAAGAATTCGTAGAACCTTCCAATCGGCATTGAATATGTTGAAGGAGTATGGGTTTAGAAGGCTCCTAGAAGGTAAGGTTGACGTTGAAAACTTCGAAAAAGGCCTGCAGATTATCGCTAACTCTTCGATAGATTCAGGGTGCAAAGCGGATATCGCGGAAAAACCTGAGGATGACAGGTGCAAAATTCGCCAATGCTGTTTTCGAAAGGGTTTTGAATTGTGCAGCGAGTGCCCCAGCTTCCCTTGCGATTTGCTCAAGAAAAACCCTGGCGTGATAAAATTCCATTGCATCGAAAATCTAATGGAGATCAAGGAGAAGGGCATAGAATGCTGGATCGACAAGCAGTGGAAAAACCCAGCAAACTAGCTCTTGAACCAGTCAGTTTACCCAAGAAACAATGAACGCTTGCGTGGACCGAAGTGAGGAAGTCCGTCTGTTCTTTTCCGAGCAGAAGGGCGCAGCTTTAAAGTATTCGAGAATGTACCAATCAGCAACCACACTTCAAACCGAGAATGTGAGGGGGTTGAATTGAAGGAATACGATTTGATATCAATAGGCACGGGTTCAGCGATGAATATCGTCGACATTATGATTCGCAAGAACCCAAGCCTGAAAGTCGCAGTCATAGACAAAGACCGGCCCGGGGGCATATGTCTCACACGAGGCTGCATACCTTCCAAGATGCTGCTTTATCCGGCTGAATTGGTGAGAACTATTGAAGAGGCCAATGAACTGGGGATCTCCGCTGAGATTAGGAAGGTGGACTTCGAAAGGGTGATGGAACGTATGAGGGCACTCATTGAACATGANATAAATATGATACAACAGGGTCTTTCGCATTCAGAAAACATAGACTACTACCCAANCGTAGCCGAATTCGTTGAACCCTACACGCTGAANGCCGGGAACCAGACAATAAGGTCTANGATGATATTGCTGTGCACGGGATCGAAAGCATCGATTCCTCCCGTGGAAGGATTGGACGAAGTTGGCTATTTAACGAGCGACACTACGCTGGAGATGAAACGCCTACCGGAGAGCTTAGCAGTGGTGGGTGGCGGGTACATAGCTGCTGAATACGGCCATTTCTTCTCAGCCATGGGGTCGAAGGTGACCGTAATCGGCAGAAATCCCCAGTTCTTGCCCCAGGAGGAACCAGAGGTGTCTGTACTGGCCAAAGCAGTGTTGGGGAAGTACATGAGAATTCTCACCGATCACGAGGTGCAGCAGGCCGAAATGGCGGCTGATGGTAGGAAGCAGCTCACAGCGGTAAACAGGGACAGTGGCCAAGAAATATCGGTCAAGGCTGAAGAGTTGTTGATAGCAACAGGAAGGAGCCCCAACTCGGACATATTGCATCCTGAAAAGGCAGGCATCGAAACAGACAAAAGCGGATGGATCAAAGTCAACGACTATCTGGAAACCTCACAACCCAATATCTGGGCCTTTGGCGACGCGAATGGCCAACACCCGTTCAAGCACGTAGCCAATTACGAATCCATAGTTGTGTACTACAACGCTGTGTTGGGAGAGAAGGTGAAGGTCGACTACCACGCAGTTCCTCACGCAGTTTTCACATACCCTGAAATCGCAAGCGTAGGACTCAGACAGAAAGAAGCAATCGAAAAGCTTGGAGCAGACAAAGTGCTCATTGGCTTTTACAGATACCAAGACACTGCAAAAGGAGAAGCCATGGGCTTAGAGGACTATTTCGTCAAGGTCATTGTCGAGGCAAACACGTCAAGGATTCTGGGTGCACACATCATCGGACCTTATGCCTCAATCTTAATCCAAGAAATCATAAACCTGATGTATACCCCTGATCAAAGCGCCAAACCACTAACTAGCGGAATGCACATTCACCCCGCCCTCAACGAAGTTGTAGCAAGAGCCTTCGGCGCCCTCATGACTCCAGATCAATATAACCACATGCTTCAGCATGAGCATCATTGAACACAACTACGAAACTGAGACATGGTCGCGAAAACTCATCAGCAGTTGCATGCATGCCAACGCTGGGGCATGTATGTGTATGCCATGTGCGATTCAACGTTGGAAAGGTCTTCCGAAAGTGCAAATAGAAGAACATGCATGCTAGCTGTCACTGGGTTTTGTCCACTTGCCTAAAGGCCGAAGGTCTGACCAGCTAGCCTAGTCTCGGCGCGCATGCTTTCTCAAGGGTCGGTAGGATCCAACTCGATTAGGATTCTCACCGCTTCTTCAATGATTTTGGCGCATTTCTCCATGAAGAGATTGGATTTTCGCGCCTTTTCCAGTTGCTTCGGATCTGTCAGGTCACACTCTATCAGCTCTCTGCAAGAAACGCTTCCACATCTCTTCTCGAATTCGTTGTAGAATTCGAGGGCCAGTGAATAGGCCTTCTCCCTCTCCTGGACAAGGGGGCTGTTCGATCCGTATTTCAAGCCAATCGCAATAACGCCGCCGGTTAGGGCTCCGCACAGAGATCCTCTTCTTCCAATTCCTCCCCCGAAAGCCGACGCAACTTTCGGTTCCGAAGGAGCCTCAACGTTCCAGACCCTATGCATTGTCAGTAGAACACTCTGAGCGCAATTGTACCCGGCTTCAAAGTATGAAGCGGCTTTCGCAGGTATCAGTTTTTCAAACGTCAAAGCTCATCAGCTACCTGTAATTGACAATCTGAATCGTAACCTCTTAGAGAGGAGCAAAATGAGCTTTTCGCATTTCTTCTTTTTCTGACCGAGACGCGTGCAAAGGCAGCCTCATGACCACAAGGCTTCCCATACATCGACGGTCTCTTGTAGCTCTTATGATATGTTTTGCGCAAAAACTAAAACCCTAACAACAGCTAACCTCTTGAACGGAAGTGGCAATGCACATGACAGAGTCCAGTTGGACTCCTCCTAAGTGGATATATCGGGGGAAGCGCCCTCCAGATGACGATGCCTATTTCGAAAACATGGCCAGAGTTATCTTTCTGGCAGGGCTGAACTGGAAGATGATTAACAAGAAATGGCCAGGTTTCAAGAAAGCCTTCAAAGGTTTTTCCGTAGAAGCTGTCGCAAGATTCAGCGATAGAGATATCCAAAGACTCATTAGCGACGAAAACATAGTAAGGAATCGCGCCAAGATAGTCGCTACAATCAAAAACGCAAGGCAATTTCTGAACCTGAAAAAGAAACATGGGTCATTTCAACGATATCTCGATAGTCTAGACANATCCGAAAACTACGCGAATGTAATCAAAGAGCTCCGCAACGAGTTCAGCAGAATGGGGCCTTCGTCAGCTCGTATCTTCCTGTACAGTGTTGGGGAAGAAGTGAAGCAACCAATTGAATAAACCCTCGTAAGTAGGCCAGAACCCACTTCGCCTTCATGGTCTTCGACAGTTGTTAATCTGTCTCACTCGTTTCTGAGGTGCACGAACGCTCTTCTTGAATTGCCTTGACCTAAAAGGCCATGCCTCGCACGCGCGAGGGTTGATTGGTGTAACTTCGTTGAAAAGGCTTAAATCTCGAACTCAAGAAACCATCATGGCTCAAATGAGGATCTTGTTTGTTTGTTCCGGAAATGCGTATCGAAGTCCAGTAGCAGAAGCTTTGCTTGGGAAGCTCAGGCCAGATATCGAAGTGGATTCTGCTGGAACAAGCCCGGCTATTCCGATATCTGAATCTGCCAAGAGGTTCGTGGAAAGAGAAAGTGCTTCGAAGTATTTGAAAAGCGCTCCAGAGAGCTTGGCCGCAAAGGATCTTCCCACTTATGATCTTATTGTCGCCATGAAAGCCGAGCACAAAGAGGTCATCTTGAGCCATTGCCCGCAGTGCTCAAACAAAATCGTGGTGTGGAACGTTGATGACCCGTATTTCCTGCCTCACGGGTATGCTGGGAAGATATTCAATCAGATATTGGAGCTTGTTAGAGAGTTGGCCAGTTCGCTATAAAGGAAGGTCAGGGGCTTTCTTCACGCTCTAGGAGAATGGTTTGCGTTGGGAACGGCATTTTGATGCCTTCTTTTTCGAAGGCTTCTATAATTGCGAAGTTTATTGCTTGTTGCGTGTCCATGTATCTGACGTAGTCCGGCGTCTTCATGTAGTACACTACTTCGAAGTTGAGGCTGAAATCGCCGAACTTTGTGAAATGAACCCTGTCAAACTGAGCTTGTTCCATATTCTGGATTGTTTTGGATATTATTGTTGGGATTTCCTTCAGCTTCTCTAGTGATGTGTCAGCGGCTACACTTAGGTTGAAGACTATTCTCCTTTTCTGTAGTTTCTTGAAGTTTCTTACGGCAGACGTGGTTAGCTGCCTGTTTGAGATTATCAGCTCTTCCCCCTGTAGGAGCTGCAGTCTCGTGGATTTTATTCCTATTTTTCTGACTGTTCCTGAATAAGTGTCCACCATGATGAAGTCTCCGACTTCGAATGGCCTGTCGAAATATATTGAAAAGGCGCTGAAGACGTCGCCTAGAACTGTTTGAAGTGCCAAGGCTACGGCGATTCCGCCGACACCAAGTCCCACCACGACTCCAGAAAGATCTATTTGGAAGGCCACCAGAATCGCCAAAAAAGCAAAGATGTAGACAGTCGCCTGAACTATCCTCTTCATAACGAAAAGAATGTGTTCACTAACTCTCTTCTCACGCCTTGCTCGTTCGGCAAACCAGCCTATCAGCACATTTGCGATTCGAGTTATTATGAATGTGACGATCAAGATCTCGGCAACAGTGAATAAGGCTCCCATGAGTTCCGAGTAGGGCTGAAGAATCGAGAGCGAATTTAAGCCATAATAAGCCCCTACTAGGAAAGCTAGGATCAGTACTGGAGCTCTTACATTGCGAATTATCGCATCATCTATTTTCGTTCTCGTACTCTTTGCCCATCGAGAAAGATATCTCCTGAAAACAGAGTAGATTATCCAGCCAGTAATCATGGCAAGTGCAAATATTATCGCGAAGGCAATGATCTCGCTGACCAATTGACCCACACGCAAGAATTCATCTAATAACTCAGCCAAACTAGCTGCCATGGCTTTCACGTTCGCTTTCCCCATAAACCGAAAACCTATACTTTAAGCTATTGACAGGCATGGATTATTTTCGCGTGGGCTATCGCGGCATTCTTCCTTGGAGCGTGAGGGCAATTCTAATTACGCTGATCGGAGAAAAGGAAGGTTCAGTGAAGCATTGATGAAGGCGATTCTCGTTATAGCTGACGGCATGGCAGATGTACCGCTTAAAGAATTGAACAACAGGACTCCGCTGGAGGCTGCCGGAAAGCCGTTCCTCAACCGCATGGCGGAAGCAGGGATTTGCGGAATGATAGACATAATCTCCCCAGGTGTCCCACCTGGAAGCGACACGGCGCATCTCGCGTTGCTGGGCTACGACGTAATGGAGGTCTACAGCGGAAGAGGAGCACTGGAAGCTATCGGGTCGGAGATCGATATCCTTCCTAACGATATGGCGTTCAGGTGCAACTTCGCCACAGTGGACAAAGATTCCAAGGTAATAGACCGAAGGGCAGGCAGAATAGAAAACGAGGATGCTGCCAAGCTGGCATCTGCTATTCAAGAATCGCTTCGAATGGATCCACCGGAGGTTGCAGACGTCCTGTTCAAGAGTACTGTTCAGCACCGAGCGATACTTCGCCTCAGCGGACCAAACCTATCTACAATGGTTTCCGACACGGATCCCCACCATGTTGGCTCAAGAGTGTTTGAGGCTCTACCTCTAGACAGCAGTCCTGAAGCAAGAGAAACCGCCAAACTCATAAACGACCTTTCCCTGCGATTCCATGAAGTACTCAAATGCCATCCAGTCAACACAGAAAGGGAGAAGAAAGGATTACTTGCCGCCAACATATTGCTTTTCAGAGGCGTCGGTCAGCTCCCTGAAATTGACCCCCTCACCCTTCTCTACGATATACGACCGGCAACCATTGCAGCCGTCCCCCTTGTCAAAGGTGTCTGCAAAGTCGCCGGAATGCACCTCATCGCTGTTCCAGGAGCCACGGGGACATATGAAACAGACGTGATTGCGAAGGCGAAGGCAGCAACGCAAGCCCTACAATCTTACGATTTTGTGCTTGTTCACGTAAAAGCCACAGATCTAGCTAGCCACGATGCGAATTTCCAGAGGAAAATCGAGATGATTGAAAAAGTGGATGCGTTGATCGGCTATCTCATGGAGAATGTGAATCTGGAAGTAACGATTCTGGCAGTGACTGCAGACCATACAACTTCCTCCATCACGAAGGACCACAGCGGCGAACCTGTGCCTATTGCTATTCTTGGGCCGAACGTGCGAACGGATGATATTAAAGAGTTTGGGGAAAGAGCTTGCGCCAAGGGAGGTCTGGGTCGAATTAAGGGAACTGATTTGATGCCAATACTCGTCAACCTACTTGGAAAAGCCAGCAAAGCAGGCTCCTAGTTCCGCACAAGCCGCTCCGCGAAGCGTTTTGATCAGCGACGTTGAAGCATCCCTCGTCGTGCAGAGCTTCTGCCAACACACAAGGGAAGTATGATTGAGATTATGTTTGTAAGAAGTATTACATTCAAGGCTACGCTTGCAAAAATGTTTGCCTGGGCTGGAGAGATGTTGGGCAAGGTATAGAATAGGGTGCTCATGGCAGCCGAGGCTACGCCTTTTCCAACAATCAGTCCGATTGCTGGAAAGTCTGCCGCTAGAGAGCTTCGCAGAGTTCCTATCTTGACAGTTACAAGTCTACTTGCGTGAAGCAGTAGGCTAATTGTCAATCCAAGGAACAGCTCGAATGCACCAGTGAACTCGTAGAGGAGTCCTATGAAGGTGAAGAAGAAAGTGCTGAGTATAAACGTCAATTCCGAATGGAAGCCACCTATTAGACCTTTCATTTCATGCAGCTGATGACTATCGACCTTCATTCTCAGAAAGGCGGCCAGCGATCGAGAATTGCCCAGAATTAGTCCGAATAGAAAGATGGCTATTCCCCCTGTTCCTCCCAGCATTTCAGTCGCCGAATACACCATGAGAAGAGCCGCCAGCGTGAACGTGTAGGTGTATTTGCCTTTCCGGGAGTAGTAAAGAACGTTCAACCATGCAATGCCAGCGATGATGCCTAGGAAAATGGATATGGAGACATTTCTTATCAACGCTAATGAAATCTCCTGAAGCTCCATTCCACCCAAGGTTATGTAGTTGAAAATAGTCAGTGTTGAGACCAAGACAATCGGGTCGTCTATCAAAGAAGACATAGTCAGGGTAGTAGACGTTTTCTCCCCAGTTCTCAGATGTTTGCAGACCGCATTGACTGTTGCAGTACTTACTCCACCCCAAGCTGAAGACAAGAGGAGAGCGTATGCCCATCTCAGACCCAGTGTGAGGTGTAGGAATACTCCAATGACAGCCGTGCTTAAGAGAAAGCCTAAGATCGACATTATCAAAGCTCTTCTACTCTGTGCGACTACTTCATGAATCCGCATCTGCAGGCCTGCATCAAAGCCTATGAAGGCGATCGTGAGCGGAGCCAGAAAAGGAACTACAGCTGCAAGAGGTTCGCGATCAAAGAGGCCGAGCACTGGACCCGCAACTATTCCTGAGATTATCAGAAGTATAACGTTGGGAAGCAATATTCGGCGGGATACCGCATCTCCTATGAAGCTTAAAGCCATTATGGCAGCAACTGTCAGAAAGGCGACTAGAACCTCGTTCATGCGCACGTCCTAAGGTAGAAATATTAGTTACTGTTTAAAAGCTCGTCCCATTCGGCGTGGTTTCGCACATATTCTTCATTCTTGTGGAGATCACATGATGCGCATCAATCTCCATTCCCGGTAGTCTGTTGCTACTTTGATGTATCCTCTGAGCATCCTGTCCACTTCCACTTTGCCTGTGTCGACTCTTAGAACACTCCCTTCGATGCTGCGGATCTTGCTTTTTGTCGCCAACGCAATAATCCTTTCTTTCCCGACGAGTCTGATGATTTCGGGGCTGATTTGTTGATTGCCCCGTCCAAACAGAATTCCTTGTCTTCCAATTGGTGATACAATAATCCACGTATTCTGCCAGTCCCTTACATCCTTAAGCAATCTCTCTTCGTTAACATCTTTTGCCACCGATCCCCTATGATATATGTCGACTCCGAGGAGAGTTTTATCTGCGCTAAGCAAATCTGCCACGCATTTTACGGTTGTGCCTGGACCAAGGATGTAGGTGGCTTCTGGGTCCATCTCTTCCACTACAAAGCGGGCTACAGCGAGTTGATTCTCATGCTCGTCTAGAGTTTCCGGAGACACTTGCTTGGATCCTTGAATGCGCGCTGGCAGGAAAGGCCCTCTTAGAATGCCGTAAAGCCTGACGCTGAAGTGATTACTTCTGATGGCTGCTTCATCTGCGTCCATTACTTCGAAGTCCGCTTGCTGAGCTCCCCCCTGGACGAAGGCTTCAACAATGTAAGCTGCATCTTCGGGATTGACCGCGAATACGCCGCTATACATTTTTACTCCGGACGGAACTCCCAAGACAGGGGGACGCGGTGGACTTCGCAGAGCATCTAGGATGTCCCTTGCAGTGCCGTCGCCCCCTACAAAAGTGATCAGATCAACATTGCGGTCAACCATCGATCTTACTGCCTCTTTGGTGTCTTCTGCTGTCGTCTTGAGGCCAACCCTTATTGGCAACACCTCAGCGTCTAAGCCTGCCTCCTTCACAGCCCTTTCGCCCATCACAGACGGGCAGGTCAGCAGTTGGATTCTGAAGCTCAACCCCAAGGCCTTCAATCTCCTCAGGAAGTCGACCCCTCTCTCTTGAGCAACAGGTTTGGCACCCATCTTTATTGCTTCTTCAACGACGCCATTAGTTCCCTTTAGCCCAACCTTTCCTCCCATGCCAGCAATTGGGTTAATCAGGAAACCCACACGCATCAGTTTTCCCACCAGATAACGCTAGCCATGTATGTAGCATGCATGCGTTTAGGTAAGCTTTATAGCGTTAGAACTAAATGGGTTTTATCTCTGTTAGTTCCTTGAACCGCGGAAACGGGATGCAAAACTATGTTTGCAGTTGTCAAGACTAGGCGAGCGTCAGGCGCAGAAATTACCACCGTAGACATTCCAAGAATCGGCAGAAGTGATGTTCTTGTGAAAGTCAAGGCTGCTTCAATATGTGGCACCGACGTGCATATTTGGGATTGGAACGATTGGGCGCAGGAGCGGATAAGGAAAATCCCGTTGATCTTCGGCCACGAGTTCTGCGGAGAGGTCGTGGATACGGGTGCGGACGTGGCTAGTTTGCAGGTTGGGGACTTCGTTTCTGCGGAAACGCACATAGTTGATGGCACCTGCTATCAATGTCAGACCGGTCGGATGCACATATGTCGAAATGTCGAAATATTGGGCGTCGACAGGGACGGCGTGTTTGCAGAGTACGTAGCTTTGCCTGAGCGAAATGCTTGGAAGAATGACTTCAAGCTCGACCCTGGGGTGGCTTCAATACAAGAACCTTTGGGAAACGCCGTGCAATCAGCCCTGCCGAAGGACAATGTTGAGGACATTGCGGGGAAGAACGTGGTAGTGTTAGGATGCGGTCCGATAGGGCTAATGGCTATTGCTGTCGTGAAGATGTTGGGGGCGGCAAGAGTTTTCGCGACGGCTGGTGGCCTGAATGAAGTGCGTATGGAATTGGCGACGAAGATGGGGGCAGACCTTGTCCTGAGCGCTAAAGAGGAAGGGGAAAGAATCCCTCAGATAATACTCGATGAAACGGATGGGAACGGAGTCGACGTAGCCCTTGAAATGTCTGGAGCCCCGATGGCCTTGGAGCAAGCCTTCAATGTTTTGACGCCTGGCGGCAGAGTCTCCTTGCTTGGGGTCTTCGGCAATTCAGTCAGCCTAGACTTGAACAACGCCGTAATATTCAAGGCTGCGAAGGTTTACGGCATCTCGGGCAGACGCATGTTTGAAACTTGGCGTCAAGTTAAAGGTTTGCTTTCGAACAGAGAGTTTCGCAACAAGATTGCTTCCGTGATAACCCACAGACTTGACATGCGGAACGTGGGGGAGGGCATTGGGTTGATCAACTCAAAGCAGGCGGCAAAGGTTGTTCTGGAGCCAAAGTGGTGACGCGGCAAAAGTTAAGAGAACGTTAGTTGATTAGGAAAGCAGAAATGCGGTTTATTGAGGTGATCCTTTGCAAGTGAAACGTCATCCGACTAAGTATTTGGGCGAAGAATATCGACGCCTCGTGAGTGAAAGCCTGAATTGGGAGCTTAAGGAGCTTCAAACTGCCAATGAGCCAGTCTGCAGGATTGACGGCAGAGAAGTCATAATGCTATGCGCGAACAACTACCTCAACCTGTCCACCCATCCAAAAGTGGTCAGCGCTATGCTTGAAGCGACCAAGAAGTACGGAGCGGGAGCAGGAAGCGACCGCTCTATTGCGGGAAACATGACACTTCATGAGGATCTTGATCGAGCGTTGGCCGAATTCAAGAAGGCTCCTGCCTCTTTGACCTATCAAACGGGCTTCATGGCTAACGAGGGATTGGTCCCGCAACTCTGCGGTAGGGGAGACCTTTTTGTATCTGACGAGCTTAACCACGGCTCCATCATAGATGGTGTTCGATTAACCCACGCCGACAGAGCAATATTCAAACACAAAGACGTAGAAGACTTAGCTCGTGTCATGGGCGAGGCCGAAAAGCATCAGCCGCCCTACAGGCATATCTGGATCCTCACTGACGGCGTCTTCAGCATGGATGGGGATCTTGCTCCTTTGGCAGACATCGCCAGAATCGCTGAAGAGTACGGCGCCGGAGTCTACGTTGACGACGCCCACGGCGAAGGAGTGCTTGGGGAAGGCGGCAGGGGAATTGTCAGCCACTTCCACTTGAACCGAGACCAAGTTCATGTTGAAATGGGAACCTTTTCCAAAGCTTTCGGAGTGATAGGAGGGCACATAACCGGAGGCGAAGACCTCAGAAACTTTGCCTATAACAAATCAAGAAGCTGGCTTCTCAGCGGAGGAGTACCCCCAGGCGTAGCTGCGGCTTGCATCGCGGCTATTCAGGTCCTTGAAACAGAGCCCGACCACGTGAAAAAAGTGTGGAAAAACCGCGAATACTTCCTCAAAGCGATGAAGGATCTAGGCTTTGACACAGGAAACACCGAAACTCCAATCGTTCCAGTAATGTGCGGAGAGAGTAAGACAGCTAAAGACCTAGCGAACTTCATTTGGGAGAAGGGCGTCTTTTCACTACCAATCGTCTACCCCATGGTCACACGTGACAAGGCAAGGATTCGCGTCCAACTATGCACCAAACACAAAAAAGAGCAACTAGACAAAGCGGTTCAAGCCTTCGAAGAAGGTGGAAAGAAACTGGGATTGATCTAAGGAGTACTTAAAGACCGACTGGGGCACCAACGCAATTTTCTCTTCAGCAAAACCGAAGAACGTTATGCATGCCTGAACACGATCAAGATGTCAACATAATCATTAGGCCAACTCAGACAGCTGGAGCTAGTCGATAGCCAAAGGAGAGGTACAGGCTGGCATCTTCGCTGCTGCTCTTGTGCGAGCCGGTGTAGGTTGCAGCGTCTCTAGAATTTCTTGATAGCTTCTCTTAGTCGTTTGCGGGTTTCTTCAGAGTGCCAGCAATCTAGGAAGAAGTTCTCTCTCTCCGCCAAGTGCTCCTGAACTTCTGCCTCTATACTCTCGACGCGATTACGCTTTATCGCCTTGAATGGTTCGCAAGGCAAAGCTCCCAACATCTCAGCTTTCTCGATGGATTTCTGTATCACCTGATCCAACGGCAATATTCGATCCACTACCCCCATCTCAAGCAGTTCTCGAGGACGATAAAACCCACCTGTGCTCATCATCTCTCGAGCATGTCTAGCCCCGATGATTTGGCGCAGGATGCAATCGCCAGGATAAGGAACTGGCACGCCCAGCTTAATCTCGTTCAATCCCATCAGCCTTCGACCTTCTGCAATGAATCGATAATCGCAACAGAGAGCCAAGATACATCCACCTGCCACAGCATGTCCGGTTATCGCTGCTATTGTAGGTGCCGGTGATGTGTACAAGTCCATGCACAATCGGTTGAAGGCTTGATAAAAAATCTTGAAATCCTCCTTGCCGAGCTTAGACAAGCCAGGGATGTCAAATCCGATGGAGAAGAACTTATCATTGTGACTGCTCAACACGAGGCTCTGCCTATCCGAACCTTCTCTCAGTTCTTTGAGATACTCGCGCAGCTGATTCACCAGTTGAAGGTTCAGTGAATTCGTGGCGCCGCGGCTTAGTTTCAACACAGCTACCTTATCCCGACGCACTACTTCGATGAATGCCACGCACTCGCCCCAACGACTAAACGATAGGTTGAAGAAGGAGATAGGGATAGTGGTAGGAAACACGACTCTCAAGCTTTAAGAAACTGACGAATTGGGTGAAGCGGTTGGGGAAAATGCTGGCGAAGGTTAGAGCTGAGTTCTCGTTTATGCGGGGGAACCTACTTACCCTGATCGTCAGTTGGCTATTTGTCTACTTCACATTTTCAATGACCTTCTCCTTCGAGTCTCCATTCTTCAGAGCTCTTGGGGCACCTCCGGTTATCATCGGCTTGATGGGTTCTACGGCGTCGATGGTGCTGGGGTTGGTTCGAATCCCGGGGGCTTACATTGCTGACAAGTATGGCAGGAGACAGATCATCGTTACGATGACTTTTGTCATTGCTCTTTCTTTCCTCTTCCACATGTTCGCTCCAGATTGGAGATTTGTCCTAATGGGGATGGTAATCTCAAACCTTGCTCTGATCTACCAGCCAGCCCTCGATGCCATATTGGCTGACTCAGTTCCGCCTGAGAAGAGAGGGATGGGTTATGCTGCGGTTAACGTGGTCCCCAATATACCAACCATTGCGGCGCCGGCAGTAGCAGGGCTCCTGGTCGAAACTTATGGGATTGTTCCAGGCATGCGGGTAGTCTACACAATAATACTTTTCTGTATGCTGGCTGCTGCCTTCATTAGACTGTTTTTTCTCCGCGAAACTCTTGAACGTCCTCAGAGGATCAAGCTTGGGGAAATATTGGGAGCTTTCCGGAACTCTCCTGGAGCTATCAGAGAAGCATGGAAGGACATGCCGAGAACCCTCAAGTTCGTTACAGTGGCATTCCTCGTGAGTGCCTTTGAAGAACCCATGTTTCGAATGTTCACAGCCCTCTACGCACTTGACGTAGTAAAGGTGAGTGGAATTCAATGGGGACTTGTAAACACAGCTTCAGTGGCAGCTACTATCGTCTTCGGATTCCCTCTTGGAAAGGTTGTTGACAAAATCGGAAGGAAAAGATCAATACTCTCGGCCTACGCCTTATTCATACCCTCAACCATCCTCTTCCTATCAGCAACCCAACTTCCCCACCTGTTCATCGTCTTTCTAATGTTCTCCATAGGAGGATGCTTCATTATGCCAGCTTACAGCGCCTTGCTTGCTGACCTTATTCCCAAGGAGAAGAGGGGCAGAATCATGGGAACAATCGTGACTCTGAACATCCTAGCGACAGTCCCAGCGTCAGCCTTAGGTGGGATCCTCTACGGATTCGCCCCAGCATACCCATTCATCTTAACCATGACACTAGGAGCAACCGTGAGTCTAATCATTCTGCTCAAAGTCAAAGAACCAAAACAGAGAGAAATCTGATGCTTACATTCCTTGTGGATGGGGCTAAGAGAGCTTCTGTTGGCAACAACACGTTAATTAGAGTTAAATTCAATCCGTCATAAGATCAATGCGCCCTTAAAGTGGAACATCATGGTTTCCTTCCTGGAATGGATGAATGGAGTGGCATCGCAATTTGGCTTTTCTGGTGTATTTCTAGTCAGCCTGTTAGGCACAGCCACAATCGTGTTCCCTCTCCCTTACACTCTAGTCATCTTAGGCCTCGGCGCCGCTGGGTGGGATCCAGTTATGTTGACAATTGCGGGAGGCTCGGGCTCAGCAATCGGAGAATTCGCAGGCTATTTTCTCGGGTACTTCGGGCGAAGGATTATCAGCAAAGAAAGGCAGAGGAAAATGGACTATCTCTTGAAACTCTTGGGGAAATACAGCCCAGTTGCCATATTCATCTTTGCGTTAACTCCACTTCCAGATGATCTGCTGTTCATTCCCCTTGGCATCCTCAGATACAGCCCAATCAAAGCTTTCATCCCATCCCTCTTGGGGAAGTTTTTAATGTGCTTCATTCTAGCGTCCTTCGGGAAGGCCTACGGTGACCTCCTAGTTTTTCTATTCGGAGACACAGGAAGCTGGATCGGTGCCGGAATAACAGCAATCCTCCTAATCCTAGCCATATACGCCTTGTACAGAATTGACTGGGAAAAAATCTTCGAAAAATACGTTTTAAACGCTGGTAGGAAGCCTGACAGCCCAAGTCGGCTAGCTTATCAGCAGTTGCAGTAGCCCCCACCGTTTGCTTCCTATGTTGGTCTGAAGCCCCCTTTAAAATCCTTTAAATAGTCAAAATCATCGTTGATATTTCTGATTGGCTTGAGAAAGATAAATCTCATAATTCTTGCCTGCTGCCTGGCATCTTTCCTTTCCTGGTATTATGACCCCGACTTCGTTATCCGAAGTGAGTACTTAGCCTTTAGCGGGGACAACCTCCTTGCTGGAAAGGCATGGACTCTAATCACAGCGTTGTTCCTTCACGCTGACATTTTCCATCTACTGGGGAATATGCTGTTCCTTTTTGTTTTCGGTAACAGTCTTGAGAAAGAAGTTGAAGCAAAGAAGACACTGGGAGTGTTCTTCTTTGGCGGAGTCCTGTCCTTTCTTCTGAGCATGTTTTTTTACGATCTGGGCACTTATCTAATCGGAGCCTCAGCAGCTATTTTCACCCTAACGGCCATCGTCATGCTCGTCAAGCCCTTGAAGTTCTCTTTCATCTTCTTCATGCCACAAGGCCTAGTGGCAATCATCTACTTCATGTACAACATTGCCGCAGTTTACTTCCAAACAAGTGGAAATGTAGCCTACATATCTCACGTAATTGGCTTCGTAATCGGAATACCCTTCGGCATGGCCTGGAGTGAAGACTGGCCTAAGAACCTCCTAATAGCTGCCGGACTATTCATCATCTATCTCCTGATAATCTCAGTTCTAGTACCACTCATTATGGAGGCCTTGGCACTAGCCCTGTAGGCACAATCCAACGCCCACCTTCAAAAGGTCTATCCAAGTTTCCTATTCTCCGCAGCGAAGCCGGTCAATCCCTTCTCTTGTACTCAAGTGAGAAGAATAAGCCAACTGTCAGGATGACGAATCCGACAATGCAAAAGGCCTGACCTTCGATCTGATAGGGATTTCCTCCATAAGTCGATCCCCAAGCATACATTGGAATCCCGACCAACAGCAGTAAGAAGCCGATTATAATCATCACCACGGCGACCATTTCGTACTCTTTAGATCGTGCCGCTTCCTGCTCGGAAAACTCTTCTGCTGACATTTCTAATAGCACTCGTCAAAACACGCAAATAAAGCTCCCTACTCAAGCGTGTTACGAAAATCCAATGTTGTAGAAACCGGCGCAGTTGCTCAGACACACCTCTATCGTCCTTTCCTTTCCCACAATTCCAGAATCGCATCATCTATGCAGTCTTCTCAGTGTGATAGAGTGAGAGTTGAATCCTTTGCTTCTTGTTTGACAGCAAAGAATATAGGTTGACTATACAACAATTCAGATGTGGTGAGTGTGGGTCATCTCCCTAGATGACAATTCTGGAAAGCTGTATCTTTCCCTTTCTCCCCCCACACTCACCTCTTCTCTCCACTGACAGAACGCGCAAGCACTTGCATGAAGGCTCCCTCTGAAGATGGGCTGGATTAAATCATCACACTTGGAGCGTGCACATCATTCTGTCCAATAGATCCATCCGCCTGATCCTTTTGTGCCCTTTAGCCTGCCTTTCTTCATTCTTCGGGCCAGGGTGGTCGCGATGGCGCCGCGTTTGCCTTTTGTTGAGATTCCCATGGCTTCTAGCGCGTCAGCCACATCTGCTATTGTCTTTCTGTTCGGAGGTCTGAAAAATCCTCTTTTAATCAAGCTGTCAATTCCAGGGGCCCAGCTTTTCGGGGCTCCTCCGCCCTCGCGCCACTTCTCTTTCAGCGTCTTGACGCCTGCTTTGAATTCTTCCTTAAGGCTTTCCAGGGTTCCTCCCACAATCTCTATGTTTTCTATCTCTCCGACTCCGAGGTCTCTCTTCACAAACTCTTGTATTAAGACCATCCTTTCCGGCTTCAAACCTGCGAGGGTGGCCCCGACAGTTTCTACAGCGACCGCGTCTCTACCCAAGAGAAGGGTATTCATCCGGACGCGTAAGTCACCTGCTCCTCGCCACAGGTATGTTCCGTCCATCACAGCCAGATCTACCCCACCTATTGCTTCGTAGATGTCGGCGATGAGCGAGCAAAATGTTTCAGTCTTATGGAACTTCGCCTTCTTTTGAGTTGGAAGGCATCCGAACAAGTTCTTAAGAATACTTCCTCTCTCAAAAGTCCGTAGTATGTGCGTGTCCACTAACACGTTGGGTTTGAAAAGAAAGCGTGACAATCTCATTTCTTTACCGGCGACTGTTACGTTCAGAGAATTTGCTTCATCTGAAAGGTTTATGGGCGCTACTCGCTCGTTGAAGAGCTCCCTCCATATTTTAAGTCTCTCTAAGCCAGTTCCCCGGTAGTTGTCTGATTCGGCTAAGANAATCTTGGGAGCCCTATTGAAACTTTTAATGATGNCGTCAACGAAGCTAACAGACGTATGGTTTTCTGCTCTGTGGCTGAAAACTCCCACTTTGACAACAACGGCTTTTTCTAGGACGTTTAGGTCGTCTATTCCGCCGATCAGACTGATGGCTTCTTCTAGCGCCTCATCCTCATTTCCATCAAACTTCACTACTGCAACCTTGGCTGTCAAACCCACACTTCCATAAAGCCGCTTTAGGGCTTCAATTTGATTCGGAACGGTCGCGTAAATGTCTTACCGTCAAGGAAGTTCAATTTCCATTTTGGTTGATATCATCATTGTCCTCCTGAAACTCAACTGATAGCTTTTGATGCAGCAGAGAAAATCGCGGGAGTTAGGAGGTTCTTCGACACAAGCGGATGGCGAGCCTACGGAGTGCGGCCTTCAGAGGCACGGGTTGAAAAGTGATTTATATCTATGCACCTATGGAGTTTGAGAGATCAAAAATGCATGTCAAGGCAGTGCTCTTTGACCTTGGTGGGACTCTGATAAGGACGGCGCCCATTCCCGAGATTTACAAAAGGGTTCTTAAGCGATTTGGAGTTGAAGCTTCCTCTGAACGAATTCGTAAGACTCATCGAGTGCATGAGCAAGAATTCGACATTGCGGAAGGTCAACTCGAGCTCGGAGAGGATTTTTGGATTCAATGGAACTTGAAGGTCTTGGAAGGAGCGGGCATATCAGAGAATCGAGAGTTTCTTGCAAGAAAGATCGATGAGTTATGGTGGGAGCATGCCGATTTAGAGCTGTACGCTGACGTGAGGCCAACCCTGGAAGAGCTGGGCGCAAGGGGCATGCAACTTGGAGTTGTAACCAATGGATTCAAGAAGGATTTTGAGCAAATCTTGGAAAGGCTGAACCTGACTGACTTCTTTGATGTTGCTGTAGGCATTGATTCCTGCAACAAAGCAAAGCCTAGCAAGGAAATCTTTCTCTACGCTCTTGATAAGATGGGTGTGCGCCCTGAGGAGGCGTTGTTCATAGGTGACTCCATCAGGTATGATTACAATGGAGCTAAAGATGCCGGATTGAGGGCTTACGTTATCGACCGCGAAGGAACAACTTCTGGTCAGTTTGACAAGATTCGTAGTCTCGCTGAATTGCTGTCACTCATCTAAACGCGTGCTAGGCTGGACTGAGCCTGCAATGCACGCGTTGTGCCAGCTCTCACTTACGAGTTCGTGAGGCTGTTAGGTGCATGAGTTCGCCGACGTCATGTATCTCGATTAGGTTGCTGGCATGTTTCATGGTTGTTCTTAAAGCGGCGGTAAAAAGCACCGTGTCTTTGTTTTTTATAAGTTTTCGGGAGCGAAGTTCCTTAGCCACTGCCAGTATCCGATCTCTCTCTTCTTGATAGTCCATTTGGATTGGATGTACGCCGAATACGAGTTCAAGTTGTTTCTTGACCAGTTTTTCTGGTGAAACGGCGATTATCGGCGGTTCAATTCTGAATCTTGCTATCATTCTTGCAGTGTAGCCGGATCTTGTTAAGGTGACGACCTTGTCAATGGGCATTGTTTGGCAGATCTTTTCAATTGATCTGCTTATTGTATCTGAAATGTTGGCGAATTCGCTTTCTTCAATGTGGCTTCTAGCTTCTACTTCAATCTCTTTTGCTATTCGAGACATTGTCGAAACAGATTCGATTGGGTACCGCCCAACTGAGGTTTCTCCGGAAAGCATGATTGCATCTGTTCCATCCAGTATAGCGTTGGCGACGTCGCTGACTTCTGCTCTAGTCGGGGTTGGTCTGTGAATCATAGATTCGAGCATTTCTGTGGCTATTACGACGGGTATGCCTTTTTGGTTGCATATCTTGGTAAGAGATTTCTGCACAAGAGGGACCTTTTCGGATTGAATCTCTACGCCCAAGTCGCCTCTGGCTATCATGATACCTTCTACAGCGTCTGAGATTTCTTCGAAATTCTTGACCCCTTCATAGTTTTCGATCTTGGCCATTACTGCTCCTTTGAAACCGCGGGAGCGGGATCGTAGATTTTCTACGTCTCGCAGGCTTCTCGCAAAGGAGAGAGCTATGTACTCAATGTCATGCTTCTTGGCGAAATCCAGTATTCCCAGATCTCTCTGCAGGAGAGTAGGGAGTCTTAGCTGCTTTCCTGGGATGTTTACTCCTTTACCATCACTTATTTGCCCGCCGTTCAGAACGTGCAAATGTAGCTTTCTATCCTTCTTCTTAGTAACCCGAGTTCTAATCTTGCCGTTGTCGATGTAGATCTCGTCACCGACTCCTATTCCATCATAGAAATCATGGTTGAAACCGATTTCCTCTGCATCAAATCCGACCTCTAAAGCCTCGTCTTTCTTGACAAACCTACTCTTCGTGGCTCGGAGTCTGATTTCAGGTCCCTTGATGTCAACGATGACTGGAATATCTGCCGTTTCTCTGATGGTCTCTACGATCACCGAGTATTGGTCTAGAGTTCCGTAGGCAGTGTTTATCCTTGCTCCGTTCATTCCCTCCTGAATCATCCTTTCCAGAGTAGCCCTTGCAAGACTGGCAGGCCCGACTGTACAGATAATCTTGGTTTTCTTCAACTTCTAGACCACGTCGCTGCTTTCAGTAGTCCAGGAGGTATAGTTCAATATTTCTGCTGTGTGCATGTATCTGACGCTTGTGGGCGTGGGATCTTGACCTATGATTCTTCACCTTCTCATTCCCAGAAACACTGTAAAAGAGCCTGAACTTGTCAAGCACTAACGCGTAAGCGCCTAACTGATTTATCCGTGGCAGAAGGCAGAATCTGGATGCACACACGCTGACATAAACCAACATGAGGGCTCGGCGTTACAGCGGAACACTTGCAGAGTTGCATGTTAAAATAGCACAAACGCCAAGAGAAATGAAAGAGCTGCTTGAAGTTGGTTTCGACTACGTCTACGATGAACAGGGCACGATGTTCTTTAGAAAGCGAGAATAGTGGCTCAAAAAACTTGAGAGTTAGCGGAAAAATATGAGAGTCATCGCAGACCTACATATACACAGCCGCTTCAGTCGAGCCACTAGCAAAAGGATCAACATTGAAGAGATCACTAGGTTTGCGAAACTGAAAGGCTTGAACCTTATTGGCACGGGTGATTTTACTCATCCAAGCTGGCTAAACGAGTTGCACAGAGATTTGGCGGAGGTGCCCGGCACTGGATTATTCAAACCGGCAAAGAATGCCAGTTCGGTGCATTTCATGATAACCGGCGAAGTGAGCACTGTCTTCTCATTCGAGGGCCAGACGAAGAAAATTCATAATCTAATACTGACCCCGAGCTTAGAGACTGCGACGCAGATCAATGATCTGTTGGGTAAGTACGGCGACTTGGGTGTTGATGGCCGACCTACCCTTGATTTCGCTGCGCCAACGCTTGTGGAGGAAGTCATGTCTGTATCCCCTGAGAATGAGGTGATCCCTGCTCATGTTTGGACACCTTGGTTTAGCCTGTTCGGAGCGTTCAGCGGCTTCAACAAGATAGAGGATTGTTATCAAGACACGACAAGGCATATTCACGCGTTGGAGACGGGTTTGTCGTCTGATCCTCCCATGAACTGGCGGCTTAGCTCCATAGACAAGTTCACTCTAGTGTCGAACAGCGATTGTCACAGTTGCTGGCCGTGGAGAATGGGACGAGAGGCCAACGTATTCGACTTGGAACGGTTTTCGTATCACGAAATCGTAGAAACAATTCGCAGCAAAGACGCGGAAAAGCTGAAGTTCACCATCGAAACGAACCCGGCTTATGGCAAGTATCATTGGACGGGCCACAGGAACTGCAATGTTTCTCTGCCTCCTCAGGAAGCGATGAAATTCAAGAGCTTATGCCCAGTTTGCCGCAGAGGCTTGACCAAAGGTGTCGAGCAACGAATCGATGAGTTAGCGGACAGACCATCAGGCTTCAAACCGCAAAATGCCATCAGCTACATGCATCTACTACCGCTATCAGAGATCATTGCAACAGTCCTAGAAGCGTCCACTCCTAGCATGCAGAGAGTCTGGGATGCATACAATAGGCTGGTTGCGAAGTTCGGCGATGAATATTCGGTGCTTATTGATGCTCCTTTGGAAGAGATTTCAAAGGTTGTCGACCCGAAAATTGCGGAAGGAGTTGTCAGGGTTAGAGAGGGAAGAATCCGAGTGATTCCAGGCTATGATGGTGTTTACGGTCAACTCGTTCTCTTCGAGACCGAGAAAAAAGCGAAAGAGTGGGAGGCTGGGAAAGTTCCTCAGCGCAGCTTGGCAGAATGGTGCGGCAAGACCTGAAGGACAAAGACTCAGAGGCCCAATGTCCAGCTGGGGTTTCTAGGGAATTGTGTACTTCTTTCCATACTTTGTTGTCTGAGCTTTACTGGTTATTTTCTTGAATAGTTGTGGGGCCTCTGTGTGTATTGGGAAGATTTTGTCTGCTTTGATCATTTTGATTAGGCTGAACAATTCTGGCCTGTTCAAGTGTCCTGATGCGTGTAGTTGGTGGAACTGCAACCCGAAGTGGGTCAACCAATTGTGCATGACTTTGTCTTCTATGTCTTCCTCGCTTCGAGGTTCGCTCATGCTGTGGATGAAGTGGCCACCCCGACGTGGCTTGATGTCGACTAACTCTGCAAACTGATAGAAGTCCAAGTCCATAATCAGTTCGCTTTGATTTTCATGTACGGCCTCGTGTGTGACCATATTCTTCATGAAATCTCGCTCCCAGACGTTATAGTCCTTTTCGTCGAGCATCCCCGACTTCTTGCGCTTGAAGTATACTAGAATGCTCTTGTCTTTGAACGGGTCGGGGAGGTCTAGGCGCTTGTCATCAAGAAGCTTACTCAGCAGATATGCAGTTTTGGGCGAGACCACGATTTTCCTATCGTTGTTCTTAGCTATGTTGTAGAAGCTTCTGAATCTATCCATGTCCTTGCTGTAGCGGGTGACAAAAACAGCCTTATCGGTTGAAGATACAACCCTGTTGCTTGCCTCTACAACTTGTTGCTCAGAGTAATTCTTCCTCCCCTCCTTCTCAACTAGTCTTGTTCCTTCACATATCATAGCCACTGGCTCAGATTCCCGAGCCCTCTCGGCAAATTCTTCAGTCATATCCTTTCTTGGACCATGAGCACGGAGATCTCCCGTATATACGATTGTGCCCTCAGAAGTGTGAATTAGAAAGCCATAGGCAGCCGGAATAGAGTGATCAACATGAATAGGTTCCACCACTATCTCACCGACGTTGATTTGATCGCCGGTTCGAAAAACCTTGTACGCGTGTTCTCTATAGTTGCAGAAACTGCTTGTTTTCTCCATGGCCTCCAAAAAAAGCTTCGTACCCACCCCAAGGTTCACGGGTATCTTCGGATCCAGAAATTGAATGTGGTTAATGTGGTCGAAGTGGGCGTGCGACAAGAACACCGCATCGAACCTAGGCTCCGCGTGGGGAACATCCGTAAAACGCAACTGCTCCTCCGCGTATAGACCCTCCAACTTCGGCAGAAGCCCAAACTCAAAATAATCCACCAAACCATTCACTGTTCTAGGGCAAAGCCAGCCCGTGAAAAAATCATCACCCATAGAAAAGGATTCTCCGAAATCAAAAAACACTCTTGTGCCGCTGTCCTCCAGCAAGATTCTGTTGCCCCCGATCTCGCCTACTCCTCCATAGAACGTCAAACTTACCATTCTGAAACCTGCTCTCAATTCGAGACTTCCGTTTTCCTGGCTTTATACTTTTGTTATCCATAGGCAGATTGAGTGTGAAGCGCCTTTGGCAAGTCTTCTGGAATCGCGCAGAAGCTATTTACCTGCAAGACGTATGTATTGGCTTATGGAGTTAGGTGCATGTTCAGACGCATTAACCGCCCTGCAGGGATAGGTTTGATATTTGGCAAGACCTTCGCCTCAGGGATTTCGTATTTCTCAAGCCTGGACATCGCGAATGTGGGAGCCACACCGGGTTCAGAGTTGTGGGAAATCGGTTGCAGTGGTTTCTACATTAGCAAAAGCCAAAACTCTGCTCATAGGTTTTCGTTCTAGTTGCCTCACCCCTCGGTAAAAGACGTTCTCCGCATTCTGCATAGACTTCAGAGCAAAAGTGACCTGAGGCGCCTTTATTGTGATTTGCTGAATTACGAATGCGCAGATTTTCCCATTTCAACGCAGAATTGGCCCACCGCTGCAAAGGAACTAGTCGATTGTGGTTGCATCNTNGCAAGACANGCTGATTTCTCGGTCATTTTCTGGAGAATCCAGAAGCTNGGTATATCCAACGANAGGGTTGTGCTCCGTCAAGTTCTTGAACGGCATCCTGAATGTGTAGTTGTCTTTTACGGCGTNGAGGATAACCTTTGGCATATAGTTAGCCCACGACCGAACCCAAACTGCCCAAGCAACTTCTTGACGCGGAGATTTACGGTTGGCCCTGACGAACGTCTCAGAACGGCGGCTGAAAGGCTAAGTCTGACGTACGCTGATCGGAATGACTGCTCAGCTACAATTAGACAAAAGCACGATACTGCTTTCGAAACTGAGACCCTAACCAAAGAGTTCCTGAAAAACTACGAAAGCATCCTAGAAACTGTGAGGAACGGTCTTCTAAGAGAAAGAAAAGGAATGTCCCACGTCGCCAACATCTTTGTCCAACAACTCCTTAATCGCCTCACGTTCCTCTATTTCATTGAGAAGACAGGAAGGCTAAACGGCAACTTCCGTTTCGTTAGAGATCTTCTCGGAAGCTACGAAAGGGCTAACCCCGATGGCGGTGGTCTTTATCAGGATTGCATTGAACCTCTTCTCTTCTCTTCCTTCGGAATGGAGCCGATTCCAGCAATTCGTGGCGTTCCAGCTGATTTGACTAGCACTTTGGAGCACATGCCCTTTCTGAATTCTGAGCTCTTTGCTCGGAACGAGTTAGACGATGCTGGTTTCAGAGTCGCGGATGAGCATCTGCGAATGATAGTTGAAGGGCTGCTTGAGAGGTTCAACTTCATGCTTGAGGAGAATCTGCCATTCGATGTGGAAGTAGCTGTTGACCCCGGCGTGCTTGGTAAGGTCTGCGAGTCCGTTGTCTTGGAAGAGGAACGCGGCAAGAGTGGAGCTTTCTACACTCCTCGAATTGAAGTCGACTTCATGTGCCGACAAGCCTTAGTTGAATACCTCGTTGAAACGACTGGACAATCCTATAGCGAAATTGCACCGTTCGTATGGGCTGGATTGAATGGAAAGAGTTCGAGAACGAGGCGACTTGGCGCAATCAGAGATGCCGCACGACACGTCAGAATCTTAGATCCAGCCTGTGGCTCCGGAGCCTTTCTGGTCGGAATGATAGACGTTCTCGTTGACATCCACGAAAGGATCGCGACTGAGCTCGGCGAAGCAGTTGATGGGTTTCGACTCAAGAGTCAGATCATTCAAGATAACCTGTTCGGCGTGGACATCAATTCNTGGGCCATACAAGCCGCAAAGTGGAGATTATGGCTCAAACTAATAGCCGCCACTGCTAAACCCAGGCTTGATAGANACTCGAAGCCTCTTCTCCCAGCCCTAGAATTCGTGTTGCGTGTTGGAGATAGCATAGTCCAAGAGCTTGCTGGGGTCCAGCTTAATCTCCGTCAAATGTATTGCCGCCTATCACCTAGAGCGGAAACATCTTTGCACGAACTCACCAAACTTAAACGAGACTACTATCGTTGGGGCAGCAGGANTCTTTCCGAAGTCATCAAGGAGAAAGAGATTGACATCCTGGGTGAGGCTATAGAAGGAAGGTTAAGGGAGATAGCCCTCACACTGAAGAATCTCCAAGCTGAGCAACAGCAATCTACTGACACGGCTGTAGAGTCAGATCAAGAAAAACCGGGATATGAAAGGCAGAAACTTGAAAATGAGCACCAGAAGCTGAATCAAATCCTCATGGCACTCAGACGAAGCAGACCCGAATTTTCCTGGGAAACTGATTTCCCAGAAATACTCGCGGAAGGAGGGTTCGACATTGTCGTAGGTAACCCGCCTTATGTTAGGCATGAATCAATAGGCCCAGCAAATGCCCCCTTCAAGGCGCAAACAAGAGGCGGTAGGAAGAAGTACAAGAATAAACTTGCCAGGAGCATTGAGGCCTATTGGGATCGTGAGCCTAGATTAAACATGAAAAGCGATCTCTACATCTACTTCTTCTACCATGGACTTAGCCTACTAAAACCCGGAGGCATTCTATGCTTCATCACTTCGAATTCGTGGTTAGACGTTGAATTCGGACTGAGATTCCAGAAGTTCCTGCTCAGGAATATAGAGATNAAAGCTGTCTTCNGCAGCTTGTCAAAGAGAACATTCNCGGAATCCGANGTGAATNCGGTAGTTTCCGTGTTCAAGAAACCTGGATCGCCCGATTATTTGCCTCACAACACAACGAAGTTTGTTGCCCTAAGAAAATCGTATGAAGAAGTTCTTTGCAGCGACAGCCTCACGCAAATCAGTTCGTCAACCTTTCTGAAGAACACCAACTTGTACAGATGTGTTCCCATTAGCCAGCATGAACTATGGAAAACAGGACTGGTGAAGGAGTACCGACCAGACGCCCTTGGCAAAGACGCGTTTGCTGGGAAGTATGAAGGCGAGAAATGGGGCTCCATGTTTCTTCGCGCCCCAGATATTCTCTTCGCGATTCTGAGAAAGGGCTCTGGAAAGCTTGTTAGGGTGGAGGAGATAGGACGCGTCAGATACCCAATAAAGACAGGAATAAACGAATTCTTCTACCTTGATGATGAAACTGTACGAAGATTCGGCGTTGAACGGGAGTTCTTGATTCCCGTGGTCAAAAGCCCTAAAGAATTCAGTTCCATTCGACTGGAAAACAAACGCTTGAAAACCTTCTTATTCCATTGTGATATGAACAAGAAGGAGCTGTCGAAGTCTGGCAAGCGCGGCGCGCTTTCTTATGTAGAATGGGGTGAACAAAAGGTTACGAGGCCTCGTCAGAAGACCACCGAAAGAGTGCCTTGGCCTCTAGTTCCGTCTGTCAAGGGGAGAAAGCCTGCTTGGTACTCTATCGAGAGAATTGAACCAGCCGATGTGATCTGCAACCGTTTCTTCGACAAACGTTTTTTCTTCGGATTCGCAGACACTCCAGTTATCGAAGACCAAACATTCTACGGACTAACCCTAAAGAAAGATTACAAACGACTGAAGGAAACGCAAACAGCCATTCTCAACAGCACACTCTCCTATCTGTTTGTTGAAATTTTCGGAAGAGCTGGACTTGGTCAGGGAGTTCTCCAATATGCAACTTATGAGATGAGACGCCTTCCGACCCTCAACGCTAAGAAGATGACGCAAGGTCTACGCGAGAGGGTAGCAAATGCATTTAGGCCTTTGGCAAATCGGGAAATAAGGCCTATCTTCGAGGAAGTGAGAATGAAAGACCGGAGAGAGATGGATGATGCCATCTTTGACTTTATTAATCTCTCAAAGGCAGAGCGTGATGGCATATATACCGCACTCACACAACTCGTGCAGACCCGATTAGAAAAGGCGGCGACATTCCCAAAGCGCCTTCCGAAGTTCAACGTCCAAAGTAGCTAACACCTTTCAGGAAATTTCGCGAAATCACTTGCCAGAGTTGAAGTGCAGAAAACCTTAATTTAGCATCGTCTACCAAGAATAGCACGAATCCTGGGCCGGTCGTCTAGCATGGTTAGGACATCTGCCTGACACGCAGAAGGTCGCCGGTTCAAGTCCGGCCCGGCCCACCACACCTTCTTTTGGAAAAGAAGCTGTACCAAGAAAACCTGGATTGCTGCTTTTTGAGTTTTTAGAGCCCTCTAGGCCTTCAATATAGTGTTTGCATGCATGCAGAGCCGAGTTCCATATCCCCTCCGAAGGGTCCGCCTTTAAGGCAATTGACTTCTAGACCAGTTTTTTCAAGAATTCTTTTGCCTGTTTCTCCAGGTGCATACAAGCTGTGAAGCGCTAATGTTTCTTTGTTGAAATCAGCCCACTCTACTAGGTCATCTTTCTTGTTGTCATGCGCCACCAAGACGATATTTCTTCTGGATATCAGAGTCTCATCATGCATGTGAAACACTACTTAGCTGATAAGAGCTCGTTCGCATTTTCTATCCATGTGGAAACGATTTTCTCTGAAACCCCAATCTTCTCTACCAAATCATTAATCTTGCATTTGGCCAAATCCTCAACTGAATCTATGCCTATATCCCTCAATTTTTCCGAGCGCTTCCGACCGATTCCCCTTACATCAGTGAGGCTCATTCCCACCTTCACGACCCTAACTTCAGGTTTTTCATCTTTAGTAGTTGATTGAATTGCTTTTTCTTCTCCTGCCTGTAGAATTTTCCCCTTCGCCTCTTTGATTTTCTCAGCAGCAGATTTTGAAAAGGAGTCAACTCTCAAAACAAGGGGATGAGTAACCTTCCCACTACCTAGGAGCTTATCATAACCTAACGCTTTCAAATCAAGATAGATGCTGTTGGCT
>JGI24422J19971_10000192_pt1 | contig 31262 bp, 22 predicted proteins | sample DeeMarSWOR152_54_FD_19971 | JGI IMG/M metagenome (IMG submission 19971) | reverse complement strand
GCTCATGAACACATGGAGCGAACACGACATATCGGTATCAAACGTCGCTTGCTCTACAAGCGAAGCCTACGCTGGCGAGGTAGTCAACATTACCGTCACGGTGAGAAACAACGCAAACATCAGCGTCTCAGAGACCTTCAACGTCACCGCGAAGTATGACGGTACCATCATCGACACCGCAACCGTCACCGATCTGGCCCAAGGTGCCACCGAAACGTTGACGTTTCACTGGGACACCGCAGGCGTCGAGTCTGGAAACTACGCGATCTGCGCAGAAGCCAGCACAGTACCCGATGAACTCAACACCGATAACAACAGCTTCACCGACGGCACGGTCAGCATCGAAGGGGTCCTTTTGGGCGATCTCAACGGCGACGGCACGGTCAACAACAACGATGTGGGTCTGCTAAGTCAAGCATTTGGCTCCACCCCCGCAAGCCCCAACTGGAACCCAGCCGCGGACCTAAACAAAGACGCAGTGATCGATGTTCGAGATCTTGAAATGCTGTGCAACAACTACGGCGAAACCTCCTAAGAACAGAATGCGTACGCGCACGATTTATGGGATTCATGATTCGAGACGGCTAGTTTGGAAACAGATATCGCGGGACCTTGGCGGCGACAAGTATGTTGATTCTGCTGAAGCTGGCATCCTGAGCAGAGTCTACGGAACGACTCACTTCTAACTCCTGAGACTCCAAAGCCTTCCGCGAAGACAAAATTCGTTCTTTTTTCTCGAATGATTCAATACGGAGCCGCAGAACCCAAAACACGAACTATCTTCCATAACTCTTAAATTCCGCGTGCACCCTTATCGTTGCGTTAGAGACGAGAGAGATAAGGAGAGGAGTACATGCAGAAGAAACACTGCCTATTGAGATGCTTGTGGCTCCGCAAAAGGTGATAAGGCGATGAAAGCGAAGAAACTCACCCTAATATCCATAGTCCTACTAGCCGGCATACTAGTCGGCGCAGTTGCCATCATGGGCTCTTCAGCAAAAGAACTGAAACTGAAGGTGAAGTGGACGCCTCGCAACTACGCAATTTCGAGCCCTGTGCCAAATCCGTGGAATGCAGAGCTCTATTTTGCGCCTCCACGTCCACTTGATGACATAGATCCCACGACCATCCTGCTTGAAGGCATGTATGCCCCTATATCTGATCCATACCCATCAACACACACGGCCAGACTGATCGTACCCTTCGACGGCTACGATGTATTAATGCTTGTATTGCTTAAAGCAGGGCACGTGACACCTGGAGAATATCGCGTCTATCTAGAGATTACCGGGCAACTTGACGATGGAACACCGTTCGCCGGCGAAGGCGGCATCAACCTGATAGTTCCAGAACCAAACGGTCCATGATACCATAAAACACCTTCCCCCCTTTCTTGGGTCAACATCAGCAGTTCGTACCGTCTTCTCAGATTGCAGCAAACGCAAGGATGTTTCGTGCGGGAAACGATGAATGCCACACCATAAGTGCGCACGCCCACAAGAAAAACCAAGACAGCCTAAGCAATATGGTACGTATAAGAAGCCTGTTTTAATCATCTGTCTATTATTGATCATATCCCTTCTCTATCAGATTGAACCAGCTTATAGCCGTACGATTCAGGTTCCTACTGATTTCAATACAATTCAAGAGGCTGTAAACAACGCCACTGTTGGCGACACGATACTGGTGGCTCCAGGAATCTACCCCGAGCACGTTGTCGTGACCAAATCTCTGATAATAGTCGGAGAAGACCCCGAGACCACAATAGTTGATGGAACCGCAAATGATACAGTATTCGACCTAGAGGCAAGCAACGTCCACATCACGGGGCTCACCATACGCAACGCGGGAAACAGCCACAACGCCATAACATCAGAACGAGAAATAGTAACCAACGATTACCACCAGATCACCAACAACATCATCACAACAAGCCAATACGGCGTCTTCCTAAGCTACTCCAAAAGTAACACAATATTCAACAACACATTCATCAACAATCCCTTTAGCGGCATCTGCCTTATGAGCGCTGACAACACCGACGTCACATCAAACACCATATTGGAAAGCGCATATGGCATTGACATAACGTCCTCCACAAACGTCGCCGTCGCAGACAATGATATCTCCCAGACTTCCTACGCCGTTCGCCTAACGGCATCCTCTACGGGAAACACAATAAGACGCAATCTTATGTCTGGACAAACCGTAGGTGTATACTCTAGTTCCGACAGCATCACCGTCGACCACAACACGATAGTCGATGGCGCATACGGCATCTACCTCTACAATTGCATGGATGCCTCAATCTACCACAACACCTTAATGAATAATTCATATGGCATTCGAATATACATGCCATCATCGGCCTCCTCCAGCCACAACATCAACAACAACAAAATAATGAACGCCGACTGGGCAATCGATCTCACGTACGCACACAATAACCTATTCACAGGCAATTGGATTCAGCGAAACACGTACGGAATATACATGTCTTTCTCTAGCTCCAACACGATCTATCACAACAACTTCGTCAACAACAATATGCAGGCAAACGCCGGCACAGGCGCAGGAAACCTATGGGACACGAATGGCGAAGGCAACTATTGGAGCGATTATGAAGGCGAAGACACCGACGGCGACGGCATCGGCGACACACCGTACAGAATAGCCCCCATCGGCTACGACAACTACCCGCTCATGCACACGTGGAGCGAACACGACATATCAATACAAAGTGTCACACCTTCCACGAATGAAGCCTACCCTGGCGAGATCGTGAACATTACCGTCACCGTCAGAAATAATGCAAACATCAGCGTCTTAGAAACCTTCAACGTCACCGCGAAGTATGACGGTACCATCATCGACACCGCAACCGTCACCGATCTGGCCCAAGGTGCCACCGAAACCTTAACACTGCACTGGAACACTACAGGAGTCGAGTCTGGAGACTACACGATACGCGCAGACGCTAGCATAGTGTCCGATGAACTTAACACCGACGACAATAGCTTCACCGACGGGACGGTGAGGATCGACGGCCTCCTTTTAGGCGATATTAATGGCGACGGCGCAGTCAACAACGACGATCTAGGTCTGCTAACTCAAGCATTTGGCTCCACATCCATAAGCCCCAATTGGAATTCAGAAGCGGACCTAAACAAAGACGATGTGATCGATGTTCGAGATCTTGAAATGCTGTGCAACAACTACGGCGAAACCGTATGAGGAAAAAAGAAGATTCTACTGAATATGCATTCCTGCGAGGGGGCGTACAGGCGCAGTTCGACGCGCCTTAAATATTTGCCACTAACACTATTCTAGTTGAGGGTGAATCGTGAAGATACCCATAGCCCGACCGGACATTGGAAAAGATGAAATTCACGCAGTTATGGAGACGATGCAGAGCGGTTGGGTTACTCAAGGCGAGAGAGTTGAAGAGTTCGAGGCCTCATTCGCCGAATATTGTGGAGCAAAATGCGGCGTTGCGGCTTGCAACGGAACCGCAGCTCTTCACATAGCCTTGGCCGCTCTAGACCTTAGAAAAGGAGACGAAGTTATTACAACTCCCCTCTCCTGTGTGGCCACCACGAACCCCATCCTCTATGTGGGTGCAACCCCCATCTTTGTGGACGTAGATCCCGCAACCCTGAACCTGAACGCGGCGTTAGTCGAGCGGAAAATTTCGAGTAAAACGAAAGCAATTCTTCCTGTGCATGTGTTTGGGCATCCCGTTGACCTTGATCCTGTGGTAGAGGTCGCTGAGCGGCACGGCTTGTACGTGATTGAGGATGCAGCGCAGGCCCATGGAGCGCGGTACAAAGGGAAGCGGGTGGGCTCAGTNGGGCACGTTTCGTGTTTTAGTTTCTACGCTGACAAGCTTATCACGACTGTGGAGGGCGGTATGGTGCTAACAAATGACGAGGAACTGGCTGAACAGATGCGGTCGTTGAGGGGTTTTGGGATGAGCAAGCGCGAGAAGTTCTATCATCCGATTTTAGGCTACAACTATAAGATGTCGGATATTCATGCTGCGATAGGTTTAGTGCAATTGCGAAAGCTGGATCACTACATTGCGAAGAGACGCGCCAACATTGACTCGCTAAGAAGCAGACTCAGCCATTCCAATTTGAAGTTGCCAGTAGAGCTTGAGTACGCCTTCAACGTATACTACGTCTGCCACATTCTCACCGAGCAGCGAAAGGAGAAGATAGTGGAACATCTAGCGCAGGCAGGAATCGAGACCCGACCCCTATTGTCGTTCATTCCAGACCAGCCGCCATACCGAGGATATCGATACAATCCTAGTGAGCTGCAGGTTGCCAGAGACGCCCATCAGAAAGGCTTCTATATTTCAAACTCCCCGTTGCTCACGGAGAACGAGGTAGACTTAGTCTCATCCACGCTAATGAACGCTGCAGGCATCCAAAAATGAAATCAGATGAAGCAAGGTCATCGCGTGTTCTTTTTCTACTTAGAAACAGGATTAAGCTGTTTTATCTTCTGGCTCTAGCTCCCTTTCCGCTAATCTTCTATTATAATCCCCTCAGCGTAATAATCCCCGTCTATGGATTCCTGCTCCTCCTTCTAAAGAACCGGAAATTGCTCCAGTTCAAAGAGACGAATATGGTTCAAAGGATCCTGGGTCTACTCGTCGTGGCTGGCAGTTTTTTCATCTATTACTTGCGGGTTTTAGTATATCCTGTAGAATCCTTTTACACAGTAGCAAACTACGCTGTATACCTCCTCGGGCTTTTCTTGATCTTCTTCGAGTTTTCTGCCTTGAAAGAGGCGCTTGCACCTTTGTTTCTTATAGTAGCGTCCCCAGCTAGCGCCCTCCTAGCGGCATCGCTGAAGCCCTTTCTTTCACCATTTGCTAACGATTTTGCGCACATTATCGTGAACGTCTTGAGAGCATTAGGCGTAGACGCAAATGTCTACTCATACAACATCCCCGTCATCAGGTTTCTGTCTCCTTCAGGAAGAATGATTTCAGGCGCCTTCGTTTATGAGTGTATGGGCGTCTATAGCGCGCTTGTGTTTTCCATTATACTTGTAGTTATTCTACTTGAGGATCCAAGCGGCTTGAAAACAAAACTAGCGTATTCGATGGTTGGTCTTATAGGTGTTCTTGCGTTAAACATACTTAGAGTGGCAATGATTTTTCTGGTAGACTATTTCTATGGAGCAGAGGTGGGCGGCACTGTTCACTATGTAATAGGCTACGCGCTATTCACCACGTGGATTGCATGCTTCCTCTACATCTATGCAAAGCGACAAACCCTCCACGGAAAAATCAAATCATTTTGGAGGCGACTATTCCAGGCACGTGAGCGCACGGAAGATTGCGCGTGCACAGAGACGGTAGCGAAGCTCGACTAGTTTGAATCGTATGATGCGCTGTCATTACGAGTTGATGTTCTTCCATGTAAAGTCATATTATATATCAATGTGAAGCAACCTTTAATAGACCTCCTTTTCAAGAAGCTATTAGCGTTTCGGATCGTCGTTCAGAGAGGTCTACTGAGAAGAATGAGAGGAGAAGTGGCAAATCTGCTGACTAGACAGAATCTTGTGAGAATTAGGGCTAGCGCATTGAGGCAGAAGGTGTGGTTCAAGGTTGCGTCAAGGTTAGAGCGAGGCATAGTTGACTTAACCATACGGTGTGTAGAGAAGATTCAAAGCCCCGTTCTTGCTAGAATTGTTTCGAAGATCATTAGAGACTTAGAGCAGGTCCTAGAGAACGACTTTCTGAAAACTGCGGAGAAAGTAGGACACAAGATTGCCAGTAGCTTGTGCAAGATTGCTTTGAGTTGGGGAAACACGCGCGCTTCAACTTGGAAGCACGACGTGGGCTTTGTCAGGTTTCTAGGTGTGAGCACGCTAAATATGCAAACTCAAGCTGATGGTCTAATTGGGTAGCCACAGAATAGGGATTGTGGGAGGGTCAGGGTTCGTTGGGTCCTTCCTTGCAAGCCATCTTTCCAACCATTTCGAAATAGTAGTCTATGACAAAAATCCGATTTCTGAGAATCTAAAGGGTAAAGCTAGTTTCCACCAATGCGACATTACGAACTACGATGAAGTCCAAAAGACTATCAAAGACGTCGATCTTGTGATCCACGCTGCTATTGTGCAGATTCCTCTGATAAACACTAAGAAGAGACTGGGCTACGACGTGAACGTGCTAGGTGCCCAGAACGTCTGTGAGGTCGTCAATAAGGTTGACTCAATCAGTGGTCTTATCCTGACCAGCTCGTGGCACGTTTTCGGCGACGCTGGGTTCCACGGCGTCAAAGAAGGGGACTTCGGGTCCAGGTGCAACACAAGAGAAGATCGAAACAAATACTATACGCTAACCAAAATAGTCCAAGAGAACATTGTGAGGATTCACGATGAAATGTCAGAAAAAATCTACGGAACAATCCGGATGGGTACAGTGCTCGGGGACGGAATGCCCGAGAAAACTGCGGCAAACATTTTCCTAACGAGAGGACTGAAGGGAGAAGCAATCACGCCNTACAAGCATAGCATGCATAGGCCTATGTTCTACGTAGACATTAACGATGTATGTGAAGTGTTTGAATCCTTTGCGTGGAAAATACTTAACGACGAGGTTGATAGAATGGGAGATAGTTCGTGTCACATTTTTAACCTAACGTATCCAATACCAGTAACAATCCTCGATCTGGCGACAATCGTCAGAGACGCTATCATTGAGCAGTCTCGAGGCGAAATCAGACCGAAAATTGAAATTATCGACAAAGGTTTGCCGAACCTCTATGAAGCCAATTGTGGGGAACCAGTAACCGTAGACATGAGGAAGGTCAAGCAATTTTTCGGTGTCAAGGAGATGACTAGTCCTAAGGAGGCTATAGAGCGAATTGTTGCTCAAAGAATCCATTCACGCTAAGGTTGGAGGCTTACCTACTGAAGAATATTAGAAAAGCAAGCATTGTCATACCCGCCTATAATGAGGCGAAAAATATAGAGAGAGTCCTACAGAAGATGAAAGAAACGTTACAAAATGCAGGTGAGTTCGAAATCATAGTTGTTGATGATGGCAGCCGAGACTCTACTGCAGCCATTGCCGAGAAAAATGGGGTTCACGTTGTGCGGCACCCTCTCAACATGGGCTATGGTGCTGCCCTCAAAAGCGGAATCAGAGCAGCAAAATATAATCACGTTATCTTCTTTGATGCCGATGACAGCTTCTATCCAGAAGACATAATCAGACTAATAGAGTACGCGGAAGAATTCGACATGGTCATAGGGGCCAGAACAAACAAAGAAGGAGAACCAAAGTCACGATCCTTCCTACGGTGGCTATTCACGAAATTCTCATCGTTCCTCGTTGGAAGAAAATTCCACGACGTGAATTCTGGGTTCAGGCTTGTCAAGAGAGATATCGTCACAAAACTGTTAAGCATACTTCCTGAAAAGTTCAGCATAACAACAACAATGTCAATTTTGCTGTATAAGGAAGGGCGCAGCATAATCGAGGTTCCTATTTCAGTCAAGAAACAAAGTAAGGGAAACAAATTGAAGATGATTCGAGACGGGTTAAGCTTTCCCTACATGGCTCTGAGACTATCCATGTATTACGATCCATTCAAGGTTTTTTCAACTCCAGCGGTCTACCTTCTAGCACTTGGCCTGCTGAAGTCTATCTACGACTTCTTTGTGATGAGGAGTTTAGCTGATTCAAGCATCTTAATTCTCCTTTCGGGAATCCAGCTGCTAGTCCTCGCTTTGTTGGGCGATGTTATAGTGAAAACAAAGACGATCCAGAGTGATGGTTAAATGGCAGAAACGTAATCTCCACAGCGTCATCATCTATCCTAGGGCAAACACAAGGACGTGTGTAGTTGCACATACTTTTCACGGCCAAACAATATTTTGGCAATCCTGACTTAGTCAGGCTTTCAGCAGAACTAGCCAATAAAACGCATCACATTAGTGTAGTCACTTCTTTCAGGGAAGGTGACAGACAAATCCGTTTGAAGAATGTGGATATTCATGAAGCTCCTCCTTTGATAAGGCTTCACAATCTTAGTTATCCGGTATCATTCCCAGTTTCGCAACTTTACAAGATCGTCCGCAGCAAAGATGTTGATATTATTCACGGCCTATCTGATTTTTCAACACATACAGCTTCTGCCGCGTCGATTTCAACAATGACAAACGTTCCATTTGTCTACACTATACAGAATATCGGTTGGAGGACGAACAACCTAGTTTCAGACACATTAATGAAACTCTACGAATGGTCAGTCGAACTTTCAATTGCCAGAAACGCAGATAAAGTCATTTTGCTTTCAGAACGCTTGATGCCACGAGCCAAGAAACTGAACGTCAAGGAAGATAAAATCGCTATCGTCCCCCCTGGTGTCGACTGCAATTACTTCGACCCTGAACGTCCGGAAGTAAAGAGCAGATCTGCTGAACTTCGGGGTAAGCTGGATCTTGCGGAAGACAAGATAATAGGTTATGTGGGAAGGTTGCTTCAAGGAAAGGGTATGTACTATTTAATCTCAGCGATGAAAAGACTCAAGGACGAACATTCTGATGTCACCCTTTTGATAATAGGTGATGGACCAGAAAGAGCCAGCTTAGAAAGGATGACTACGACCGCAGGGATTAAGGCAATTTTTGCAGGTTGGCAAAATGACGTTTTGCCTTATTACTCAGTTATGGACGTTTTTGTTCTTCCTTCCCTCTTTGAGGGAGTACCTAACGTCTTACTTGAAGCCATGGCGATGAGGAAACCTGCAGTCGCGACAAACGTGGGAGGAAACGCGGATCTTGTTGAAAACGGCGTAAATGGCTTTCTCGTGTCAGCACGAGATCCTCAGCAAATAGCTTGCGCTTTGGAAAAGCTCATCGAAAATGGGGACCTTCGATCTCGATTTGGGAGGAGTAGCCGGGAAAAAGTCGTCAAGCTCTTTTCGTTAGATAAAACTGTGGAAAGAGTCGAAAGAGTTTATAATGAGATAGTGTGAGCATGTTTGGTTCGTTAGTGAAGAGGAAGGTAAGGGACTAGTTTGAGAGGGTTGTAGGAAATGAGAGAAATTCCACCCACAAAACCATATTTCCCTGAGCAAGACGTTGAGAGAATAAAGAGCGATGTCGAAAGGATATTGCGGTCTGGCATGTTAACCTTAGGAGATTATACAAAGGAGTTTGAGACCGCCTTCACAAGACTATGCGGAGTGCAGCACGCGGTAGCAGTTAGTTCAGGAACATCTGCGTTGGAAATAGCTCTGCGCGCCATGAAACTGAAGCAAGGTGATGAAGTGTTAGTCCCCACGAATACGTTTACTTCGACGGCGGCGACCGTAGTTTTCGCTGGAGGAAAACTGGTTTTCACCGATATCGATTCCGAATCACTCTGCATTGATTGCGATAACGTACAGAAGTACATGACCTCAAAGACGAAAGGCGTTGCGGTGGTTCATATAGGCGGCATGGTTTGCCCAGAGACTGAAGCAGTAAAAGAGCTCTGCGAAGATCATGGCATGTTCATGATCGAGGATGCCGCACATGCCCAAGGGAGCAAATGGAACAGACGACCATCCGGGTCGCTAGGAGAGGTAGGATGCTTTAGTTTCTATCCGACAAAAGTCATGACGACCTGTGAAGGAGGCATGATTACCACCAACAGAGAAGATGTTGCAAAGATAGCAAAGATTCTCAGAGACCAAGGAAAGGATAGTTTTCTGAGTAACGAGATAGTTGAACTGGGCTACAATTGGCGAATGCCTGAGATAAGTGCAGCAATAGGATTGACGCAACTTGCAGAACTTGAAAGTTTTGTAAAGCGCAGAAACACGATAGCACAATACTACGACAAAAGCTTGTCGAAAATTGACTGCATTGAACCACGCAGAACACCTCCACAAAGCACAAACAACTACTACAAGTATGTGGCGTTCTTATCAAGCGAAATTGACAGAGACGACCTTAAACAAAGGCTACGAGAACGGGGCGTAAGGTGTAGCGGTGAAGTGTATTGGCCTCCACTGCACTTGCAGCCAGTGTATCAACGTATACTCGGAGTTAGACAAGGCGACTTCCCAGTTGCGGAAGATGTCTGTAAGAAAATGGTCTGCCTTCCCCTCTACAGTGATATGACCCTTAGCGAAGCAGAGCAAGTTACGGATACTCTGCAAGAAGTTCTGTAACATTAGTCCACGATAAAGAGATCGTGTAGACGTTCTTGAGACTCTTATGAAGCCACCAAATTCCGAAGTCGAAACGCTTGTCAAGAGAATGACAATTCGCACAATAAAAAGTGATGACTTTGATCAACTCCTTAAACTAGTTGGCGAAGCATTCAGAAAGGAAGAAGAAATTTCCGGTCTAAGTGTTCAAAGACTCCGCCGTCTTGCAAGGCTATATAGTCTGATTGAAGTCTTTCTTCCTGTGTTGGATATTTTCCATGCCGATTTGGAAACAATTTTAGTGGCAGTTTCAGGTGACAAGCTGATCGGTGAGATCCACGTTTCACCAGTAAGAAAGAGAATCTGGAGCCTTGATTCTGCAGCTGTCGACAAAATGTATAGAGGGCAGGGTGTGTACAAGAAGTTGCTGAGCGCAGCCTTGGAATACATACGCAGCAAAGGCGGAAGAAAAGCGGTGACATCCCTATGGACAGATAACGTTGCTCCAGTGAAGATGACAAATAGACTGGGATTTCGCGTTTTCGTTGAGGAAATTCTGTTCCGGTTAGAAATAGACAAACTTCCTGTTCGCGAATCAAACAGGCTTGACGTTTCAATGAGAAAGATGGGGCGAACTGATGTTAAGAAGGTATACGAAATGATTAGAACTCGCGACCCAGAGAAGACGAAAGCATTTGAAATTACGCAGGAAAATCTTGTTGACTCCTTCATCCGTAGTATAAGAAACAGAATCACATGGACATCTTCTGAACGATGGGTAATGGAAAAGAAGGACGAAGTCGTGGGCTACGTTCACATAACCTATACTCCTCGTCAACAAGCGGGAGAAATAAGATCTTTCTACGTGCTTCCCTCTAATGAGGCTTCAGATCTAGTGGCCTTTCAGCTGAGAAAGGTGCTTAGTTCTATGAGGAAGAAGGAAATTCGAAAGGTGACAACGTTTCTGAATAAAGATTGGAACGAAACCATCGAGCTGTTCAAGAAGTCAGGGTTTGAACCTATTGCTTCTGTGTATGAAATGGTGAAAGAACTGACTTAGAAACCAGCAAGCCTAGAATGTTCTCAATTGAATACTGTAAGAAAAGAGACTCCACTATGAAGAAGTTGATGTGTTTCGTGACTGTGATAGATCTTCGACTTGAAACTGCAGGAGCAGTGATCAATGATCTTAAGCTGCTACGGTGTCTCAGAAAGTTTGGAAAAGTTGATGTCGTTTCCCTTCAAAAGAAACGGTTCAAAAGCACCTTAATTGCACTACCGCACTTTTTCTTTCAGGTTTTTAGAACCTTTGCAAAACCCTATGAATTGTATATCTCGCGGGGATTGGTTGCCTCTTTCGTTCTGTTGCTTCTTAAATCATTGCATCGGAAGAAAGTAGTACACCGGAATCTCTTTGGAGCATCGTTCGCGTCGAGTGAGACGAAATATCTGTTTCGTGAGACTAGGTACATGTCCTACATAAGGATTGGATCGCTTCTACGACATTTTCTGTACCGTTTCATCGAAAAGACGATACTTCGCAGCGCAGATGCGGTCACTGTGGCGACGCCAGAATACGCTCATGAATTGGTGCAGATAGATGTAAAACCAGATCGGATCAAGATTGTCCCGTTCTATGTGGAGAAGGACTTTTTTCAACAACCTTTCAGTTCCAATACGGGTGGTCCATTCACGTTTGGTTATGCAGGGAACTTCCAGCCATATCATGAACTTCTGCCACTTGTAGAGGCGTTTCAGCTCGCGAGTCGTGCCAACAAAAGAATTAGGCTAGTCCTCGTAGGAGACGGACCACTTCGTCCATGGGTTGAAGCAGAAGTCAAAGACAGAAGATTAACAGATAACGTGAAGTTCTCAGGAAGGGTTCCGCATAAAGCTCTTCCATCTATTTTATCAAAAATGGATGCCTTTGTCGTGTTAATCCGCGCGGCCGGCATATCCACGAGCCTCTTAGAGGCTGCCGCGGCAGGAAGAGCGATAATGATCTACGAAAGGAAGAATGATCCCGCCCTGGGTCGCTTCTTTAAGCATATGAAGCATGTTTACATGGTAGAGAGTCTCTCCCCAGCCACAATCGCAACTGCGATGCAGTTGCTTTGCTCAGATTCGAAGTTAAGAAAAGCCTTGAGTAAAGGAGCAAGACAAGTTGCACGAGAATACTTCAGTGAAGAGTACACCACTCGTCATGTGCAACAGCTGATGAGTAGGGTGTAGAGCAGCTTCAGTATTTCAGCGAGTATGGCAGACTGAGATAAGCTTTGAGATTTGAAGATTTGAACGATACAGGAATACGTCTTATGCACGTGGCGGTATTGTAGGTCATGGTCAGAATAGCCTATGCACACGACGGGGTAAACGTTTATGACATGTTCTTTCTTAGACACTTAAGTAGGAAGAACAACGTTCTCTTATTGACCTTTAACGTCTCGCCAAGTTTTGTACCTTGTGATGTAAGAATATTAAAAATGAAGGAACCACTAGCTAGAGTTACGGCGGGAATTCGATTTACGGAGGGGCTGCGTATGTACGTTCTATGGCCTCTGCGAGCGATCCTTTTTCAATTTTATTTATACATGTTAAAACCCGATATAGTTATTGGGTGCATGGCGACAAAATATGGTTTCTATTCGGTCCTTTCACGTTTCCACCCGGTTCTCTTAATAGTGTGGGGATCCGACGTTCTAATTGCCCCAAAACGTTTCTTTTTACTTCGCTTTATGGCAAAGTATGCTCTGAAGAAATCAGACGCAGTCATTGTTGATAGCGAAGTCCAGCGAGACGCTGTCGTTGAACTTGGTTGCAATCCAAACAAGATCCTCAAGTTTCCTTGGTTCGACTTGGACCGCACTAAATCAATCACTCGCAAGCGTGACCTGGTTAGAAGGAAACTTGGATGGGTTGGCAATCCAATAGTTGTTTGTGTTAGGATGCATGAACCGATATACGGGGTCGAGTATCTCTTGGAGGCGATCCCGTATGTCATTAAAGCAGTGCCCGAAAGTAGGTTCTTGTTGATCGGTGAAGGTCGGCTTTCAACTCAATTCAAGAAAAGAGTCAAAGAGATGCGCATCGGTCCGCATGTTAAATTCATGGGGCGACTGTCTAGAGAGGAGACAATCATGCATATGAGTGCGGCCGACGTCTACGTGTCAACTTCTCTTTCAGATGGCACTTCAGCAAGCTTACTTGAAGCGATGGCTCTCAGATTGCCGCCAGTTGTGACTGAGATTCCAGGAAACAAGGAATGGGTCCTGCATGGCTGGAATGGCCTACTAGTTCCTGTTAAGGATTCTCGCTCGGTGGCTGATGGAATAATTTCGTTGTTGAAAGGAAAAGCTTTACGAGAAAAAATCGGAAGGCGTGCTCTCGAGGTTGTGAAGGCAAAAACAGGCTGGGAAGAGAATTCGAAGCGACTCGATTTCTTGATCAATGAACTGATTACAGCGAGCCGGTCAGAATGTGCAGGGAAGAATTGACTTGAAGTACGATGGCTTTGTCCTCATTGTGACTGAGGATTCGCCGGAATCCCATAGCCCAGCTGGTGAAAGAATACGCCATTTGGCCTCAGCAGTTGGGTCGATCTCTGGAAGATCAATCATTGTTGCTTTAGGGGCTTCCAAAAAGCAAAAGAGGATGAGAGTCTCTGCTCGGACTCTCTTGTATGACATTAACCTAAGGATGAGACTTCCGTATCCAGTGTCTGCGTTCTTTGATCCGATGAAGTTCTTGCTGTTTCTGACGTATGGTCTTCTGTTGTCGCTTCGTTATAGTTCTTCCTTGATCATAGCTTCAATGCCACCTTGGGAAACTGGTTTGAGTTCATGGGTCGTAGCGAAGCTTTTGCGCAGGAAACTCGTGATCGATTTGCGAGACGACTGGGAGTCAGCTGCTATGGAATCGCGAATTGCGGGATACGTTCCTGCAGAATTAATAATGCTCCGTTCTCGAATCGCGAAGTTTATGTACTCCTTCTCTTCCACTATTCTGGCCATCACTCCCACTCTAGCGAATGGAATTCGAAGACGCGGAATAAATCCTACGATTGTTCTTGCTCCAAATGGGGCAGACACGTCGAAGTTCTATCCTCGAAGCGAAGAGATGCGAAAAAGGATAAGATCGACACATGGTTTGCCCACAAAGAGAATAATAATATTGTACTGCGGAAGTGGAATGAATCCATATTATCGATTAGACTTGGTTCTGGCGTCTCTTAAGTCATTGCCTGGTTCAGTGAGAGAGCGCACTTTCTTCGCCTTTTATGTATACAATGGGATGGAATCTCTTAGAAAACTGAAGGATCATTTGGGTCTGCCTGACAGGTTAATTGAGATTAGAAAGGCATTGTCACGCGACAAGATAGCTGAGGTCATGTCAGCTTGTGATATCGGGGTAGTGCCATTTGATGACAAGCCTTACCTTTTGTATGCAACCTCAACTAAAGTCTATGAATACGTCAGTTCAGGGCTCTACGTTGTTTGTAGTGGACCAAATGGTGGAGAACTAGATTTGATGGTATCTTCAGAGCCCAACAATGGCGTATTTGTTAGCCCGAAAGTTGAGGATTTGGTTGAGGCTATTTCCAACTCGGTAGGAAGTCTGGAGTATCTGTTTAGCAACAATCGAAGAAGCTTACGCTACACCTACATCAATGAAAACTATGATAGGCAGAAAACTATGGTGACCGCTGTGGAAAAGTTGGTCACAGCGGTAAGGAACCTTACTAACAGTAGGTGAGCTTTTGTCAAAGAACAAGATATGTTACGTTAGTCCTTTGTCGATCCATAGCTACCGATACATGGAAGCCTTTGTTCAAAGAGGTTATGACATATTTCTGGTAGCGGATTCACATACTTGGATGGTACCAGAAGTCAACTTGATACCCACCAAAAAGCTGCCTCTTATGAATCGCAAAAATTTTCTCCAGCGATTTGTCCCTAACAGTCTGAAGTTGGCGAGGATTCTAAGAGAGGTTGATCCTGATCTTGTTCATTTACACGCGCAGCATCATTACAGCCCAGGCGTATTTTTGGGCGGCTTTCCCTTCATACTAACGTCATGGGGCAAAGAGGTTCTGGAATTGCCAGGAGCTGACCCAGCTCGAGTGTTCTTTGCAAGGTTTGCGGGGAACCGCGCACACATGATAACCGTCGACGCAGAATGCTTGAAAGAAATATGGGCTAGTATGGCAATACCCGAGAATAAACTTACGGTGATTCCCTTCGGAGTTGACACGAAGAGGTTTAATCCCAACGTAGACGGGAAGGGCATTCGAAAGAAGCTTGGGTTCGAAGAAGAAGATGTAGTGATCACGAGTACCAGACCCTACTATAAAGAAAGTCACTATAACATTAGTTGCCTTCTTAAAGCCATTCCTCTGGTTGTAGAGAAGCATGAGAACGCCAAATTCTTGATAAAGGGGGCAGGTCCTTTGGAAGAATATTTGAAGAGATTGGTTCACAGACTCAACGTTTCAAGCAAGGTATGCTTTGTCGGGATAGTGGGACAATGTGAAATCCCAAAATACCTCGCGGCTGCTGACATATACGTGTCCACGTGTATCATCGACTCCACTTCTGTCTCTCTCCTTGAGGCAATGGCGTGTGGGTTGGCACCGACGGTCACAGATGTACCTGGAAATCGAGAATGGATAGTAAACAATAACAATGGATTTCTGTTTCCTCCAAGGAGCTACGCTACTTTGGCAAAAAAATTGGTGCAACTTATCGAAGATGAGGCTTTGAGGGAAAGATTTGGTCGAAAATGTGTGCAGATAATCAAAGAGAAGGCGACATGGGAAGACTGTGTTTCAGAGATGGAAAGTATCTATAGGTCGTTGCTTTAGATATGTACTAACGGCCATACATGCGCGTCACACTAATCTCTCGGCAATTCCCAAAAGTGTATTAAATAATGCAGTGTCCTGATGGCTCTAATGAGAAAAGAGGAAAATGTCGAAAGGAATAAAACCTTCCAGTAGTATCTGAAATGACATGACAGATTCACACACGATGAATGGTATCCATAATGGTTAACTCCTTTCGGAAAAAATTAGCGGAAATCGGCGTCAGTAATCTCGTAAATATGGTACTTCTGCTTTGCTCATCAGTGTTCATACTGCTTAACTTGACAGTCACTAGATCGTGGGCGATCGGAATTCCGGCCTCTGGTGTCTTGTTGTACGTTGGCTCTGTAACCGTTGGCAAAATATTTCACTCCGAAGAGCGTGTGTTTCTGAGGGGAATTTTGGGATTTGCTTGTTTCATTTTGTTTATTGCTTTATCAGGAACCGTACTCATCTTGCTAGGAATATTTGGCGAGGTGCTATCAGTCGTCCTCGTTATAAGCATGACTTGGATCTTGTTCTTCGGGTCCTTACTAAAAGGAGGTTTAGAAAGTCAGAAAGTCTCCGAAAGAGATTGGCAAAGTGATGAGCAAGGAATTGAGCAAGGAGCGAAACTCAAAACTTATTCGCTTATGGCTTGTTACATAATTTCACTTGGAACTTCCTTTTATACTTTGATTCTGGGAAGGACCACTGAAGGCGGCAATTCAGTGTGGGTGACTATACCCAGCTTGTTCTTGCCAGTCTTTTTCCTTTCGTCACTCTTCTTAGCTCTAATTCTTTTCTTCACACCTCTCCGTACCGATTTGAAACTGGTCTTGATTGCAGTCTATTCGTTCTCGGTTCACAGTCTTTTTCTATTGGTTTGGTATCCTGGGAGATATGGTGATCCATGGATTCATCTTGGGGAAGCGAGGTATATAGACAAGACTGGAATGATGTATGCTTATGCTGGATTGGTTCAACGGTTTCGGCTTCTTGATCTTGTGGCGGCTAAGGCGCACTATGCGTTGATTGTATTCTTGAGGAGGCTATTTTTCGTAGACATCTATTGGGTGCAAGTCAATTTCATACCGCTGATTTGGTCAATCTTGGTACCTGTGTTTTCTTACAAGATTACCGATCTACTCGTGACCAAAGCAAAGACGACAACTTTGCCTATTGTGGCTGCCGTAGTAACTGGATTATTTTCAACGTTGGTCTATTGGGGAGCGATTACGGTGCCGAATTCACTGGGTTTCCTTTTCTTCTTTTTCTCTGTATTGCTTACTTTGAGATGGATACATGTGGGGCGAACTCGACTTTGGTTTCTGTCAGCACTGGCTTTCTTAGCAGCTTTCTTTGTCCACCCGCAGCCGGGGGTATTCTCACTGATGTTTATTGTTTTGGCTACGGCGATCCAGAAAAGCTCACATGTTCTTGTGAAGGTAGCTTCTTATCCGCTTGCGTTCTCTTTGTTTCCCCTTGCTCTTTGGTTGAGGGAAGCCACGTTTTCTCTTGAAGGCTTGGTCAATATTGACAATTTTGTTTCCTTTCAGGCTAACTTTGCCAGTGTCTTGATTGGTTTCGGCCTTCTTGGTTTGATATGGGGGTTGTGGCACAAGAAGCTTTCAAGGAAAAATGCCATTCTGGTTTTCATCTTGTATGTGACAGTGGTTTCCGAATTCTACCTAACGATGTACGGAATGGAAAATCTACCTTTTGGACCGGGGAGAATAATGGCGATGGCTGATTTTCTGTTGGTTCCGTTTGTGGCAATGGGGCTCCTCGGGATAGTGGGCGCTCTGAAAGAGGTATTCTCAGGTCTGAAACCTAGCTTTTCAAAGAGGTTCAACATTGGTTTAGATGTTCGATCGGTTGGCTTATTCATGGTCTGCCTCTTCTTATCTTCGCAAGCTTTGGTGGCTCTTCGCGCTGCATATCCAATAGATGAAATAGTTAAGATTCAGCCGAGACTATACGAGCTTGAGGCAATATACTATATAGACTCAACAACGCCACCTGACAAGCGGTTCGTTACGCTCTGCCATCCTCAGATAGCTAGCTTGGCTATAGGGTTCTTGGGACCAGAATTCAGCTATCAAGCCGAACCATCACACGGCACCTTTGGAGGACCCGAGTGGGACTGGCCCATAACTCAAATGTACAGAGAAATGTCTAGGAAACCCTCCTTTGAAATTATGGAGGAAGCAATGAGGTCCGCCTTTGCAGACGTATGCTACTTCGTGGTGTCACAGAGGAACCCCGAAGGTTTCGAGACGGTTTTGAGTAAGATGTATTCATTGCTAGATCCGGATATGGTTTTTGGAAACGGAGAGCTTTATGTCTACAAATATCCAGTGCCAGTTGTTGAGGGTGAAGGTTCGGAAGTAAGAGTTGCTTTCGACGATGGCGCTTCGATAGAGAATGTGACGACCTGGTTTGAATATTGTGCAAAGTCGAATGTAAGGCATACTTTAACACTCCAGAATCACCGTAGCTACAATATAAGTGGTTATCCAAAGCACTGGGCCCTTGAACGCATATCTAAGAATCTCGCCCCCTACAATTTCAACGAAACCAGCAACATAAACGATTACATCTACATAGATGGAGCTCAGCCTGATGAACTTGTGAAAATATATTGGCGATCGAACGAGAATTACCCGAAAGGCGGCTGGAAAGAAGACTCATTCAAGGACGGATGGCAAACACACCCACTTTATCCTGGCTCGATTTCTCCCACCATCACCTCAGACGGAAACATACTCGAGATATATCATGACTTCGTTTTGTCTGATCCACCGACACACCAATATTATTATTACACGAGGAGTTGCCAGATATCGACAAGCGAATACCCATGGATACTTGTGAGGTGGAAGAGCACGGGTGTCGTTGCAGTCGTAGCTGTAGCCTACAGTGACAATCTAGGCAAGCAATTTGCAATTGTTCCGTTCAACAGTCTTGCTTACACATGGGAAGAAACGATTGTTCAACTAGAACCAGGCAAAGAAGTCGCCTATGTAATGGTAGGTATCACTAACTTGGGAAAGATGACGGTTATCGAAGGACCGCGAACAGTCAGTGTAGACTATATCTTACTATGCGCCGAGGAATAAAACAACTCACTTGAAAAGGGATTTTGGCTTTTCATGCTTTGCATGCAACCCATATATTAATGTGTATGAGCAGGAACAACAGTTTGCATAAGCGTTATCGCGTATGCAGCAGTGGCCTTCGTACGCAGACATTCACTTTTGCGTACGTGCGCTGCCTACACCCAAGTATATGAAGCCTAGATTTCTAGCCTCATTGTAGTCTACAATGCGTCTTCCGTCTACGATCACTGGCACTTTGTTCATTAACAGTTTGATTTCTTCAAGTTGTAACGTTTTAAACGCAAGGTGATCTGTAGCAGTCACCAAGCAGTCTGCTTCTGCCACAGCATGGGTCAATTCTTCAGCTCTTCTTGCTCCAAAGCTCTCGTCGCAGTAAGGATCATAAACCACAACTTCCGCTCCAGTCTGCATCAAAGCTCGAACTATTTTCTCTGAAGGCGTGTTCGTACAATCGGAAGTTTCGCCCCTGTACGCAGTTCCTAAAACCACTATCCTAGAAGTCTTGATATCCTTACCAGCTTTTTTCAGACCGTCAGCAACGAGTTCAACCGTGTGTTCTGGCATGGAATCGTTTAACTTCCTTGAGGTTTCGATGAGTTTTGATCTAAAGTCGCCCTTATCAACTGAATGTATTAGCAAATAAGGATCCTTTGCAAGGCAGGGGCCTCCAACACCGCATCCAGGCTTGTGAATGGCAACTCTTGGATGGGTGTTCGCTAGCTGAATTACATCCATAACATCCACGTTGAGTCTTTCGCAAATCAAAGCTAGCTCGTTTGCAAAAGCGATGTTCACGTCTCTGAAAGTATTTTCAGCTACTTTTGCAACTTCCGCACTAGTGCAGTCCGAGGTGAGGATTTGGCCATGTGTCACCTTTTCATACAATTTGAGCGCAACCTCAGTGCTCTTCGGATTGTAACCTCCAACAATTCGTGGACTTTGAGAGAATTCCTCTATGGCCTTTCCTATCCATATCCTTTCAGGACAATGCGCCAGCCAAAAATCTCTGCCGCATTTTAACCCGCTCCTTTTCTCAAGTATTCGCGCGACAAGTTCTTTTGTCGTTCTGGGGGGAACAGTGCTCTCAACAACGACGAGCTTACCCTTTGAAAGGCCTTGTCCGAGGTCCTCGCATGCCTTTTTGATATATGAAAGATTGGGGGTTTTGTCGTTAGTCAGTGGTGTTTGAACACAGATTATTCCTATATCAGCATTCTTTGCTGCGAGGGGCACATCGTCTATCACTTCTAGCTTTTCATTATTCACTACTTTCTTGATCAGTTGCTCAATACCAGCTTCTTTGAAAGGGCTGTTTCCAGAGGAAACGGTTTTGAGAATTTCAGGTTTGATGTCGACGCCTAGCACTTGAAAGCCAGAATGTGCAAACATAACCGCGGTGAGTAATCCAACACGTCCAAGCCCTACTACCGTAATTTCAGCTCTTTTCTGTTCTATTTTCTCGACTATTTCTTCTTGCACTGTGGTTTCCTTCTTACTCTTCTGCGGTATCTTCAATTTTCTTATATATTTAAACAATGTTATTTGGGGGTCCATATTGGGTGGATGCGTCTGCAATCGAGTGTGAATGAAGCATTTCGCTGAAGGTGTTCTTAAGCAAAAAATCCTGTATTTGAATTAGAGGCACATCAGATATCATTGGAGAGTTATCGCTCTTTTCGTTTCACTCTTTCTTTGTCCCTCAAGCCGTCGGGATGTTGTATTATTAATGCAAAAAACCCCAATTAACATATTAAGATAAAGTATTTAATGCGCGCATCTATTGGGTAATAGTGAAATGGACAAAATAGTGCCGTTGGGGCTTGTTTGTGTTTGCGTGTTGCTGGTGCTATTGTTAAGCCTAGTTGGAAACATGGTGCCACTCGTTCAAAGCTCAACTGTAGACCTTAATGCCTTGTTGAAAAGCAAATTCGATGAGTATCTGGCTTGGATAACTCGTTATACCGATATTAATGGAACAGTTGTGGATATCCGAGATTACAGTCAATGTATCAGCGGGGATTCTGGCATCACCTTAAGCGTGCCTATCTACTTACTTGCTCTTGCATGCGTGTATGAACAAACAAATGGTGAGTTCTATCTTGCGCTTCTAAGAGAGCATACCGACGCAATAATAGACAACGCCATGAATTATGTAGAGGTTGGTGGCGTGGGCGAAATCTTCTTTGCAACACATTGTTGGATTGGTCATCAAGGTGATACTAACGTGCACCAAACCGCTATTATGGGAATCGTTGCCACAAAACTCTATCTATGGACTGGAGAGACATCTTACAAGACTTTGGCTGACAGAATCGCCACTGAAAGTTACGATAAATTGGCAGTTCTCGAAAATTCAACAGATTTGGCGTGGAGTACGCAATACTATCAAGAGCGAGATGAAGAGAATGCCAAAAGAGCCATCAATCGACAAGGAATGATGGCTTGGTTCTATGCTTTATATGGAAAACATGTGAATTCGACTTTCACACCTCTTGTACCTAAAATTGTTAATTGGATGTGGAGAGCACAGATCAATGATGGTGGTCTCGGCTACAATATAGGTGACCCAACCGTCAACACATACTACTCAGCGATGAGCATCTATGAAGTGCTTAATGCTTATGTCGTTGACAGTTCACAGTTTAATCCATCGCTTAGAACGAAAATTGCCAATGCTCTAGTCTACATCCACGATCGTTGTCCAGCACCATATGATTATCAAAGATTATACTTCTTAACATCAGCTTTTGTTTCAGCGTGGAAAACTGACTACTTCACAAACTATATTGACGTAATTCGCACAAAATCCATGCTATATTCAGCCTTAAGCAGTTTCCATCTTACAGACATAGGTTTTGTTTCAAGGATTGAGCATCTAAGCTTTGGCTTCAGATGGCAACAATATGCCGTAGTGCCCGTGTTTATGGCTTATCCTCTTGCAGACCCAACCTTTGACACTTCAACTATGAATCCTATCACTTCTTATGAATATGCTACGGGGTTCCACTACTTTGTCGGCTACACTGGCGGGATTTCATCAAATTTCGTCACAAGTGGCAGAGATTATTGTGGTGTTCGGTTACATTGTGGTTCAGATCGTAAGTTCTATATGCATAACACGACTGGCAGTCCATTCAATCCCTTGCCTGTATCCATGGTAACTAATAACACTTATTTTGTCAAGACGACAGCGTCTTACGGTTCACCTTCAGACTACGTAGTGAAACTCTACAGTTATCCAGTGGGTGTTCATGTTGGTGAAGTTACGGGGTCTGGCTCTGGCGGAATTACTTTGAGACTTGATGATTCAGTGAACTGGAAAGTTGCAGTCGAAAATGGATCGGTCTACCAGATAAACTCCTTTACTAATCCTCAAAGTATGACTTTAGGCTCAAAAATCATGGTCTGGCTTAATACAACAAGCCTTACAAGTCGGCAAACCTTCTTTATTAAGGCACCCGTTTCAGAATGGCGCATTGACAATACAGAATACCTATTTCTTAGATTTAACCAGTTGCAGACAAACTTCAGAGTGGTCTTTATCGAGTTGTGTTCATGGGGAGATATAATAACAGACCAAACTGAGGCATTTTCAACATTGGGGTCGATTGCGGACACCTTCGATACAACACAACCAATGAGTTACGATATGATATTCAATGCCTACCACAACAATATAGCCGAACTACAAGCAGACGCGTCATGGAAAACGTTGTATGAATCTGCACAATCAAGCACGGTGAAACTTGTCGGACATAGTCTTCCAGAAGAAGCATCGTTAGAAACGTGGAATTACAACAACGAAAAATTAGCTTTTACTGTTTCCGCTCCGACTGGGATTTTAAGCACTACCGATGTCTATGTGGACAACAAAGGTGAACCGACAAGTGTAAGTGGCGCAGCAAGTTGGGATTATGATAGTGTAACAAAAATCTTGACAATTACTGTTATGCATTCTGATCTGGCACACGTCACTGTCGAATGGCTGCTTGGTGATGTAAATGGTGATGGTGCCGTTGACGTAAACGATCTAACCCAGATTGGCAAGGCTTATGGGGCCAAGCCAGGTGATTCCAACTGGGATGACAAAGCAGACATAAACAAAGACGCCATAGTAGAAATCTACGACTTGGCAACATGCGCTAGTAATTACGGAAAAGAGTAAGGGGAGGTGAGAAACCATGGGTTTGAAAAGATTTGCAGTAAGGGCTTCTGCTCTGTCGGTTTTGCTCGTCATGACTCTCATTGCGATTGCTAGCAGTCCATCAACCTATGATCCTTGGCTCGACGGTGATCAGAACGGAATAATCGACGTTGCCGATTTGGCTTTAATGGCTAAGGCGTATGGAACAACAGGCAACCCAAAAAGAGAATTTCCAACGACGGCAAGTTATGTCATAAGAAATAACGGAAGTCATACATATGCTATTCACTGGGGAGGCCACATCGACTTCTGCGACACAGACGCCGCAACAGTAATCAACAACGCGATTTCTTCAGCTCTTTCAGAGGGTGGTGGAAAAATAGTCATCCGAAAATCGCCCACAGAATATGAACTGACCCAGGAGCTAGAGATCTATGCCGATAATCTTGTGTTGGAAGCAGATAAGGGGACGATTCTAAAGGTTGTTGCTGACTTACAGCGACCAATTAACATTTGCGGCAGTCATGAACGTCCAGTCAAAAACATAAGGGTAACTGGATTGGTCATTGACGGAGGCTATCGATGGCTTCATTATGCAGTTACTGGTCTTGTTTCGATCCGATATGCTGAAAACATTATCTTGGACGGAATCGAAGTGATGAAAAGTGGTCGAGAGAGAGATAGGTTAGTCTGTCAAGCAGGGATATGTGCCCACGAAGTCCACAAATTGTGGGTTACTAGTTGCTACATACATGAAATCCAAGGGTCGGGCATTTGGGTATCGTCATTCCCGAATGAAGATTCAGTATCAAGTGAAATTTACATATGTCACAATAACATAATCAACTGCACAGCGGATGTCGAAGGTCCTGATGCGGGGATCTTGGTGCGAGCACGAAATTTCTTCATTGACGACAACTACATATATCGTGCACATTTCGGCGTGTCTCTTCCTAATGGTGGCTGGAAGACCTCCGTCGGCTGTGTAACCAACAACATTATGATTGGAAATGCAGGATCTGAGAAAATCGCTGAAAGCGGCATCGAAATATTCGGTGAAGGTACGTCTTATGTTCACATAATGCACAATTATTTTGAAAAATGGTGTTGGGAATACAAAGCCAATCCAGGCTATGGAGGCGGATTTGGCATAGAAGTTGGAAACACCTACAGCAGTTACACTGGCGATGGGGTACACCATAATGTAATCGCATACAACACCATCAATGCGACCGGATATACCTTAGAAACCGTAGGCATTGCCTTGAACGGAAAATACAACAAAGTCTATGGCAATCAAATTATCGGCGCAAATTATCGTGACATAAAGGAGTATGGAGTTTCAGATTACAACGAGATATACGACAATTTGGTTACACATACAAACCCCGAACAACGAATTGACCTCGAAGGCTGGCACAGCAAGACAAAGAACAATCAAGGATGGAATCCCAAAGGCGTGTTATCCTCCCCATTCACAGGAAATACTGTTGGTTTACGTGGAGCCAGTCAAAACCCAACCGCAGACACGGACTACCGAGTTTACGGTGTTGACGTGTTGGTGACCTCATTCGGAGGAACAGCGGTTAACATAACTATCAAAGACAACGCAGGGAACATGGTTGCATATAATCTAACAACCCTCAGCGCTACGTATCTGCCAATGGAGTACAAGATCAACTTCGGCTCTTTCACATCGGCTCCAACTGTGATCGTAAGTGGAAATTAGTGAAAACCGAACACATGCGCGCTGGCCGCAATGGAAAAGCCTCAAAAGTTTGCAGAAAAGGGTGCTGACAAAGTCTGTCTGCAGTCCTAAAGAGAGTAGCGTCGGCAAAAGGCAAGAAATTTCTAGGTTAGTGAACGCTGCAGTCGCGTGCTCCGTGATGCCAAACCTAGCCCAGATGCAGAAGAACACAACGCGCGCGCAAAAGCTCTAGAGAACGGACTGCAATGGAAGACATGAGGTCTTCCAAAGTGTAAGCAGAGAAAAACTCCGAATTTCTACTACAGGAAAGAGACCAACGTTCAAGAATACGCGTGCAATTAAGATGATTCGGTAGTGGTTTTGGTGGAGCGTTTTCTTCGACGAACAAGGAGTACGCCTCCGATAACGGCACCGACCCCAATTACAGCGCCGATGATCAGGTACATGTGGAATCTCTGTTCTGCCTCGTAGGCTTCGTCAACACGGGATGAAGAAGAAATTACGTGCGAAGCCGCACTTTTCCAATCTCCCTCATCTGCATAAGAATAAGCTGCGTTTAGATTATCTTCAGCGTGCTGAAGGAGTGACCTTGCTTCTGGGCTGATGAAGCCGGCTCTTTGTGCCTGTACAACCTTCTCCTCAGCCTCATCTAGGTGATCAAAGTATAACCGTTCGTACCAACTATAGATACTCAATTCCGCGTAAGGATCTTCCGCACGAGGATTCCACTGATCCTCTAAGCCATTGTCGTAAAATACCTTAAAGTAGAATGCATGTCCGCCTTCACTCACCGACAATGGAACAGAAAAAGACATACGGATAACGTAGTCTTCAGCCGGGTCAAGGTCTTTTCCCAAGTCATAGGGTTCGCCGCTTCTCTGACTTCCCGCCATGAAAGATTCGTTCAAAGCTTGCCAGTCAAAATGCACAAATGCCCCATGAACTATAAGTGAACTATTACTGTCGTTTGCAATCTGCAAATCAACATAGACATTGGAGGCCCCTTGGTAGATTTCTAAGGATGAGAACTGATAGCTTTCAAAGCCAATGCGAGTGGAAGCATAAGCTGGTCGGCACAGGAGGATAACGCTGAAAAGGAATGAAGACACAAGCAACAGTAGCCAACGCTTCAAATTCTCTCATCTCTTTGAACGCGACAGACATGAATTAAATGAAACATACCCATATTAAAGGTTACTTTCGAAATCTTACATATACATGTGCACACACAAAATGAAAGGTGGTGCCACGTTGAAACCAGAAATACCAATTGCAGAGCCAGTTTTGCGCGCCAGATTTATAGGTTACATGGTATCCACTATCTGTCCATGTGAATAGGAGAAGTCTACCATTGGAGATCGACAGATGACCACCTACAAAAGAGTCAATCAGTTCACAAAAGTGGAAAATCGGATAGTAGCCAACAGAAGATGCGTATTCACGGCAGTTTCCTATCTTGCAGTTGCCATACTTTCTGTTAACACTGCTTTCGTCAGATCCGTGATACTAGGCGCGACAGCCTCTCTGATTTTCTTCGTGATAAACGCACTGTTCTTGGCGCACGCTCTTTTCAGAAAGGAAGATGATTTCTTCAGATTGATGTTTGGAGTTTTGCTACTCATCATGCTTTTGGGCTTCGTGGGCTGGCTCATTATGATAGTCTACAATCTTGATGCCCTTAGGTTCACTTTAACCCTCGTTATTGTAGCCTCTCTTTCTTCTTCAGCAAATATACGGACGAAATACAAAAATGCCACTTAGTGAACAACGATCCACCAAGCTTCTTCGAATGAGCGAAATTATCTACATGTGTCTAACGGCTCTATCCTTTTACCTGCTCATTATGTCTCGAACCGGAGAGGCACGCACGGTTTGGCAAGTCTTGCATCCCGCCTTCATCCCAGTACTGTTCGTGGCAACTTTCTTTCTACTTGCAATCATGTTTTCCTCTGAGAAAACCACAAACAAAATGCTGTTCATAATCGTGTACTCCATCTTCATCCACTCCTTCTTTCCCATCGTTTTCCCAGCAGGAGATAACAGTGGACAACAAATGATTCTAGGCCAGATCAGACGTGTTTTTGACAATACTATCATTCATGGATTAAGCGGGTGGCCTTCACAGTCACTTCAAATATTCCTCGTCGAGATGTTCGATGGAATAAATTTGCAGGCCGCGCTAAGCGTGATTTTCGCCCGAATGCTCAACGTAGACATCTTCTATGTTCATTTGTTTTTCGTTCCAGTCCTGTGGGGAGTATTCATACCTATTGCTTCTTTCCTGACAACGAAAACCCTAGGCGGAGGTGAGAAGGCTTCAGTTCTCTCAAGTCTGCTCGTTTCTGCCTTTCCATACGCAACCTACTTTGGAGCGATCTCTGTGCCTAACAGTCTCGGATTCATCTTTTTCTTCTACTCCCTATGCTTCATGCTGAAATACCTAGCGTCTAACGATTCTAAAACTGCATATTTGATGGTAGCTTTCTCTCTCTTTTCCTTTCTCTCACATTATCTAACTGGGATAATGTCCTTTTCTTTCATCTTCTTAGCTGTGGTCTTCAAAGCGTACGAAAGCGAAAAACGGTCTCCGTGTGTGATACCTAGAGCTTCATTAATAGTTTCGTTTTTCCTTTGTTTAAGTCTTCTACCAATGTCTTTCATCTACCTACGGTTTGTTGGTTCCATTACCCCGGTTTTCACTATAGCCAAATTTCAAGAATTGCCCGCTGAAGAGATTGCTGGACTATTGTTAGTAGGAGAACTCATATATGGTTTTGACCTCCAAACCATGCTTCTCGTTGTCATAGGTCCAGCATTGGGACTCCTGTGGATGATATGCCTGCTTTACAAATTGGAAAAAAAACCCACTGCCAAATTCAGCACACCCATCTTGTTCCTATTCGCAGCGTTTATGGTCGTGCTCATCGACTACAGAGTTCTCAAACTCTTAATGGAAGGACTTCCTCTCAACGAGGAAAGACTTTGGGTATTTCGAGATTTCATAGCCGTCCCTTTTGTGGCACTCGCTATTTGTTCTGCAGTTTCCTCGGTCAATAAATTTCTCAAAGCACGTCATCCTTCAGCTATGTTTCTCACTCGTCTAAGGAATTTGTCGAAACGTAATGTTCTCTATGTCTTGGCTCTACTGCTTACTCTGAATGTTCTGATCCCTACGGTGTTAGCAGGATGGGTTACATATTCGCTACGTGCTGCTTACCCCAGAATCGCTCCACTACAAACAACATGGTACGAACTAGAAGCAGTAAGACACATCGAAGAAAATACTGAAGAGAAATACGTTGTAATCGGTGACGTATGGACCATTTTTGCAGGAGAAGTGATTGTAGGAATCAAAAATCCAAGAGCCTACTACTTTGGAGAATTTAACAAAACTGGCTACGACCTATTTCTCAACATGACACAAGACCCATCTCCTCAATGGATGCTCCACGCCATGAACTACACCGACACCACAACAGCCTACTTCATCATCACTGAGCCCAGAGTCGGCACAGAAGAATACAACCGCATAGTCACAGAAGCTGGCACACGCCTACCAATATACGATGTCTTCGGAGAAGGGAAACTCCACATATTCTACTATACGAAATAAGCCAAAACATCCACAGCCTTCGCATAAATTCAAATATCATTATGTCATTGATTGATTACGCCCATCGATACATACCCATCGAGCCACAGGAGGAACCAGCACGAATAACAAAGTATTAGTCACTGGCGGAGCCGGATTCATCGGCAGCACCCTCGCACGCTCGCTTCTCGACAAAGGATACCACGTAACTGTCCTAGACAATCTCAGCACAGGTCTGCGAGACAACCTGCCCACAAACGATAGATTGAAGCTTGTCACGGGCGACGTCAGAGATTTCGAGACAGTCTCCAAAATTGTCCGTAGCCACCAAAACGTGATTCACCTAGCGGCACAAGCCTTCATTCCCTTCTGCTATCAAGAACCCTTAGAAGTGGCCCAAGTGAACGCCTTCGGAAGCATCAACATTTTCAAAGCCTGTTCAAACCATTCTGTGAAGCGACTGGTTCACATAAGTAGCAGCGAAGTCTACGGAACCGCCCAAAACCTACCCATGAACGAAAAACATCCCTTGAGCCCATGTAGCACGTACTCAGTGGCCAAAGCAGCCGCAGACCTCTGGGCTCAAACCTTCTTCTGGGAACACAAACTCCCCGTAGTCATACTACGCCCCTTCAACACCTTCGGCCCACGCGAAAGCCTACCCTACTTCATCCCCGAGATGATCAAACAATGCCTAAAAGAAACAACGATCCACGTGGGCAACCTCGAAACAAGCCGCGACTTCACCTACGTCGAAGACACCACCAACGCCATGGTAAACGCCCTCGAGACCGAAAACATCGAAGGCGAAATCATCAACATAGGTACCAGCCAAACCCACAAAATGAAAGACATTCTTACCTTAATCCAGAAAGAAACCGATACCCACGACAAACCAATAGAACTCGACAAAAACCGACTCCGACCAAGAGACGTCGAAATCCTAGTCACAGACAACACCAAAGCAAAAAAAATCCTCGGATGGACACCAACAACAACATTCAAAGAAGGAATCCAAAAAACCATCAAGTGGTACATCGACAACGGACAAACATGGGGCTACGAAGAACACGGATGGAAATGGCGCTACTAACCGTGCTATCCATCGCAAGCAACCCTTTCACTCGCCCTCTTGCACCTCGGTTTCACGAAATCTCTCATCAGTAGTCAAAATTGCATACGCTCGCCGTCTTCTAAAAGACCAGAAAACCAACAGACACACGAGTAGAAAGATGGAAGCCACAGCCCCAGCCGCAATAAGCCACGGAATAATCGTCGGCTCAGCAACGCCGTTAACGTAAGAAAAATAGAAATACGTATACATCGCATCCGCCCATTTCCGCTCTAAAACAGGCTCTTCCTCATTAACCAGAACCGCCAAGCTGCCACCCTCCAAGTCTCCAAGAAGAGCATTTCGAACCGCAATCCGCGAAAAACCTACAGTCCCATTCTCCCCCGTAGCCATTAGGCTGATCCTTCCCTCATCGGGGCCAAACTCAAATTGAGAAAGAGTGGAATTGGAAATGATAGAAATGCTGTAGGTTTTTCCCTTCAAAGTCACACCATACTCGGAGAACCGCCCCATCAGCGGATAGTTATCCACATTGTTATCCCCCACCACGTAAGGCGTATCCCCTATACCATCTAAATCTGCATCCCCACCTCTGTAGATACTCCAATAATTACCTTCGACTCCGTCATCCCAACTATTCGGTGGAGTGAACCCCGTCCAATTCCGCGTCTCCACGTACAAGAGGCGGTTGTCAAACGTGTTATGATATATGACATTGTTGTGAGAATAGTAAACCGCGATGCTGTAGCACGTACGCGCATCAGGCTGGATCAAGGCACTATTTCCCGCAATAACCGAGGTATTTGTGTAGACGATATGCAAGTCATACGTGTTGAAATTCGCCTCATTTCCCTCAACTCGCGAGTTGGGGCTTCTCACGACACCGATGCCTGCCCAACCATTATTGTCCACATTGTTCCCGCGAGCCACAGACTGCGGAGAATCGAAAAGCTTAATGCCGTAATCAAAGTTGCTGTTTGCACGATTTCCAATGACTGACACATTCAACGAATGGGCAACATAAATGCCGTCCCAATTGTCTCTGGCATTCACATTACTTATGGTGGAGTTACGTGTAAAGGCGAAAAGCAATCCTTGCTTGTTGTCTTGCACGTTCAAATCTTTCACATCGATGTTAGTGGAGTTCACCAAGCCAAGGTACCCGATGTCTTGAAAGGAAGAAGAATCTATCGTGATATCATGTTTATTGATGCAATAATGGACCGGCTTATCGTTCACAGAGTTTGAAACATCGATATCGTTCATGAAGTCAGACAGCACGTTGCCATCTACCCCGAGATTGTACTCGTTATCAATCATAACGTTATCCCGCAAAGTGCTGTTTCCAGACGCCTTGATTTCAATCCCAAACCACGCATACCGATATACATTGTTGCCAACAACCTCTGAGTTTCTAGAGTCATACAATCGAAGGCCATATGACCCATCCTGCAACGTATTGCCAATAACTCTTGAGTTCGGAGAGTCATCAACCCACAGACCGAAAGCTCCGTTTTGTATCGTGAAATTCCTAATCTCCACATGGTCAGCGGTGACGTAAACCACCTTACCGGTACCATTGCCATCAATGATAGTTGAACTTCGGTCTTCACCAA
>JGI24422J19971_10000191_pt1 | contig 31266 bp, 27 predicted proteins | sample DeeMarSWOR152_54_FD_19971 | JGI IMG/M metagenome (IMG submission 19971) | reverse complement strand
ATACTTGATGTGAAAGGGCTGATACATCCACCAAACCAAATAATTGCGTTTTTACGCTATTTTCCAGACGAAAAAGGCGAAAGAAAAAAGAATAGCAAGCGTTACAGCAAGGTTTACTCTCTTTCAGAACGCTACGCGTTATTAAAGGAAAGATATCCTCGATATCTTGTTTATAATCCTGTTTTTGATGAAAACCTGTGCGAAGTTCCAGTTAACGCGATTAAAAACGATCATAGACCCGCTGAGAAGCTTCGAAAACTTCGCGGTTCAAATAGCCTCGACAAACTTGAAAGCCTAGCTTTGCGGTTAGCTAAACTGTTAAAAGAGACTGCGGATATTCCTTGGGATGCGATTGGTATTTCCGGCTCAATTATGGTGAGTCTTCACATGCCTAGTTCTGATATTGATCCCATTGTTTATGGTTCTGAAAACTGTCGAAAGGTTTGCTCTGCTCTGAAAAACCTATTGGGTGAAAAACAGGGACCTTTCAAGCCTTACACTTGGAAAGATTTGAAAGTCTTGTTCGATTTTCGTTCGAAAGATACAATGATGAATTACGAAGACTTCGTTCGAAGCGAATCTAGAAAGGTGTTGCAAGGAAAATTCTTGCAGAGGGACTATTTCATTCGTTTTGTGAAGGATTGGAGTGAAGTTGGCGAAAAATATGGGGATGTTCGCTATGTGAATGTTGGCTACGCAAGAGTTAAGGCTACGGTTGAGGACGATTCAGAGTCAATTTTCACACCATGTGCTTATAAGGTCAGTGATGTACAAGTTCTTGAAGGTTCCCCAATAAGATCAGTTGAGGAGATTGCATCTTTCCGTGGTAGATTCTGTGAACAAGCCAGAAAGGGCGAAGTTGTCATCGCACAGGGAAAAGTTGAGCGTGTTACAGACAATAGGAGAAAACGTGAATATTTTAGACTTTTACTTGGGAACAAACCGTCGGACTACATGATATTACCGTGATTTCAAGATGCAACTTTCAAGACTTGTTCGTAGTATCTGGGGCAGTAGGTCAATGCCACTTGGTAGAAGTTTCCTTTAGGAGTCACGGCCTCTTCCAGATTTCCCTCGACATACATTATCTCATCTCTACGTGCCTGCATTCTAAATTCCTCCACGTAGGAAATAATTCGACTCGCTTCAACGGCGTCTTTTGACCCATCTAAAACCTTTAAGGATTCAATGCCGTAAATCGAAGGAATAAAAGGTGAATCTCGATCTTCCACCACGCGTGCAAGCATTTTAGTCCAGCCATTCTGCACAATTCTCGTCTCCGCATCATATTCGTTGTTGATTTCTTCCCAGTCTTTCACGGGTTCAAACTCTGTCTTGATGATTCTTCCACTTCTTTCGTCGTTAAACAACGCATAAATCATCTTTCGCTGTTGATGCCACACATATTCCTTCGGACTGAAATTTCGAAATCTCCAACGCTTTCCCCTAACGGATTCATCAGTTTCAAACTCGTTCTTAAGCAGTGAAAAATCATCTCGATACAGTTCTTGCAAGGCTTCATATAAACTACCAAAATTCTTGCCACCATAAATTATGAGGTCTATATCAGAGAATCTTGGATGATGAAAATCATGAAGCATGGAGCCAAACACGCCAAAATTTTTCGTTGACAAACCGGAATGTTGTGTTGTGAATTCTAGAACTTTTTGCAAAGCTGCAAGGAGCGCATCTTTCGGGTCTGTTTCGATTAGCTTTTCAAGCTCCTTGTCTGGTCTTCGCACTTTCACAATGTTGCGGTGGTGAATTCCTATAACCTTCTTTTGAAGCATTTCATGAAAGATTGTGTATCGGGGAAAATTTTCGTAAATGAACCTCCAGCCTTCATCTCCATAAAATTTATAGAAAATCTGCTGCCCTCGATTTCTAAATGCCTTTGGATTGGCAGATTTGAAGATTTCTGTTGGTGCATATTCAGCATCACAAATGTAAGCGTTTGATGGATGAGAGTATCCAAAAACACGGAAGACTAAGCCTTCTTTTGTTACTATCGTGCCACGGTCCCTAAGCCTCAAATTGGCCAAATATACTCATCCTCATTCATGCCAGTTCCAACAACAACCTGATGGAAAATCTTACCTGTTTCAACGTTTTCAAGTCGTTCTAGCATTCCAGAAACCACGATTTTGCTTCCTCGCTTGGCAACGTTCCTGTAGCATCCGATCATGGAAACCACGAGCTTCGGAATTTTGTTTTTAGAAAACATTGAAGCTGAATTTACTGGTTGGTAGTTTTCAATTTTGTAGATTGCTGGCCGAAACATAGCTTCACTGTCATCCCTAATTGTGCAGTGAAACCCGACATGACTGATAGGCAAATACTTGTGCGTTCCATATTTCGAATTGACCTCTTCCGGTTTGCGGACTGCATTATACATGAAAATCTTGTTTAAATAACGTCCCTTATACAGTCTCGCTGCATCTAGTCGATTGTTGACTACGTAGTTTAACGCTCCTTCTTCAACAAGCTTGTCTACCGTTTTCTCCAGTTTACGAAAGTTCTGCGTCCCATACACAACGAGGTCGATGTCAGACTTGAGCGTGTACATGTTTAAAGCAATGGATCCGTGAACACCAAAATCTTCTAAAGTGATGTCCGACTTGCTGGACAACAACTCAATAAGATCCAAAGTCATCTTCTGTAGGCTATCCTTTCTTTTTACTTTTTTCAACGAACTAAGGCATTCCCTTGGAACATAAACTCTCTTAATAGAATTCAGAGGCGTGCTAATTACTTCCTTTTCTCTAAATGGACAAAAGCAGACGTAGTTTGGGAAGTTTTTTCGAAAAGTCTCTAAAAATATTTGATAGTTTTTTGCCGTGTAAAGCTTTTCAGCTCGGAAAAGTTTCAGTCTCCTGTACTTCCATGTTCTTTCTAAAAAGCGAACTTGGAAAAGCTTCTTGAATCTAAAAGGAATGTATTTTAAGAAAGAGAAAACCCGGTCGGTTGGATGCTCATACCCAAAAACATTGAATATGAAGCCTTCTTTAGTTATGAATGTGTCTCCGTCAGTTGGAATCCAATTTTTCGAAATAACCGTTTTGAAGCACCTTGATAAGATTTTAGTTGAGGCATTAAAAAGCCTACTGCTCCGAACTAGCGCAATGTTTAAGACAAGTTTGAATAAACACTTTTAGAGTGAGTGATTTGAACGTGAACTTACATCCCTATGTAGTGTTTCTTCCAACAGAACAAAAAACCAAGATTTTAAGTGCGATTTTCGGTTCAAAGGCGGCTGTTGATATTTTAAGATTTTCACTCAGCCAAAGTATTTCAAACAAAATTTATCAGAAAGACCTTATGAGAGAACTTCATTATTCAAATAAGACGATTATTGGAAATTTGAAGTCCTTAACCAACATTGGGGTTCTGATGGAGAATATGGAGAAAATGGAAAAAGAGGGACGTATAGTGTGGGTTAAGGCTTATCAACTTTCAGATACAGGTAAGTGGTTTGCTTTATTACTTGCCGAAGAAAAAGACTTGTCTCAGAGAGAGAAAGCAGAAATATTGCAAAGCATTTTCAAAACATACATAAAATGGGTGAAAGATCTTTCAGAAAAACTGCATGTAAACAAAAAAATGTTGGAAAAAATCTTCATGGAAGAAATGAAATAACAGAGGTTCAACAGTTGAAAACAACCGTTATCGCAGTTGTAGGTACCAAAAGCTCAGGAAAAACAACAACAACAGAAGTTTTAACCAAGGAGTTGACTAAAAGAGGCTACAAAATCGCGGTAGTAAAGCACATTCCTGAACCAAACTTTACAATAGACACAGAAGGAAAGGACACTTGGAGATTCGCTCAGTCCGGAGCCAAAACAATTGTCAGCGTGGCATCCGATGAAATAGCCACAATAGAAAAGATAGATACAACAAGTTTATCTTTGGAAGAGATTTTGCATAGATGCAGAGACGTTGAGTTCGTTTTCTTAGAGGGCTTCAAAAAACTTGTAGGCAAAAACTATGATATACCTAAAATTGTAACCGTAAAATCTGCGAAAGAAGCCCTAGAAGCCTCAGAAACCTTTAAACCCATACTAGCCTTTACGGGTCTTTACTCGATAGAAACTCTAAATATGAGTGTTCCCTATTTGAACGTGCTTGAAAATAGGAAAGAAATCGTGGATATCGTGGAGAAAAATGCCAAAAAATGATGTACAGCTGATAGTGAAAATTGATGGGAAAAAATTGCCAATGCATCCCTTCGTTCAAAGGATAATAAGAAAAACAGTTTTGGCTATGCTCTCGACCTTGAAGGGCGTTGAGATCCAAGGTAATGAAACTATTGAAATAAAGGTCATGGGAGCCGCCTGAGCCTGCTTTTCGCAGTTGAACTGTGGGGTTTGGAGATCTTGTTTAAAGGGGGAGAAGGGAGAAAGGAGAGATCTCTTTAAAACGAAGGAGGGGATTCTCCAAACCTTTCCACTCTTTGTGGCTCTTTGAGACTTTTCACTTCACCTTCTTTAGAGAGCTTTAAAGGCTTCAAACCATCTGTTGTATGAGGCTATCATGTTCAGCGAAACACTTGGCTTCCTCTCCTCAAGTATTCGTCTGAAGTCATCCATTCTCAGTAGCCTTGGCTTCGCCAGCTTGTTAGCTGCTTGACCTGACTCGAAGAAATCGCCTATGACATTTAGATGCGCCGCTTGACATACATCCCTTATATCGCTTCCGGAAAATCCCTCTGACAGCCTAGCTAACTCATGCAAATCTATGTCTGGAGCTAACTGTAGACTGCGTGTATAGAGTTTAAACATCATTAGGCGGGCGTGGTGATCAGGAAGCGGCACCAAAATCCTTTTTTGGTACCTTCTAATAAAGGGCCAATCTAAATCCCATGGCTTGTTTGTTGCTCCAATAATGTAAACGTGTAGATTTTTACCCTTGTCTATAATGCCGTCCATTTCTTTCAAGAATTGGTTTCGAACGCGAACTTCTCCGCCGACCTCGTTCGAGTGCTTTCCCATGAGAGAGTCTAGCTCGTCTATGAAAACTATAGCGGGTCTTCCTTCCATAGCTGANTTTCTAGCAGAATTGCANAGTCTNGCAACATTCTGTTCAGCTTCACCCAACCATTTAGACATTATTGANGCAGCATCAACAGAGACAAACGTAGCATCTATTTCCGTGGCCACGGCTGCCGCTAACAACGTTTTTCCACAACCTGGCGGTCCAAACAAGAGAATTCCTCGAGGCCAACCCAATGGGAATAGGTCTGGTCTCTGAACTGGATAAACTATGGCTTCTTTTATCGCCTTCTTTGCATGTTCGAGCCCAACCACTTCATCCCACCTCACATTCGGTTTTTCCTTTACTATCAGCTCGTCATAACTCGCCTTTTCGCCTTGAGTGGTTTTGGCACTTTCAACTGTTCTTCTGGCTCCGGCCTGCGATTCAATGGGTGTCGTACCTTGTAACACCTTTATCCTTTCTTGGTAGGCTATTGCCCTCTGTATGTAGACCTTGTTTAGGTTGTATTCTGGATATAGTTGAACGAGTTTCAGAAGAGTTTCTATAGCCTTCTGGTACATTGTTATCGCCATGCCTCTTGAACTCTGCTTGTCCAAGCGAACGGCTTCCAAAGCATAGTTTGTTGCAGATTTTTCCAGTTCTTGTGGTGCACCCATAAGCTTTTCACCTAGCTTTGGTCTCAACTATTATCCTACCCTTAGCCCCCAAGTCCTGAAGAGCCTTTTCGATCTCTTCACATGACGCATTCAATTGAAGGGAGCATCGCATCAAATCAACTTCTCCTTTGCTTTTCTTAACATATTCGAACAGGTCATCCTCCAGTGACGGCTTTTCAACTTTTAACGAAATTTCCTGAACTTCCGCCTTCTTAAAGGAAAAGAGATTTTGGGAAGATACATTTTCTGTTTCAACAGTTTCTTGACCGATTGTTTGCGAGCATGTTGCTGCCAATGCAACCATTTGCCTAACAGGAGTTTCTATTGGCGTTTCTAAAGTAGATGGAGGTTCAGGAAGCTTTTCAGCTACTCTTTGTTCTACGAAGCTTGAGACCTCTTTTAGTATTTCTTCTCCGCCTGGCGTAGTTCTGTTTACTGGAATTAATGACTCATCTGTTGTTATTCTTGTTGAGTAAAGGGTTTCACTTATTACATCGTTAACTTTGCCTAGTTCTGATGAGACATCTGGTAGGACTTCGAAAAGCTCTTTTGAAACGTTCTGAAGCATCCTTAATGCTGGTTTCAAATCAATAATTATGTCGCTAAGTTCCCTCATTGTTTCAAGTCTGAGAATTACCCGCTCGATTGCCAGTTCCACATGATAGAGGAACTTTATCAGCTTCTTGACTTCCGAAATCTCGTTCGCTAATATCGTAGCTCTACCTTTATTCTGCTTTTTTAAGGCATGGACGCACGTTTGAAATAAGACGTTGTCTCTTTTCTTTAACCTAAAAGAGACTTGTTCGATCCTACATTGTTCGATCTTCAGTTTACGCATTGACTTACCAATCACTTCTCGTAGTAGTGGAGGGTTCTTTTGGAAAAATTTTCTGATGCCAGCTCCCTCCGCTCGGACGCTTCAGCCTAAGCGCTGGACTCGCCCACTTCTTTCACGTAAACTACTACAGGTGGCTCTGGAAGATTCGGTGACAGAGTCGGAGAAGTCAGAGCATCCGTTTCCACTTGCTCTTGAGCTTTTGATTCTTCGGTACGTTCTTCCCTAGTTTCTTGTTCTGTCAGTGGTGGTGTTTCTCCTAGAAGAATATTTGAAAGCTTACTCTTCATCGCTCCTAGTTCGCTTTTCTCCGTGTTAGTCTTTTTTAGACATTCTTGTATTGTTGCGAAAGATGTCTGATAGGATTGCTCATCGATTTCTCCTATTTCATGCTCAATTTCAAGATTAACTAAGGCATAGTTTAATTCCTTAATTTCTTTAGTACACCTAGCAGTTTCCTTATCGACATTTTCCATTAGGGTTTTAGCTTCGCTTTTTAGTTGGTTTAGGACTCCTTCAAAACTTTTGTGCAAATCTTCATGTACTTCTGGTGAAATTTTCTTTTTCTCGCGAAGCTCGTTTAGAGCCTGGTCTTTCCGCCATATTAATGGAATTTGATCGGAAAGGGTTGTGGCTTCCATTTTTACTCTGGATAGAAGAATAATCTCCGAATCTTCAACTTTCAGGTTTTCCGCAGGACATTTTATGATTTTGCCGTTTCCCTGTTCAATGTAGATTGAGTTAATTCTGCCGTTTGGATTTACAGCGAAAGATGTAGCTTTGCCGATTGTGCGCCCGTATTCATCTTTTATTTGTTTGCCGATTGAGATAAAAAGATTGGAATATTGTGTCATAATAGTGGTCTCCTATGTGTTTGAGTTTAGGACGTTTCAGTAGGGGATTTTTCTCCTAAGGGTATGGAAGGGATTCCCGCTGGCAATTCTGGGAATTTCTCTTTGATTTTCTGTTCTGCAACGGTTGCGGCTTCTGTGAGAATTTTCTGAGCGTCTTCATTAGTAGTTTCAAAGTTCATGGAGAACCCTGTGCTTTGTCCAGCTTCCATTATTATTCCGCTGAGCATATCGCCTATCTGTCCCAATTCCCTTTCCGCTTCTGGGAACATGTTTGCCATTCCCCCTTTGACTGCTCTTAAAACACTTACTGCTGGTCCCAGTGTTGAAACTACATCTCCAAGCTCTGACACTGTTCGCAATCTTAACCCAATTTGTTCGAGGGCGAGTCTTGCATGCATAATCATTTTTTCCATTTTTCTAATTTCAGCTAATTCACTAGCGAAGACATTTGCCCGCGCCATGTCATGCTTTGTGTAAGCATCTACGATTCTTGCGAATATCGATTGGTCTCTTTTGCTGAATCTTTCACCCGCTTGATCTAGTTTTTGTATTTGCATGTCTAAGCGTCTAACTGCCATGTTAAGTCTTGGCTTTAATGGACCTGGCGGCCTCACTGCCCCTTTAATGCGGTTTGTTATGGGTTGCTCACTACGTCTATCTTCCCACCTTTTGTTAAATCTTTCTGACAAATTTTATACCTCCGAACAGAAGACTACGCTTGAACAAATCTTATACATTGTTAACATGCTGAAAACATTCACGTATATATGTAGGACTATACACGCTTCTAAAAACCGTTTTGAGCTTTAATTTTACAATGAAAAGAACTGCTTGCTGCTTTCACTGTAATAGACAAAAACGTGTAAGTTAGACTAAAAAGGGGCTTAGAATCCTAATGTAAGCAAAGGTGAAATAAATGGGTGAAAGATTAAAGGTTTTCGGGCTAGTAGCGGTCTTAGGATTCATGGCGGGAGTCATAGCTCAACTGACAGCCGACTATGCGATTCCATGGCTTGTAACAGTATTACCAGAGCTGGTTAAAATAAGATTTCTGATTTCAGGATTTGCTGGAGCCTGTCTAACACTAGTCTTAATAAGCGTTTGGGCATACGTCACTGGTCCGTCAGAACCATAACAAATCTCCCTTTCACATCTTTTTATTTTCGTATTCTTAGTTGAAATTCTACTTTTGGAACATCTAAACTCTAATAGAAATACAGTCATCCACTATNGGTCATTGTACCTTGACTACGTGACCACTCAAAAAGCAAAAGACGTGACGGAGTTACTTACGTTTTGGAGAAAAAAGGAAGAGTGCAGAATGCAGGTATTTCTACGTATCGCCGTTATTTGGCTCCAATGTGCTGGCTGCGAAAAAAATCTTTCATAAGGCAGACCGTTAGAGTGCTGAGAACTTAAGAGAGATTAGGTTTGAGTAAAGAATAAACGATCCTTCAAGATAATAGTTTGTGGCAATGTTCTGTTAGGAGTGGAAAAGCTTTAGGCTCTAATATCTTTCAGCTGCTTGCTAAACCAGTATGTGACGCGTTGGCTGAATTAGGTTTTTCTGAGCCTACTCTGCCTCAGGTTATGGCTATTCCGCCCATTTTGGCTGGAGAAAATGTGCTTTTGATTGCGCCCAATGGAAGTGGAAAAACGGAGGCTGTTCTTCTGCCGATATTCTCTGATTTCATTCAACAAAATGCCAAGAAAGGTATATCAATAGTTTACATCAGTCCCTTAAGAGCCTTAAACCGCGACATGCTAAGGCGCTTGTCGTTCTGGGCTTCCAAGCTTGCCGTTTCAATCGAGGTTAGACATGGTGACACCGAGATAAAATTTCGCAGAAAACAAGCGCTTTTCCCGCCCAACATGCTTGTTACAACGCCGGAAACCCTTCAAGCCATCCTTCCTGGCTCCCGCATGAAGCAGCACCTAAGTCACGTTGAATACGTCATCGTGGACGAGGTGCACGAACTGGCATCAAGCAAGCGTGGGGTCCAGCTAACAATAGCCTTAGAACGCTTATACGAGATTGCAGGGAGGGAATTTCAAAGAATCGGCTTGTCAGCAACAGTGGCAAACCCAGAAAAAGTTTCAAAATTCATCGCCGGGACACACAGAAGCGTCAAAGTTGTTGATGCAGTTTTGCCAAAGGGTTACAAATACTTGGTCGAAACTCCAAGTCCAGAAGAGACTGATTATGATTTGGCTCGAGAACTTAGAACTTCCCCAGAGGCTGCGGCGAGGATAAGGCGGATAGCAGAGCTTGTGGATAGACATAGGTCAACTTTAATTTTTGTAAACAGCAGGCAGAACGCGGAGATGTTGGGACGCAAATTTGACCAGCTTAAACGATTCGACATAACGGTCCACCATGGTTCTTTGTCGAAGGAAGAGCGTGCTAGAATAGAGGATGAGTTCAAATCGGGAACTTTGAAGGCAATAGTCTGTACGAGCACATTGGAACTCGGGATAGACATAGGTAACGTGGACCTTGTTATCCAGTACCTTTCGCCGAGGCAGGTTAACAGTCTAATTCAGAGGGTTGGGAGAAGTGGTCACCGTTTGAATAGGCTTTCCGAAGGGGTGATTGTTACAGCTTTTCCGGATGATACTTTGGAGTCGATGGCAGCTGTGAAGAGTGCCTACGAAGGCGATCTGGAGCCAGTCTTAATCCATGAGAATGCCCTAGATGTTTTGGCTCACCAAGTTGCTGGAATTCTCATGGATGAGGGAAAAATAGAGTTGAAAACGCTTCTGGCTTTGTTGCGAAGGGCATATCCCTATAGGAAGCTTTCAGAAGAGAAGCTTTTAGATGTGGCTGATTATTTAGATTGGTTGAACGAGTTGAGAGTTGAAGAAGAAGGNAGAGTTTTGAGGAGAACTCGGAAGACTAGGACTTACTACTATGAAAACTTGTCCATGATTCCGGACGAGAGACGCTACCCAATTGTGAACATAATTTCAGACCGTAAAATAGGGACTTTAGGCGACGAGTTCATGGCTCTGAGAGCCCGTGTGGGACTGAACTTTATTTGCAGAGGAAAAGTTTGGCGAATAGTCCAGATAGAAGATGAAACAGGCACAGTTTACGTAGTTCCCTCAGAAGATCCATTGGCAGCGATTCCAGGCTGGGACGGAGAAATGCTCCCTGTACCCTACAATCTAGCCCAAGAAACAGGAAGAATGCGAGAAAAAATTGCAAAAGAGCTGAGAAGAACTGGAAAAGCCAAAGTTGCAACAGAAAAGCTTGCAGAACAGCTATCCATAGATAAGCCAGCTCTGGTTAAGGCTGTTGAAGAAATTCTGGAACATACGAAACAAGGTGCGCCAATACCAACACATAATCATGTTCTCCTTGAAGTCTTCGACAAATACGTCATAATCCATGCTTGCTTCGGCGAGATTGTAAATCGCACTTTAGGCTGCATTTTTGACGCTATACTTTCAGACCGAGAACTCATAACGGGATGGTGGAATGATGGCTACAGAATCTTGATTGAAACGCCTCGAAAATTAGAAGCAAAGGAAATGGAAAAACTTTCTGCAACTCTTTTCGATTTATCTGTTGAAGATGTGGAAAAATCTTTTAATGACTATTTAGAAGCTAGATTTCCTTTTGCCTACAAGATGAAGTTTGTGGCTGAGAGATTTGGGGCATTGCCGCGTGGAAAGACTATCCTAAATCCCGAAAGAATGAGGCAGCTATCAGACCAGTTCAAGAAAACACCGATTTTTGATGAGACTTTGCGAGAGGCAATGCTTGAAAAAGTGGACATCAAAAAGGTTAAAGAAATCACGGAAGACATCAAAAAGGGTAGAATCAAGGTTAGCACATTACAACGGTTGGAAAAGCCCACGCCCTTAGCATACCACATACTGGCTAAGTATTCTGACATTTCAGAATTAATGGCTCCTGACCGCGTTCTGTTAAGCAATATAGAAAGGATGAAGAGGGCAATAGAAGCTAGAAAAGTGACGCTGCTGTGTTTTTCATGCGGCAAATGGACCCGTGAAGAGAGAATCCGGAACTTGCCCGAACATCCAACCTGCGAAAAATGTGGAGCAAAGCTTCTGGCACTGGTTCGTCTTAACCAAGACGCAGAAAATCTACGGCAAATTTTGGAGAGCAGACTGGAAAAGAAAGAATTGACAGAGGAAGAGCTTAAGGATTTAGCCTATGCAAGGCACACTGCTGACTTGATATTGAGTTATGGTAGAAAAGCCATTATTGCTTTAGAAGTTAGAGGTGTAGGTCCGGAAACTGCTTTTAGAATTCTAGGAAAGATGCATCAGAAGGAAGATGAATTTTATATGGACCTTTTAAAGGCGAAAATCCAATACTTACGAACAAGAGAATACTGGGAAAACAAGAAAGACCGTTTCTCGTTTAAGTAGTTAGATATGTTAACGCTTTAATACCTGAATGGTTTTAGAAAGGATTCTCTGACTGCTAAACATGGATTGAAAGAGCTTTCTAAGAGATATGGCTTTGATGTGATGTAGATATGATAGAAATAATGGAAATCTTGTTGCCCTTTTTAGGGTTTCTGATCGGAACTGTTGCTTCTATGGTCGGTGTCGGAGGCGGCGTCTTCATAGTGCCTTTATTGATTTTGATATATGACTTTTCTCCCTCTCATGCCGTTGGAACGAGTCTAGCAACAATTGTCTTCACTTCGTTAGCTTCAACTGCAAATTATTCAAGGCAAAAGCGAATATACTACAAGACTGGCATAATCCTAGCGATAACAACCGTTCCAGGAGCCATTCTAGGTGCACACATAACCTCAAGCATAGATGAACAACTATTGGGCTTAATTTTCGGGGGCTTCCTGTTTTTTGTTGCTTTGCGCATGATCTTCAAACTAAATTTTTCCAAAAATAGACGTGCAGATACAGAAAAAAGCAATCCCATAGATTCTGAGAGTTCATTGTTCGAATCTAAAAACAGAGTTTTATCAGGTGTAGTGTTAGGTTTTTTTGCGGGGCTCTCATCTGGTTTGTTAGGCATTGGCGGAGGTTCACTTATGGTGCCGATAATGGTGTTGGCTATGGGTATACCGATGCACATTACAGTAGCGACTTCTATGTTCACAATGATTTTCACTTCAACATCGGGTGTCATAGAACATTTCAGACTAGATCACATAAACATTGAATACGCGCTTCTACTGGTTTTAGGAACAATTTTTGGTGCTCAACTAGGCGCTTACGCATCTAAAAGAGTCTCTGGAAGAAACCTTCGCAGAATCTTCGGCTTAGTGCTGATTATCGTCAGCATACGAATTATTCTGAAATATGGATTAAATTCGTTCTAGATTCTTGAACGAGAAACGTTTAATCATGCCTGTTTTCACTGAAACCAGAAAGCTCTCCATTGAAGTACCCTTCAAGCCAAGAATACCTCTGACTTCACGAGTAAACTCTGAAAAATCAGTGAAATCTCTGTGAACTGAAACCAGTAAAAGCGTTTTTCCATTAAGACCTTCACCCAAGCTTGAGAAAATTATTTTCTGGCTTTCTGAAATCCATTTCTGCATTTCCTTCACGTCTTTTGGCCTTGTGCTTGTTGACAAAAAGTTTAATGCAGTGATTTCGAATCCCAGTTTTTCAACAGCAGGCATTATTGTGTATTCGCGGATGTATTCCTTTTCTTCAAGGTTTTTCCGCATCCTCGTTATTGTTGGTTGCGACACTTTTACAACTTTTGCAAGTTCTCTATCGCTTCGTTTCGAGTTCTTCATAAGCTCGTAGAGCAGGTCTATCATTTTTTGTTTTGGCATAGTTTACGATTACTCCTTCAGTCTCATAAATTTTACTAAGATCTTCAAATAGTCGTATCAAATGCGAGTTAAATAAGTCCCTTCCTTTTCAGCATTTTCTCTAGTATAGGGCGCAGTTTCTCATTTTCAGCCTTAATTTTGTTTTTGCCTAGGGCATGTATCTGTTCAGTCATTTCCCTCACAACTTCTGCAAATCTTACTCCTTCAGCAGCGGAAACATATTCTACACGAAGTCTTTCTGGGCTTAGTCCAAGCTTCTGCAGCATAGGCGCTAGGGCATCCATTCTAGCTTTCATCTTATAGTTACCACTAATGTAATGGCAGTCGTAGGGCAGGTGGCACGCACCAACCATAACCATGCCAGCGCCAAGCCTGAAGGCTTCTAGAATAAAGTCTCGGTCAACCCTTCCCGAGCACATAACTCGTATAGGTCTTATTGCCGGCGGATACTCAAACCTGCTTGTGCCTGCTAGGTCTGCGCCTGCATAGCTGCACCAGTTACAGAGGAAACCCAAAATCTTGTCTTCAGGGTTTGTTTCTAGGGCTGCTCTTATCTGAGCAAAGATCTGGGCGTCTGTGAAGTGCATTTGCCTTATGGCGTCTGCTGGGCATTCCGCTACGCACGTTCCGCATCCATGGCACATGGCTGCTCTAACCTGAGCTGGCTTTGCTTCTTCAATCTTTATTGCTCCGTATGGGCATCTTTCAGCGCATATACCGCATTTCGTTTTAACGTTTCTGCACTTGTCTGGGTCCACAACGGCAATTATCGGCTCAATCTTCCATGTTGGCTTCGAAAGCACAGTCGCTGCTCTTCCTGCTGCACCGCTACCTTGCGAGACGCTGTATGGTATGTCCTTTGGTGCTTGACATGATCCAGCAAAGAATATTCCGGCAGTAGGGGCATCTATGGGCTTGAGTTTGGGGTGGCTTTCCATGAAGAAGCCGTCTGCTCCACGTGTCACGTTAAGTATGCGAGCCATCTCATCTGTACCTTTCCTCGGTATGGCTGCAGTTGCCAAAACAACCATATCAGCCTCAAATTCTATGGGTTGACCAAGCGTCGTATCTTCGGCATGTATAATCAAGCTTTTTGTTTCGGGAACCTCAAAAACTCGGCTTACTCTCCCCCGAATAAAGTTTACACCTAGTGCCCTTGCACGTTGATAAAATTCCTCAAAACCCTTAAAGTTGCTCCGCATATCCATGTAGAAAACATAGACCTCTACGTCTTCCTTATACTTCTCTTTAAGCTGGATGACGTGCTTCAAAGTGTACATGCAGCAGAAGTTTGAACAATATGGATACTTGTTTACGTCACGTGAGCCAACACATTGGATGAATGCAATGGTGTGGGGTTTCTGTCCATCTGAGGCTCTAACAACTTTTCCGACGGTTGGACCAGCAGCAAGTATAAGTCTTTCAAACTCAAGAGAAGTTATCACGTTCGGATATTTACCATATCCGTAGAGCGGATCGTCATATGGCAAGTAAATGTCATAACCTGTTGACACAATTATCGTTCCTACTTCTAGCTCGATTTCTTCGGGTTCCTGCTCAAAGTTTATGGCCCGTCTTGCCCCACAAGCGTCAACACACTTGAAACATTCAATACAATAATCCTTGTTTATCGTGTAGATGAGTGGAACTGCCTGATCAAAGGGGACAGATATGGCCGTTCTGACACCTAAACTCATGTCCCACTCGTTGGGATACTCAATTGGACAAACATCTCTACATTCACCACAACCCGTGCAATTATCAGCAATCACATACCGCGGGTTTTTCCGAATCTTAACCTTAAAATTGCCTATAAAACCGCTGACACTCAACAAATCAGCAAAAGATATTATCTCAATATTGGGATGCCGCCCGACATCAACCATCTTCGGACCTTCAATACATATGGAACAGTCAAGAGTTGGAAACGTTTTATCCAGCTGCGCCATGTGGCCCCCTATGCTTTCCCCCTTCTCAAGCAAATACGTTTTAAAACCCATATCAGCTAAGTCCAATGCAGCGTTCATTCCAGCTATGCCGCCTCCTATGACTAACGCTTTATTGGTTACTGGAACTTCCATAGTCTCAAGAGGGCGAAACAGCCTCGCTTTTGCAACAGCCATCTTTATCAGGTCCTTGGCTTTTTCAGTGGCCTCCTTCGGCGTGTTCGGATGGCACCATGATGAAAACTCCCGTATGTTAGCCATTTCAAAAAGGAAAGGATTCAAACCTGCCTCAGAAACTGTTCTTCGAAACGTAGGCTCGTGCATCCGTGGCGAACATGCTGCCACAATGACACGATTAAGATTGTGCTTCTTTATGCCTTTTCTAATTTCATCTTGCCCAGGGTCTGCACATGTGTAACGGTTTTCCTTCACATAGACAACGTCCGGCAAAGCTTTCGCAAATTCAACTAGCTCCTTTATGTCTAACACGCCAGCTATGTTTAAGCCGCAGTGACATATGAAGACCCCTATCCGTAATTCCTCAGTTTCCACTTGCTTCTGGGTTTCTTTTTGAGCCATCTACACCATCTTCCATCCTAACCTCTTCTCAACAGATTCCAACACCTTCTGAGAACCCTTCGCCTTCAACTCTTTAGAGATCTCAACTGGTGAAGCTAACCTCTCAAGGACCTTGTTCCACGCTCCTGAACTAACCGGTGTATGTCTTATCGAGGTGCGTTTAAGCTCTAAGGCTTCCTCAACTGGACAAGCAACTTTGCACGCTCCGCAATAAACGCAAAACATTTCGTTTACATGCACTTTTTTATCCTCATCAGAAAGGTAAAGTGCACCTGTTATTGGGCAAACATCTAAGCACTCCGTGCAGCCTTCAGGACACTTTTCCGGGTGAATGTCTATTTTTCCGTGAAAGATCTTTCGCACAGTCAGGAGTCCCTCGGGGCACTTGAATTCGCAAATTCTGCAACATGGACAACGCTCCTTTTGGATGTCGATTTTGACTTGAAGTTTGCTCTTTTCCCTTTCAGATAAGGAGTCTGCGTTTTCAACAATTTTTTTGTCAGTCGTCAACCTTGTTACCTTAATTAAATCTAATGGGCATGCTTCTTCACATTCAACGTAGTCCACGGGACATTTGCTCGCGTCTATTTGGATGTCTCGAATCAGTTGTGGGAAGCTTTCCTTTTCGACAACTGACAGAAGGTGTTCTCCATTCACGGTTACTTTTATTGCTCCGTAAGGACACAGTATATCGCATATGGCGCAGAAATTGCATTTTTCCACATCTATGTCGATTTTTGCGTGTTTAGCCTTCTCTCCCGGAATTTTTGGCTGCTTTTCAAGTTCAATTGCTTCTTTCGGGCATGCAAGAGTGCAGATTTGACAGCCTACACACAAATTCTTGTCAAGGGTCAACTTGTAGTTTCTGACATGTAAAATCCATTCTAACGTTAATGCTTCCGCCGTGTCCTTCTTCAACGTTTTCAGAGGCATCCGTTAACCCACCAAACATGTGATGTGAGATGCATTAGAGCATGCTCTAATATTTTACTTTCATATATAGTTTAGTTTCCAATTAAGTGAGATTTTACTGGAGAAATTTGGTGCAAACCGCAACATGACATTTCAAGCTTTCATTCTGTAAAGCAACGACTCCCAAACCAGCATCGTGCAGTAACCTTTTGAAAGCTTTTATTGGGAACTTCTTCTTTAAACCAGTAACAATAATTACAGCATTCTGTTTTGAAACCTGTTTAATCTCGTTCAAAGTTTTGAGAGGGTTAGGTGTGTTCTGAATAAGAGTTAAAGCAAAAACGTGACTAAATACGTCTTCTTTCAGGGGCACATTGTCACTGTCAGCCAAAACCAAAAATATATTTGCAAATTTTCTCGCACGTCTCTTTGCTTGAAGCAGAGTTTCTCTTGAAATATCCAATCCAATAATTGCTTCAGCTTTGTTTGCAACATATTCAAATAGAAGCCCTGTTCCGCAACCCACATCTAAAACTGAACCTTCTTTTTCCATGTTTATGCTTTCCATAACAGCCTCGATTTTTGCAGTTTGTTCCTCCGCGTATCGTATATCATAAATGTGCGCCGTTAAATCATAACGCTGCATTACATCGCGTTTCTTATCCCACTCGCTCATGCCGAATCCTTCAGAAATCTTATCTGCAGAAATGCCTCTAAAACCTATTGGCGAACACAAGTGTTAAACTCCAAACCCTTTACCGTTCTAGTGAGACCAAGCATTCAGGAAGCAGAAAAAGTCCTTAAGGATGCTGTTTCTAAACGTAAAACGATACTTGTTATTGGTGATTGTTGGGTTCATTACAGTGGAAGGGCAAGCTCAAAACTGCAGCCTGGAGAGCGCATCTTAATGATTAAGGAGGATGGCTCCCTTCTTGTCCACCGTTCAGTTGGCTATGAACCCGTCAACTGGCAGCCCCCGGGCTGCATTTTTCACATTCACGTTACAGACAACTCGTTGCAGATTCGTGCTGTAAGGCGCAAACCAGCTGAATCCGTTGCGGTGTTTTTTGACAAAATCCACATGGTTTCTGCTTTAAGCCTTGTCGATTCTGGAGAGTTCTCTCTCTACGCAAGCGAGGAAGACATGCAAAAAGCAATTTTATTAGAGCCTTCGCTTGTGGAGGAAGGATTCAAACCTACAAGCTATGAGAAAAAGGTTGAGCCGGGCTTCGTGGATGTTTATGGCGTGGATAAAGATGGTAATTTTGTTGTTGTGGAAATTAAGCGCAAAACAGCAGGCAACGAAGCTGTGCTTCAACTCGCAAAATATGTTGACGCAATTAAGAGTAAGGTAAATCGTAAGGTGCGGGGAATTCTTGTTGCACCAAACATTGCGAAGGGAGTTCAAAGGCTCTTAGTAACCCTTGAATTGGATTTCAAGGCTTTAGACCCTAAAAAGTGCGGTAGAATATTGAAGAGATCGAAAACCAGAAAGTTAGAGACCTTTTTCAAGAAGCAATGAAGCAGTGATTCGGAAAATTGTTAGCGCGTGCATCAGATTCATCGGCGTTGCAGTCTTTCCGCTAGGGCAGAGACAATAAAAGGCAGAATCGAACTCGCTTCGCCAAAAACGAAAATTCTGTCAGCGTTCTCTTTTATCTGTCCCCAAGACACAGCCTCTCTCGGTCTTGCTCCAGATAAAGAACCATCCGCTTCAATGGCTGTAGTTAGATAAACAGCGTAATCCAATCCTCCTTTGAACTGATTCCACCAAATCGTATGATGCTTTGATATTCCCCCACCAACTATTAAAGCCCCAGTTTTCTCAGCCTCCCAAACCCGATCATTCAATAGCTGTTCATCTTTCAGAACATTAATCTTGAAATCTTTATCTTGGGAGAACATCCACAGCTGGTATCCAATCATCCCGTCAGTTATGCCTGGAACTATGACTGGAATTTTGTTTTTTGTCGCCCAATAAATTATCGAATCCTCAGAGTCTAGTCTTTTTCCAAATTCCCAAACCAGCTCATAAGTTGCCAACTCTTTCTTTTCTTCGTAAATTCCGCTTAGAAATCCTTGAACATTTTTTTCAACCTGTTCGGCGTAAACTTTGTCCGGAACCAAAACGTTGCCCAACCGGCTTAAACCCTTTTTCTTTACATCCTCATCGTTTAGTCCGAAAGAACCGCAGTAATAGTCTCCCCAACTTCTCGCTAGGTCATGGTCTAAAGTTCCACAAGTTGTGATGACCAAATCGAACCATTTTCTCTTCACCATCTCTTTAAAAACGCCTCTTATCCCGGTTGCTACTAGACACGCTGGGAAGGACAGGAAATTCAGCGATTTTTTATCTTTGATCATTCTTTCTAGGATGTTTACGGCTTTAGCTATCTTGTTTCCTTGGAAGCCACCTAAGTCTTCCATTTGGGCCAAAATCTCTCTCAATTCACGTGACTTTCTTATTTCAAAATCTTTCACTTTCTTCATAGCTAAAACTGTGTTGCAGCCTTTCATTTAAAGGTAAAGGAAAGAGCAGTGTGAAAGCGGTCGGCAGAGCTATGAATGAAAAGCCCAAGAAGTAGCCAATGCGTGCTGTTTTAGTTTCTTTACGTCCATAGACAATGTGTGGAAACGTCCAAAAGCGCGGTTAGAATGAACGAAGAGTACGAGCAGCAGACTTTAACCGTTCCAAAATGCTTCACGAGTACAAAAAGGATTCTTAGACAACAACTGGAACGTCTTGACATTAATTGGCACCTGCCTTTCTGCCACTGAATATTTATTTATTACTTGGTAAGAAAGGTCTGATCGGCGTTTAGCTGATGAATATCAGGCGGACTCTTGCGATTGTAGTTGGCTTAATGCAGAGCGTTACAGCTGCTTTGGCATTCATTTTTGCCTGTTGTCTCTATTTCAACTTTTTTGGTGTTCAAGGACAGTTAAACGGGGCAATAGAATCCTGCCGCTTTCATGTTTTAGTTCTTCTTGTTTTCGGGTTCTTCTCTATTATAAGCGGGCTATTTCTTGTATATGAATGGTTAGAGCCACGTTAGGAGAGAGCTATGCTTGTTGAAAACAAAAAGAAAATCGGGATTTTTCGATGCACTAATGATGGGATTAAGCGGTGCTATAGGCTTTGAAATTTTTATCCTTCTGGACTATCCTTATTTCAACTTGGAACTTGGAGCTGGCATAGTGTTTGAACTTCTTCTAGCAGGACTAGTAAACCTCTTGATCATGTTCAACTACTGCGAACTCAGTACAGCCATTCCCGAAGTAGGCGGAGCATACACCTACATAAAAGCAGCCTACGCAGGCTTTTTATCCTTCATCTTCGGCTGTTTCAGATGGCTAGCCAGCATTTTCGGCGCAGCCTTAGCCGCAGTAGTTTTTACCCAGCAAATCTCATACGTTCTAAAAGTCGCTCTGAACCTTCAAAGCTTTGATTTGACACAAGCCCCGCTTATCGCCGCAATCGTGGTCATCGCCATGGCAGCATTAGGCGTGAAAGGAAAGAAAGGAGTAGGCGTCACCGTTGTGTTTGCTTTTATAGCAATATTCGCCATCTTCGTAGGCAGCGGATTATTCCACGGGTTAGCTCCCATAGAAGTCTTTCCAAAAAACTTGCCCATTAATATACCCAAAGTTTTCGCAGCTACTGTCTATATGTTTCCCATGTTTTTTGGAGTACGCTCTCTTGTAGCTGGAGCGGCGCAAATTAAGCATCCGGAGAGAAACATTCCAAAAGCATTACTCTTATCGTCGCTGTTGATAATTCCCCTTTACATCTGCGTTGCCTACACAGCCGTGGGAATGGTTTCGTTAGAAGAAGTCCGGCTCATGCGCCAAGAAGCAGGTTGGCAAGTTCCCCTGCTGAACCTTGCGGCTCAAAAAATCTTTGGTTGGTCTGGAGGTGCTTTGATCGCTGTTGCTGGAATGGTTGCAAGTCTCTCTGCGTTAGGCACTTCTTTAACTGTTCAGTCAAGTATACTTCAAGGAATGAGTCGAGATGCGTATCTTCCGAGGCTTCTACGCTCTGTCCATCAGCGGTTTGGAACTCCATATGTCGCAATCATCTCTGGCTCACTTTTCGTAATGCTTCTAAGTGCCACAGAAGCCGTAGAATTCCTTGGATACGGGGCGAGCTTTGGATCGCTTCTGGTTTTTGCTTTAGTTAACCTCTCTCTTTTGAAGCTTAGAAAGAAAAAGCCGCATATGGAGAGGCCGTTCAAAACTCCTCTGTATCCTTTCACGCCCATAGCTGGCCTCATCGTATCCATTGCACTTCTTTTGTTTCCCATGCTCTTCCCAGAAGCTGCAATCGCATTGATGTCTTGTATCGGGTTAACAGCGCTGGTCTTATTGGCGTACTACTTCAGAATGATTGGACGGCATCGTATGCAGATAGCCATAGGAGGAGCAGGGTTGAGCATAGGTATTTTCTTAGTATTGCTGACCTGTCTAGTTGAAGCAGGCGTCGTTACCCCCATTTTTCCATTTATACCTAGTTACATCATGCTTCTTATCAGCGCAATCACCATCATAGCAGGCATCTTAAACGTTACTTCACATGGTTAAAAGAAACGCGCTAAATAGTTTAAATGAAAATGTTAAAATTTAAGATGGAACTAAAATACTTTGGAGGCGTGTCACCGCCTAACCCTAGGTGAAGGGTAAAAGAGGATAAGAATGAAAGTGTCCAAACTTGAACTGGCCTTTGTGGTGCTTTTAACAGCCACAATGATTTGGGGAATTGCCTTTTACTACACCTTTCAGGAATACCGTAGATACTGTGAATTGTTTAGAGAGTTAGAGGAGTTTCCAAATCAATACTACGCTTGGAACGGTGGACTGTACGTCACTATCGCGACTAGTTTATTGCTTATTGTATGGATACCCCTCATAGGGTACTCTCTGGGGGAGAAGGTTTATCCATTTTTGAAACGGAGGCTAAGCTACCAAGAAGTGAAAAGGTTTTATGGCTCTGCCTCGCGATTAATATATAACAAACTTTATGGCTCCGTGCTGAACTACTTCAAGAGTGCTAATCGAAAGGCTAGGTCGAAACTTGCCTTTTGGTCTATGAGGTGTGAAACTTCACAACACGTTGACTCTTTGACTAAAGTGTTTAAATGGGTAGTTTTGCCAGCAAGTCTCTTTTATGTTTTTGCGAATTTCTATTTCTTTGGAAGGAATGCTCTGGACTCTATGTTTTTGGGCATATCGCTTTTCTTTTACAGTAATTTCCTTCCAGATCTGCCTTCCATCTTTAGAAGGAGGACTTACCACGACATAAGAGATACAACTGAAGATTTACCGTGGTATAAGAAGTATGCTCTTCTGTTGTTTGCTCCACTGTTCATTGGAGCTTTCTTTTGTGGGAAACGGTTAAGATGGAAAACGACAGAAACCTTCCACAACTTCAAATCGTTAATAATATATGGAGCTTTTCTTTTTATACTCAGCTTTTTTGCATTCGCAGACTTTCCAATTTCAATTGCAGACATTACCGAAATTGTTTCCGTTCCATTCTACGGTTTGATAGGATACTTGACTCATCTGAAGGTTGACCTGTGCTTTTAGATATGGTGAGTTGAGATAAAACAGTGCGTTAGGAGAGATTTACATTTGTTAAAAACAAAAGAGGATTGGCAGATGTCTTCTTCGACTGTAGGAAAACTTGTTTCACGTTAGCATTTGGCTGAAAGATTCATATTTTTTTTCTGAGAACCATCCTTCCTCTTTAAGCATTTCCAGTCCTTCCCTAATTGATTCACGTGATTCTTCTGTTCGCATCAAGTTAGGCTTGGCACAAGCCTCATTCATCTCTCGATTAAACACGGCGTTTTGTTCCATTAGAAGAGGAAACTTGCTCAAAAACGAAACTATTTTTTTGAAACGTGGCTGAAGTAACTGCTTAATTTTAATCTTGCCTAATGCTCCCTTGAATTTCACCGAGAAACTTACATTGGTCACGATTGACGGAGGAAAATGTACATAACGCTTTCCTGATTCAGATTGATAGCATGCTAGGTAGAAAGGAATGTAAATTGAAAGGCGTTTTCTCCGTTTTTGTGGAACTCCAAGCTTATCGAACTCATCTATAGATTTTTCCCTCATTTTCGCCAGTTTGTCAATCTGGTCGATTACACTCGAAGTTAACTCTTCAAACTTTTCCATTTCTTCCTGATAAATCCTGATTTTGGCATCTCGTGAGGACTCAATTTCTACTAAATCCTTCGTAGCTTCTTTGATTTTTGCGTCACGTTCCGACTTCAGCTCAAAAATTTTCAGGTTTTTATCGTCTTTGACTTCTTTTATGTTTTTATCAAGTTCCTTCGCTTTAGTTTCAATTTCAGAAAACTGTTTTTTGAGTTTATTTTTCTCCTCTCTCCATATGTGTTCACTAACATCATCTTTGTTGATTGCACAGGTTCTTATTTCAGCTTCACAATGGTCAATTTCTTTAGTTAACTGCTCCGTTGTTTTCTCAAGTTTTATTTTTTCTTGTTGCAAACTGAAAAGCTCTTCTTCAACCGTCTTTGAATATTCCGTTACTTCTTCATCGTATTCTCTACGTATCTCGTCAACTTCTTTCGTCATGGAAGCTTTACATTTTTCGATTTTTTTACCAAGTTCTTCTTCGATTTTTTTCATTTCGTTACGGATTGCTTTCACAAAGCTCTCAGTTTTTGCGTTGATGAGTTTCATGCCTGTGTAAAGAGCGTTGAGTTCTTCCACAAGTTTTGCCTTTAAGTTTTGGAGTTCTTCCATAATAGAGGCAATTGAGGAATCATTAAGCGTAGGCGAAACCGTTACCATGCTGGATGGTGAAGTCTTAATTGGTGTAGCCTCAGATAGACATGGGATGAATTCGTCAAGGAATTCACGGTCTGTAATTAGTCCATCTATTATCTTTCCTTCTTCGTTACTTGGAACTTGAAAGTAATTAATGTTGCCTGACAGAAATGTCATGTAAGCTTGACGTGTTTTGGAGCTGCTCCTCATGTTATCAAGAAAAACTTGTATGTCTGGAATGATTAAGTATGCCAGTGTTTGGGAAGTAGTGCTTAACCCGTCAAAAAGGAGACCTATCTTGTCTAGAGTAACCAGCCAAAACGGATAGCAAACCTCTGCAATGAAAGCCAACTTTTCAGGAGGCTGTTTTAAAACGAGTCCTCCACCCTTCACTCTCTCTAGTTCAGCCAAACAAAAAATCGCGGCTCTCTCGATTTTTTTTGTAAATGGTTCCCTGCGATTCTCGGACAGAGTAGAGAACGGAAGGATCGACGTTGTAGTTACTTGAGACACACTCTTCACCGTTTACAATCTCGTCTCATAGATTTGAACTAAGATTGATTTATAACTTGCGAAGTATTCCGACATTACATACGTTACCTTGGATTAGGCTGAACAGCCTAGCAGAAATAGGAAAATTTAACAGTAATAACTTCAGACTTTTGAATGAAATCAATGTGATAGGGCGTCTTCCATGACAAAGAATAAGAATGAAAAGGAGATTGTGGTGCGAGCACCCTCTAAATCTGTTACTCATCCGGAAAAGAAGGCCGAAAAAGCTGCAGAAAAAGCTCTAGAGGAGGAGAGATTCGGTGTTTTCCGAATTTCACATAAGGTTGGAAGATACTTCAGCCTTTCAATCTTGGTGTCAGGGGTTTTGCTTCTTTGTTTGTTTATATATGTGACGGTGACTGGTTATGTAGATTGGATTATAATATCGCCTGAAATAACATTTTGGGGTATTGTAGTTTGGGTTTTTGTGGGTATGGTAAATGTTGTTGGCGGTCTCCTATTAATGGGAAGCCAATAGCAAAGTCTGAGAGTCTATCTTGACCGAAGCAGCATAATTCCGGCAAGAACGTCTAAACCGCCTATGATTACCATAACATTAATTAATAAATCAGGTTGCAAAATGTTTTCAACATCCATTGTTTTTGTAATCACTAGGAATGTGAAAATTAAGACTGTGAATCCTATGAGCGACACAAAGCCACCTAGAGCTATTTTGAAACGTTGTTTACGGGTGAAGTATGGCATTATTTTTTTCTCGCATCATAATAGTTACAATGGGAAAATAACATTATCGCTGGTTAAAACTTCTTTCCAGAAGTCTGTAATCCGTTTCTGAGGCAAAGCGTTTCGTAAGAGCATTTCTCACGTTTTCCCTTACTTGCCACACGCCAACAGGCACTATATATTATCTGGGTGAGCCGCTCTCAGAACAAGCACTGCAGCACGCGCCTTAGCGACAATAAGATTTTCATTATAGTTTACGTCAGATTTATTACTCGAGTTTTTTAGAACATCAAGTTTTTTCTCGACGAACACGACCTACTTTTTGCATTTGCGTCTGCAATACATCAGTGAAACATCATCTTGTCTTCGTATTTTTTAAGGTGTTGTGTGGCTTCAGAGACGTCCATGAAGAGTTTGCTGACTCTTTCCACATCTTCAATCATGACCTCTTTGTGTTTGGCACTTTTAGCGTTTTGAGCGGCTAAACTCAGCAGTTGAACCGAGTATCGTAGAGAAGTTTTAGCTCCGACTTCTGTGATTTTTTCTAACGCGTTTTCTTTAATGTTTATTTTCTCCTCTTTTGATCGTATTTTTAGGATTTCGCGAATGCTTTCAGCATCGTAATCTTCAGTTCCTATGATTACGGAACGATCAACGAGGTCGAGAGGGAAGCCCATGGGACTTTTGACATCGGTGCCTCGGATGGTGGTGACACCTCGGTTTGTAGCTAAAATGATGATTGGCACAAGCTCGCTTTCGATGGCTCTACCTAAGAAGCTGAAGGCTTCCAGATCTAGAAGGTGTGAGTCGTCAATGAATAAGACGCCTGGGTGGATGAAAGCCTTTTCTTCATCTACCATTTTTTTGACTGCTTCATCCACGGCTGTGCGGACTTCAGTGTCTATTTCCTTTGTTGCTGTAGCTCCCATGAACAAAGAGAAAATTCCTCCTCCCATTCTTTGACGGGCATTGATTTCGTCCATGCCTGCTAAGGTTAAAGTGTAGACGAATTCTTTCTCTTTGAGCACATCGCCTTGAGGTCGAGGGATTTTTTTCCTAGTGTCTATGTCGTAGGTTTTTCCTTTGGTGCTATCCATGCTTATGCCAAGGTTAACTACTCTTCCACTTTCAGCGTCAATTTGTATTACATATCCTTCTGATATGTTCTCCTGGATAACTTGCTGAGCTATGTTTGACCCTGCTTCGATTGTTTTCTCCTCATCCTGAGTTTTCAGTGAGAGCCTGATGCTTTCGGGAACTTTTTGGTAAGGATTGTAGGGATGGGGAGCAGTTTTTATGTCCATGCTGGTGAGCTCGCCTTCGTAGACTTTGCGCATCTCATGAATCTCTACTCCGATGCATTTTCGCATGGCTTCGATGAGGATCTCTGTTTTCTTGCGTTCGCTGCTGTATATTTCGCTTGCACTCATCTGGATAAACGGTACATTTTCGCCTAGTTCCTTGGATATTGCCACAGCAATTGCTGTCTTTCCTGTTCCAGGGGGACCCGCAAAGATCACGGTTTTACCGCTTAGCATTCCCTCTTTTATCATTTGGATGACAAGACCTGCAGCTTCTCTAGCTCTTTCCTGACCAACCATTCCATCCTTTATTCTAACTGCTTTCAAGTTTTCATCTAAACCTAAACCTTTAATGTGTGTGTGAGCACCGATTCTTTCAAATCTGGTTGTCTGACGCGTTGGCAATTCCTTAATAGACGCCATGATCACATCACCCTATAGAGTAAAATCGGAAGTAAAAGGAAAAAACTAAAATATAAACTTCACTTCGCTCCTTCATTAATTTTAGATGATAGCTCTTCTGTCTAACAGATAGTTTACGATGCCTATGCATGAAGCTGCTAGGTAGAGCTGCTTTCCAAGGGAAACCTTTTCGCCGTAGCGCAAAGCAAAACCTTTAACCTTCTTCGGCAGCCCCTTATGGTCTCCCAAGACAAAAACGGGATTCTCACGTATATCAGCCTCAAAAATGTCTTTTCCACCTTCTTCAAGGACATAAATCGGTGATTCATTTGCTTTCGCCTTCAACAGAGCCTCAAAACTAGATTTGTCAATGGTTATGCCTGGATGGGATTTTCCAGATAAAACGTTCTTGAGAATCTCTTTCCAAGTTTCTTCGTCTGTGCGTACGTCTCTAAGGGTTGCTCCGTCAACCTTTAAGTGTAAGGGCGGGGATGGTGGACCACTTAATAGTGCGTGGAAAACGATGTTTCTGCGGATTTTGTGAGAAAGAAATAGGCTGGCTTCAATACATTCATGCACAATGTCTAATCTTCCAGCCTCGCGTAGACTCGTGAATTTTGAAACTGTTCTGCCTTTACGCGAATGCAAAACAAACTCACGCAAGACGACTACGCACCAACTTTCTGTGAGATTTAGCTAGTTTTTTCTTTGCGATTATTACAATGGTTGCTAGCATCATGAATATTGTTAAGATTGTTGCTTTTGGAAATTCTGGTATTATGATTATTTCGTGTTCTGAATGGGTATAGTTTATATATATGTAAGTGTCTTCGGTGTCTGTCCAGTTTCTGAAAGGCAATGGTTCACCATTCAAAAGAACCGTGTAATTACCATTCCACAAATCTTCAACAATAACGTTTGGTATAATTACTCTACAGAATCCTGCTATGCGCTCTTTACCTGTGACATTAAAGTTTATAATTCCTGCAGTCTCGTCAAGTTTGAAGTTTGAAACTGTGGAGTTGCTGATTAAATCCACATTGCAGGTTTTTCCTTCCCAAACACCCAACGTGAAAGTTCTTATGGGTTGCATTAATGGGTAACGATCTGCTATCGTTCCGAAACTTGTGTAGAAGGTGTCACCTATTCCATCGCTCCCAGGTTGATTTTGAGGATATGTTCCGCTGTATAGGTCTGTGCCGTTGTAGTCGCTCCAGTAGTTTCCACCAGAAGGATAACCGTCGTCCCAGTCGTTGCCTATACAGTCAGAGCAAACAGCTTGCCATTTGGGGATTGTGTTATTGAAGTTGTTGTGGAAAATTTTGTTGTAAGAGCAGTCGTAGACGATGATACTATAGTCGATGCTGTCTGTTATGTTGTTTCTGAATATAGTGTTGTTTGAAGAATCTACAAGACGGGCGCCCATGTCATTACTTTTGAGATTGTTGCTGAATATGGTGTTGTTTGAGGATGTTTGAAGGTAAATGCCGTGTTCTGTGTTTTGAACCACATTGTTTTTTGCAACTGTGTTGCTGTGAGAATGACAGAGTAAGATGCCTGATTCTCCGTTCGTTATTGCGTTGCCTGTCAAGTTGATGAATGAAGAGTATGTGAGGCTTATTCCTCCGCTTGTTACTACATTCTCGGTTATTGAGGAGTTTTGGGTGAATGCGAAGAGTAGTTCATTGTTTTCTATAAAGAGATTCTCGGATGTGACGTTATCGGAATTTACGAAGGCAAGATATCCAGTGTTGTCAAAGGTTGACGGACTTACAACTAGATCGGTACGGTTTATTAGATAACGCATGTCTTTCCCGTTCACAGTGTTTGAAGTATCTATGTCTTGTAGAAAGTCACTAAGGTGGTCGCCTCTAACTTTGAAGTTGAGTCGATTTTCGACCAAGTTATTTTGTCTGTATCTGTTGTTTGGAGAATGAAAAAGTGAAATGCCCAGCCATGTGTTGTCTGTTACATTATTGCCTTGTATGGTGTTGTTTGATGAGTCTGTGATGTCCATGCCCCTTGAGTTATTTCCAAAGCTATTGTTTCTTAGTGTTGAGTTTTTGGTGTCAGCCAGTAAGATTCCGTTGTAATTGTTTGTTAGGTTTAGATTCTCCACGGTGATGTTTGTGCAATTAATTAATGCGAGATAACCTATGTTCGGGTAGCTACTTGGGTTGATGATTAAATTGCTTCGATTTTTCAAGTAGTAAATAGGCTTTCCATTTACCCGATTAGACGCATCTATATCATGGTTGAAGGAAGATTCTGAAATTCCGAAGTTATGTTCGTTTCCGCTTATAGTGTTGTTTCTCATGATGTTTGCAGAAGAGTAAAAGAACAGAATTCCTTCAGACTTGTTGTTTATCACGGTGTTATTGATGAAAGTGTTGTTATCTGATAAATCGGCAACGATGCCGCCTGAGTTGTTGACTATTACGTTGTTTTCGACCCAAGCGTTTGCGTGAAAAAGTATGTAAATGCCCCACGCGTTATTGCTTCCTCTAATTGTGAAATTGCATATGCTAACATCCTTCGCCTCCTCTCCGTATACATAAACCACAGGGCTAAAAGTTTCATTAGATGTGCCGCCATCAATAATCGTTATTTCCGGATTTTCTCCAACAAGTGAAATTGTCTTGTTAATGAAAAGATTTTCGCAGTATGTTCCATTGCGTACGTATATCGTGTCCTCAGGGTTTGCCACGTCTATTGCTTCTTGAATTTTGGTATAGTTGTCTGGAACAACTATTGTTGTCGACTCGGAGTTTGCTGAACACTTTTTTGTTGATCCAGATTTTGTAATCAAGCTCAACTGAAGAATTGACACACACAAGAAGAAAGCAATTATTAGAGAAAGTGATTTGCTCAAATTATACCCCTAAATATTTGTATGCTTTGATTGAAATTAAGATTTGTGGAAAATCTTCTTTACTCATTCTAGATCAGATTCAATATCAAGTTGCTTCATTCTTTAATCTTTTCATACAAAGAAGTGAAGCGGAGAACTTGAAACACAACCAAAAGAACCGATCGGATAAGCGGATCCCGTGGATTGCCGCGGAAAAAATCTGCAACACACTACACTATTGTCTGACAAAACGGAAATTCTGATGCACGACAAATCTACAGCTCACACGACCTATATATAAGGGGGGTCTAGTCACCGCAGACAGACAGAAACTCTTGTAATAGAAAATGGAGCCTCGGGCGGGCATCGATCCCGCGACCTACGGCTTACAAGGCCGTTGCTCTACCAGGCTGAGCTATCGAGGCACCTTAACTATAGGAATCACAACATCAAAAATAAAAAACATTCGCTAACCAAGCCAGCGACTACTATCCTCCTTCAGCATCTCCTCCGCCTTTCTCAAAACATTCCTTTCATTAACATAAGTCAAAACTCTCAGAGCTTCCGAAGTAGGGAACCATTTAACCCTATCCGCTTCAAAATCATGATCTTTCACGGAACCCCCAACATACTTCAACAGAAAAAAATGAACAAACTTCAAAATACGTTTTCCTCTAAAAAAATCATAATTAATCTCCCCAATCTTCTCAACAATCTCACCTTCCAAGCCCGTTTCCTCCCTAACCTCTCTCAAAGCCGTCTTCTCAGCCGTCTCACCCTTTTCAATCAACCCCTTAGGCAAACACCAAACCCTCCTTCTAGAAATCAACGCCACCTCAAACTGACCATTAACCACTCTAAAAATCACTCCCCCCGAGGACACCACCCGCTGAGTTTCCGATTCCATATCCTTCCCACTATCCACACTCTTACTTCAGCTTCGAATACATAATAAACTAACACGTTTACCCTTTTTAAACCCTAACCAAAAACACTTATTATCCACGACATAACACTTATATTAGCGAAACATACACCAGAAATATTTCGAGCGAGCTAGTTCAAACCATAAAGTAGATGCAATTCCCATAAAAACCATGAGGAATGAAGGGTAAAGTGAGCTTAAAGCTCACAATGACACCATGCATAGGCAAAATGTTCACCGAAAACGCCAAACAGATACTGCCACAAGGCCCGATATGCTACGCCGTCTGGAGGATGACTAGGCTTGAGAGCTGAAGAAGGGCGCGGCCAGCCGCGAAAGAGTCCCGGGTAAGCGTATGCAGCTGTAGAACCGGGAATTCCTGAATGGGACTTCCTACTGCGGTTCTTCGGAACCGTGGTGCTCCCAAACGGGAGCGGGAACCCCCTGAACTGAAGCGTCTTAGTAAGGGGAGGAAAAGAAACCAAATGGGATTCCCCTAGTAGCAGAGAGCGAAAAGGGATTAGTCCAAACTGAACCCTGTGAGGAAGACTCATAGGGGATGTAGTGTTATGGGCCCGGCTTCCTTCTAACCAGTTAAGCTGAAGTGGCCTGGAAAGGTCTGCCATAGAGGGTGAAAGCCCCGTAAGCGTAAGCTGGAAGGAGTTGAGCTGGGATCCCGGAGTACCGTACCCTGGTTTGGGTTCGGAAATTTGGGACACACCAAGTTCCAAGACTAAATACGCCTCAAGACCGATAGCGCACTAGTACGGTGACGGAAAACTGAAAAGTACCTCGGAAGAGGGGTGAAAAGTGCTTGAAACCAGACGGTTACAGACGTGTGCGGCCTGGAAGGGTAGATCCCTTCCAAAGGAAACCATCGTGAGGTGGAAGTACGAGGGAGGGGGACTAGGGTTGCACGTTCCGTCTAGAAACACGGGCCGGGGAGTTCACGGCTGTGGCAAGCCTAAGGGTTTGAAGCCCGTAGGCGTAGGGAAACCAACATGCACGCAGCCAGCCTTCGGGCTGGTGAGGTGCGAAGTCTGAAAGGGCTTGAAGTCACGGTTGTGAGACTAGAAACCGGGCGATCTAGCCCTGGGCAGGGCGAAGCCAGGCGAAAGCTTGGTGGAGGCCCGAATGGGTGCTGACGTGCAATTCGTTCCTCAGACCTGGGGTTAGGGGCTAAAGAC
>JGI24422J19971_10000189_pt1 | contig 31270 bp, 17 predicted proteins | sample DeeMarSWOR152_54_FD_19971 | JGI IMG/M metagenome (IMG submission 19971) | reverse complement strand
CCCCCCGTCGGACAAGCCGACGGGTCCCCCCTCCGCTACGGGGGCTTTAAGGCGGCATCCAGGTCCGCTCAGAAATTGTAATCCAATTTATTGTGATTTCATTAGACTATATTTTCGCACCATCACGGAAATCGAAAATCTCTTCTCAAAAGTCAAGGATCGCAACCTGCTCAGGATCCTTGAATGAGAGGAAGCACGAGGGAAAGAATGGCGAAGGCATCGATGATGTACAGCATCCAATGGATCTCCCGCGCTTTGCCCACCAGGATCTTGATAAAGGTGTAAACGAGAAATCCCCAGACGATCCCCTGGGTAATGGAATAGGTCAGAGGAATCAGGACTGCGGCCAAGAAAGCAGGAACAGCTTCTTCGTAATTTTTCCAGTCCAGAAGTGTGAGCGGCTTGGCCATGAAAACCCCGATCAGGACCAGCACTGGAGCTGTGGCCACTGCCGGGATGAAGGCCAGAAGAGGGCTGAGAAACATGAAGGGCAAAAAGAGTAATCCTGTCACCACAGCTGTCAAACCTGTCCGGCCCCCCTCCTCGATCCCGGCTGCACTCTCTATATAGGTCGTTCCGGAAGATGTGCCGAAAAGACCTGAAAAGGTAGTGGAGAAAGCATCGACGAGCATCGCCCTTCCCACATTGATCGGCTGGCCTTCTTTATCCAGAAGCCCGCCGGCCTGTGCAACCCCGAGAAAGGTGGATATCGAATCGAACAGGTCGGTGAAGAGAAGGGTGAAGATCGGACCGAGCATACCGATGGTGAGGGTGGCCCGGAGATCCAGCTTGAAAAACACCTCCAGCGAAGGAAGGGCAAAGACACCTTTTGGCATGGAGACGAGCGGAGCGGCCAGGAAGCCTGCAGCCACCCCGACAAAGGAGACGACCGCTGCCAGAACCGATGTCCCGATGATTCCGAGAATCAAGGCCCCCCGGACTTTTTTCACCAGCAGAATCGAAGTCAGGAGGAGGCCGATGACAAAGAGAACGATGCTCACGTTCAAGCCCCCAAAGCTGACCGTTGTCGTCTCGTTGCTGACGATGAATCCGATACTAGTCAGGCCGATGAGCGTTAAAAAAAGACCTATACCGGCGGCAATCGCATAACGGAGTGATACGGGAACCGCTTTAACGATGATGGTCCGGACTTTGGTGACGGAAAGAATGATAAAGATGATGCCGGATACGAAGACCGCCCCGAGAGCTGTTTGCCAGGGAACACCCATACTCAGGACCAGAGTAAAAGTGAAAAAGGCGTTGATGCTCATCCCCGGGGCGAGGCCATAGGGAAGATTGGCATACAGACCCATAAAAATCGAGGACAAAGCGCAGACTAGGATAGTGGCGAAAAGCACTCCGGCAAAAGACATCCCTGCCTGGGAGAGTAGCTGCGGATTGACCACGATGATATAGGCCATGGTCAGGAATGTTGTGATACCTGCCAGGACTTCGGTCCGGACGTTTGTTTTACGCTCCGAAAGTCTGAACAGCTTTTCCATTTTATCTCCTTACCATGATCATGTGTCGAAGGGATAATTATCAGAGTCAATATCTAAAGTCAACTTAAAGCATAAACGTTCTGCCACATTTCAATTGTCGCACTTTGCCACACTTGAACCTTCATATCTAAGCTATAACAAATTCTATTGAATATTCTGGAGAAATTGGGGANTGTCTCCAATTTTTTGATGATTTGACATTCTTATTGAACTCCACTATATAGTAATAACCTCAGGATATGCACATCACTTATCTCACAACATTCTTGATGCTTCCATCGTACATTTCCGTTCTTCGGGGCGGACTCTAAGATACTGCGGGAGTCTTAAGCTTTTGAACGGAGCTTGATATGGATTTACCTCTCGCCTCCATCAAACACATCCGCGTGCGCGGAAATTACACCAACAAGAGGACCATTCTCTCTGGCATGAAGAAACATCTGGAAGGAAAGGACCAGGACGATCAGGAAACCTCCCTGGCCCCCATAGTGGAGCTCCTTGACGGGAAAAGACAATTGATCCAATCCTTCGTGATCCGCGAATCAGATATTCCTTTCCTCTGCCAGCTGGAGATCGAGGAAGCCATTGCCTATTTGAAGCTATATTTGCAGGCCCAGAAGAACATTCCGAGCGCAATGAGCAGGCTCCATTCCATGATCCAGTCTTATTTTCATCAGCGACAAGCCTTTTTCAAGAATATCCCCTCCCAGGGAAGCGAATTTCTCGTCCCATCCACCTGCTCTGATGAATACCCCGCAGAGCTGGTCAGCAACAAGGGCGCCACTCTACTGGAACTGAGCAACCAGAACTATCCGGTTCCGGATTTCGTCGTCCTCACTTCCAATTTTTATAAGGCTGGCGCGAGCCAGCGCTCGAAGCATATCGAGGAAGCCATCCGCCACCTGGAGAGGCTGACATCACTCGAAATCGGTTCTCCGAAACGTCCGCTAATCTTTGCGCTCCGCTGCGCCATGCCCTGCTACATGCCGGGCGTTATGCCGACATTTTTGAATGTGGGAGTGACGGAATCCGCCATCCCCGCGCTTGTCAGCTACTACGGAGAGGAAGCGGCAACCAAGATCGTCCTGAATAACTTCAAGAACATTCTCTTTGTGATCGACAAAAGAGGCTGCAAAGACCTTCTGGCCGCCTCACTCCAAGGAAGCGATTCAGCCTTTTCAGCGATAGAACAGTTCCTCGAGCGAATCAAGCGCTTTGATCCCTCACTGGTCACGGATCCTTATCGTCAGACCGCTTTCTTCGTGAACGAGGCCTTTCGCTATTATGAAAACAACAAGGACCTCATCCTCTCCGTTTCCAAGGGCGAAGAGCATTTTCCTTCCCTGATCCTGCAAAATATGATCTGTACGGTCAGGAATGAGAATTCCCAGGCGGGCGTCCTCTACAGCCGTCATCCCCGCGCTGGGGTTGGCAGGCAGATCGAGAGCGCCAGGAATATTTTCGGCGAGGAGATCATGGCCGGGTCAGTCGAGGCGGTAAGAACGAATTTTCAGGACAAGGATGAGATAAAAAGCGATTTTCCTGCTGTCTATCATTTCGTTCCGGCCCTCTCTCGATTAGAGGCTTATTTCCAGTCGCCTGTGACCATCGAGTATGTCACCGATATCACGGATAGACACGAATTCTTTGCCCTTATCCAGTTGAATCCGTCGGAAATGACCGGCCGCTCGGCTATCATCTCAGTTATGGACCTTTTCAATCAGGGGATCATAAGCCAGCACCGGGTATCGGAGCTGATCCGCCCCTACCATATCAAGCAGATCGAATCAGATGCGATAGACCCGGAATCCTTCAAAGAACTGACCGTATTCAGCCGCGCCGCATCCGTCCTGCCCAGGTCGGCTGTGCTGGCCCAGATGTATTTTTCACCCGAGGAAGCCTTGAAACAGAAGAAAAAGGGGAAAAAGGTTTGCCTCTTGAAAAAATCTTTTGAACCCAGCGATACCTTTGTCATGGGAGAGGTGGATGCCATCGCCAGTCTGACCTCCGCAGCCATTCATGTGGTAACAATCTGTCAGAGCTACGGCCTGCCAGCCCTGCTCAACCTGGAAAAGAACGGAGTTCAACTGGCCGATAAAAGGATGCTGGTCAATGCGGCCGGCCAGGAAATCAGAGAAGGCGATTGGATCACGGTTTCCAGCCGCAACCGCTGCATCTACAAAGGCCGGGCGAAATTTCGACCTGCCCGGCTGATCCGGTACATGAGCGGTCAGAAGGTCGAGCTCGAGGAAGACGAAGTCGAAGTGTTTGCTCAGATGGCTAAAGCCTATGGGAACTACAATGAACTCGTCAAAAATCTCAAGCTGGACCAGATCCTGAGCCTGACAGAACTCATCAGGCTCGTGATCCTGGAGTTCCGGGGAGAAACGGAAAGAGCCAAAAGCCTGGTCAACAACTGGTTCGACCACAACAAGGACCTCTATGTGGACGGAGTTTTCACCAGCGATATGGGGGACCACCTGAAACAGCACACTGTCTTCAACCTCCTGACCCTGGATCGAAAAATCAAGTTGTTCAAGATCGCCCTTAAAAAATGCATCGAGGAAAGAATAACAGGCTACTCAGCCGGGGCCTTTATGCTGGGACGGTTCATTTGTCTTTCCCAGCCTGTCAAGTTCTGGAAGTCGTTTAGCTTTAAAGAGCTGGCTGTTCTGGCCAACGAATGGCTCCTTTTCGAGAAATACATGCAGATTCTGCATGATTCCGGCGAGAGGAAGATCCGCTACGCGAAAAAAAAGATCCTACAGGAAGGCTTGAGTCCGCTCCATCTGAGCCCAAGAAAGTTAAAAATACTCATCCCGCTGAAATTGAGCAAGATTCCTCTGGAATCGATCAAAAAGGCCCTGCCGCGCTGGTGTGATCCCCAGACAAAGACTGTGCTCGAGCTGCTCACTCAGCCGTATTCCTCATTCTTCGATTACAGCCATGCCTGGTCCATCCAGGAACTGAAAAGGATCTGCGCAGAAGAAAACCTGCCTCTTCCTCCTCCGGATTCCGCGTGAAACACGGTAAATTGGGGACAGTCCCCAATTTTATTAATGCTGACTCAATCGATAATCTGCAGCTTGATATGCGAAGGAAATTTTCTGGAGCGGTGCACTTTATGAACCGCCTTCTGAAAATCCTCTTCCCTGGCGTGATAGATGTCCATAAACATCTGAGGATTGCGGTCGATCACGGGAAACCAGGTGCTCTGTATCTGGACCATGATCCGGTGCCCCTTTCGAAAGCAGTGGCACTTGTCTCGAAGGTCATATTCGATCCGGGTCACCTTGTTGGGGACCAAAGGCTCAGGGTGTTCAAAGCTGTTGCGGTATTTGCTCCGGAAAACTTCACCGGCAAGAAGCATCTGAAAATCCCCCATCCTCACATTGCAGGGATTGGGCTCATTATCGGGCGCATCACCGGGATAGACATCAATCAGCTTCACGATCCAATCCGCATCCGTTCCGGTCGTGGAGACAAAGAGACTGGCGATGATGGGCCCGGCGATGGTGATCTCTTCGGTAAGCACATCGGACTGATACACCAGAACATCAGGCCGGCGGGAGGCAAACCTCTGGTCTTCGACCATCCACAGATGCCCCTGGCTGGTTCGAATTTCTTGAGACCAGGGCACAGGCTTATTCGGGTCGCTGGTAAAAGAATCCCAGGCCTCATCTGATTCTTCAGACGGAGGGCCAAAGGAAAGCTTTCCGCTGGCTCGAAGATAGATGCTTTTCTCTCGCGACTCTTTCGGCGGCCACTGCTCGTAGGATCTCCATTTATTCGACCCTGTCTCAAAGACCAGCGCCTCAGGCAGGTCCAGTTTCCCCTTGTCTTTCAGATAATAATTGAAGAAGGGAAACTCCACCTTTTCTCTGTAATACACTCCTGTCTTAGAGTCGAACCGGATGTTTCCCAAAGCGTCGCCGTCCATGCCCGACCATCCTCCGTGCAGCCAGGGCCCCACCACAATAATGCTCTTATTGCCGGGATTTTTCTCTTCTATGGTGGCATAGATGCTCATCGGGCCGTAGAAATCTTCGGCATCGAACCACCCGGCAACGTTCAGGATAGGGTGTTGGATATTATTCAGGTGCTGGAGGACATTCTGTCTTTTCCAGTATTCATCGTAATCGCCATGCTCCATGTATTCATTCCAGGTGGGAACGCTGTCTCGGAAATATCTCGTGTTCACATTGGAGATAGGGCCCAGTTCCAGGAAGAATTTACAGCCATCCGGCGTTCCGTAATCGAACCGGCCGGCACCGACAGCTGAGGGGCCTGTTCTGATTCGCGCGCTCCCTGCCAGCCATCCGAAAGTGTACATCAGACGAAAGGCTCCGTTGTGGTGAAAATCGTCGCCGATCCACATATCCGCTGGCGATGCCTGGGGAGAAGATGCCTTCAGGGCAGGATGGGCGTCGATCATCCCCATCACGGTATGCCACCCGGGATAGCTGATCCCCCATTGCCCCACCCGGCCGTTATGGTTGGGAATATTGTTCAGCAGCCATTCGATGGTGTCATAGGTATCGCTGCTGTCGTCAGTATCCTGAGGGCCGCGTTTAACGCTTTTATGCGGCCACATCACCACAAATTCTCCTTCGGACTTATATTTTCCCCGGCAGTCCTGGTAGACAAAAATATAGCCTTCCTCCACAAAAGCCCAAGATGGGCCAAGGGAATTTCTGTAGAATTTTTCTCCATAGGGACGAATGCTGTAAGGAGTTCGTCTCAGCATGATCGGATATTTCTGGCTTGCGTCCAGAGGAGCGTAAACCTGGGTGAAAAGCTTCACTCCGTCGCGCATCGGGATCATGTACTCTTTTTTCGAATAATGCTCCATTATGTAGGCGCGTCTCTCTTTGATCGTTCTTTTAACGGTTTCCTGTTCTATATCTCCAGAGTAAGGGCTGGGGCTTTCCGTAGCTGTTGAGTAGCTGAAACTCAACAGGATAAAAATAATAAGCAGGAGATTCTTAAGCCTGGTCATCATTCCCTCCTGATATGAAGTATTCGCAGGTCTTTCCAAGTGTTTCCGTCTCTATTGAACACCAATGCTAATGGGTTTATCAACAGATTTTTGAATGAAGCCTAAATTGGCGACAGTCCCCAATTTTTTCTCCCGATTTTTCTGCCTCGATTTACGAAATGACAAATGGTGAGATGTGCCCCTTTTATTTAACGCATTCGATGCGTTTGAAGGGTTCTTTTATCCTTTCCTGGGCGTATGTACTCGGCCTGAACTTCATCCCGAATTGCGACTGCTGCCACACAGAGTTATCATTCATATCCACGACTCTCTGGTAGAAAGAGATAGCTTCATTTCTTCTCCCCAGGAGGTCTAGCATATGTCCCTGCCAGATGAGGCTCAGAACCAGCCAACTCGAGCCTTCAGGCGTCGCCTCTTCGGCCTTTTTAAAGACCCGAAGCGCCTCTTCATACCTTTTGCTGTCATACAGGGCATATCCCAGCTGGAGCAAAGGCTGGTGATGGTTGAGCTGGCCCAGCCATTCTTCCGAATAAAGGGATGATATTCTCAGATAGGATTCATGGCCGTGGCCAGACGTCCGGAGGATATAGGCAGGGCTTCCTTCCTGTTTTTTTCTCCATTGAACGAGATATTCCTTCCACTGAGCAACCTCCTCATCGGAAACCCGGGGAAGGCTTTTCATAAAACCCTTCAATACCTTAAAAAAGAGCTCCGGCTCGTCTTCAAAAGGGCTGTGGCCGGAATTCTCGAACATCGCCATCTGAGACCCGGGATGGTTGCCGCGAAGGATCTCCGGCTTGTCCGTATTCCAGGTCAAATCCCATTGGCTTTCCACGATCAGGGTTGGCAGCGGACACTCCTCGAACGCACCCTCCAGATCGATCTTATTAATAGATTGACTCATGTCATTTCGAAAATGGGGAGCAGGACTCCATTCGTAGCGCGCCATTCGTGCCAGGGCTTCTTCGGTCGGCTTGTAATAGCTCTGGCGCTTCCAGTCTCCGTTGAGATGGGCATTGTAGAGCTTCTGCACCATAGACAGATGCAGGGCACTGTGGATGTCTCTGATCTTTTGCCTCTCCTCTTTGGATATGTAATCGTACTGTCGGGACGGCTTTTGTTCGACATGCATTCCCAGGCTTGCGCAGACCAGCACCAAGCCCTTGACGTTTTCAGGATGTTTTATCGCATAATACTGGCTGAGAAGCCCGCCGTAGGAATGTCCGAGGACGACCCACTTATCGATGTTCAATGCCTTGCGCAGGCTCTCCAGATCACCCACAGCCTGGTCCAGTGTGTACCTCTCGCCCCTCTCATGATCAGAAATTCCTGTTCCTCTCTGATCATAATAGATGACCTTGGAGAACTTGCTGGCCCTTGAAAAATGAGGATGAAAACCATGATGAGTCGACCCCGGGCCTCCATGGAGAAGGACTAAGGGAGTGCCTTCCCCCTCTGCCTCACAATAAAGCTCGCAATCGCCAACGTTTATGCGCTGCTTCTCGAGGTCAAGCTCATCGCAATAGCGGGAAACCTGAGGAACATCCAGGACTATCCCCTCTAGAAGGCTGGATACATTATCAAGAGCCCTTTCTCTCTGTACCGCCTCTTCCTTCTTACAGGATGTCAGGCCCAGCGAAATCATCCCTGCGAAAAACACAGACAAAAAAATGGAAAATGCCCGTTTCATGTCCTACCTCCTGATATTACTTCAATAAATCCAACTCAGGGTCCAGTTTATCCTCATATTACCAGTTTATCCACGATTTTGTCCTCATTTTTTGAAATGTCGAATACCGAAATGTGATCCCCTCATCTTATTGACGAAGAATCGTTCCTATGATAGTATTAGTGATGTTGAAATTGAAGAGACCTGTCAGGTTTTTAGAAAAGACGGGAATCAAGAGGGACCAGGGATAATTTCAATAAGTAAAAACTTCGCCCCCCCTTATTTAAAGTCCAGTTTTACGAGGATGACAGAATGAATATCTACGTAGGCAATTTACCGAGAGAGGCCACCGAAGACGACCTGCGAGAGGCTTTTGAAGCCTTCGGGGAAGTCACCTCAGCCAAGATCATCACTGACAAGTTCACCGGGGATTCGAGGGGATTCGGATTTGTGGAGATGTCCAACAACTCCGAAGCCCAGGCCGCAATCTCCGGGCTTGATGGCAAGGATTTGAAAGGCCGAACTCTCAGGGTCAATGAAGCCCGCCCTCGTCGTGATAATCGCCGAGGCGGAGGAGGTTTTAACCGCGGCGGTTTCAGCCGAGGTGGACCTGGGGGGAGAAGGCGCTTCTGACAAACGGCGCACCAGCATCTCAACTCACAACCAAACCTTAGCTTAGAGTAAACTTAAAGACTGTCTGAACGGTCCAGCTATGCCATTTTCTATCTGGCCAGATAGCAGAATGCAGGATTCTGCTTTAAAACGGAAAAGTGAGGACTGAACTCTGTATTGCAGTTCTGTTCTGTTTTTTTGACATCGGACATATCTTGTGCTAGATATTAGGCGAAGGCGAGGGGTCACTTGGAAAATAAAAAATATTCTTACCGCTCTTCAGTGTCCAAAAAGCTGGTTAATCTCATCGAAAGCCATGCAGATGAGCTGACTATGAACGCTCTATCCGATATTTGCAAGGATGAGTGCACTCCTACTTATCATACCTACGATATAACCAAGCTCTATGAGCGGGCTTTCGAAGTTTACAGCCGGCTGGGGAAATGGATCTCCCGTGAGACCGATAAGGAAGAAATCGCCCGGCATTACATGGCCCTTGGCGCTCAGCGTCGGCAAGAGGGATTTGCGCTCTCGGAAGTCATCCAGGCACTCATTATAACCAGACGTCATCTGTGGTGGAAAGTGCTTCAGGAGGGCTTCCTGGATACGGTGCTGGATCTTTACCAGGCGCTGGAGCTCAACAATCACGTCATACTCTTCTTCGATCGGGCCATATATTATGCGGCAGCCAGGTACGAGAAAAATTAGCAAAAATCCCCTCTAAAAGCGAGATCCATTTCTTTTTTTGAGATAGGAAAGAGGCTGTCGGCTATACTCTGTAACCCGGCTAATTCTCGAATTATTCTTATTGATCTATTTTAAAAGTGACTTCAACTTTATTATCCGCGCGCGCTTTCTCAGATTCCCGGAGCTCATTTCTGGGATCGACCTCAAAAACAAAACTGTAGTTCCCTTTTTTTAGCTTCCTTTCTCGGTCTACAATAGCCCAGGTCCATCCGGCTTCTTTGAATTTGAATTCGAAACTTGTCTTGTACATCCGGCCCGGATAGACGTTTCCAAAACCCGCCTCGTGTTGCTGAACGACAATATTTCCCGGTTGTTGAAGCAGAGCCCACATCACAGGAACGCGATTTACGATTTCAGTTCCGTTATTCTGCACATAGACCTCAAATTTCATAGATTTTGTTACCTTGCCAGAAAGAATGTAGTTCTTTTTTCTTGTCACCTTGCCAAAATACAAGAGTCCGGAAATGAGATCGATCTTAGGCAAAACGATCTCAAACGTGCTGTCGCTTTCATCCCTCACATTGGAGCCTGCGGCCGAAACGCGAATCTTATAGTTTCCCAGCGGCAAACGCTTCTCTATGGTCATACGATGGTTACCTGTGTTGCGAACGTTTCTTCCGCCCGGCACGCTAATGACAGTCCTCTTATCAGTGTTCTCAAAGGAAATATTGACCCTGTCAATATGCCCGCTACTGTGCCAGCGGATGTTGTATTCTCCCAACAGCTCCAGCTTTTCTCCGCCGTTGGGGGAGAGGACTCGGATCGCACTTTTGGTGACGATGCTGAATCGATTATCGCTGCTGTCGCTTATCGTCCGGTCAAGAGTCATGATNTAAATCATATACTGCTGAGGCTCTTCATGGAGATACTGCCCGTCGAGATTTCCCGTGGGAAGGAGGAAATTGTANCTTCCGGTATTGGGCGCGCTTGCCGAAATCGTATACCAGCCTCCGCTGTGCGGCCCATACTTGAGCAGTATCTGGACATTTTCCTTGATTCCCTGACTTGTCCAGCGGATGGTGTATCGATTTCCCTTCTCCCATGTCTCGCCACCATTGGGGTATACGACCTGAATCTTCTTAAGGGCCAAGGTTATTTTCTGGTCAGCTTTTTTAATCTGTTTAACCTGTTCGGCTCCTCCAAATTGAACTCGAGAATAAACCAAACCTGTGACAAGCAAGATTGTGAGCAGCAATAAAAAATATTTTTTTCTCATTGTTTTCTCCTTTTTATCTTTAATTTGTTCTCTTGCCTAATTCATGAATTCATTTTTACCATGCTTCTATTTCAGGAGAGGAGGTTCTTCTGAACAAACTGAGCACTAACACCTAAACGTATCTTCTGGGATTTTTTTTATTTGTCTGAGCAGGAATCCTCCTCTTTATTCTGTTATTTCCCCTAGATAACGTTCCTGGAATATAGATACACCACTGAAGTCGAGCCTGTCAAGCAGCAAGAATCAGGATTGAAAATTGGGGACTGTCCCCAATTTCCCAAGAATGACGCCTGCCTTTTATTTGCTTTTCTTCAGTTTTTTGACTCTTTTTTCGATCTTCTTTTTGATTTTTTTATAGGAAGGCGGAGGCCCGGTCCTGACCTCTTTACCCTCAATATAGAGGCCGTCCGCAATCCCCCACTCCAGGTATCTTTCACGGTCAAATGTGTGAATTTCCTGGAATTCGACCTCAGGACCGAATTCAGAGGAAGCGCGCTTCGCTCTCTCGAAAACAATGTTCTGTGCCGGGCACCAGCCATTAATGAAGGATGTGACAGTTACTTTTCCTTCGGATATCCCTGGTTTTTTCCTTTCCCTGATCCATTTCGGCGGCACAGCATCTTCAGTGAAGGGTTTCCAGAGAAGCACTCCGGACCCGACCTTGTCAACTTTGGCGTAGCCCTGCTTTCTGAACCATGAGGCTTTCATCCAGAAAGGCAGTGAGATTCCCCAGGCCGCAATGCCTTTTGCTTCTAGTGACCGGACGTCATCTTCTGCGGCTTTGAGCAAGGATTTGCCTATCCCTCTTTTCTGATAATTGCCGACACCCTTATTCTTATACCCATGAACCCAGATGCAATTGATGAAATAAATGTCTTTCCCCTCTATAAAAGCATATTCAACAGGTAATACTGGATCATGCCACAAACTTTTGTCGTCATCCACGGCCAATTTTACCCGCAGCCCCATATCTTTCATCTTTTCATACCACTGCTTCTTGTGGTCTCCGGCCTCTTTCATATCCTCGGACCAGTCTTCGAGGCAGCAGAAATAGTTTTGCAAATGCTTCTCAGAGAGATCAACGATTTCCATCAGTTTCTCCCACTCATATAAAATTCAAAAAGGAGACTGAAAAATTGGGGACAGGCCCCAATTTCCATCCCCATTTTCTAAAATGTTGAACGTTAAGATGCGACCCCTATCTACTGTCTATTCTGGTTCCACTCGGAGAGTGTATCTCTGGCTTTCTTTGCGGGCTTATAATCCGGATCCGCATTTTCCCAGACATACAGGGATCTATTCAAATGCTCTAACGCCTTTTCTTTCTTACCCATATCCCAATAAACCAGAGCGCTCTCGTAATTGAATATCGGATTGAACGGCTTAATCTTTAAAGCATCCTGAAGGGATTTTTCTGCCTTTTCATACTCTCGTAGTTTTCTGTAGCATCGACCAATATGCTCATGCATGCTGACATCTGTTGGCGAAAGTTCTAATATCTTTTGGTAGTTTAGAATCGCCTGGTTATATTCTCCCCTCAATTCATTGATTTTCCCTTGAGTTAAAAAGATGAACAAGCGGAAAAACTCAATCCCCCAAGCTTTTATTAATGTCTCAACTTCTTCAATCATTTTCTCCGCATTTTCCATATCCTCAGTCGCTAAATAGAACATTACGTATCCGATAGGTATTAATTTGTCAAAAGGCGGACCTAGCTTCTTCTCAACCTCCTTTAATATCTCTAATGCGAGATCTTGCTTGCCAGCATTGATATATGTTTCGAGAGAATTCATGTTAGTCATGAGCATCTGTATCGGAACCTGAAATTTTTCACCTTCAGCCTTAGCGCGTTGGATACATTCAATGGCTTTATTCAACTGCCCTCTCATTTCATAATAATACCGTAGGGAATAATATACATTCATCCGTTGATTTGGGGTTTTGCTGACCTCTAAGGCATCCATGTACTGCTCAAGCGCTTGATCAAAATTTCCTAAGCTCGACTCAATGTCTGCCAGTGTGAGAAGGACCGAAATATTCTCCGGCTCAATGACCAGTGCCTTTTTATAGGAGGCCTTGGCCTGTTCAAAATCTCCTAGAGTCTTATAGAGGGCTCCGATGGCAGTAAACGATCTTGGATCATCTGGAAATTTGTTTGCATATTGCTTGTGATACTCTAAAGCCTTATCAAATTCACCTTTATCTTCATAAATCTGAGCGATCATCCGTAAATTATCATACTGTTCGGGATCGAGCTCCAAAATACGCTTAAATTCTGAAAGTGCCTCATCCAGTTGATTTTTATTCCTGTATGCATCAGCCAGCACTTTGTGACCCTCAATATCCTCCGGGAATAACTCCACTCTCCTTTTGGCTAGGGTGAATACCATATCTTGATCCTGCTTGAAGAGGAAGTAGTAAATGTATTTGGTTTCGAATTTATCTTTTTCTGAGAGCTTATAATCATGCTGCATCGCCATCCGTATAGCTTTCTCCGCGTTTTCGCCCTGATTTAACTGGATGTAGACATTTGCCAGGCTAAGCCAAGCAAAAGCAAACACCGGGTCGTCTTTAACAGCTTGCTCCAGATAATCCGCTGCTTTCTCCCAGTTATTTTTGAACTCTCCCATATAAGAACCAGTAACAAACAGCTCAAAAGCAGATACGGAGTTCGTTAACGTTTCGGTCACAGGCTTATCTTCTGTTTCTCCAATGTGGTGGGCAGGGATTTCTAAATCGTGCTTGAGCCGAACAGACATCTCATCTATCAACTGAAAAATATCTTTCCCAGTGAACGATCTCTCCCCCAACAATTTCATGCGCTTTGTCTCATAGAGTGACGTATCCACCGTGAATCCCTCGTTATCTTCGGTAAATGACCCTGACACAAAATAGTCCATATGCCTGTCTCGAGCAATTTCTCTCTTTAGGGTTAAAGGCACTCCGACTCCTTCTTGGAATCCGGCTTCCTTCAATTTGGGATCAAACCCAGCGCCGACATTTAAATAAAGATCCTGAGCTAAATCGATTCGCAGTGCCTTGACTATTCCGTACTGCAGCCAGTCCAATGCGGGATCACCGCTTTCGTTGTCGAAGTAGCATAAGGCGACCTTTTTCCGGAATTCACTTTTAGGAATCACCCGTTCAATCGTCATCCCATCATCATCCATGTAGATAATCGTTTTTGTCGCGGCTCCCAGGTCCTTTCCATAAAACAGGAAAATCAGGAGTGCCGCAGATGCAAGAAGGTTGACAGGAATGATAATTTTCTCCGCTTTTCCCAATTTGCGTCGACCTCGTCCTCCGTGGAAATAGGCCAAAGCCAAAACTGCCGGAATAAAGGACAACAAAACCACAAGAATGAAATCCGGCAGGTTCGGCGATAGAGCATACCGGTTCACTAACCACTTCACCAATTCGACGATTGCCATGGCCGCTATTAAATAAATCGCCACAATCTGGGGAACTCGCCTTCTCCACAGGTCTTTGAGAAGAGGAACCTTTGGAGTGACTTCCTTAGTTTCATGTTCCTCTTCAACAGATCGAATATCCGTGAGCATCTCAGCGATGTTCAAGTACCGCTTATCCGGACTTTTGGCCAGGGTTTTCTCCACGATCCTTCCCAGATTTTGCGTCACTTCAGACCGCAATCCGGTTAATGATTTGGGATCATCATTCAAAATGGAATGTATGACTGCCTGTTCATTTTTTCCTTTAAACGGCAGCTGCCCGGCGAGCATTTCATAAAGCACAACACCCAATGACCAGATGTCCGTGCGGTGATCCAGATCTTCACCGCGTGCTTGTTCCGGCGACATGTAGGCGGGTGTCCCGATCGCTATCCCTTCACGTGTTAGTTCTGCCCCTCGAAGGGATCGAGCTATCCCGAAGTCCATGATCCGGGCGTTTCCTTCTTTGTCGATCATGATATTGCTGGGCTTGAGATCGCGATGGATAACTCCCAGACGATGAGCCTCAGACAACCCTTCAGCCACCTGCCTGGCAATCCGAAGGGACGTTCCGACGGCTAACTGCCCGGATCTTCGGATAAAGCTCTGGAGGTCTTCGCCCGGGACATATTCCATGGTGATGTAATGAGCACCTTCGTCTTCCATAAGTTCATACATCCGACCGACATTCTTGTGAACGATCTTCCGAGCGATCTTCAGCTCGTTCCTGAACCTGTCGATGACTTTGTTATCGGAGGCAATTTCAGGCTTTATGAGCTTCAGCGCAACTTCCTCATTCAATTTCTTATCGAGCGCTCTGTAAACCTTGCCCATACCGCCTTTACCCAGCTCTTCTATGATCTGGAACCGCTCAGCAAAGGTGGAGCCTGTTGTCAGTTCATCTTGAGGGGTCTCGAGAGTCTCGGTGGGAGGGGAAGGAGCATCCTCTGAGAGTTCAAACCTGGTCCCGCATTTGCCGCAGTAGGCGGTATCCTCGGGATTATCAAAATGACATTTGGGGCACTTTATGGCCATTTTTCCCCTTGATTATCCGGCAAAAGGATAGCAATTAATGAAAGGAGAGTCAAATTCAGAAAAATTTTAGAAAAAGGGGCCAGGCCCCTTTTCTTCAAGCATTTCTTCATATTCATAGATAACAGGAGATGGCTCGAAATTTATATGTCATTGTGAAAGAAGTGTGGCAATCTCATACAATAATTAATACTGTCCCTAATCTTCAGAAATGTCGAATGTTGAGATGTGACTCCTTTATTCCAATCACTTCTTCGGATAGCCGACAGATTGGGCAAGCATTACCTTCTGCTCCGGACGCAGCTTCATCATCTCGGCCATGGCCTCACGATCGATCAGCCCCCGGACAACAGTGGCCAGCCCTTCAGAGGCACAATACAGATAGATATTCTGGCTTATGAAGCCCGTATGGGCAGCAGAGTAAAAATTTTTAATCTCCTCTGTTGCCCTGGGTATCCTGGAAAAGTCAGCCACATAGACGAGGTTCAGCGGAACATCCTTAACAAAAGTTTGAGTCCCCGTGGCGGCCCGGACATCTTCGGCCAGGACTGGCCTCAGCATGTTTTCTTTGGCATCATACAGAAAGAGGCCTTTGGACAGGGCCACATAGATATCGATATTCTGCCAGTTTACAGCAGAGGGGGCCGTGCGTTTCCCTGAATCGGGACGGTTGATCCCGAATCCTGCCCATAATAGGTTGGAAAGCACCTGCAGCGGCAGCTCATCGGTGCTGAATTCCCGGGAAGAATGACGGTCCTTGAGCACCTGCATCAGAGGTCTGCCGCCGTCCATCTGCGGAGCCGGGAGTTTTATCTCTTTGAGTTCCTGAGGATAAAAGGGATTAGGACAGACAAGCAAAAGAGCCAAAACCAGAGAACCGAATGAAACCAGTATTTTTCTCACAATCTTCTCTCCTTTATTGATAATGAGAATATGATATCGACGCCGTTAGCACATGGGTCATTTTCCCGATTAAAATCATGACTCCTCAATGACGACCGAGATAGATTATCATGATTAAGTTTCTAATAGAAGTCAATAAAACCTGAATGCAAAAGAGGAGCACCTCTTAGGATTTTTAAAAAAGAGCTGCGAAAAATCGGGATAATTGGGGACTGTCCCCAATTTCTTTCCTTAATTCCTGAAATGTTAAATGTTAAGACGCGATCCCTTTCTGCGCCGCAATGACACAAGGAAAATCGGAGACACAAAAATGACCAGGAGCAGGGCAGCGGTATTCGCTGGGCCCAAATGGACCATCGATACACTGAGGATCACCAGGGGCATCAGGTNAATCNGGGCTACGACCTTCAGCAGTTTATGGCTGGCAATTATCTCCGCAAAGACAGGCGAATACTTATAGTACAGCTCGACAAGCTCGCGCCCCAACCTATTCGTCATAAGGTATCTATCTCTAAAATCGCGAAGTATCCCAATATAAGGATGGGCAGGAGAACCGTAGGCTGCTGTGGCGATAAAACACCCTCCGCCTCCTCCAGAATCCCCGGAATCATCTCCCGTGCTGCCTCCGCCATCGCTATCTATGGCTGTAAAATTGGCAGCGATCATTTTATCATCATCCATAGTCACTGTAATCGGGTTGGTCGTCCCCGACGCGTCACCGTTCCAGCCGTTGAATTGATAGCCATTGTTCGGCACGGCTGTAACAGTCACCTGAGTTCCCGGAGCATAATCATACGAACCCGGCGACGGATCAGTTGTGCCCCCGCTGCCCGCAGCAATAGTCAATGTATACTGAGGAATAAAATTGGCTGTAACAGATTTATCTGCATACATTGTAAGCGTTAAGGGATTGTCGTCCTCCTGACTTGAATAAACATCCCCTGTCCATTGGCTGAATCCATAGCCTGAATCCGGAATGGCTGTTATCACAACGGCTGTTCCGGAATCGTGTATATAATCTCCGGGGGGAGGATCCGTGGTTCCTCCCGTGCCCGCGTATAAATTCAATGTGTACTGACGGACAAAATGAGCCCCGATGGATTTATTCGAATCCATGGTAACCGTCAAAGGATTGTCATTCTCATGTCCCGAAGGAACATCACCCGTCCATCCGTCAAAACGACAGCCTGGATTCGGGATCGCTTCGATTTCAATGTCAAATCCGACCGGAAAAGCATGCGTTCCAGGTGGCGGCTGTGTCGTTCCATAAGAAGATGAGCTTATGGTGAGATTGAAAGATTGCACTTCCTGAGGAGTAAAGAGCACAGACTCCGCATCCGTAAGGGTATTCTCTCCATTGCAGATAGCAGCATAATAATTCACACCGTCCCCATTCGAAATCGCGATCGTGGGAACATCCCAGGGTCTCTGCAAATTCGCATTTCCCCCGTCGTAATTGAACTGAATCCGTCCATCCTCATAAAGAATCAGCTCAAAATTCACAGGGTCCCCGTATCCATAAGTCTCAGCGACCCAGCGGATGATCAAATTGTCAGCATTCTCTGTGATGTAAACGTCCTCATCCGGTTGAGCGGAACCATCGGTCCTTAAATCTGTCCAGAGAGGAGCAATTCGCTTTTTGTTCAACAGCTCCGACCCACTGTTATAGTAATCAGTCGATGAACTGCCGAAAATGATAAATCCGTTGGAACAGACAGTGAAGAATGATCCAGCCGAAATCACCTGCCCGAAATACGGAAAAGCAAAAGGAAGGGTGTGATAAAGATTACCATCATCCTGATGAAAATTTTGGGCTGTTCCTCCTCCTGCATACTCGTGGGGGATCTGGGAAGGGACATAATAATCCAAGGCGACTGCTCCAAGCTGGACCAAATCACAGAAATGCCAAAGGTCGATGTGTTGAGTGACACCGAACTGCTGCGAGCCCGCTCTCCTGGCTGCTATCCAGGAGCCCCTCATGGAATTGTAGTATTCGCTTAAAAATTCCTCCCACTGAGTCTCCTCCAAAAAGTCTATTGTATTTTCATTGTAATCCGGGCTGAAATCACTCAAAGCTTTCGGAAAATATATGGCCAGGCCATGGGCTTCGGGCCAGGAAGTGCCGTGCCTTTCGTGAATAATCGTGTTCTCTATCTCTGTCTGAACAGCTTCAGCTGAGTCTGCAACAGCACCTCGATCTGTATTCCAGCTATTGATCATTATCTGAGCAAATGAGCTCAGGGCATCCGCTAAATCTTCCATATTGTCCAAATCGAGGGCTGTGTTCGTATAATTGTAGGAGCCCTGGTATGACTCATAATAGCGGTCTACGATCGATGTCGCGAGATCATAAGGATGCCGGAAGGGGTCAGAGGCCAGGTCACGAAGAACCACATGATAAGGCCAGCCTTTCGCAGGAACTGACTCTTCTGAGCCCACCATAACCTCGGCATTGGTCCTGATCTCGTAGGCCACTTCTATCATTCCCATCAAACAGGCATCAAACCCGACCAAATCCACCACTCCGGTGGCATTTAATGCACTCTGGACTTCATCCATGTAGAGACAGTCCTCTCCGTCTGTCTCATCCCAGCACACCGCTCTGAAATCTGTCTCATGTTTCCTTTGAAATCTCACCTCGAACGGCTCCTTTGTATCAGGAGCATCACGCCAGCCTCCGCCATGATTCCAGAGAACCAGAGCATAATTCTCCGCAGGATAGGCAGACTTGGCCCAACTGATAAAGTCTATAAGCGTCTGGGGATCGCCATGATTCAGCTCACCCAGGTCTTCAAGGGCACTGTCGGCTGTGGGTTGCAGGCCATTGGTGATGTAGAATCGTTTGGTCGATGCCCAATTTCCGTATCCGATATCATAACTACTGTTCCGGTCGAACTGGACGACAATATTGATATAATCGCCGGACCCGACCATCGCCATCTCCAGGAAGTCGAATATTGCATCGCCCTCAAGGTTGTTATCCCCGTCAAGGTAGACCATAAAGGTCCATGTTTTGGCAATGCTGAAATGAGGAGTGATGGATTTATTCGAGTTCATAGTGAGAGATAACGGGTTGTCACTCTCGTGGCCTGAAGGGACATCCCCTGTCCAGTGGGAAAAGGAGCTCCCGGAATCCGGGAGAGCGTTTATGTACACAGCTGTCTCATCAGCATATGAGTATGCCCCAGCGGCGGGATCAGTGGTCCCTCCTGAAGCCTGGTTGATGATCAGCTCGAAGCTGCCGGTGACTGGAATAAAATTCGCTTTTACGGATTTATCCGTATCCATGTTGATCGTAAGGGGATTGTCGTTCTCATCTCCTGGGAGAACACTTCCTGACCAGTGGCTGAACTGATAACCCGTCTCGGGCGAAGCATCTATCATTACAGCTGCTCCATAGTCATAGGAATAACCCCCCGGGGAAGGATCTGTTGAGCCTCCGGTCGTGCTCGAAATAGTGAGAGCGTATTTAGCCGATCCGCATTCCAGGTCTGAAGTGGATCCAGGTTCTTGAACAGACACAACCGTATCTGAGCAGGAAGCAGATGTGTCTTGAGGGGAAACGGCTACTCCGGACGGGGAAGTGTTGGCGTTTACTACAAAGGCGTCTGTATCTGCGATGAAACCACATGTCGGGTCAATACTTCCATCGGCATGGAGCTTTAAAACTAAGATATCAGTACTATCCTCCCCAGCAACGATATATCCTCCGCTGCCTATCTGCTGGATGGAATTCGCTACAGAATATTCTCCGTATGTTTTCTGCCACTCGACATCTCCAGTGGGAGAAAGCTTAAATACCCAGGCATCAGCACTTGCTTCACCTGCGACAATATACCCGCAGTCACTTGTCTGCTGGACTGCATAGGCATAAGTGAAGTTCGCTCCTGCGTACTTCCGCTGCCATTCGATATCTCCGTCTGAGGATAGCTTCAACACCAAAGCATCGCTGCCGGTGATAGACGAGGTAGAATCACCCGCGACTATATACCCCCCGTCGTTTGTCTGTTGTATGGAATAGAAATTAATCCAGGAAGTTTCACTAAAGGTTTTCAGCCATTCTTGATTTCCATCTGACGAAAGCTTTAATACCAGGCCATCAGAAGTTGAAGCCCCTGCGACAATATACCCTCCATCATCCGTCTGTTGGATGGAATAAGCTTGATCCATACTATCGCCATAGATTTTCTGCCACTCGATACCTCCGGTTGATGAAAGCTTCACTATCCAGAGATCTACAAAACCGAACGAAGAACTCATGCCTGCAACAACATAGCCTCCATCGCTTGCCTGGAGTATGGAATGAGCTGTATCAAAGCTGCTTCCCCCATATGTTTTCTGCCACTCGATATCTCCATCCGATGAAAGCTTAATTATCCAGGCATCTTCGTTGCCAGCCCCAAAGGATGAAGTTTCACCCGCCACAACATAGCCTCCATCGCTTGTCTGCTGTATAGAATAGGCATAATCGTTATCACTTCCTCCAAAGGATTTCTCCCACTCTATCTCTCCGGAAGCTGAGAGCTTCATCACCAGAAAATCTCTCCATACCGAAAGCGACCCGCCCCAGGCGAATCCTGCCATTATGTATCCACCATCGTTTGTCTGCTGGATCGATTTTGCCTCACTAAAGGAGTATGAATCATAAGTTCGTGCCCATTGAGCATTAAGATTCAGGAATGAAGTCAGAAAAATGGCAGATACGGTGGTAAAAATTACCCTTCTCACATTATGCCCGGTTATGTATTGCCTCATTCTTTTCCCCTCGGATTTTTTTCCTCACTCGTGAGGTATTACTTGTGCGTTTTTAGCAGCAGGGTTTTTTATAAGACCGTTTAATGGGTATGAATTTGCGCGGAGATCGCCCGATAAAAAGTTTTTATTTTGGCTTTGCGGATGGGTCTTCCTTTCCAACCCTGCTCATTATTCGATCCATAAATATTTATTAAATTGGATACGCTTTGTCAACTTTTTCATTGTCATTGTCATTGCGGGTGGGTCACGGCAATCTCGCCTTTGTATCACCACAAGAAGCAAAGCTGCATGGCAATCCGTTCAATGTGTCATTGCAGGGAGAGCGGTGACGTGGCAATCCTATAAAATAAAATGGATTTTACTTTTTTAATTATGAGAATGCTGCGCTTCGCCTGAAATAAAACGAAAATCAAAGAATTTTTTTAATTTCAGAAAAGTCAAACGTTGAGATGCGATCCTTTTCTTTGTTCGAAATCGGACGGGATTTGAACGATGCCGGACATTTTCTATCTATAATCCTTCCATCTCCCCTGGTTCATCAGCTCTTTAAATTGGCACAAATTTTGCTTTTTTTATAGATGTAGATTCTTCCCGCTAAATGAAGTCCGGGAACATAACGATGTTTAACCTTGATAAACGATTGAAAAAAAAGAAGGCTGCCAAACAAAAATACGATGAACACGTAGGCAGAAGGTCGTGCCATCCTTTTTCCGGGCTATTCGGGAGCTATATCAAATTCGCCATCCGAAAACTCAGAAGTCAAAAAGTGTACTCTTTGATGAACATAGTTGGTTTGGCCGTTGGTATGGCCTGTTTTATTATTCTCTCCCTCTGGGTTCAAGAAGAGTTAAGCTATGATCAGTTTCACGAAAAGAAAGATCAGATTTTTCGAGTCGCCACTAAAGACGCAAACAACAGAAATACTTATCAAACATCTTGGCTCCTGGCTCCCTCCTTGAAGGAAAACTATCCTGAGATTATTGATTTTTGCCGAATCCGGTTTAAGAATGCCTCGCTCATCCAGCACAAGGACCTGAGATTTCATGAACAAAGATATTATCTTGCTGATCCATCCATCTTTAGAATTTTTACATTTTCCTTTATCAAAGGAGATGCCTCTACAGTACTTTCTGAACTCAACTCTATAGTCATTACAGAAGAGACCGCCTCCAGATATTTCGGCCCTGAAGATCCGGTAGGGAAACTTCTTTACGTCCATCAATTCAATACCGATTTTAAAGTGACCGGAGTAATAAAGAACATCCCCACAAATTCCCATATCCAATTCGATCTGATATCGCGCATTGAATGGATGGGAAAACAGAGGTTAGAAAGCTGGGATCCGTCTGGCTTTTCCTATGTGATGCTTCATCCTTCCGCNTCGCCCGGCCGAGTGAACGACAGAATCCAAACCTTCTTCAGAGAATATGAGAATCCTCCATCTTCTCGAATACCCCTGCTTCAGCCCTTGACGCATGTGCACCTGGAAGGAGTAGAGGAAACAGGAACCTTAAATCAAATCTACCTTTTTGGCATTCTCGCTTTATTTGTCTTGATTCTGGCTTGCATCAATTTCACCAATCTCAGCACTGCAAAATCGATAAAAAAGGCAAAAGAAGTCGGAATAAGAAAAGCCATTGGCGCAACACGCCAAAAGATTGTGATTCAGTATTATGGGGAATCTGTAATCCTGTCCGTTTTAGCCCTCTTCTCAGCCCTGGCCGTTGTTCTTTTGACCCTCCCTGCTGTCAATCGTTTTCTCGGTATGGAGTTAAGAGCCATAGATATAACAGGAAGTCTTTTCTGGCTAACTCTTATCGGTCTCGTCCTGCTGACAGGAATTCTTGCGGGAAGCTATCCTGCGATATTTCTATCTGCATTCCGCCCCGCGCAGGTCCTCAAGGGAAATTTCAATTTGGGTTCTCGGGGCATGTCATTCAGAAAAATCTTGAACACATTCCAGTTTTCTATTGCCATAGGATTTGTCATATGCTCCATAATTATTTATAAACAGCTCCACATGATCAAAGAAAAAAACGTCAGATTTAACACGGATTCTGTGGTGATGGTTTCCAACAATCAAGAGTTAGCAGGGAAGTTTGAGGGATTCAAAGAAGAACTCCTGCAGGAACCTGATGTATTGAATGTCACAGCCTCGTCAAGCCGGCCGTTCCTGGTCAGGGATGAAGTCAATATCCGATTGGAGGGACAACCCGAAAACACTTCCTTCCTCGCTGCTTACTCAATGGTGGATTATGATTTTTTTGAAACCTTTGAATTGGAATTCATCCAGGGGACAGGATTTTTGAAAAACGCTCCCGAGGATAGAACGAGGACCTGTGTAATCAATGAAAGTGCAGCTCGCAAGATGGGGATAGAATTTCCTCTAGGAAAAAAAGTTCGTTTCGACCACCCTGGCTTTGCGGAGTCCTATAAGAAATTAGAAATAATCGGTGTTGTCAAAGATTTTCATTATGGCTCGATGCATCAGACCATCGGGCCATTCATTTTCCGGTTTCATCGTCCCTGGCATTTTCGTGTTTTCATAAAGTTGAAATCTGGCTACGTTCAAGAAACACTCAAGAAGATAGAAGGTGTATTCAATAAATTTGCCCCCGCCTATCTGTTTTACTATGAATTTATGGATGATACCTTCTCTGAGCTCTACCAGGCGGAGATTCAAACGGGCTATATATTTAGTTTTTTTGGAGTGATTGCCATTTGTATTTCCTGTCTAGGACTGTTCGGGCTAGCCTCTTTCACGATTGAGCAGAAAACCAAAGAAATCGGCATTCGAAAAATATTCGGAGCCACTGTCCGGGGAATCGCCTTTTCTCTTTCCAAAGAAATGACTCAAGGAGTGCTGATGGCGAATCTTATCTCCTGGCCGATAGTCTATATGGTCATGAGCAAATGGCTTCAGAATTTTGCCTACAGAATAAACATGGGATTGGACGTGTTTATCTTACCTGCGCTTCTCGCTCAGTTTACAGCTTTAATCACAATAGCCCTCAAAACGGTCAGAGCTGCAACCACTAATCCTGTTGAGCCTCTTAGGCATGAATAGGGAAATGAAAGTAAATTGGCATGCTCTCCTTCTTTCACTGTTACCACGAGAAAAAGAGAAAAGGGGGACATGTTACTCAAATAATTGACTTTCCCTTTTTTCATGCGTTTATTCGCTCTTTGCAGAAATTCCAATTGTTGAGATGCGACCTCTTTATTACACTTAGGAATATTTGAAATAATTGGGGCCTGGCCCCTTTTTTTTAATTGGGGACAGTCCCCAATTACTGAAATGTTATATGTTAAGACGCAACCCCTATTTTCTTTACCAGCGGTCGGTGCGAAAAGGCGAAGCCGGAAGCCCTTCCTTGTTTCCGAGGTTAGGCACAGCCAGCTGGTGCCAGCCAAAGCGAACAGCCACTGGCTCCTCCACCCTTTCGTTCCAGACAAGAACGGTCTTTCCATCGATCTCCGCCCTGGCTTTATAGAAAGTCCGGTCTTTTCCGGCAATCTCGAACCAGGAGGGAGGCTGGTGATTGAGAGAGGTCAGGCCGCTTCCAGCATGGTCAAAATGAATCCTTATCCTGCCGTCTTCGACCGTCATGGATCTGTAGATGGGGCCGGAATAGACCAAGTCTTTTTTTCCGTAGGTCCTGGCCAGAGCCCACAGAGCGAGCCGGTATCCCACATCCTTCTTGTTCCGGGGATGAATATCGTAGAGGTCGGTTATATCGGTGATGACCGCCATGCCGGTATTCCGCATCTTCAAAACTTCAAGCTGGGATTCCCAGATCAGAGGAAGCCGGAAAAAATCCGGGACATCATTCCCCTCCTCCCCTGGTGAGAAGGCGTAATTGAAGGGAGCCAGCTGAACATAGTAAAAAGGGAAATCTCCGGCCTTCCAAACATTCCTCCAGCCTTTGATCAAGGCTTCCATTTTCTTAGCGTAGATGAGGCCGTCATTGCGGTTGGCTTCCCCCTGGTACCAGATTGCCCCCCGAATCGCAAAAGGCGTCAGGGCATGGATCATCCCGTTGTAGAGGGCTGTGGGAGATTGACGGTTATCTACAGAATGACGGGGCATCTCGGGTTGAGCAGGTATATTTGTCCCGTTCGAGAGAGCGGTCCTGGCTGCATTCAACCATTTCTCCAGCTCAGGAAGTAAATTCTCAACCTTCTTCCGGTAGTCTTCTTCTGCGGAATCTATCTCCTTAATTATACTGGCCAACTCCGGAACCGATTCAAAACCGGAGATTGGCGTCCAGGGCTCGATCCGGGTTCCTCCCCAGTTGGAATTGACCAGCCCGACAGGAACTCCCAGTTTCTGGTGGAGCTCACGCCCGAAATAATAAGCCACAGCCGAGAATGGGCCCACTGTCTCCGGGCTGCAGACTTTCCACTCCGCATCCACATCCTCCTGCGGCTCTGGGGCTGTTTTCCTGGGAACTTGGAACAGCCGGATCTGCGGATGATCGGCCCGCAGGATCTCAGGTGTGGGGCTGTGGGTCAAGAGCATCGACCATTCCATGTTGGACTGTCCTGAACAGACCCACACCTCACCCAACAGGATATTGTTCGCAACGACGGAATCGCTCTTTGTTCCATTGACGGTCATCCGCAGAGGACCCTGCCCGGACTTCATGGGTTTGAGAGTGACCTGCCATCTGCCTTGAGCATCTGCAACTGCCTGACCTTTCTGCCCGGCAAGAGCTACAGAAATCTTTTCTCCGGGGTCAGCCCATCCCCAGATCTTGAGGGGCTGGTCCTGTTGAAGCACCATATTGTCGCCGATGATCGAGGGCAATCGGATTTCAGCGGAGAGAAAACATACGATCAGAAAGAACCCAAAAAATGAAAGAAACGCCCTGCGGAATCCCGCCCTGTTGACGAATCGCTTCATTTCGACTCCTTATGACTCATGAATTTCAAGCGCGGTAAATTGTAGCACAGCCTTTTTGACAAAGTCGATTTTTCCCTATCCAAGCCAAATATAAAATTTTTTGTAAACTTTTTTCCGGCTGCCGGCGTATAATATATTGGAAACCAATAGATATGGAGCCAGGATGGAACTATTAACACGATTGGAAGAAGCCATTCTTATCGCTGTCCTCAAGCTGGGAGAAGACGCTTACGGGGTTCCCATCAACCGTGAGGTCTCCCGGATTTTCGGGAAAGCCTACACCCTGGGAGGCCTGTATTTCGCGTTGGACCAGCTTGTCCGTAAGGAATATCTGATGAAACGGTCAGCTGATCCAACTCCGCAGCGAGGCGGCAGAAGCAGAGCCTACTACAGACTTACTCCTGAGGGAAAAGAGGCCTTGGACGCCACTCGCCGCCATCAGGTCAAATTGTGGAAAGCCATCCCCGAATTCAAAAACGGTAGCTGACAGGAAATATATGAAAAACCACGCGCCGCCCCGTTTTGCTGCCTGGCTCCTTGCCCGCCTATCCGGACCTGCAGGCAGGGCTGCGGTTCTGGGGGATTATGAAGAGATATACCAAGAACTGGCTATAGAACAGGATCTCCACGCGGCCCGCAAATGGTATTGGTCCCAGGTCCTGAAATCCCTGCCCATGTTTATCACCAATCTTATCTTCGGGAGTGTTGCTATGTTTAACAACTATCTTAAACTGGCCTGGAGGAATATCCTCAGGCACAAAAGATATGCCTTCCTGAACATTACTGGTTTAGCCGTAGGGCTGGCCGCTTGCCTGCTCATGGCCGGCTATGTCATCCACGAGCTGAGCTTTGAGACCATGCATCCTTTCAAGGACCGTATTTTCAGGGTAAACGGACGCATCCCCATGGGAGGACAAATCCTTCTCAATGCTGTGGTGGCAGCTCCCCTCGGCCCCGCCGTTGAGCAATCCATCCCTGAGATCGAGGAAAGCGTGCGCATCCTGAGACGGCATAATGTGCCGGTTCAGGTTGAGGACAGAGACTTCAAGGAAAAAAAGATGTTTTTCGCCGAACAGGAGATCCTGGAGGTCTTTTCTGTTCCTCTCCTCCGAGGAGACCCGAAAACAGTGCTGAAAGCTCCGTTCACTGTTATCATCGATGAAAACCTGGCCCAAAAATACTTTGGAGACACAAATCCCTATGGGAAACTCATCCGGCTGACACTCGATAAAACGTACAACTTTCAGGTCACAGGCATCATGAGGAACATGCCCTCCAACACTGTCATCCGGACGCCCATGATCGCTTCTTTCTCAACGCTCCTTCAAATCTACCCCCAGGTGGCACAGCACTGGGAAAGCTGGGGAAATATCACAACCCTTGTTCGTCTTGTCAAGGGCGCTGACCCAGCATCGGTCGATGCCAAAATCACAGCCATCGTCCGGTCCCATCTTGATGAAGACGAAAAGGATGCCTCCTATTACCTGCAGCCGCTCGGCCGGATCTACATCGAAAACGCGACCCTTGGAATGAATAACGATCTGGACGCTTCGGGAAGTATCACCCGGCTGTATATTTTCTCGGCTGTTGCCCTGCTCATCCTGGTCATCGCTGCCATCAATTTCATCAACCTGTCCACGGCAAAAATCTCAGGAAGGATGAAAGAAGTGGGCATCCGCAAGACGGTTGGAGCCATGCGCTCAAACCTCATAACGCAATTCCTGATCGAATCGCTCCTTATCACGGCCATTGCCATGAGTCTGGGGCTTGTCCTCTTCTCTCTGTTTAAACCCCGTCTGGACATTTATCTCGGGAAAACCCTCAATTTGGGCGTGGTGACCACGCCCTGGATCCTTCCCGCTGTGGCGGCCATGGTGCTGATCGTGGGTTTCCTCGCCGGGTCCTATCCGGCCCTATTCCTCTCCCGGTTCCAGGCTGCGCTCATTTTCCGCTCCGGAGTTCCTAGAGGACCTTCACGGGCGGGGTTGCGGAGGATACTGGTCGGGATTCAGTTCTTCATTGCCGGAGCTCTGATTGTCTGTACTCTGGTCGTCCTCAAACAGGTCCGTTATTCTGAAACTAAAGACCTTGGATACAACAGCGAAAACCTGATCGTTCTGGANAACCGGGATGCCTCCCACCTCAAGAATGCCACCATTATCAAAAATCAGATTCTGAGCCGGACCGGCGCGCTGGCTGCAGCTTCTGTGGACAACTTTCCCTCAGCTCAGAACCGCAGCCTCTCCACCGTCCGGACCGAAGACCTGACAGAGGGAGAGGGCAAGATCGTCCAGTCCCTGGAAGTCGATGCGGATTTCATCCCGACCATGGGGCTGAGGATCACGGCAGGACGCAATTTCGAAGAAAGAAGAGCTGGTGACAGGGATACTGTTCTGATCAACGAGACAGCTGCCCGGAGTTTAGGCCCTGAAAATCTAGTTGGGAAATTCCTGTACCGGGGAGATAGAGCGTACAGCATAATCGGAGTAATTGATGATTGGCACACCAATTCGATCCATTCCCGGATTTACCCGACTGTCTTGTTCGCCTCTGATGAGACGGCGACCGACCTTGTCGTCCGGCTGCCTCAGGAAGGGAGACAGGAAGTCATTTCCCAAATCCGGGGGGTTGTNTCCGATCTTCTGCCCGAACAGATCTTCGATTATGCCTATGTCGATGACCTCCATCTCCGGGCCTATGATGAAGAAAGGCGTCTGGCATCGCTGCTCATTTCCTTCTGCGAGCTGACCGTCTTTGTGGCCTGTCTGGGCATCTTCGGTCTTGCGGCCTACAGCACCGAACAGCGAACCAAAGAAATCGGGATTCGCAAGGTCCTCGGTTCCAGCGTCGCCGCCATCGTCGTCCTATTCACCAAGAGCTATGCCCGGTGGGTATTGGTGGCCAATATAGTTGCCTGGCCAGCGGCCTATTTTGCGGCGAACAGGTGGCTTCAAGCTTTTGCCTTCAGAACCCCGGTCGGCCTCGGCCCGTTCATCCTGGCGGGATTGATAACCCTGGCTGTGGCCTTATTCTCGGTTATCTTTCAGACCGTGAAGGCCGCCTTGGCCAACCCGGTACATTCTCTGAGGTACGAATAAGGTTCTGGAACTATAATTTTCCTTTCTTATCCCTGTTTAAAAGGCCATAAATCCGTTAAAGCGGCATGGAGTTATAAATTTTGTGATATTCTTCCCATAACCAGGGAAAAAGCGACATAATCCCTCCTTCCTGAAAACATGACGGAAGAGATTGCCTCCTAACCGGTTATCTGGTAACGTATGCGCAGGATTCCTGATGAAATTTATCGATTATACGAGGACGCTGATTCCTCAAAGGATGGGGATAAAATGGCCATAACACGCAGAGAATTCTTAATCGCCAACGCTGCAGCCACGCTGGGCCTGGCTGCTGGCGCAGCAGGTTCAGGAGTTTCTGTTTCAAAAAAGAAAAATAATCCGGTCCGGGTGGGAGTTGTGGGAACCGGAAACCGCGGCCGGGGCCTGCTCGACATTCTCCTAAATATGCCTGACGTTAAGATTCCAGCGTTATGCGACATCCAAAAGCCTCATCTGGATTTGGCCATGGATATGGTTACCCAGGCCGGGCACAAGAAACCTGAGGGCTATCTCAAAGATGAATATACTTTTAAGAAGCTGATGGAGCGGGATGACATCGACGCCGTGATCATCGCCACTTACTGGGAATGGCACACACCAATGGCTGTCTACGCGATGAAAGCCGGAAAATATACCGGTGTGGAAGTCCCGGCTGCCTATACTCTCGATGAGTGCTGGGAGCTGGTCAACGTCTACGAAGAGACCCGGATTCCCTGTATGATGCTCGAGAACTGGAGCTTCCGCAGGGATAATCTGGCTATCTTGAACATGATCCGTCAGGGAATGCTCGGCGAGCTCGTTCACTGCCACTGCGCCCACTCCCATGACTGCATCGACCACTGGTTCTTTGACCCTGAGACAGGTAGGGACCGCTGGGCGGCCAAGTACCTCCTCACCCATAACCGCGACCAGTACCCTACCCATCAGCTTGGTCCGGTCATCAGCTGGATGGACATAGGCTGCGGGGATTATTTTGACTACATTACCTCGACGGCCACAGACAGCTGCGGGATCAATGACTACTTCATCCGCCGCTTCGGCTCCGATCATCCCAATGCCCAGAGAACCTACACCCAGGGAGATATCGTCTCCACCGTTGTCCGCACCAAAAAGGGAAGATCCATCGTTATCAATTACGACATGCAGCTTCCCCGGCCTTACGATAACCGCTGGATGATCCAGGGCACACGCGGCATCTATAACGAACAGCGGAACGCGGTTTACCTGACAGGGATTAGCCCCGAATACCACAAATGGGAATCATTCGATCCTTATCAAGAGAAGCATGAGCACGTATGGTGGCAGGCTTTAAAACAGCAATCCGGAGAATTCAGCCATGGCGGCACCGATTACCTGGAACTGAGACTGTTCTTAGAGGCTGTCCGTAATGAGACCGAAACCCCAATCGATGTCTACGACTCCATAATCATGAGTGTCAACGGACCGCTTTCAGAACAATCCATCGCCAAAGGAAGCGAGCCGGTCAAGGTCCCGGATTTCACCCGCGGCCAATGGAAAACAAAAAAGCCTCGTTTTGCGCTTGAAGGGTAACCATAGCGATTCGCCTTTCCACCTCTCTGATTCAATAAAGGTTCAATAAAAGGGACCAACCCCTTTTTCCTTGAATGTTAAATGTTAAGACGCGACCCCTTTTTTCAATTGACACATCCCTCCTGAATTATTATCCTATTCACCAAAACGGAGAGTGTAATGGGGATAGAATGCTCCAAGTGCAAAACCAAAAACACGGCTGATTCCCAATTCTGTAAAAAGTGCGGCACTCCCCTTCCCGAATCGAAAAATGGCGGTATCACGGATACCATGGAAGCGCCCAAGGAAGAACTGACCCGCGGCAGCCTTTTTGCAGAAAGGTACGAAATCATCGAAGAATTGGGACGAGGCGGGATGGGAAGAGTCTACAGAGTTGAGGACTTGAAGCTAAAGCAGGAAATCGCGCTCAAGCTTATTAAACCTGAAATTGTTTTAGATAAAAAAACGATCGAGAGGTTCAGGAACGAGCTGAAGACAGCCCGCATGATATCCCAGAAGAATGTGTGCCGCATGTTCGATATCGGTGAAGCCGAAGGAGCACACTTCATCACCATGGAATTTGTCCGCGGAGAAGACCTGAAGAGCCTTATCCGGAAGATTGGAAATTTGAGTACAGGCCAGGCTATCTCCATAGCCACGCAGGTGTGCGAGGGGTTGACAGAGGCCCATAAGCTGGGAATCATCCACAGGGATTTGAAGCCTCAAAACATCATGGTGGATAGTAATGGCTATGCCCGCATCCTGGATTTTGGCATCGCCAGGTCACTCGAGTCGAAAGGGATCACTGTGGCGGGAGTCGTCATCGGGACTCCG
>JGI24422J19971_10000188_pt1 | contig 31305 bp, 34 predicted proteins | sample DeeMarSWOR152_54_FD_19971 | JGI IMG/M metagenome (IMG submission 19971) | reverse complement strand
GAGAGGCTTGCCCGGCACAAAAAAGGGCGGGCTTGTCCGTGGATGAATACTTGGCAGGGTAANCCACTGCAGTCCTATTGTGACGAAGGCGGATATGCTTCAGGGGGTTCCGCCGAAAAATCAGAAGGTGCCACGCGCTTGAGCTTGGGGCTTCACTTTTGTCAGGAAGCACATTGAAAATCCCTATTTACCAAATTGATGCCTTTACAAGCCGGGTGTTCGCTGGCAATCCCGCAGCCGTATGCACGCTTGAGGAATGGCCTGAGGATTCCATATTACAGGCGATTGCGCAGGAGAACAACCTCTCCGAAACGGCCTTCTTTGTTCCTAAGCAAGATGGTTACCATATCCGTTGGTTTACGCCTGTGGCGGAGGTTGATCTGTGTGGACACGCCACCCTAGCTGCAGCCTACGTGATTTTCAACTACCTTGAGACATCGCGCACTGAAGTTAGCTTTCAGTCAAACAGCGGGCGGCTCACCGTCATTCAGGAGCAGGGATTGATCTCAATGGACTTTCCCTCTCAGCCACCTGTTCCGTGCGAGGCACATCCAGGCCTGCTCCAAGGCCTCCGGAAGGAACCGGTCGAGGTATTTCGCTCAGAGGACTACGTGGCTGTGTTTTCGACTGAGGAAGAGATCAGGGAACTTCGTCCTGACATGGAAGTGCTCAAGGAGTTGGATATGCGAGGGGTGGCGGTAACGGCCGAGGGGAAGGAAGCTGATTTTGTGTCGCGGTTCTTTGCGCCGAAGCTCGGTGTTGATGAGGATCCTGTCACCGGGTCTTCCCATTGCGCCCTAACACCTTATTGGGCTAGTAAGTTGAAGAGGAAGCGTTTGATTGCCCATCAGCTGTCACGAAGGGGCGGTGAGCTCTTATGCAGAGACTGCGGAAATAGAGTCCTGATATCAGGCAGGGCCGCACTTTACATGCAAGGAAGCATTACCATAACAATTTAGTGTAGCAATGATGTGATGGGGAAGGCAGGGTATGATTATCACAACGTGGAACGGGAAGTCCTTTGATACAGATAGGGATTTGAGTCCACCTGAACGCCATATCGTTCAAAAGCTATTTGCCTGGGAGTCCTTGGTGACGAGCCTGGAGCAATTTAGACAGAAGAAGCAGGAGGCACTCCTGAACGGCTGGAATAATTCCGGACCGATTCAAGGGGGTGTTGCATTGAAAATGATTATTCAGAGTTTGGAGAAAAAACTCGTTGCCCGGTTGGGCAAGAACAGCCCTTAAACGGCTTCGGTGAAATAGGGCTCGGCAAGAATCGCAGGAGGTCGAGCGAGATGGTTAACTGAGAGGGATACTCCCGTGCAGTATAAAGCAGTAAGAGGTTTCAAGGACATACTTCCTTCCCAGGTAGAAACTTGGAATATGATTGAATCTGAGGCCAAGCGGCTATTTAGTCTGTTCGGTTACAGGGAGATAAGAATCCCCGTGCTCGAGAAAGCAGAGCTGTTTGCTCGAGGGATTGGCCAGGATACTGACATTGTATCCAAGGAGATGTACACACTCACGGATAGGAGAGGTACCCAATTGGCCATGAGACCTGAAGCAACGGCATCAATTCTACGGGCCTATATTGAGAACAAACTCTATGCTGGTAACCCGGTTCTAAAGCTATTTACGATGGGTCCTATGTTCAGGTATGAGAGACCGCAGAAGGGCAGAAGGAGACAATTTCATCAGATAGACGTTGAGATTATTGGAGACCCAGGCCCAAGATCGGATAGCGAGCTCATATATATGATCATGGATTTCTTCTCCAGGCTCGGATTGCCCGATCTGGTGCTCCTTATCAACTCCCTTGGTTGCATAGAGTGCAGGGGCCCCTTCAGGGCTGAACTGAGGAGTTACCTAAGGAAACACGACGCGCACCTCTGCCCTGATTGTCAGCTCAGGGTCAAGACGAATCCGTTGAGGGTATTTGATTGTAAAGTGGAGAGGTGTAATCAGGTGATGAAGGATGCACCCTCAATGCTTGATTTCCTGTGCAATGATTGCACTCGGCATTTCGATGGTGTCAAGGCATATCTCGAACAACTCAATGTTGGCTTTAGTGTAAACCCCCATCTGATGAGGGGCCTCGACTATTACACACGGACTACCTTTGAGGTTCAAACTGAGGAGTTGGGGGCACAGAACGCTGTCGCGGGAGGTGGCAGGTATGACCTCCTGATGAAGGATCTCGGTGGGCCCAATAGCCCTGCAATCGGATTTGCGATAGGCGAGGAGCGTATCGTTGAACTCATAGAACAGCAAGGCGTTCTCAGGGAAAGAGGGCCGGATCTGGTTCTAGCTCCTCTTGGAGAGGAGGCGGAGACTATGGCGTTTCTGTGGTTGCAGGAACTCCGTAAGGCTGGTGTTTCATGCGAGATGGAATACAGGTCTTTGGGCTTGAAGGCACAGATGAGGCATGCAGACAGACTGGACGCTAGGAAGGTGCTGATTGTGGGCGAGGATGAACTGAATAAGGGTAGGGGTATTCTGCGGGATATGTCTACCAAGGAGCAAATAGAGGTCTCCTTGGGTGATGTGGTGAAGGAAATCGTTAGCATGAAGGAACGAAAGTGGACATAGACAGCCTGGGAGACTGGAAAAGAACGAACGACTGCGGTAGCTTGCGAAGAGATGATATCGGCCGCGAGGTCGTACTGATGGGATGGGTCAATAGACGGAGGGATTTGGGGAAGGTAACGTTTATTGACCTGAGGGATCGGTCCGGCCTGACCCAGATTGTGTTCGATCAGGAATTCGACACGAGCAGCCATGAAAAGGCAACCGTGTTAAGGAACGAGTGGGTTATTGCCGTTAAGGGAACCGTGGTGCCTCGGCTTGCTGGTCAAGAGAATCCTGAGCTGACCACCGGCGGTATCGAGGTCAGGGTTAGGGAGTTGAAGATACTAAATGAGACGGTGGTTCCACCATTCCAGGTTGATGGAAAGATTGACGCCTCCGAGAACCTCCGTCTGAAATATCGATATCTGGAGTTGAGGAGACCGGCTCTCTATCGCAACCTTGCCACGAGGCACCGGGTAGCGCTCCAGATACGAAACTTCCTGCATAAGGCGGGATTTATTGAGGTGGAGACGCCCTTCCTAACCAAGAGCACACCGGAGGGAGCTCGTGACTATCTGGTGCCAAGTCGCACGATCAAGGGGTCCTTCTATGCGCTTCCACAATCGCCACAGTTGTTCAAACAGCTTCTGATGATGGCCGGCTTTGACCGGTATTTTCAGATCGTCCGCTGTTTCCGAGATGAAGATCTGAGGGCCGATCGGCAACCAGAGTTTACACAGGTTGACCTAGAGCTGTCATTTGCAGACGAGCAGGAGGTTATGGATATTATCGAGGAGATGATGGCAGATCTCTTTTCCGAGATTTTGGGTTACCACGTCGAGAGGCCATTCCCCCGAATCGAATGCCAGAAGGCCATGGATTTGTATGGCACAGATAAGCCGGATACCAGGTTTAGTATGGAGTTGAGAGACCTGTCGGATTTGCTTAAACGCGTTGATTTTAAGATCTTTTCTGAGGTGTTGAAAGCAGGAGGTGTGATTAAGGCGATACGCGTGAAAGGAGAGGCGAGGTTTTCTCGGAAAGACCTGGACGGCTTGAACCGTATGGTGGGTGATTCCGGTGCAGGGGGATTGTTTTGGATCAAACTTCAAGCAGATGGTTGGCACTCGCCGATTGCCAAATTCATAGCTCCGGAGCCCAGACGTGCTATGGAAGAGAGGCTTGGAGCCGCCGAAGGGGATCTTATTCTCTTAGTCTGCGATAAGGCACCGGTCGCTAATAAGGCGCTGGGGCTTTTGAGGGCCGAGATTAGCAAGAGACTCAACCTGCCTAAGGATGGAACGCACGCATTTATGTGGGTAACCAGGTTTCCGCTGCTCGAGTACAGCAGTGAGGAAAAGAGGTATGTATCCGTTCATCATCCCTTTACAGCACCGGTTGAGGAGGATATTCCGCTGCTTGGGAAAAACCCGGAAGCGGTGCGAGCACGTTCATATGATTTGGTTTTGAATGGCGAGGAAATCGGAGGGGGGAGCGTCAGGGTGCACTCTCTTGGATTACAAGATAAGATCTTTCGAGTCTTGGGCTTGAGAGACGAGGAGGTGAGAATGAAATTCGGCTTCTTCCTTGAGGCATTGAGCTATGGTGCACCCCCGCATGCAGGCATCGCACTCGGGTTTGACCGGCTGGCGGCGATCATAGTCGGAGCAGAATCGCTGCGGGATGTAATCGCCTTTCCCAAAACCCAACGGGCAACATGTGCTGTTACGGATGCCCCCTCAGAGGTGGATGAGGAGCAATTAGCAGAGCTGGGCCTCACCCTGATTCATTCCTGAAAAGGTGACGAGCAGTAACCCTAGACTGAGGTTATATCCTCAGAGAGGGGATTATGTGCCGTTGGTGGCAACCTTACAGGTGCCGGTTTCGTGGCTGAGAGCAGGAAGAGGAGAGCGAGTAGGTATTTCGCCCTACTTAAGGGCGGGGCCGACACAAAATAAGGCCGCCCCCATTGCGAAATAGGTGCGGTGCAAGGGTTTTTGAGTAAACTACCTGATTGAATGGGGCTTTCCTTTTCGATTAATAGTGACTGCGTGACTCCGATGCTGTGTCAGGGGCAGGCACAAGTTTTTGACTTGACAATGGGGTGCATGTCAAAGTATCAGATTAAGGCTGTGCGGGATTAGAACCAGTCCCGAGCAAGAGTGGTGATTGCGAGGCAGGTTTTTGCTTGGAGCTGGTTGTTCATCTAATAGAAGAGGAGGAATTAAAGTGAGTGACGTGACAGCTCCCATGGCGGGAAAAGTAATAGAGGTAAAGGTTCAGGTGGGCGATACGGTTAATGAGAATGATGAGGTTCTTATCCTCGAGGCCATGAAGATGGAAATGCCCATAGTAGCTCCAACATCGGGAAAAGTATCCGAGGTAAAATGTCAGAAAGGCGATTCAGTCGGAGCCGATGATGTTCTGATGGTGATCGAATAGACGCATGGGGTTTTGATTACTCAGAAATAAATGCCCTGTCCGGTCACCGGCAGGGCATTTTTTTATGGGAGGTTTTCACGAAGTATATGGTGGTATGTTGAGGGTTGGATTGAAACTACAGCGCTCTGAGGGTTAGGCCTTGGCACATGACCCCGGCACTTCGCTTCAGGGTTGTACATGAAAGAAACAGTATTCTTGAGCATGGAGATGCCTTTTTGTAACGTTAGTTTCTCAGGAGCATTAAATGGGAGAGGAGAGCATGGTTGATTGGAATTTAGCCTTTAGTATTTTCGGTTTTGGTCTGTTCGCTGTCTTTTGTTCGCTTGGAATACTGATAGGGGCTATCTATGGCTTCGGACGAATCCTAAAACCGTTTGAGAAAGCTGATGAGTGAGGGTGAGTTATGCTCGATCTGGTCTTGACCACTGGCGTTGTTCACTTGACGGTAGGAAACCTTGTTATGTGGCTTATTGCCTTCCTGTTTATCTATTTGGCGATAACAAAGAACTATGAGCCGCTCCTCCTAGTCCCTATTGGATTTGGCATTTTGGTCGTAAACCTGCCTCTGACTTTTCTCATGGAGGAAGGGGAGGGCCTTTTGTGGAAGTTCTACCATTACGGATTAGAGTGGGAGGTGATTCCGCCGCTCATCTTTTTGGGGCTCGGTGCACTCACTGACTTTGGCCCCATGATTGCGAACCCCAAGACGCTTATACTGGGTGCTGGGGCCCAATTCGGCGTCTACGTTTCGTTTTTTGGAGCCCTGTTCCTCGGGTTTAATATCCCTGAGGCGTGTTCTATAGGTATCATCGGTGGTGCCGATGGACCGACAACAATCTACACAACGGTGCACCTCGCGCCTCACCTATTGGGAGCAACGGCCGTCGCCGCATACTCCTACATGTCCCTCGTTCCCATTATACAGCCTCCCATTATGAAGCTTCTCACTTCCGAGAAGGAGCGTAAGATCAAAATGAGGCAGTTGAGGCCTGTTTCAAAGCGGGAGAAGGTCCTCTTTCCGTTGGTGACGGTAGTGGTCATCTGCCTCATCGTACCCGCATCGGCACCACTGATGGCAATGTTCATGTTGGGCAATCTCTTCAAAGAATGCGGGGTCGTAAAGAGGCTCTCAGATGCGGCGGCCAATGAACTTATGAATATCGTGACTATTCTGTTGGGCGTGAGCGTTGGAGCAACGATGTCCGCAGAGAGCTTCCTGAAACCGCAAGTTATCTTTGTATTTATTATGGGGCTGGTGGCCTTCGCCTTTTCAACAGCGGCTGGCATAATGCTGGCGAAGCTTATGAATCTTTTTGCTAGGGAGAAGATAAACCCGCTAATCGGTTCCGCAGGGGTGTCTGCTGTGCCCATGGCTGCAAGGGTAAGCCAAGTAATGGGAGCACGGGCTGACCCGAAGAACTTCCTGCTCATGCATGCCATGGGACCAAATGTGGCAGGTGTCATTGGGACGGTCGTTGCTGCAGGTGTATTCCTTGCTCTGGCTGGATGATGAAGAAAGGGGGAGTCAGGAAATGACCGATGAGGGAAAGATAAAGGAGCTAGAGGAAGCGTCAAAATCGTGGTCAGAGAAAACTGAGCGTGCGTTAGCAAAGAGACCTGAAAGGAGGGAGAGTTTTGTCAACACGTCGGGTATTCCCATAAGGAGGGTATATACGCCTCTTGATGCACCTGATTTTGACTACCTTGAAAAGCTCGGGCTGCCAGGAGAATACCCCTTTACCAGGGGGGTCCAACCTACCATGTATAGGGGTAGACTATGGACCATGAGGCAATATGCCGGTTTTGCAACGGCAGAGGACACGAATCGGCGATACCGGTTCCTCTTGGAGCAGGGCCAGACTGGCCTATCGGTAGCCTTCGATCTCCCGACCCAGATCGGATACGATTCGGATCACCCACTAGCACAGGGGGAGGTGGGAAAGGTTGGAGTCGCTATTGATTCGATTAGGGACATGGAAATCCTGTTTGACCAGATCCCGCTGGACAAGGTGAGTACCTCAATGACCATAAATGCCCCTGCGGCTGTGCTCCTAGCCATGTATATAGGAGTCGCCGAGAAGCAGGGTGTTGTCCCAAAGGATTTGCGGGGAACTATCCAGAATGACATTCTCAAGGAGTATTCAGCGCGAGGTACTTACATCTTCCCTCCTATGCCATCTATGAGGGTCATAACGGATATCTTTGCATTCTGCTCGCGAGAGGTTCCGCAATGGAACACGATCAGTATTAGTGGGTATCACATCAGGGAAGCGGGCTCAACGGCAGTTCAGGAGGTAGCCTTCACTTTGGCTGATGGTATCGCCTATGTTGAGGCAGCCATCAATGCTGGCTTAGACGTAGATGAGTTTGCACCGCGTCTATCCTTCTTCTTTAACGCACACCTTGATTTTTTGGAGGAAATTGCCAAGTTCAGAGCTGCAAGAAGGCTATGGGCGAGCATTATGCGCGAAAGGTTCAAGGCCAAGGATCCTCGGTCAATGATGATGAGATTCCATACCCAGACCGCTGGTTGTACCCTCACAGCCCAACAACCCAAGAACAACATAGTACGAGTTGCGTTTCAGGCACTCGCGGCCGTGTTAGGAGGTACACAATCCCTTCATACTAATTCCATGGATGAGGCCTTCTGTTTGCCGAGCGAGGAGGCGGTTCAGATTGCCCTGAGAACTCAGCAGCTTGTTGCCCACGAGTCCGGTGTCACTGACACGGTAGATGCCCTCGGCGGCTCATATTACGTGGAGGCATTGACGGACGAGATCTTCGAGAAGGCACGTGAGTACATCGAGAAGATTGATGATCTCGGCGGTGCAGCAGCTGCAATTGAGAAGGGTTTCGTTCAGAGGGAAATCCAAGATAGTGCCTATCGGTACCAGAGAGAGATTGAGAAAGGGGAAAGGGTGGTTGTTGGCGTGAACAAGTTCCAGGTGGAGGAAAAACCACCCAAGGACCTTTTACGAGTTGACCCTGCCGTAAGGGTATCTCAGATTGAGCGCCTCGAGAAGCTCAAATCAGAGCGCGACAACGGCACGGTAGGGGCTCTATTGAGTGATTTGAGGAAGGCTGCTGAGAGCGATGACAATCTGATGCCGGTCATTCTGGAGGCGGTTAAGGCATACGCTACCCTGGGAGAGATTTGTGATGAGCTGAGGGGCGTTTTTGGAGAGTATCAACCGGTGAGCACTATTGGGTAATGTAAATGGCAATAAAAAATGACAATTCAATACTGACAATTACAACTCTTCAATCTTCAATTGGTAATAGTCAATATTGAATACAAATGGCAAAGGACAAATGAGGCGCTTTACGAGTGGGGGTTGAGCAATCATGGGCAGGGAAAGAAAGATCAGGATTCTAGCCGCTAAGCCGGGTCTCGATGGTCATGACAGGGGCGTAAAGGTCATTGCTAATGCACTGATGGATGCGGGAATGGAGGTAATATATACAGGTTTAAGGCAGAGCCCGGAGCAGGTCGTGGAGACGGCAATACAAGAGGACGTTGATGTCATTGCCTTGAGTATCCTCTCGGGCGCCCATGACTTTCTTTTTCCGAGGATAATGGAGCTTCTGAACGAAAAAGGAGTCAATGATGTTCTGGTTATCGCGGGGGGTATCATCCCCGAGGAAGACATACCAGCCCTCAAGAAGGTAGGCATAGCCGAGATCTTTGGCCCTGGGACCTATACCGATGACATCGTTACCTATATCGAGAATAATCTAAGGCGTTGACTGAATCACGTTATGTCCTAGCAGTAAACGCGCTTACCCATTCCTTCCTGAGAAGTAGCCGCAAAGAGGCTGCCGGCACGAATCGGTAGATGGACTTTCCGTAATACTAGCTGCGCAAAATCACCTCGCGATGAATGGTAACGCCAGATCTTGGGGTACCCGTTCCTCTGGGAAGAAGGTCCAGTGAGCCTGTGATTAGTCTCGAGTCACCGCGAAACTCCGTAAGGATTACCCTAGCGGCTATACTGGAGAGAAGCGATCTTAGCACTATGCTCCCCTGAGNAGTGTTACTGAGATAGGGTGATGCACGAGGGGTTCGACCTTACCCTTGCGNTGATAGCGCTGTTTTGACAAAGCATCTTTAATAGGATAAGGTTGGTGGCTTCGTGGACTACAGGCCCTCTNCATTGTGAGTGCTTCATCATGCGGAGAGCCGGTTTTATTTGCCTTTGCCCGATTACCCTGCAGCTTGCTGCGGGGAGCCTCATTGGTGATCATAAATGAGCAGAGAGGGCAAGATTCAGATTGCGCTCAAGGGAGTGGCTTTTTGGGTATCGGTTGTGAGAGGAGGTTCAACTCAATGATTTTCGATGAACTCAATTACGAGCAGAGGATCATTATAGATAATGTGCGGAAGGTGGTAAAGGAACGGATTGCCCCTATTGCAGCTGAGATTGACAGAGAGGGCGTCTTTCGTTGGGATATTGCTCGTCTTTTTGGCGACATGGGGCTCCTGCAGATATTTCTTCCGCCATCCTACGGTGGACTTGATGAGGATAAGACTCTTATGTTCTGCCTGTGCGTTGAGGAGATAGCAAAGGCATGCGCTTCATCGGCACTGCTCCTCATCATTCAGGCCGTCGGAAGCTTTCCGATAATCGAAGCGGCAACCCAGGACCAGAAGAATCGGTTCTTTCCACGGCTTGCAAAGGGTGATGAGCTCGTAGCCTACTTGGTGACCGAACCGTATGCAGGATCCGACGTGGCAGGCATTCGAGCAAAGGCAGTAAAGGATGAGGGTGTATATGTACTGAATGGCAATAAGATCTTTTCGACAAATGGGGGGGTTGCGTCCCTGTATACCGTCTTGGCCAAAACGAGTGAGAGGGAGCTCACCTTTTTTGTAGTTGAAAGAAACCAGGAAGGGGTCTCCGTTGGTAAAACCGAGGATAAACTCGGGTTCAGGGGCAGCAATACAACTGAGGTCATTCTTGAGGATGTGAAAGTCAGCGAGGACAACAGGCTCGGCAAGGAGGGGGAGGGCTTCTTGATCGCGATGAAGGACTTTGATATGTCAAGGCCGAGTATTGCGGCCCTTTCGTTGGGAATCGCCGAGGCGGCACTGGATTTGGCGTTTGATTACGCATGCGAGCGGGAAACGTTCGGAAAACCGCTGATTGGACGTCAAGCCATTAGCTTCATGCTAGCAGATGCAGCCACGCAGATAGAGGCCGGCAGGGGCCTCATGGTTGAAGCTGCTAAGGAACACGACAGAAGGAAGGCAAATGTGAAATTGGCTTCTATGTCCAAGTGTTTTTGCAGTGACATTGCGATGAAAATCACAACTGATGCCGTACAAATCTTCGGAGGCTATGGCTATATGAAGGACTATCCCGTAGAGAGGCTGTTTCGGGATGCGAAGCTTACCCAGATTTTTGAAGGAACCAATCAGATTCAGAGGTTAATCATAGCGAGGGAAATGCTCAGGGAGAGACGCTGAAGGGCCATGTAAGCCCCCTCCGAACGCTCATTACCCGCAAGCAATGTCGCTATGAGGGGGTTTCCCTATTAACATTAGGTGTTTATCGCACAAGAAAGACTGCACTCATAAGGGAATGGGTGTAGTTTTTTTGTATTTGAGTAAAACAACTCATTGACGAGAGTGGAGTAATTCGAAAAAATTATTGACACAAAATGTAACTATGATGTAGTCATATTGTAGCTACAAAACGATCATTGACGTGTGTAAGTCAAGGTGGAGGGCACGGTGAGACTCAAGGACAAGGTGGCAGTGGTAACCGGGAGCAGTAGGGGAGTTGGAAGGGCGATAGCCCTGGCCTTTGCTAAAGAGGGCGCTCATGTTGTGGTTAACTACACAGCCAATGAAGCTGCGGCAGAGGAGGTGGTTGCTAAAATAAAGGAAATGGGCGGAGAGGCGGTTGCCCTCAAGGCCAACGTGGCAGTCCCGACTGAAGCTGAAACCTTGGTTCAGAGGGGAATTGACGAATACGGTGACCTCGATATTCTCGTCAATAACGCTGGAGTAAGCAAGCCAGCGATGCTAGTGAAGATGACCGAGGAGCAGTGGGATGAGGTGGTGGATATTCATCTGAAAGGGGCTTTTCTGTGCAGCCAGTTTGCAGCACGACACATGACGGAGCAAAAGAAGGGGAAAATCATAAATGTCACCTCTGTGGCGGGTCTTGTGGGCACAGTAGGTCAGATTAACTATAGTGCAGCGAAGGGGGGTCTGCTCAGTTTCACCAAATCAGCCGCAAGGGAACTTGCACGGTACAACATATGCGTGAATGTCATTTGCCTCGGTATTGTTGCTACGGATATGACCGAAAAGATACGGACGGATGAGAAGCTGAGAGAGATCTACATGAACAGGATATTGCTGAAACGATTTGCAGAACCGGATGACATCTCCCCGGCATTTGTGTTTCTCGGCTCTGATGAAAGCAACTATATTACCGGTCAGCTCCTGTGTGTTGATGGTGGTTATGGAATGATCTAAGATTCGTTACCTGTTGCTGGTTACCTGTTCCTAGTCAGAGATAGACATAATGAGCAATCACAGGCAACCGGTAGGGAGTGGAGAGCAACGACAATAAAAAAGGAGGACAGAAATGGCAGAAATACCAAGCAAGATCCAAACATGGCAGATGGTTCAACCAACAGCACGAGACAAGGAAACAGGAGAGGTAACGCCGGGCAAATTGGAGAAAACCGAGATACCGGTGCCTGAATTGAAGCCTGGTGAGGTCTTGGTTGAAATAGCAGGATGCGGAGTGTGCCACACAGACTTGGGATACTTCTATGATGGAGTACCAACTGTTTCAAAACCTCCCCTAACCCTCGGTCATGAAATCGCGGGTACGGTAGTTGCCGGGGACGAAGGCTGGATTGGAAAGGAAGTGATTATCCCAGCGGTAATGCCGTGCCGTCAGTGCATGCTCTGCAAAACGGGGCGGGGGAATCGATGCCTGAACCAGCTCATGCCCGGCAATAGCCTCGGGCTCTATGGGGGTTTTTCGAGCCACATTCCGGTACCCAGCGTAGACCTTTGTGAAGTGAAAGACAAGAAGGGCTTGCCCTTAGCACACCTGGCGGTGATTGCTGACGCTGGCACTACGCCGTATCAGGCCGCGGTCAGGGCAGACCTCAAACCGGGAGATTATGTCGTTATTATCGGTATTACCGGGGGTGTCGGGCAGTACATGGGTCAAGTAGCCAAGGCATTAGGCGCAAGAACGGTCATCGGTATTGCCAGAAACCCCGAAAAGCTGAAGAGGGCACTCTCGTACGGTGCAGATTTTGTGATCAGCTCCGCTGACAAAGAGGGTAAGGATGTTGTAAAGGAGTTTAGAGGTCTTTCTAAGGAACATGGGTGGCCGAACTACGGGTGGAAAATATTCGAGGTTACTGGAGTCAAGGCTGGCCAGGAAATCGGATTAGGCTTGCTGGGTTTCACCGGAAAACTCATCGTGGTTGGATTTGGATTGGCCAGAACTGAATACGGGATTGGTCGGTTGATGGCCTTTGATGCCGAGGTCATCGGAACCTGGGGCTGCCTGCCTGAATACTACCCGATAGTCCTTGATATGGTCTTGGATAAAAAGATCGACATTGGGCCGTTTGTGGAAACGCGGCCCATGAGTACCATCGCGGAGACATTCGAAGAGGTACATAAGGCAGGTTCACCTGCTCGGAGAATTGTCTTGACGCCTGATTTCTAGGCCGAACAGAAAAACGTTAACCATAGGAAAGGAGGAATCATTATGGCATTAGATTGGATACCACGGGCACCAAAGGAGAAAAAAATTAATCACCAGATGTACGATGAAAAGTACGTCAATGGACCGGAGCCACCCAGGACAACGCTCGAGAAAAAACCCTTGTTGGACCCTCAAGGCAAGGAGGTTCCGGACCTCTATGTGGGCTGGATTACCCTCGACAACGAGAAACAATATAACTCATACACCCTTGAGATGCTTCACGGCTGTGCTGCTGCCTTTGACAAGGCTTCTCACGACCCCAGTATTGTCTGTGTGGTTTTGACTGGGGCGGGTACCCGGGCATTCTGTACCGGGGGAAACGTGCCCGAATACAGCGAGTATTATGTTATGAGGCCGCTGGATTGCCAGGAATATATGTCCGTTTACTGGAGGGCCTTTGATACGGTCTGGACATCAACGAAGCCCTTTATCCGCTGCTGTAATGGTATGAGCATTGGGGGAGGAGAAGAAATCGGTGGTGTATGCGATTTGACTGTTGCCTCTGACTGTGCGACTTTTGGTCAGGTGGGCCCGCTCCATGGTTCTACGGCTATGGGAGGAGCTTGCCAGTTCAAGCCTATCGAGATGACAATGCAGGACGCCATGTGGAATGCCGTTTCTTGCGAGCAGTGGAGTGCCTACAAGATGCTCCGCAAGAACTATGTTTATAAGGTGGTGCCAGTGCTCAAGAAGGATGGTGAGTTTATCAGAAATCCCGCGGTCATTACCGATAAATGGGTTGAGAATGGTGAGATAGTATATGGTGAATTCAAGACCGGGGAGGAAGGGAAGGAAGGCAAGGCACTGCTCAAGGAGCTCCCCAGAGACCGATCCCTCCTGGATAAGGCATGTATGGATATGGCCTGGACCTTTGCCAATCTTTTCCCGCAGCAGGTTGCCATGTCGTATCAGATGATACGGGCGACAAAGAAGGTTGCGTGGGAGAGGACCAAGGCGGAATCCATCATGTGGTGGGCAGCAAACGGCTCTGCATACGGTGAATTCGATATGGGAATGAGCGCCTTTAATACCAAGAGGATTACCGGTACTACTGATGTGGATATTATAAAGCTGAGGCAGATGATTGCAAAGGGCCATCCTTACGATGAGGAGATGTTTGAGGCTGTGCTTGGAAAGCCTCAGAAGTGAAGCCTCCCCGCCCTGAAGAGCGGGGCATCCTCATAATGGATGGCGAAACTCTCCATAGCCTAAAGCCCTCCTTCGCTGAAGCTTCGGAGGGCTCTCCTCGCCAATTCATCGCCGTCCTAAGACGGGGCATTCTGGCGAAGGAGAGTAAACCTCAATAGAAATACTAAGTTGAAGAAAAAATCCAGAAGTCTCCTTCTGGATTTTTTCTTACCTAATTGCTCTTCGCTTAAGGAAAGGCAGGGAGTTGATCAGGGCATGAATTTCAAGTATAAGGATAATGCTTTGCTGGCCTTGATCGGGCAATCCAAGGGGCACGCGCTTATAGTGGGCGCTAAGGAAATAGAGAATCACGAGAAAGGAGGGGATGATGAAGCATATTGACGTGCAACTTAAAGAGGGGCTCGGCACCATAACCCTCAGAAGGCCTCCCGTTAATGTTTTGAACATTGAGATGATGGATGAAATCAACGATACCCTCAGGGATTGGAGAGAAGAAAGGGATCTCAAGGTAGTTCTCTTCAATGCAGAGGGGAAGTGTTTTTCGGCAGGCGTTGATGTAGGAGAACATATGGGCGATCTGGCACCGAAGATGATCAGCAGCTTTCACGGGATGTTCCGACTGATGGACTCTCTAGGTGCGGTCAGCGTGGCGTCTGTTTTCGGGTCGTGCTTGGGTGGTGGATGTGAGCTTGCAATTTTCTGTGATCTGGTGATCGCAGATGAGACGGCAAAATTCGGTCAGCCGGAGATCCAGGTAGGAGTTCTGCCACCAATTGCTGCTCAGATTATGCCCAGAATTATCGGAAGAAAAGCGGCTATGGATTTGATTCTTTCGGGCCGCATTATCTCTGCTGCGGAGGCCTTGGCAATGGGCCTAGTAAACAAAACCGTCCTGAAGGGTGATCTGGCTCAGGAAACCGAGAGCTTTATCAAACCCTACCTATCGATGAGCGCTGAGGTCTTGAGAATTACCAAGAAGACGGTTAAGGCTGGCTTGATGGATGACCTGGAACCTTCACTAAGGGCGATAGAAAAGATCTACCTCGATGAGCTGATGAAAACAAAGGATGCCCATGAGGGATTGACCGCCTTTTTGGAGAAGAGAACTCCTCAGTGGAAGAACTGTTGAATCGGTGTGCCTCGAGTTTGCTGGTGTCCATTGATTCGTCCTCATGTCGTGGCTTTATCAAGAACAGCGACTATAGACGCTATTGATGAGTGCAACAGGGAGCAAAATCAGCAGACTATTTAAGTCGCTCAGAAGGAGAAATGCTTTTACCATCTTGGGTATTAGCACGGCTATTATTCTCTTTGGCGGAATTGGTCTGTATGTCCTCGATGGACATTTTAGGGCTCAGGGAACCAGGGGCATAGCGGATACCTTCTGGTGGGCCCTGGTCACCATAACCACCGTTGGCTATGGTGACGTGGTGCCACACACCCTTTTGGGCAGAATTGTTGGCCTGGTCATCATGCTCAGTGGGGTTGTGTTGGTATCCCTATTTACGGCGACAATCGCCTCTATTTTTGTTGAACGCAAGATCAAGGAGGGGGAGGGTTTGGACTTATCAAAGGAGAAGGGTCACATCGTGGTCTGCGGCTGGAATCATAATGGCGAGAAGGTCATCGAGGGGATTCTCATCCACGATGCAAATCGCACCTATCCCATTGTGCTGGTAAACGAACTCGGCAGAGATGAAGTGGATACGCTTCAATATAAATACAAGGAGCGGAACATTCATTTTCTCAGAGGTAGTTTCGTCAAGGAAGATGTGCTCGCAAAGGCTAATATCTTCAAGGCTAAGACGGCGATAATCCTGGCTGATACGTCAAATGATCATTCCCTTGAGAAGGCCGATGAGAGAACGATTTTTGGCGCTATCACCATAAAATCAATGGCGCCCAAAGTAAGGGTATGTGCCGAACTGATCAATCAGGAGAACAGGGCATATCTCCGCAGGACCAAGGTCGATGAAATCGTTATCAGGGGGGAGTCGCATGGATCTCTCCTTGCGAGTGCGTCGCTCGCGCCAGGTTTTCTGGGCATGGTTAAGGCATTGATCGATAATGAAGACGAGAACAAGATGTGGGGCGTGAGTATTCCATCGAAATACATTGGGCGGACGTGCATTGAACTGAGCCAATATTTCAAGCAGAGATGCGAAGGCCTGCTCATAGCGCTGCTGAGGGAGAAGAAAGGGATGCAATTGGATGATATCCTCTCCGGAAATATTACTGCCATCGATGAGTTCATAAGAAGAAAGTTTGAGGAGTCAGGAAGAGATTTCTTTGGCGCTCGAGAGGCGATCGATTTCCTTATCAATCCAGGTGATGACGTTGTGATTGCGGAACATGATCGAGCTGTAGTTATTGCGCGGCAGAACCCGGTTGAAATATCCCTTATCGATAAGCTCGTGGGAGGCAGATGAACCCGAAAGAAGTAATCAAAAAGACCTTCATTTTTAGCAATCTTGATGACCCAGAGGTTGAGGAGATCCTGCGCATTAGCCACAAGCAGCGGTTTCCGAAGGGCAAAACAATAACCCAAGAGGGGGAGCAGGGCGACAGCATGTATATCCTCTTTGAAGGGAGCGTTGAGGTCTCCAAGACGCTCACTATGAGATTAGAAGAGGGCGATTTTACCGAGAGGGAGAAGGTTCTGACGAGATTCAAGGCAGAAGACAACCTCGTTTTTGGTGAAATGGCCATGATTGATAAGGAAAAACGGTCAGCCTCAGTCGTCACTACAACGGACTGCGTAATCCTGGAGATTAGAAGGGAGCATCTTCTCAGTTTAGCAGAAAAAAGACCTGAGATAGGTGTCAAAATCTTGAGGAGGATAGCAGAGCTCCTGGCCAGGAGATTGCGGGAGTCAAGCCAGGATGTCATCAGGCTTTCGACAGCCCTCTCCATTGCCCTTGGTACGTAAATATACGCGAGCTCGATAGAGTACACGCTGATTAACGAGTACCATGGGTATCCTCATGGAAGGTTTCCTCCAGCGCCCAAAAGACCTACGCTCAGGGAATGTAGCGGGCTCAAGATTTCAGTCGAGAAGCTTACTGTGTTATGAAACGATCTCTCATTGTGTCTCTGCTTATCGTGCTGGCAGTAGGTTGTACATACTCTACAGTGCGGATACCGGCAAAGGAGTCCGTAAGATCGGGTCTCGTGCTGCCAGAAGAAAGCAGACCATACGTGGTAAACGGCGTGTCCTACTATCCGCTTCCTAAAGGAGAGGGTTTTGTTCAGGAGGGCACTGCTTCCTGGTATGGGAGGGAGTTCCATGGAAAGAGAACGTCAAACGGTGAGACATTTGACATGTATGACAAGACTGCTGCACACAAGACGCTGCCCTTCGGGACGTATGTTGAGGTGAAAAACGTGTCAAATTCGAAGGAGGTGATAGTCAGGATTAACGACCGGGGGCCGTTTGTCAAAAACAGGGTTATTGACCTCGCCTATGGGGCTGCGAAGGAGATAGGCTTGGTTGGTCCTGGGACGGCACCGGTGCGTTTGGTCGCTCTCTCAAAGGAGCTTGGCAAGATCAGATCGGGCGATATCCGGAAACCGCTTGTGGAAGCGCCAGACTTCGATCACGGAAAGTTTACCATACAAGTCGGTGCATTTGAAAAAAGAGAGAATGCAGAACGGTTGGCAGGTCGCCTTCGAGTCCTCTTTGATCACGTTACGATAACGCCATATAAGCCATATGCCACGAAAACACTGCATCGAGTCAGGGTTTCGCTCTTTGATCACATTACGGAAGCGGAGGGCATGGTTAAGGAATTGGAATACCTCGGGTTTTCGGAGAGCTTTATTGTAGCGCTCTAGCCCTTTTGATTGATTTTTCTCCTGAGAACCCCTGAGGTTCTAAACACAACTACTCGCCGGGCCTTAAGCTGGAGGTCTTCTTTTGTCTGCGGATTTCTCCCTCTTCGCGCGGCCTTGTTTTTCACCACGAATTTTCCGAAGCCGCTGATAAGGAGGTCTTCTCCTCTTCCTAGGGTTTGCTTGGTGATGTCTAACAGGCTTTCAACGACCCTTCTCGATTGGCTCTTGCTGAGCCCCACTTGACTGTAAATGGTATCGGTGATCTTCTCTTTGGTTAACGCCATTGACCGCTCCTCCCCAGGTTTCAGATTCAAAGTTCGTATCCAAACTTCTCTTTAAGCTTCTGACAGACAATGTCGGGCACAAGCCCTTTAATGGTCCCTCCGTAACTGGCCGCCTCCTTGATTATAGTGGAACTTGTGAAAAGCCACTTATAGTCGGTCATCATAAAGATGGATTGGATGTTTCGATTCAATTTTCTGTTCATCAAGGACATCTGAAACTCATAGTCAAAGTCAGAAAGGGCTCTCATCCCTCTCAAGATGATATTGGTCTTCTTGCTGGACACATAATCAACGAGCAAGCCATCAAAGGAGTCAAGAAATACTTTTTCATCATTTTTGGTCGACTCCCTGATCATCTCCATTCGTTCCTCCAAGGTGAACAGCGTGCTCTTGTTCGGATTGGCGGCGACGGCGATAGTTACTGAATCGAATATTGTCAGCGCCCTTCTCAAAATACTCAGGTGACCGTTGGTAATCGGATCAAAGGAACCGGGATAAATCGCCATTTTAGCCATGTGACATTACCTCTTCTCAGCAATAGAAGCCTACTGCAGTTGAGCCATAGATTCGGCGCTGTTCAAGTCTCACATTGGAAATCTCAAACGGTAGGGTGTCATTAGCCCAGGTTGCCGATTCTGCCACTATCGTGCCGTTTGGGGCAAGCAGATTGTTTTCAAGGAGTTTGGTGATTGTGGGCTCGATCAGCCCTTTGCCATATGGAGGGTCAATGAAGATCAGATCGAATTGACCACATCTGAGATTCTTAATGGTTGTCAAACCCTTGGGTAACTCCTCTCTGATTACCTTCGAAACCTCCTCAAACCCGCAGATGCTAAGGTTTTTTCTAATCAGGACAACTGCCCCGCGCGAATTGTCCACGAATAAGGCTCTTTTTGCCCCCCTGCTGATAGATTCTATCCCGAGACTTCCACTCCCTGCGAACAGATCCAACACGGCTAAATCAGCTAGTGTTTGACCCAACGCGTTGAAGATGGAGCTCCTCACCCTATCTGCGGTAGGCCTGAGCGAAAGGCCCTTCACCTTTGCCAGTTGGTAGCCCTTGACCGTACCGCCGGTTATTCTCATAACGGCTACGCGAAATGTGGATTCCCCCAATCAGGCGGGGGGACTCATGCCTTGATTGATTCAGTAAAGCCTCTGAGTCTCACCTCTACGAGCAGTAACCTTGCCATTCAGGCCATTCCTGTCCTTGTCCACACAAATATGATTTCACGGGCAGCCTGCAATGCCAAAGGATTCATCATATTGGATGTTTTGGGCTCCCCCACATCCTTTCATCATTCGTTTTCTAAACTCTCTTCGCTACTCTCCGACGAGGAAACGAGTGCAGGGCCGGGCCTTCTTGCCTCTCCCCGAAGCAGGTAGTAGAATTTTAGTGCTGGTCCCGAAAAGACATAGAGCGACGCAAAAAGGAATAACATTAGGGCAGGCTTGTACGCCACGACAACAAACACGAGGATAAAGGCTACGAGAACATTGAAGGGTTTTTTCTTGAAAAGCTCAAATTCTTTGAGACTCCAATAATCGATCGTGCTAACCATGAGAAATGATAAAAGGTAGATAGTGATTACTATCAAAATCTGCAAATTCTCACGCAACCCACCCATGGAATTCGCGAAGAGGATTACGGTAGCAATCGTGATGGCAGCTCCAGGTATAGGCAAACCCTTGAAGTGGTGTGATTCGATGCTACTTTTCTGGATATTGAATCGTGCAAGTCTCAAGGCGCCGCAAATTATGTAAAGAAACACGGCAAGCCAGCCAAATCTTCCAAACGGTTTCAAGGACCACTCGAAAACCAACAGTCCAGGGGCAACACCAAAGGCAACCAAATCCGATAGTGAATCATATTCGATGCCAAACTGGCTGGTCGTTTTCGTAAAGCGGGCGATTTTGCCATCCAGTCCATCGAGTATGGCCGAGATGAGGATAGCAATGGCTGCAGCGTCATATCGAGCCTGCGTGGCAGCAATGATGGCATAACAACCTCCAAACAGGCTGCAAGACGTAAACAGATTGGGGAGAATATAAATCCCCTTCCTGTTTCTTCTCTTTGATCTGGTTCTCACGCTAGCTGAGGTATCCGATTACTGTTTGACCGGCCTTAACTTTCTCGCCCTTCTTTACCGTCACTACACTGTTAGGGGGGAGATACACTTCGAGCCGGGATCCAAACCTGATGAGGCCAAATCTCTGTCCTGCTCTTACGTATTCCCCGGCCTGCACCCAACAAACGATCCTTCTGGCGATGAAACCAGCCACCTGAACGAGGATAAGCTTTTGCTTGCTGTTCGTCTCCAAGGTCATCACACTGTTCTCATTGTAAAGCGACGCCTTGTCCAGGTTGGCCGAAAAGAACTTCCCGGGATGATACTTCAATTGGCTGATTTTACCTGCGGTGGGGATCCGATTAACATGGGAGTTCAAAAGTGACATAAAGATACTTATCTTTATCGTCCTGCCTTTGAGACGACTGTCGCCATTTTCGAGTTTTTCGATCGAGATAATCTTCCCATCCGCTGGCGTCAGAACTGCATTCTCCTGAGGTATGAACTCTCTTTTTGGATCACGAAAGAAAAAGATAGTAAACAGCGTCAATGTAGCGAGAGGGACTGACAAGTAAGGCAGTCGCAGGATTAAAAAAACGGTGGTCAGTCCCATGCCAATCAGTATGAAGGGAATTCCCTCCCAGGTGATGGGCAGCCTATTCTCTATCTTTCTCGTTTCCAATCTAAGTCCCTGGAAAACCTGGCTTTATCATTTGTTAAGCGTTTAATATAAATCTCGGTGTTTGTCAATATGAGATCTCTGTGAGGCAAAAAAGACCCCGCAGAGAGGCAAGCCTCCGGAATCGGTAAGTTTGTAACACCAACAAACCTCAAAGCAAAGGCGAGGGGTTCCGTCGATCAGGGCACAAATATCGTCACGTGAATTTTTTCTTCGGTGCGCGGATATCGGCTCCTCTCAGATAGATAGGAACGAGTTCCCCGGCACTGTCCGAATCTCCGCTCTGAACTCTTTTCAGTCCCAGCATGCCTACCGATGAGGCTTTGAGGTTCCAAAGATTTGAGGGTGCCAGAAGCGTTTTCCCCCTCAAATGCTGCTTTAGGATAGGAGCCTGGGAGGAAAGATCATTTCCTATAAAAATGGTCTTTTTTTCAATGATGGCCCCAATATCCCTTGTTTTCAGACAGGTATCCTCCCTGAGCCTTATGAGCTCACGTTTGGTGCTCCACCTGAACAGGGCGGTAAAAACCTCCCCGTTCCGTGAGGATACGAGTGGGCAGATATCCTCCGTGAGGTAAGGAAGCTGGCTTGCCATGGCTGTAAGGGTTGGAACGCCGACGATGGGTATGGTCAGTGATTCGGCGAGCCCCTTTGCTAACGCTAGTCCTACCCTAATGCCGGTGAAGCTTCCAGGTCCCAAGGCAACGATTAAGGCATCCAGGTCCTGGGGGCGGAGTCCTGCCTTTAGGAGCAGGTCTTGTAGGGATGGCATCAAATTGCTGAAACGACTTGAACCAGAAGGAAGGATGTATTCGGCTAAAAGAAATTCATCCTTCATAATCGCGAGGCTGTACTGGCCCGTTGAGGTATTTATGGAAAGGATATCCAAATGTCGGGTTTCAATTGACTATTTTCTATTCAGGGTTTTGAATCTTCAATGTTCAATTTTCACTTACCAGTGAATATCCGTGCCAGATCATTGTAGAATACGAAGGCCATCAAAACGATAAGAATGAATAGCCCTATCTTTTGGGCCATCTCCCTCTTTCTAATGCTTATAGGTTTCCTTATGATGAGCTCTACAAGAAGGAACAGGATCATGCCTCCATCCAACACGGGAACGGGTAGGAGATTCAAGAGGGCGAGATTTACGCTTATGACGGCCATAAACGGTACGAGGTAGCCAATGTTTTCCCTCGCAATGTCTCCTGTCAGCTGCCCGATCATGATGGGCCCGCCGAGGGTTTTAAGGGGAACGACGCCCTGAAACAGCTTAATAATTGTCAGAACGGTCAAGGCGGTTACATCCCAGGTCTTCTGTGCTCCCTTTGCAATTGCTCGAACGGGCGTTAGCCTTACCGTGTCTATTGTGCCGCTGGCAACGATCCCTATGAGCGGAGATCTAATCTCTTCACCGAAGATGTTCTTAACCGTCTCCATCTCCGGAACAACCGTGGTGGAAAACCTCTTATCCCCTCTCATGATTCCCACATTTAATGGTGCCCCCGAACTCTTCTGAACAAATTTCTTAATGTCGTTCCATTCAGCGGTTTTCTTGCCATCGATATATTCGATAATATCACCTTTGCGGATTCCGGCTTTTTCCGCAGGTGAGTCGGGTCGCACCTGCCCAACCTCTGGAGACATTACGGGATAACCCGAGACTAGATAGAGGCCACAAAACAGGAGGAAGGCCAGAAGGAAATTAAAGAAAGGACCGGCTGCTGCAATGGCAATTCGATGTGTCGCTGGCTGCCCCGAGAAGGATCGATGGGCTTGCTCCGGGTCTACCTCCTCCTCATCACTCTCACCCAAGAGCTTCACGTACCCGCCGAGTGGAAAGGCAGAGATGACATACTCTGTTTCTCCCACCTTTTTCCCTATCAGTTTGGGCCCAAAGCCAAGCGAGAACTTGTGGACCAGCACCCCGAACACCTTGGCCAGCAGAAAGTGGCCGAATTCATGAAAGGCGATTAAGATGCCGAGCACTATGGCGAAGGGGATGATGTAGTACAAAAAGGTACTCATAGCGGTCAGTTACCCACCATTTTTTGTAGGAATTCCTCAGCCTTCGACTTTGCCCACCGATCTGCCTCAAGCGCTTCATCGATGGTATTTATCGCAAAGGTTTCGTGTTTGTCCATAGTTTCTTCAATGAGGCGAGGGATTTCTAAGAAACCAATCCTTCCACCTAAAAAGGCATCAACAGCTACTTCGTTGGCACCACTGAGGACGGCTGGCATACTGCGTCCTATGCTGCCGGCCGTCAGGGCAAGCTCTAGACACCGGAATCTCTCTTTATCGGGTTTTTCGAAACTCAGATTTCCTATCTCCAGGAGATCCAGGGGGGGTAGTTCCCCTCGGAGATGCCTGGGATATGAGAGGGCGTAGGCAATCGGTATTCTCATGTCGGGACAGGCCAGTTGGGCAATTACCGAGCCGTCTGCATACTCAACCATGGAGTGGATGATGCTCTGGGGATGAAGGAGGATCTCTATTTGATCAATTTCAACATTGAAGAGCCACTTTGCCTCGATTGCCTCGATTCCCTTGTTCATGAGCGTTGCCGAGTCAATGGTGATTTTCCGACCCATTCTCCAGTTGGGATGTTGCAATGCCTCCTCCGGGGTAACGGTAGATAGCTGCCCCAGGGGAAAATCCTTAAATGGTCCTCCGGATCCGGTGAGTATGATTTTTCTGAGATCGTCTCTCATGTGTCCTTGGATTGACTGCTGTATCGCGCTGTGCTCGCTGTCAATAGGGATTATCTGTGCACCCGTCTGTTGTGACTCCCTCATGAGCACAGACCCTGCTATTATCAATGTCTCCTTGTTAGCCAATGCGACATCCTTGGCAGCGCTGATGGCTGCAAAGGTTGGAAGAAGCCCTGAGGATCCACTCATGGCGGATATTGCTAAGTCTACCTGCAAAAGGGTCGCTATCTCGGTGTAGCCCTCCGTTCCCCAGAGGATCTCCGTTTTTGTGCCGCTGTTGAGCCTCGTTTTCAGCTCTCGGGCAAGATCGGCATTGATAACTGCGGCAGATGCTGGTTGAAATTCCCTAATTTGTTCAGCGAGAAGATCTATGTTTTCTCCAGCGCCGAGCGCTATGATGCGGTACCTGTCTGGATTCTTTCGAATAATTTCAAGCGAATTTACACCTATATAACCGGTGGAACCCAAAAGACATATGTTTTTCAAAACGGAATCGCTCCTCGATAGGTCGTCTTCTATGCCCTTTAAATACCTTTCAGGCTAAGAATCTAGATAGGATTACTCCTTTAATTCCGTAGAATAATGCGGACCACGTATTCTATCCGGCGTACGATATAGATGGGGATATGGATATCCTATTTTTTTACCGAACTGGGCAGTCGCTTTGAGCCCGCTACCTCCCGCTGATCCAGTCCCGCGCTGGACTTCTAAAGAGACATCCATCTCTAGAGTCTTGGCCTTTTACACAGGAGTAGCGCGCGGGACTTCATCTGCGACTCTAGCCAGCATAACAGCATGTGCTTCTTCGGTGTCAAAAAAAGACATCCATATCCCTAGTGAGAATACAATTTGGAGTTAGATCAATAATCACAAACTCAAATAAAGATAAAGAACAGGGATCGCAAAGAGCAAGCTGTCTATTCTATCGAGCAGACCCCCATGCCCCGGCAAAACTGTACCGCTATCCTTGATGTTGGATATTCTTTTGAGCAACGATTCGGCCAAGTCGCCAACTTGTCCACTTATTCCCAACCCTATTCCTAATACCACAACGGAGATAAGAGATAAAGCGGGAAAGAAGAGACTGCCGAAGATCGCGGCGCTGATCCCGTTTGCCAGCAGGCCCCCAACAGATCCCTCCCACGTCTTCCCGGGGCTTATGGGAGTGAGTTTGTGCTTTCCAAGCCACCGTCCTACGTAAAAAGAGCCGGTGTCGCCAGCGAAGATAACAGCAAGGATAAAGAGAATCCAGGTCTTGCCCCTGGGAAGGCCAGCGATCAGCAGAAAAAAGAGCAAGGGCAGGCAGATATAAAAAGGACCGATAAGTATTCGGCCCAAATCGCCACTTTTGCGCTGGTCCTTACGATAGGTGAATAGAAAAACGGTTAAAACCGACATAGTAAAGAAGGGCAGAAGGGCTATGAAAAGCATCTCCGTGCGCAAAAGCGAGAGGAAAAGACAAACAATCAGGAGATCTGTAACAACCACGATCGCCTTTGACACTGGCGGCCTCAGCATGGCATAGAATTCGTGGACGGCTAACAGCGTTGCGCCCATGATTACTATGGTTAGGGCCCAGAAAGGGGCTACCAGTACGGCTGCGACCAGCAACGGTACGGCAATGAAGGCCGTGAGCACCCTCTTAGCGTGGTCGGTCATAGTGCGGTTTCTCTTGCTCATTCGGCGTGAGTAGTTTGTTCGCCGGTAGTACCGAAACGGCGCTCCCGTTTCTGGTAATCGAGAAGGGCCTCAAGGTATCTTTCCTTGCGGAAATCTGGCCAGAGCGTGGGGGTTATGAAGATTTCGGTGTATGCGATCTGCCAGAGGAGAAAATTACTGATTCTGCACTCACCACTTGTTCGTATGAGTAAATCCGGATCAGGGATATCAGCCGTGTAGAGATACTGAGATAGACGGTCCTCCGTAATGCGGTTAGGATGCAGGCTACCCTTCTGAACCTCATTGAGCATACTTTTGACGGCCCGGAGGATTTCCTGCCTCCCGCCATAGCTCAAGGCCAGGGTCAACATCATGCCTTCGTTGTGCGCAGTTTTCTCTACTGTTTGCCACAAGGTCCTCTGAACATCCGGCGGAAGCTTTTCAATTTCCCCTATACAGTTCAGTCTAATATCGTTTTCAAGCATCTCCTTGAGCTCGCTCTTGAGGTAACGGTTCAGAAGATCCATTAAGGCCTTCACCTCATAGCGCGGTCTTTTCCAATTTTCCTCGCTGAAGGCATAGAGCGTGAGCCACTTGATACCTAACTCGCGGCTTGTCCTGACCACATCCCGCACCGAATCTGTTCCCTTTCTGTGACCGGAAATCCTGTCGAGGCCCCTTCTCTTTGCCCAGCGGCCGTTGCCGTCCATTATAATGGCGACATGTCGAGGTAATCTATCTGGGTCTAATCGTTCCATAGGTGAGGATTACTGCAAAGAAGCAAGAGGGTATGGAGAATAGCTCTCAGGAAAGTCCATATCAGAATTCGAGTATTTCCTTTTCCTTTTCGCTTTCGACGTTGTCTATTTTTTCAATGAACTCGTCGGTTATCTTCTGCACCTTCTCCTGGTACTTGTACATCTCGTCTTCAGATAGTTCGCTTTCCTTTTTCAGCTCTTTTAGCATCTCATTGGCATCACGTCGGTGATTCCTCAGGGCTATTTTGCTGTCCTCGGCAGTTTTTTTGGCCATCTTTGCCAGTTCTTTTCTTCGCTCTTCAGTTAACGGAGGTATCGAAATCCTAATCAGTTTCCCATCGCTCATGGGTGTGAGCCCGAGGTCGGACTTCAGTATGGCTTTTTCGATATTTCCAATAATAGATTGATCCCAGGGCTGGATAACCAGGAGCCTGCTTTCCGGGCTGGTACTAGAGGCCACTTGATTCAGCCGCATCTGCGTCCCATAGCATTCAACTCTGATGCCCTCAAGGATCGATGTCGATGCCCTTCCAGTTCGCATCCTATTGAATTCTCTCCTGAGGGCCTCGATCGTTTTTTCCATCTTTTGGCCCATCTCAGCCAAGACCTCATCTTTCATCGCTCTCTCCTGCTACAAGGGTTCCGACGCTTTGCCCTGAGACGATTTTCTTAATGCCTCCTCTCTTACCTATATTGAAGACGACAATGGGAATTGCGTGTTCCATAGCCATTGATATGGCGGTCAGATCAATAACCTTGAGCCTGTTTTGCAATACGTCCTCATAGCTAATCTTGCTGAACAGCCTGGCACTTGGATACATCGCAGGGTCCCGATCATACACACCATCAACGTGAGTGGCCTTGAGGATGACTTGGGCATTAATCTCGGTAGCCCGCAAGGTTGCTGCGGTATCGGTCGTAAAGTAAGGATTTCCGGTACCGCCCGCGAAAATCACTATCTTCCCTTGGTCCAAGTTTTCCAGCGCCCTGTCTCTGCTATATGGCTCGATAGCCTTATCTATCGCAAGGGCGGTCATGGCTGTTGCCGTTGAGCCGATAGCAGTGAGAACCTCACGCAGCGCTAGTGCATTGATGACCGTAGCGAGCATGCCCATGTAATCTGCAGTCACCCTTCCGATGCTATACTCTGAGGATTTTATTCCCCTGAAGAAATTTCCGCCACCAATCACGATGCCTATCTGTGCACCGAGCTGCTGAGCGGACTGAACCTCGGAGGCGATGTCCTTGAGCGTTCGGGCGCTTATGCCGCTATCCCTTTGCCCCATAAGAGATTCGCCACTTAACTTCAGCAAAATCCTCTTAAAACGAGGACTAAGACGGGTTCCTGCCATTGTTTTCCTTGGGTATGATCGTCGCCACGGATTCGATTCGAGGCTTGTGGACGGTGCTGCTGTGTCTTTTCGTCAGCTTTGTCCCAGCTGAAACCTTGCAAACCTCTTGATCACGATATTCTCACCGGTCTTAGCCTTGAGTTCGTTCAGAAGATCTTGAACCGTCAGATTCGGATCTTTTACGTACGGTTGGTCAATCAAGCAGACATCGGTGAAGAATTTCTTCAGCTTTCCCTCAACAATTTTGTCCACCACCTTTTCAGGCTTGCCAGAGTCAAGCGCCTGAGCCCGGTATATCTCTTTCTCCCTTTCTACTATCTCTTGAGGAAGTTCGTCGGAGGAAATAGACATTGGATTTGTTGCTGCTACCTGCATGGCTAAATCCTTGGTGAACCGAGTGAAATCGTCTGTTTTTGCACTGAAATCCGTTTCACAGTTGACCTCAACCAGAACCCCAATTTTCCCGCCCATATGGACGTAAGCCTGGATCTGACCCTCGGACGCGCTTCTGCCTTCTCTTTTTTGGGCCTTGGCGATGCCCTTTTTTCGCAATATCTCGATTGCCGCGGTGATATCGCCATCTGTTTCCTGAAGNGCATTCTTNCAGGCCATGATGCCCACCCCTGTCTTTTCCCTCAGCTCTTTAACNTGCTCGCTCGATATTCCCAATGTGTGATCTCCTCTCTATGATTCAACAGAATCCTGCTCNACCTCTTGGGGTTCACCGGATTTTGCGGACTTCGGCCTTTTCGTAATGACGACAACGGGGGATTCTTCCTCCTCGTCTTCTGTTGGCGGAGCTTCTGCCTCCGCGACTTCCTCTGACTCTGCCTCCGCGGTCTCCATTTCTTCCTCCGCTCTCAGTTTTGCCTCTCTTTCATTATGCCCCTCAATACATGCGTCAGCGATAATGGAGGTTAAAAGCCTAATGGAGCGTATGGCATCGTCGTTTCCTGGGATTAGGTAATCAATGTCCTCGGGATCCCCGTTGGTGTCAACAATGGCGATAATGGGGATTCCAAGTTTTTGCCCCTCACGCAATGCAATTGCCTCCTTTCTTGTATCAACAACAAAGAGGGCAGAAGGGCTCTCGTCCATGTTCTTGATACCACCAAGGTTGGTCTCTAACTTGGCGAGCTCCTTTTCCATTCTTATTATTTCCTTCTTTGTATAACGGCTGAAACTACCGTCTCTTTTCATGTCCTCCAGTTCTTTCAGCCTGTTAATTCTCTTCTTGATCGTCTGAAAATTGGTAAGGGTGCCGCCAAGCCACCTGTTGTTCACGTAATACATACCACATCGCTCAGCTTCTTCAACGATCGAATCCTGAGCCTGCTTCTTTGTGCCTACAAAGAGAACGGTTCCACCTTCGGATACCGTTCGTACCACGAAGTTATACGCATCCTTCAAAAGCTTGGCCGTATTTTGCAGATCTATAATATAGATCCCATTCCGGGCACCAAAGATGTACGGTTTCATTTTGGGATTCCATTTCCTGGTTTGATGCCCAAAATGGACTCCTGCTTCCAGTAAAAGCTTCATACTAATTTCGGCCATATAATGTATCCTCCTCCTTGTTAGTTTCTTATTGCTCAATCCGGTCAGTGGAGATCGGCTGTTTCTTTTAGAGCTTAGAGGTGATGTCCAAATGTCTGTTTTATTTATCCTTTTTTGATACCACTATCAAGGAAAAAATCCGTTCCTGGACACGTGCTGCCACATTTTGGCAAAAGATAAGGCTTCGTCTCTCGCGATGCTCAGTGGACATGTATACCCCTTCTCAGGCCCTGTTGGATGAGAAGCTAATCATTTGGTGCTGTTTCTCAAGTCCGGGGGCCTTCGGAACGTGGACACCGGCGGCAGGAAGGACGCGCTGGTGATTTGACATTTGGGCTTTAGNTTNTGTCTGAGCGCGTGAGTATATATTGGCTCTGGGATAGGAAATAAACGTAAATTAGTAGCTGGGCAAATGGGAAGGGTATCTTAGTGAGGGACTACAACCACCGTTTCCTGCGCTTGTAAGATTTAACGTCCTTGTAAGTTTTAATGGTACCGGAGCTCGCAATCCCTAAGTAAAATTCCCTGACGTCCGGGTTTTCCCTTAGATCCGTTGCCTCACCTTCAAGCACTATCTTCCCGTTTTCCATCACGTATCCAAAGTGGGCTATTTGTAACGCCATATTCGCATTNTGCTCAACCAACATGAGGGTTGTGCCCTGCTCCTCATTAATCCTCTTCACTATCTCAAAGATCTCCTTTACGAGCAGNGGCGCAAGGCCCAAGGAGGGCTCATCNAGCAGAAGCAAACGAGGGCGAGCCATTAGTGCTCTGCCGATCACGAGCATCTGCAATTCTCCCCCGCTGCAGTATCCCGCAAGGGAATCTTTCCTGTAGGTGAGGGGAGTGAAATAGTGGTACACCATATCCAGATCCTTCTTGTAAGGCTTGCCCCACCTGGTGGCGGTACCCACTCGCAGATTCTCTTCAACGGTGAGATACTTGAAAGGCTGTCTTCCCTCCATAACTTGGATAATGCCCAGACGGGTTACCACCTCTGGCGCGGAATTCTGAATAGTGCGGCCTGCATACTCTATGGAGCCCTCGGTGACCTTGCCGTTTTCCGGCTTGAGAATTCCGGAAATTGCCTTTAAGGTCGTTGTCTTCCCGGCACCGTTGCTGCCAAGGAGAGAAATAATCTGACCCTTAGGAACATCTAGCGAGACCGCCTTAAGGATTTGGATGACATCGGAGTAAACAACGCTGATGTTATTGATTTTCAGCAGGATATTGTCTTCCATAGCTTACCTTATCTTTAGTACGAAAACGGCCAGAGCCTGAAGCTCGATCGAACGATTCTCCAGACCTCAGCCAGGCCCTTTGGCTCGAAGATGATAAACAGCACAATGGCTAGTCCATATATGAACTCTCTGAGCGGGGCAATGGTAATGCCCAAGCCGGTCTTGCCTACGTTCATGAGATAATCGGTGATGTGACTCAATACCTCATTTAGGACAATGATAAAGGTGGTGCCAAAAACAGCACCCGGGATGCTGCCCAGGCCGCCGATGATGATCATTGCAATGTATTCAATGGAAAGCCACAGGCTAAATGGCTCTGGGGTAATACTCATCATATAATAGGCGTAAAGTCCGCCTGCGAGCCCGGCGTAAAAGGAACTTATGGCAAATGAAAGGAGCTTGTAAAGAAAGATGGGAATACCCATGCCCTCGGCAGCCTGATCATTATCCCTGATGGCGATAAAGGCTCTGCCGTATCGTGTCCTGATGAGGTTAACGGCCATCCACGTCATAACAGCAAAGCAGGCAAATATCACGTAGAAGAAATTCCTGTCGGAGCCCAGGTCAAGCCCGAAAAGGTTTGCCGTGGGAATGCTGATTCCCTCTGCTCCTCCGGTAAGACTCTCCCACTGTACAAACACATAATCGAGGATGATTTGGCCTGCAAGGGTGGCAATACAGAGGTAAAGGTGTTTGAGTCTAACTGAAGGGATTCCAAATACCATTCCTACAAGGGCCGTGGAAACCCCAGCAGCAGGAACGGCGATCACGAAAGGGACGCCCACCCTGGTCGCCAGGATTGCCGCAGTGTAAGCCCCTACGCCGAAAAAGGCTCCATGACCAAGGCTGATCTGACCCGTGTATCCAATAAGAAGGTTGAGCCCGATGGCCGCAATCGCAAAGATTCCAATCGTGTTGATGATGTAAAGAACGTATGCATTGCTCACGAAGGGCACAACGGCGTACAAAAGCACAAGGCCAACGAGTGTGGCGATCCTGCCGAAATCCGTCTCGAAGATGGTGAGCTCTCGATCATAGGTCTCGTTAAAGTTGCCACAGGGGTGGAATTGCAGTCTTCGCATATCTGAAAACCCTTTAATTTTCTATTTTCGATTGAAGATCGACAATTATTTCCAACAAGGACTGGTCAATCTTCAATTTCCAATCTTCAATTACTACACCCTTTCGATTTCTACCAAACCGAAGAGCCCATACGGTTTAACCATTAATATGAAAATGAGAACAATG
>JGI24422J19971_10000185_pt1 | contig 31411 bp, 20 predicted proteins | sample DeeMarSWOR152_54_FD_19971 | JGI IMG/M metagenome (IMG submission 19971) | reverse complement strand
ATATGGCACAATCTCCATCGCATCCCCGAAGGTGAAGGAGGGATTGAACTGGATCCTATATGTTGCTATTGGAATGCGCATCATGGGCTGAGAACGTGCAGATTGTCTCCTAAACTCTTGAAATGATCTATCCATTCCTTGGAAGCCTTGTCGCCCCCTGCAGCCCTCTCCTCCATCTCATCGTACCGTTCTTTGCCGAGTGCGAAATAGATATTTTGAGCCTTCCATAGGTCTAGTTGCAGAGGCAGAGCGCTCAAGACCTTGAAAGCGGTTTCAATTGTTTCGAGAAGCGAGATCTCCTCTGGTGCTTTGGATAGCTGTTCCATGAGTGCATTAATCCTTTGACTCGCAACAAAACCAAGGCTCTTCATGTCCAGTTCCAAAGCCCATCGCTTTGTTTCCTCAACCAACTTTTCGATTCGCTCGAAATCGAGCTCTTCGCTACGGAGTTCTTCACGAATATCCGTGCCGATGATAAGCTCCGTAGCCGTGGCGAACGCCTTGGGCAAAGGAATCCGCATCTCTTTGATCACCTGCATAACCGGGTAATGGCGTTCGTAAATTCGACGGAAAGAAGCTTCCACTTCGTTCAATGTAGACTCAAGGATCTGGCCTAAAACCTTTCGCTGTTCATCTCTGAACAGATGCCACAGCGAGTAGTTGTGTGTTTCGAAGTGCGTGTCCATGAGCCGAATCACGTCAGGGACATCACTTCTCCCGAAGGCATCCTGTATTTCCCGTCGCATAAGCGAGAAGGGCTCATCTCCCATGTATTCGCGAACCCCGCCTATGATGTTGTGGTCTCCCAGGTGCAGGACCGCAAATCCTATGGTACATTCCTCTCCCGTGATATCGGAATTCACCCTAGCCCTTCCCACTGCAAGCCGTTGCATTCCAGCCTCGCTCAAGTCATATAGTTCGTTTTCTGCCGTATAACAGGAGATCTTGATCGTATCCGGGTATTCCTCGAACAAGGAAGATATGGCATAGTGGGCTCCGGCCCTCAGGAGATCAATGCTCGCAGGCTTCACAAGAGCCTCCCATATCTCTGCACCGTTTTTGAATTCCGGTACATTACTTGGGGCACTTTCAAGGATATTCAGGTATTCAGGCTCCAGATCCTCACCACTCACCTCCCTCGCCAGCTGCAACGCCCTGGAGGCGTACTGCATTACCTGTACCGTTTCGATACCCGAGATATCATCGAAGAACCAACCGCAGCTCGTGAACATGAGCATGGCGTGGCGCTGCATCTCAAAGAGTTTAAGAAGGATCACCTTTTCTTCTCTTAAAAGCTCTCGAATGACGTGCTGTGAAAGGAAGGTCTCCACTGTTTCCGGAGACCTATCCAGAATAACTCCGATATAGTCCTCCCGCGCCTGCCATGGATCTTGAACATACGGGGCCATTCCTCTTTCGTAAACGCCAACAAGAGAATCCCTGAGCCAGTTCATTGCCTCGCGAAGGGGGGCACGCCATGCCTGGTTCCATCCTGGATGCATTCCCGTGTTGCATTCACAATCAGCCTTCCACCTCTCAACTCCGTGAGCGCAGCTCCAGGAGGTATTCTCAAAAATCTTTACCTCATACGTGGGAGGATGCTCTTCTAGGTATTCTCCATAGTTAGTGATTCTGGCCAGATTCTTTGACTCAATGCGATGCAGGGCATAAGCAAGGGCCATATCTCCAAAGCGGTGATGGTGCCCGTAGGACTCTCCATCGGTAGCTGTGTGGACGAGCTGAGGCGCTTCTTGGCTTGTAAATGTGGCTACCAGCCTCGCCGCATAATTCTCACCGCTTTTCAAAAGGTCACTGAAGGCGATGTCCCGTGAAATAGGGCCATCATAGAAAAAGATCGTAATGGTTCTTCCAGATGACAGTCGGCAGAGGTATGGCATCTTGGGATCTATCCTGCTGTCTCGCACATCCTTCCACCCTTCTTCCCCCATTTTCCGAACCCGCCTGGCTTGATGTGGTGCCAGAATGGTAAAGGATATTTCATGCTCGGCGAGGATATCCAGGGTTTCAAGGTCAACAGCGGTTTCAGCGAGCCACATGCCTTCTGGTTTACGTTTGAATCGATATTCGAAGTCCCTCATTCCCCAGCTGACCTGCGTACGCTTGTCCCGCGCATGAGCGAGCGGCATGATTATGTGGTTGTAAACCTGTGCTATAGCGGATCCATGGCCTGAGAAATGATCTTGACTCTGTCGGTCGGCTTCGATGATAGCCTCGTATACTTCAGGTACGTGCCGTTCCATCCAGGAAAGCAGGGTAGGGCCAAAGTTGAAACTCATGCTCGCATAGTTGCTGGTGATCTCCACGATCCTTCTTTCAGCGTCCAAGATACGGGATGCTGTATTTGGTGCATAGCACTCTTCGGTTATCCGCTCGTTCCAATCGTGGAAGGGAAAGGCCGAGTCTTGGAGCTCGACGTCCTCGAGCCACGGATTCTCACGTGGAGGCTGGTAAAAGTGACCGTGGATGCAAACAAACCGATTCATTCTGGTATCCCCCTTTCATACAGGGCAAAGCTCAATGGTTTTATGCTGATACTTTGTCCATCCTCGATTACCTCGGGCAGCCATGACCCCGGTCCTTTCCATTTCCTCTCTGAAGAATCGATGACCTTCTTCCATTTTCCTATAGGCAGGCTGATAGGAAGTTCTCCGTTGCTTCTATTGAAATTCATCACACAGAAAACCTGGCTTGAGTCATGCCATCTGCGGAAAAGCAATAGTCGCTCCCCCTCCTTCCCGGATATCTCGAGCTTCTCCTTGTCGAGATGTGCCAACGCTGGTATAAATTTCCGTAAGTAGATCAACTGCTTATAAATTCGGAAAAGGATGTCATATTTTCCCCCATATCTCTGATCCCACCTCAGTTTACAGTGCAGAAATGTCTCCGAGCTCTGTGGGTCTGGAGGTTCCCCCTGCCACTGAAATGCCTGGAATTCCTCTTTACGCCCCCGCTGCACAGCTTGGATCAAGTGAGGATCTGAATGGCTCACGAAATAGAGAAAGGGTGATTCTTCGCCATACTCCTCACCCATGAACACCAACGGAATATATGGGGAGAGCATCACAGCACCTGCTGCGAGCTTGAGGGCCTCAAAGGAAACCAACCTTGCCAGTCGTTCACCAAGCATCCGATTGCCAATCTGGTCATGATTCTGGGTAGAGACGACAAAACGGTAAGCCGGAATCTCCCGCGAGCTGTTCCCGTGCCGGCGCGCACGATAAGCGGAATGTTGCCCTGAATACACGAAGCCCTCACGAAAGGCCTTGACAAGGTGCCGGAATTCACCAAAGTCCTGATAGTAACCATCTCGCTCGTCGGTCAAAAGGGTATGAAGGGCGTGGTGAAAGTCATCGTTCCATTGGGCGTCAAGGCCATATCCGCCAAGCTCATGGGAACGAACTATCCGGGTGTCATTGAGCGCACTTTCCGCGAAAAGATGGATATGTCGGTCAAGCTGGCCCGCCCTCTCATGGACGGCCACAGCCAGCTCCTCGAGGAATGGCTTAGCGGAAAAGTCTAAAATGGCATGGACTGCATCGATTCTAAGCGCGTCAATATGAAATTCCGTGGTCCAGTAGAGCGCATTTTCGATGAAAAAACGCCTAACCTCATCGCTATAAGGTCCATCGAAGTTGATGGCAGGGCCCCAGGGAGCCTGGTAGCGGTCCGTGAAGTAAGGACCGAAATCAGCCAGGTAGTTCCCCTCTGGCCCTAGGTGGTTATACACGACATCGAGAATAACGGCGAGCTCCTTCTGATGGCAGGCATTGACCAGTCTCTTCAACCCCATGGACCCGCCGTAAGAGCTTTGCACGGCGAAAGGATAGACACCGTCGTAGCCCCAGTTGCATTTGCCCGGAAACTGGGCGACGGGCATAAGCTCAACGGCTGTGATACCCAGGTCTTTCAGCTCATCGAGGCGCGGTATGATGGCCTCAAAGGTGCCCTCACCGGTGAAAAGGCCCACATGCAGCTCATAGATAAGGTAGCTCTCAAGGGGGATTCCAGACCAGCCCTCGTCGTCCCAAGGAAAACTGGAATCCACTACTTGGGAGGGGCCATGAACACCGTTCGGCTGGTATCTGGACGCCGGATCGGGACGCTCCTTCCCTACATCGAGAAGATAAAGATAAAGCGCCCCGGGTTTCATGCCTTCTACGACTCCACGATGGTAACCTCGCTCGGCACTATGCAGCGGCACTAACAACTCGTGAGGGAATGACACGTGCACCTCAACCTTTTGGACGAGGGGAGCCCAAACGTTGAACTGGCAGCGGCCTTCTCCCAGATATGTGGCCCCAAGCCCGAGCTCTCTGGTCACCGCTCGCCCGCCTCACATTTAAAGAACACAGCTCCCAGAGGTGGGAGTGTGAGATTAAGGGAATAGGGGCGGCCGTGGAAGGAAATAGGGGATGCCTCAACTCCGCCCAGGTTGCCATGCCCGCTCCCGCCATAATCCTTGGAGTCCGTATTCAAGATCTCCCTCCAATACCCACCCCGGGGAATGCCTACCCGGTAGTTGAGCCGAGGTATCGGAGTAAAATTACAGACCACGAGTACGACGCCGTCGATGGATCGGCCCTTACGGATCAGGGCGAGGATACTCGCTTGAGAATCACTGCAATCGATCCACTCAAAACCTCCAGGCTCGAAGTCAAGCTCAAAGAGGGCCGGCTCATTCCTATAGAGCTCATTGAGGTCACGGAGGCACTGCTGCAGCCCTGAATGAGAAGGATATGCAAGCAAGTGCCAGTCCAGGCTTGCTTCGTGATACCATTCGTTCCACTGGCCGATTTCCCCTCCCATAAAGAGCAGCTTCTTCCCCGGTTGTGCATACATGTAGCCAAAAAGGAGCCTCAGGTTAGCGAACTTCTGCCAGTCGTCGCCGGGCATCTTGTGCAGGAGCGATCCTTTACCGTACACCACCTCATCATGAGATAAGGGGAGCACAAAATTCTCCTGGAACGCGTAGAGCATCCGAAAGGTTAGTTTGTTGTGGTGATAGGTTCTGTAAATAGGGTCTTGAGACATGCATTCTAGGGTATCATGCATCCACCCCATGTCCCACTTCATCCCGAAGCCGAGCCCCCCTACATATAGAGGACGGGAAACCATGGGCCATGCTGTTGACTCCTCTGCAATGGTCTGCACATCAGGGTAATTCCTGTACACTTCCTCGTTGAAGCGGCGCAAGAAGGCAATGGCCTCCAGATTCTCCCTGCCGCCGTACTCATTTGTAATCCACTCTCCATCCCTGCGACCGTAATCCAGATACAGCATGGAAGCCACGGCGTCTACCCGAAGGCCGTCGGCGTGATACTCCTCCAGCCAGCATAGGGCACTGCTCAGGAGATAGCTCTGCACCTCTTTACGTCCATAGTTGAATATCAAGCTGTCCCATTCCGGATGAATCCTCTGCCGTGGATCGGCATGCTCAAAGAGATAGGTGCCGTCAAAATATCCGAGACAATGCTCATCACTCGGGAAGTGAGATGGAACCCAATCCAGGATGACGCCAATACCCTGTTGGTGCAGTTGGTCGATCAGATACATGAAGTCCTGAGGGGTTCCGTAGCGGCTGGTAGGGGTAAAATAGCCGCTGGTCTGGTAACCCCAGGAGCCGTAAAAGGGATGCTCCATCACGGGAAGAAACTCCACATGAGTAAAGCCCATGCTTTGCGCATATTCAGCAAGCTTGGGGGCGAGTTCCCGGTAGGTGAGAGGCCGATCATCCTCTTCGGGCACCCGCATCCAGGAGCCCAGATGCACCTCATAGATGGCCATAGGCGCATCGAGTGCATTCTGTTTGTATCGATTCTCCATCCATTCCCGGTCGGCCCAGACATAATCCAAATCCCATACGATGGATCCCGTCTTTGGGGGCACTTCACTGTAAAGGGCGAACGGGTCGGCCTTGTCCACACGGTACCCGTGGAATCTGGAGACGACATGATATTTGTAGTTTGCCCCTTTTCCGACACCCGGGACAAAGCCCTCCCAGATTCCCGATTTTCCCCTGGAGTGCAAAGGATGACCATCTTTGTCCCAGCCGTTGAAATCGCCCATGACGCATACTTTTTGGGCTTCAGGGGCCCAGACGGCAAAGTATGTGCCCTCTTTACCTTCGCGTTCCATGGGGTGGGCCCCTAGCTTCTCGTACAGTCGAAAATGGCTTCCCTGATTGAAAAGATACAGGTCATCATCTGTCAGGTGAGTGATGTCGTAGCGTACCAGCTCTGAGGCCTTTTTGGCCGAACGGGTTTTTCTTCCTTTGGTAGCCTGCTTCTGTGCCATGCTGACCTCCATAAGCCTCAATGCGTAATATCCTGATTAATCAACATTCCGCGTAAGCACTTGCTGGATTCCCTGGAGGGGAATCCTTACCCAATGGGGCCGATTATTGAGCTCGTAGCCGAGCTCGTAGATGGCTTTTTCAAGTAGATAGGCATCTAGGAGCACCTGGAGCTCCTCCCGCGTCTGGGGCAAGAAGCTCCCCTGAGGGCCAACCTCAAGATATGGCTTTAAGAAGAAAGCGCTTACCCATGCATACCAGAACTGCAGCCACGATTCCACATGAGGAAGGTCTTCCGAGCGAATCAGCCCACCTTCCTGTTGGTTGAGGAGTGCGGCATTAGCGGCATAGTGGAATGAGCGGAGCATTCCTGCTACATCTCGAAGCGGCGATCGCTTGATCCGCCGCTCGCTGATCGGTCGGGCTGGCTCCCCCTCAAAGTCAATAATAACAAAATCATTGCCGGTACATAAGACCTGCCCCAGGTGGTAATCACCGTGACATCGGATCCGCATTGCAGTAATCTTGCCCTCCATAATTGATTTGAACCGATCGCGTATCTCGCTCTCCCGATCGAGGATTCCCTGAGCTTCATTGCGCCCAATATCCTGAAGATCTTTTATGCGTTGGCGCAAAAGACGGAATACCTGCCCAGTCAGGCTTCGCATAGATTGGTAAAGTGAACGCTGGTACAGTTTTGAGAAGGGCTCCGGGGCAAAGGCTGAATCTTCAGGCGCGGAAGCAAGCGCTACATGAAGTTCAGCGGTTCGTTGACCCAGAAGCCTGGCAGCCTCCGCATAGGTGCCGATAGCCTCAAACACCTCTGAAGGAGGATCCCTATCAACCATGTCCAGCAATGGCTCTTGTGAAAGGCTTCCGCTCGGTACCTCGGTAGACTGTGCCAGGATATGCTCTAAGAAATGGCCTAAGACATCGAGCGTATATTCCCAGGCGTCTCCCTGATTGGGGACCAGAGTTTGGAGAATAGCGAGGCTCAGAGGCTCTTGTCTGCCCCGGTAGTACTCGATAGAGCCTGCCACTGGCGGAATATTGGGGAAACCTCTCTCGGTGAGAAAGCGCCCGATCTCAAGGTCAGGGTTGACTCCAGCATGGAGACAGCGAAAGAGCTTCAGAATGAAGCGATCTCCGAAAATCACTGAGGTGTTGCTCTGCTCGGCTTTGAGGATTGATGGCTCTAAGGGTACCTCAACCGGTCCTCTGGCATTTCGGTAGACTCGGGTTGGCCTGGCAACCAGCTCCCCTCCCGCGCCTTTAGGTCGACGGCGGCGGGCAATGGTTTCCAGCAATCCCAGGGAAAACGCCCGGTCTGCCATGGCATCATAGATAATTCCCCTCTCATCCTTATCCTCCAGATGCAGGCGAGCAAGAGCTCCTTGGGGGTAATCTTTCAGGAGTCTATCGGCTTGGTTTCCGGTCGCATAGGCAAGGGGTAGGGCATAGATCTCATCATCCTCCTCCGTATACTCTACCCCCACCAAACTCATGTAGGTGGTTGATGAGTCATGTACGAGGGGGATAGCCTCACGTATCTTTGTCGATTTCATGAGTCGCGCCTTACCCCCAAACCAGCGCCTCTCTTGCAGGTACCGCGGCAAAACGTCCTCCAGAGCGCTCTTGCCTTTACCCCGGAAGACATTGTCCCACCTTCCTGTCACCACGAGGGTTGGCAGTTGCAATTCCCCGGCAGCCAGAAAAACTTGCTCTACAGGCTGTGGCACCAGAGAGAACCAGTAAAAGTCGCGGGGTCCCAAGGTGAAGAAATAAGGAGACTCACCGATTCGAGGAAAGCGTGTTTGGCCAAATATCTCGAGTGGTACCATGCCCTGAAAGGCTGATAAATTCAGTTCAACACACTGAACGAAGCGGGAGAGGTTTGCCACCACGAGGATCCGCTCCTCTTGGTAGCTTCGGATAAAGGCAAGAACTTTGCGGTTTTCGGGGTGCAGAAATTCTATGGTCCCCCTGCCAAAGGCCTTGTAGCGCCTCCTCACCGCGATACGACGCTTCATCCACCACAGGGGCGAATGGGGGTTTCTCTGTTGTACCTCCACATTGACGGTTTCATAGTGGTACTCCGGGTCGAGGATAACCGGTAGATAAAGCTGCTGCGGATTGGCCTGAGAGAAGCCCGCGTTCCGATCGGCGCTCCACTGCATGGGCGTGCGTACAGCGTCTCGGTCACCCAGATAGATATTGTCTCCCATTCCTATCTCATCGCCCTGGTAGATAATGGGTGTGCCTGGTAACGAGAGGAGCAGGCCATTCATGAGCTCGATCCTCCGGCGGTGATTTCCCAAGAGCGGCGCCAATCGGCGGCGAATTCCCAGATTAATCCGCATCTGGGGATCTTGCGCGAAAACCCGGTACATGTAGTCCCGCTCCTCATCGGTAACCATCTCCAGTGTTAGTTCGTCGTGGTTACGCAGGAAGAGTGCCCACTGGCACGACTCCGGTATGGGAGGCGTTTGCTCAAGAATATCAATAATCGGAAACCGATCTTCCATCCGAAAGGCCATAAAAAGCCTCGGCATCAGCGGAAAATGAAAGGCCATGTGGCACTCGTCACCATCGCCAAAGTAGGCAACGGCATCCTCTGGCCACTGGTTTGCCTCTGCGAGCAACATCCGGTTCTTAAAGGTACGGTCTACATGTGCCCTCAATGCCTTAAGGAATGCATAGGCTTCAGGTAGGTTTTCACAACTCGTGCCCTCCCGTTCATAAAGGTAGGGAACAGCATCTAACCTCACACCATCTACTCCCATGCCAAGCCAAAAATCTATAACTCGTACTATGGCCTTTCGCACTTCAGGATTATCGTAGTTTAGATCTGGTTGGTGGGAATAGAAGCGGTGCCAGTAGTAGGCTTGAGCTACCGGATCCCAGGTCCAGTTAGAGGATTCGAAGTCCTTGAAGATGATCCGGGTTTCTTTGTATCGATCGGGGGTATCGCTCCAGACGTAGAAATTCCGCCACCGGCTTCCGGGCCTTGCTCGCCGCGCACGCTGAAACCAGGGATGCTGATCAGAGGTATGGTTGAGGACTACCTCGGTGATAACGCGGAGCCCCCGTCGATGGGCCTCTCGAAGGAACTCCTTAAACTCGCGGAGGCTCCCGTAAGCCGGTTGAATGCCTCTGTAGCTTGAAATGTCATACCCATCGTCCTTGAGAGGCGATGGAAAAAAAGGAAGAATCCAGAGGGCTGTGACTCCTAAGTCCTGAAGGTAGTCGAGCTTTCCCGCAAGCCCCTTAAAGTCCCCTACGCCGTCCGCATTGCTATCACAAAAGGCCTTAACGTGGAGCTCGTAGATGATGGCGTCCTTGTACCAGAGAGGATCGTCTTCCAAGATGACATCTCCTTTAGCCCGATCAGTCATATAGATTGCTCCTCTACATGAAGTAATCGAAGTCCCGCTCCGTGCGCACCCGGCGACGCACCTGGAAGATATGCGCCGGGACGATGTGGGGATTGAGTTCCACGTAGTTTCGTGGTCCTTGCCAGAGATAGCGAGCATCACTTAAGAGGTCATGAACCTGATAGGGACGCTGAGGGTCAATCCCCAGATCCGAGAGAGGGAGCTCTATCCAGCCAACATGGGTATGGTGGGGATCCAGATTCACCACAACCACGATGATGTTGGAGAGGTCCTCTCCGTGTTTACTATAGCAGATAAGTTGATCGTTATCCGTAGCATGGAACCGTAAGCTCCAATCACCTTGCAAGGCCGGGTTCTCCTTTCGGATGCGGTTCACCCGTGCGATAAAATCCCTTAAATTCTCGTTTCGTTTAATATCCCACTGTTTGATTTCGTACTTTTCCGAGTTGAGATATTCCTCGCTCCCGAACTCCCGTGGTTGATTCTCGTAAAGCTCAAAGGCAGGGCCGTAGATCCCGTAGTTCGCGCCCAAGGTTGCAGCCAGAACGAGACGAGCCATAAATGCGGGCCGTCCGCCCATTTGAAGATATTCGGTCAGAATATCCGGAGTATTCGGCCACAGGTTAGGTCGGAAGAACTCGCGTACCTCGGTCTGAGTGAGCTCGGTGAAGTATTGCGTGAGTTCCCATTTAGTGTTTCGCCAGGCAAAATACGTATAAGATTGGGTGAAACCGAGCTTGGCTAAACGGTACATCACCTTGGGCCGGGTAAAGGCCTCGGATAGGAAGATGACCTCAGGGTGGTCTTTCTTAACTTCGGGTATGAGCCACTCCCAGAAGCAGAATGGCTTCGTATGAGGATTGTCCACCCGGAAGATGTGCACATCCTGATTGATCCAGAAGTCCACCACACTCTTGAGCTCCTTCCAGAGTTCCTGCCATTGCTCGGTTTCGAAGTTGAGAGGATAGATATCCTCATATTTCTTGGGCGGATTCTCCGCGTACCGGACGGTGCCATCAGGACGCCAATAGAACCACTCGGGGTGCTCCTTTACGTACGGGTGATCGGGCGTGCACTGAAAGGCGAGGTCCATGGCAACTTCAAGCCCATGCTCTTGAGTTTTGGCTACCAGGCGACCGAAATCCTCAATAGTACCCAGTTCAGGATGTATTGCCTTGTGTCCCCCTTCTTGCGCGCCAATGGCCCAGGGGCTTCCAGAATCCCCCGAACCTGCTGCGGGAGCATTGTTTTTTCCCTTCCGGTGCGTACGGCCGATGGGATGAATGGGCGGTAGGTAGAGCACATCGAAGCCCATGGCAGCAATGTAGGGAAGGCGTGTTTCGCAGTCTTTCAAGGTGCCGGAACGGCCCGGCTCAGATGTACAAGACCGGGGAAATACCTCGTACCACGAGCTGAATCTAGCCTTTTCACGATCGACCACTACAACAAGTTCCTTACTATAGGTGGTGGCAAACTCCAAACTAGGGTATTTTTCAACAAGCGTAGCTAGATCCTCACTCACCGCAATGCGCAGCTTTTTGGAGGAATCCTCTTTTGAGCGCAAGACGCTCGCCCACTCAATGAGTCTCTTGGCATCGGCCTTGGAGGCTCGTTGGCTTGTCGCCTCGATAACCTCAGCACCCATGAGGAGATCCATGGAGATATCGTGATCCGCTTTGAGCTTCTTTTCTAGGCCACTGCGCCAGGACTTAAATGGATTCACCCAGGCCTGCAGGGTGTAAAGGTAGCGCCCGAGCTCTCTGACCTCGAACTGCCCGCGCCAGCGGTCGTTTCCTAGATGTTTCATGGGGATCTCGGTCCATTTGGATTCATCCTCCTTACGAAAGAGCACGACACACGAGAGCACATCGTGGCCGTCAGCAAATATATCGCCCTCGACAACAACCTTCTCACCAGGAGTCCGCTTGATGGGAAACCGTCCACCATCGATTTCGGGTTTTACCGCCTCGATAATTACCCTTCTTTTTGTCTCCTGGACATCTATATCCCCTATTCCTAATTTGCCCATCAAGATCTCCGTTTTACAGTGCTAATCTACTAAAAGAGATTCATAGAGTTCGAGATATTTCCGGGCAGACTCCTCCCACGAGAAATCGGCCTTCATGCCGTTGGAGATGAGTTTTCTCCATGCCTTGAGATCCGTGAACAGAGCTACTGCTTCCCGGATAGCCTGCAGGAAAGCCGCTGCCTCATAAGGGCGAAATTTAAATCCATTCCCTTTTCCTGTCCGGGAGACGAACTGCACAATGGTATCATCTAGCCCGCCAGTGGCCCGCACCACGGGTACGGTTCCGTACTTCAATGCGTACATCTGGGTGAGGCCACAGGGTTCATACCGCGAGGGAATGAGAAAGATGTCGGCGCCTGCCATTATAAGGTGGGCAAGGGGGTCGTCGAAGCCCATTCTCAGACTAATCCGCCCCTGATGGCGCTGGGCAGCCTGCTGAATGGCCTGCTGAATCTGCTCATCCCCAGAGCCCAAGATAACGAGTCCAACGTCCAGCGACAGGATGTCATCTAAGATTTGTACGAGAAGATCGAGCCCCTTTTGAACGTCGAGACGAGAGACCATCCCCAGCACCGGTCTTTTGCCGAGGATGGGATCAAGAGCCATCTCCTGAATCAGAGACTTCTTACAGACCTGTTTCCCAGCCACTTTTCGAGGCGAATAGTGCGCTGGAATATGAGGATCTTGAGAGGGATCCCAGAGGCTATAATCCACACCGTTAAGGATGCCTTGTAGGTGTGCTCCACGGTGGCGGAGTATCCCCTCCATGCCCATACCGTACTCGGCGGTCTGGATTTCCTTGGCGTAGGCAGGGCTCACTGTCGTTACGGCATCGGAGTAAACGATGCCAGCCTTGAGCAGGCTGATTTTCCCATAATATTCAACTCCCTCAGGATGAAAGAACGCATCTCCCGAGAGTCCAGTCAAGGGCAGCTTGTCCGCCGGGAAGAGCCCGGGATAACCTAAATTGTGGATGGTGAAGACAGTGGCTGTCGCTCCAAGGGATGTCGAATCCCGATGGGGCCCCTTGAGGAGTGCAGGCACCAACCCGGTCTGCCAGTCATGGCAATGGATTACGTTGGGTTTAAGGGAAAGCGTCGTAATAGTTCCCAAGGCTGCATGAGCAAAAAAAGCGAAGCGCTCCAGGTTGTCATAGTAGTCGCCAAGAGGGGTTCCATAAAGATTAGGTCGATCGTACAGGTCCTCTCGGTCGATCAAATAGACCGAAAGCCCGTCCTCCGTCTTGGCACCCAGCACCTGGGCCGCAAGCTCCGAGTTGCCAAGGGGTACCGCTAGATCTTTGAGGAGCGGGCGTGCTTCGAACCCCCCCTCCCGAACAACGCGGTAGAAGGGAAGCATCACCTCCACATCTACCCCGAGATGCCTCAGGGCATTGGGTAAGGCACCGGCCACATCGGCAAGCCCCCCGGTCTTGGCAAAAGGAACCGCCTCTGGGGAGAGAAACAGCACTCTCAGATTATTTGGTTGATTACTCGACATAACTTGCATTACATGTGGAAGCTAATAAACGCAACTTAACGGTTATCAGCTTCTACAGCCTCAAGCAGATTAGTGTAAATCTCAGGAAGACTGTACAGTACACGGTTCCAGGAAGGAATCAGCTTTGCTTCATGTGGCCCTTTACTTTGCTCCCAGGCCGTCCACAGGAAGCCTCGAAAGTGTAGAACCATCAGCTCTTCTTGATGTCTATCGTAAGCCAGGTTGTTAACCTCTGCATCGTCGCTGTACTGTTTGATGAACTTGAGCGCGTTTTCGTAATAGCTGTGCAAAATCATATCCACGAAGGCATCGTCTAAGGCAACGCCGTGAGAACGCATATAGGTCAGATAGAACTTGGCTATATCCACGACCATTCGATGGAGTCCTTTGTTGGCGTCTTCCGGAGAAAGGTCTTGGTGCTTGTGTTCGTAGTTAGGTGTCAGATCAATCTGAGTGATTTTTCCCGGGTTCACCCGCTGATAGACTTCCGAAAGGGTGGCAACCTCCAATCCCCAGTCGTAGGCGATGTTGATTCCTCTTGCCAGGCGTGTGCTGAGGCTAAATTCTCCCGCCAGTGGGTAGTTAAATGTGCGGTGATAACTGAAGAAACGTCTTAGTTCGTCAAAACCTCGCTCGCGCATGATGCGGCTTAAGACATCCACAAAAGGGGTGACAAAAAGTCTCGTGGCCCTCCCCTTCATGGCTCTCTCCGTTGGCGAAATGCGAGGATAGAAGCCCTTACAGAATTCAAAGTCGTTATTGGGATTGGCTGCTGGCTCAATGAGCCGTCCCAAAAGGATTCGGTCATAGGTGACAATATCACAATCGTGAAGGGCGATCACATCACAGTCCTCCCGCGCAAAGACATAGCCCAGGGTAATCCAAACAGACTGGCCCTTTCCCTGTACGCCCGTGGAGATCTCCCTGTCTTGTATCTCCTTGAAGATTTGTTGGATACGAGGTCCATCTACCCACACGACTTTTACGTCCCGATTGGGCGTGCGAAGCCTCCCGAAGTACTCCTTAGCCTCCCGAAACTGAGCCTCCTCGGGCGCTCCCCCCAGGGCCACTACCACGCTGTGAAGGTAACGAACCTGTTTGATCGTCTCTAAAATTCGATTAAGTACCTCCGGATTCTCAATCTCCGAGTAAAGTGATGGAAGCAGTAAGCTGATTCTGAGGTGGTGGGAGTATTCTTCAAGGTTACGCTCCAGGCTCAAGAGGTATTCCTCTCGGTCAAAGACCTCGTAAAGGGCATGAAGCGTGGTAATGATTCCTTCCTGATGAAAATCAGCCATGATGGTTCCCCCCATTTTCTCGATTTGTTACAAAGACGCATCCTGTTTGAATCGGTGCCCAATATAAAGTCTGCCACAAAATCCTCTCCCTGGTCAAATCCCTTTCAACAGGCGCCTAGGCAGGAGATCCTATTCTTGTCTTATACCAAATTGCAATCATGTCATTGCAAGGAGCGAAGCGACGTGGCAATCTATCCTGTTGAGATTGCTTCACATTCGTTCGCAATGACGTCTATAAATAGCAGCCGTTTGAATGCAACTTAGTATTAAACCCGATTGGGTAGACTACTGTACCCCTTTGGGGAGGGGGGACTTGCCGTAACCGGGGGTTGGTATTAGCTCTGGCGCGATGATCCTTTCCTCTTGTTTGGGGGCTTGGGAGACTTGCTGATTACAGTCCCCAGCCGAACCGGCATGATGGAAGCGTGCCTATTACTGGTGGGTAAGGGAAAGAAGGATTAGAACCAAGAGGAAACCAAAACGACCGAGCATGGTTTCACGGCAGATAGGGACACCGCTCCCTCTCTTTTCACGAAAAAAGCGAGCCCTTGTGGCCGCGAAAGGAGACCTCAATACTGGTAATAAATAACGAGTGCAGGAAAAGTAGTTTATTCGCGTCACGTTAACAAGGCAGAAGAGAAAATCCACCTAAAGGTACGTTTTTTAGAAAAGAGCTAAATGTGGGTCAAATCGTCTTTTTCCTCGGACTCTCCCTTAACCTTTCCTTCCAGATACTGCCTGGCTATATCCTTACCCCCCAGGCCAAAAGAAAGGGAAAGAGCAAAAACGAAACCGCCAAAGAGTATTGTAAACGCGACAATAACGGTGCCACGACCTATGCCCAGTTGTTCCAAAGCCATGACAAAAGCAAGCAAAACCACAATAGCCTTAACACCCTTACCTAACAGACGGGAGAACTTTACCCCCGCATTAACAGAGGCTATGAGGGCTGTCCTTCCCAAGAAGTTACCGAGTATGTATCCGATGATGATAAGTAATGCAGCTACAAATAGGTCAGGAAGATAGAGGAAAAATTTCTCAAGAAGCTTTTCTATTGCAGGAACCCTTAAGGTATACAGTGCGATAATCACGAATATGATCAACACAAGCCAATAAAATATTCGACTCAATAGCCTGGCAGGGGGCCCTTTTATGCCAACTTTCCCAAATGTTTCGGTTATGCCTACCTTGGCGCAGAATCGGTCTACCCGGAGGAGGTTTGCAATTTTTGATACAACGTATTTCACGATCCAAGCTGCGATGAAGCCAAAGACAAATATGATTAAACAGGTGAGTAGGTTCGGCATGAATGCGAGAAGCCTCTGTATAAAATCTTTCAGTGGCTCTGTTAAAATATGCTCAGATATATTTTTCATAAAAGCCTCCCTGATTTACGCTCAGCTCACACTTACCGTTCCCATTTCTCAACAAGGTACATTTTTGCCTTCTCAAAGGCGATGCAGAGGTCTTCGAGTCTTTGTTCCACCTCCTCAGCCGTACTCTCCCAGGTCTCGATCACAAAGGACGCCACCTTGCCAAGATAAAGAGGTGTAAGTGATTTGAGCAAATGCTCCTGGCTCATCACTCTCTTGTGATAAGCGAGGGCAAAGTTGTATATAATCTCCACCCATAAATCGTCAGGTATTGAGAAGTTGTCTTTGGTTTTCCCAGCCATATCTCCAAGATAGCGCAGCAGTTCAGTCGGCAAAAAGGACTCATAGAAAGAAGACAGTTCTTCTGCGCCAAGCTTGAATTTTTCAATCATGCCATCCAGGTTAACCTTGATAGGTTCCAGACCGACAGAGTAGACAAATCCAAATGTCGAAACTGGCTCAGAGTTCGAGACCTTACTCCATACCGGAAAATATTCTTCAGTGAGGTCAAATACAGAACTGACGACTTGATGGAGCATTGCACTCAGGTCGGCCCCTGGGTCTTTGGCGTCATGAATCTTTGCCCCCAAGAAGGCTTGGCACACCTTGAAGGCATTGGCAACTGCTGTTGTGGTCATCCAGATGTCAATGCCGAAGCGGGCTACATTCGTATCCCACACATCCTTGGTGAGATAGAAGGATGCAAGCCTTCCTGAGAATCCGAAGTCGCCACCTATGGGCTGCCGGATTCTCTTGCCATAAAGTGCCCTGGTTATGGGATATACAATCGTATTGGTAATGGTTCCATCGTACTTATGTCTCAGATAATAAGGGGAAACATAATCGTAGTCCTCATTGAGAATGGGCTTTATCAACAATTCAATCCATTCAGGGGTTATGCTCCTCAGGTCAGAGTCGACCACGGCACAGGCCTTTACCTTGAGGACTCTGGCTATTTCGAAGATCGTCCTAAAGGCACTCCCTTTGCCCGGTACTCCATGATAAGGGGTTACGAATTTGCGATAGCCCCCCAATTGGTGGCGCACTAACATGGAGGCAAAATCAACGGTAGTCTCCTTTACAACCTTCATGGTCCCATCAATTGATCCGCCATCAGAGTTCACGAGTACGGATTTGTTATCGGGAAAATATTTGGAAAGCCCGGCCTCGACGGCCTTCACTACGTGTACAATGGTCCGGGCGTTGTTATAGCTTGGAACGCCGACGAGAATATCAGCCTCCTTGACTTCTTCAATCTGCTCCCGAATGTCTTCTCCGAGGATTACGGAATTCTCAGGCATGGTTCCTGACATCTTTTGCTTTTCAAAAGTATAGATTCACGAGTAAGGGGTGTCAACGGCAAAAACCTCGGTGTGGACAAAGCCTCACGGACATGGGGGATTTGCACCTGCGCTGGGCAATCACCTTTTGCTGAGGTGGCGGGAGAATTTCCACCCCGTTTTCACAGATCTCATGAATCGAAGGAGTTAGTGGAGAGCGCGGGAATCACGCCCACGTGACGAGGCCCATGACGAAACGGTTTTCAAGCCTCTTGTGACTGGGTGTAATCCGCACGGTAAATCCGTAGCGACCCGTTCTGGCGCAAGGTATGGTGCCGCGATAGGTGAACTCACCATCCGCGGAGTCGACGGCTTCCAGGGTAACCGTTTCCCGCTCAAGGAAGTCCCCATTCGGGTTTAGACGCCCATAGTATGCTTCTACAGTTACGTCCTCCGGTGAAAGGGATCCAAGTCTCACCTGGGCCACTGCATCTATCCCGTTGCCTACGGACATCTCCAGGCCATCCCGAGAGGTAATTCCCGTTACGGAAACCTGGTGCCAGCTCGTCATGAGCTTTTGTCTCCAGGCAGCCAACTCCTTGGCGCCGCTGAAATCGCTGCTGCATAAAGTCTGGTAGCGTGCCGAACAGGGAAGGTAGTACCGGTTTGAATATTCTTGCACCATTCGATGGGAGTTGAACACGGGCACAAGGCGCTGGAGGCCAGCGCGCATCTTATCCACCCAGCCGCGGGGTATCCCATCGGGTCCCCGCTGGTAGAAGAGGGGAACAACCTCCTCTTCAAGGAGGTTGTAAAGTTCGCGACTCTCAATGTCATCCTGGGCTGCATGGTCCTGGTAGATTTCCCCATGACCGAGGGCCCAGCCAATATCGTACTGATATGCCTCATCCCACCAGCCGTCTAACACGCTGAGGTTCAGCGAGCCGTTGGCCAGGGCCTTCATACCGCTGGTGCCACACGCCTCCAAGGGTCGACGGGGCGTATTCAGCCAGAGGTCGCTGCCTGATACCAGACGTTTAGCAACGTACATGTTGTAATCCTCAAGAAAGACCACGCGGCGGTGGAAACGTTCCTGCCGAGTAAGATGGACGATATGTTTTATGAACTCCTTGCCTTCGTTGTCTTGAGGATGAGCCTTGCCTGCAATGATGATCTGAACCGGACGGTTCGGGTGGTTGAGGATGTGGTCTAAACGGTCTGGATCTCTGAACAGGAGTGTTGCCCTCTTGTAAGTTGCAAAGCGGCGGGCAAAGCCAATGGTAAGGGCATCTGGGTTGAGAACCTCACTTGCTGCCTGGACATCAGTCATGGATACCCCTTGGCTCGTGAGTTGTTCGGCGAGACGGCGCCGGGTGAAGCCAACAAGGTATTCCCGGCATCGCTCATGGGTCCCCCACAGCTCGGCATTTGTGATCTTTTCCACCTGTTGCCATATGTGCTCATTGTCCGGATCTTCAGCCCAGTCGGCACCCAGGTAGCGGTCGAGGAGCACCGCCATGTGTCCGGAAATCCACGTGGGGACGTGGATGCCGTTGGTTATGGAGTCAATCGGTACATCCTCAACCGGATGATGGTGCCAGACCTTTTTCCATAGCTCTTTTGAAGTACGCCCGTGCAGGCGGCTTACACCATTGCTGTGAGCGGACAATCTCAGGGCGAGGGTGCTCATGCCAAAGGGTTCTGTATCATCCCGAAAGTCCAAGCGCCCGTAACCCAGCAGTACCTTAAAGCTGATCCCCAGCTCTTTGATGTATTCCTCGAAGTAGGCCCGAATGAGCACTGGATCAAACGTGTCGTTGCCGGCAGGGACTGGGGTATGGGTCGTAAAAACAGTGCTGGCCAGGATAATCTCCCGTGCAGCGTCAAAAGACAGGCCCTTTTCCTTTCTCAGTATATTGATTCGCTCAAGTGCTGAGAATGCCGAATGACCTTCATTGATGTGAATGACCGTGGGCTCGATTCCAAGGGCCTTGAGTGCCCTAATGCCGCCGATGCCCAGGACGATTTCTTGTCTGAGCCTCATTTCAGGGTTACCCCCATAGAGCAGGGCTGTGGTCTGACGGAATTCAGGCGGGTTCGTTTCGACGTTGGTGTCAAGCATGTAGAGTGGTATTCTCCCCACATCGATACGCCAGATTGCGATCTGAACTGGCGTGCCCTTAAGATCTACTGATACGGCAAGTGGCTTGCCCCTTGAACTATAGACCGGACTCACCGGCATATTAGCAAAGTCGTTTGGTTGGTATTTCTCCATTTGCCAGCCATCAGAGGTGAGATACTGGCTGAAATAGCCCTGCTGATACAGCAAGCCTATACCCACAAGCGGCAGGTTCAAATCGCTCGCCGACTTGAGGTGGTCACCGGATAGGACCCCCATTCCCCCGGAATAGATGGGCAGACACTCAGTGAGCCCGAATTCGGCAGAGAAGTAAGCAACCTGGAAGGGCATCTCCGGGGAATAATCCCCCGCCTGGATTCGAGGCCGGGAGAGGTAACGGTCGAAATCCCGACCTGCCTGCTCCAACTGTGCCAGAAATCCGTGGTCTCGGGATAGCTCATTCAGCCGATCTTGGCCGACCAGGCCCAACATCAGCACCGGATTGCGACCGCAATCGATCCAAAGGCCGGGATCAATACGCTGAAACAAGGCTCGGATATCATCCTTCCAGCTAAAACAGAGGTTGTAGGCCAAACGCCTTAAGATCTCCAGTTTTGGAGGGAGATTAGGGACGACACTGTATTTGATCTTGGCTTTCAAAACAACACCCTCAGATTATTTGGTTGATTACCTGACATAACGTCCGATTCGTCCTTTCCGTTCAATCCCTGAGAGAAACCCAGCCTGTTTGCATATATGAATGGGTTGTCAAAAGCGTACCAGAAGGATCTTTCAGGAGTCAATTCCTTTCACATGAGGTGCTTGCCCCAACCCCAAGGGCAATTGCCGTCTAAAGGGCATAGACGTAAAAGCCGGGATGAATTATCCTGCGCCAGCTTTTCAGCAGGTTGGTTACAAGACCTGCGGGCTAGTGTTGGCCGAGAGCAGGTGGATGTTCCTGCTGTTGCTTTCCCCGTCGGTGCCGCGGTCTTCGAATATAACTCGTGCTTACTCACCTCTCTTTCGAGTGCCGAGAACAGATGGGTGCAGGAGATTACTGAATCCACTGGCCATATTCAATCCGCGAACACTTCTCAGTATTCTCACCATCTGCCCAACCGTGACCTCTTCTGGTTCACGCACGTACTTGAAAAGTTGAAAGCTCAATAGTCTTAAGAGCGTTGAGGTTATAAACAGGACTTGCAACGGTAGCAGAGTCACCGAAAACAACTGGAGATTGAGCTCGCTCATGTACTTAAGGACAAGGCCTCCCGCGATAGGGCCTGTGGCCGCACCGATACCCCCGACAATGTTATAGATGGATATAAAAGAGGCCTTGTTCTCCTGGGGTGAGATCTTCAGGAGCAAGTTATTCATGCAGAGGTTTACGCCTGACCAAAAACCCCCTCCGGCAAGGTGAAGCATCATCGGAATGACAATACTCTGAGGCCTGACGGAGACCCAGGCCAAGGGAATGAATATCGCAACCCATCCTGCAGCCCGAATAACCGCCTTGTTTTGGGCTCTATCGGAAATTCTTCCCCACAATTGCATGCCGATTAGATCAGCAGCGGCTGAGAGCATGCCCAAAGTTGCCACAAAGCCGTAACCAAATTTTAGGTCTCTAAGAAAGTAAAGTGTGAAGAAGGGGCTTGCAAAATACACTGAGAAGCTCCACAAAAGAGAAAAGATCAAGAAATTCCTGAAATTGGGCTCGCTGAAGGGAAGGTGTATTTGACCGGAAAATGAGGAGTGATATGCAGGCTGATTCTCCAGCCCCGATTCGGGAACGCGAGTGAGGAAATGGAGGCTTAGCATTCCCAAGGATACGGCTGAGATAAAGGTGATCCCGAATCCGAGAGGTAGTCCACCCAGCACATGTCCGTTGAGGCTGTCGAGAAGCTTGCCGAAAATCACTAAAACGATCATTCCTGCCGCGCCACAGATCATGTTTCTAGTTCCAAAAAAGCTTCCACGGCTCTCCTCTGGAACCAGGTCTGACATCCAGGAGAGCCATGACACATAGCTGATAGAGATAAACATATAGGAAAGAAACAGCAGGCTCAGGATGATCAATATTTTGGTGGATAGCGATGAAAAGCTAATAAGGGTGACGATTACAATGGGAATCCATATCGCACGTGCTAATGCTGCGGCCCAGCAGGAAACTTCCTTTCTTTTCCCCGTCTTTGAGATAAGATATGAAGCGGGCAGCTGAAATACCGTGACAATAAAGGGCATTGAAGCCACGAGGCCAATCATAAGCTCATTCATGCCGAGATAGAGGGCAAAGCCCGTAAGGAACACTCCTCCGGTGAGCGTAGCAAAGATATTGGCAAAGATGCCATCGTAAATCGAGTATTTGAGATCCGGTGCAGCATGAGGTGTCATTCAATCGTTTCTCCGCAAAGACACTTTTTCTCGCCGTTTCAGATCTGGAAAAATAGTGGAGGGGGAAATCCCCCTCCACTCCAAGGCTTTCCTGGGCTGCCCGCGAGTCATTACTCAATAACTTCATACGAAGTAATATTGATAATCCTCTCCCCTTCGCTCTCTTCTAAGGTGCCCGTTGCCTTTACCCGTTTATCAACCAAATCTATTACCTCGTCGCCTTTTTCAGTGATGCCAATTTCGTATACGCGACCGTCATCGGCCACGATTTGATAACTATCGTTTACCTTTCCCGTTATCGTCTTCACCTCTTCTGAAAAGGCTACTCCGGAGAGAAAAAAAACGATAACCAGGACGCAAAAACCCGCAAGTAAACATTTCTTGCTTCTTTTCATTTTTAATTTCTCCTTTCCATTGAATGGGTTCCATTCGGGGGGTCGCTAAGCAGCTTTGTGCAGCGGTTCGCCTTTTACCCTTTCCTGTATATGTGTCTGCCACGTTTTCTTATCATATGAGCCATCAAACAGGACCAGTTCTGGATAGTCGTCAAGGGAGGTATAATCCCTTACCCTAACTCCTTTTTCAGCTGCCTGAGCCTCATCAAAGATCCTTATATCGAAGCGGCTCTTTTCATTCTGTCTCCTCCGCATCACGCACTTCAAGCGCCATACCCAATCGGGATCCTTATCAAAGCCCAAAACCAATTCCCTTCCCACCGCCTCCGGTAGACTCTGCGGTTTCGGCAGTTTCTCCGCTTGTGCCTTTGATGGCTCTCCGGCCACCGGTTTCTTCTTAAGGAAATCCGAAAACATCTTTCACCTCCTGTTTGGTTACACGTGAAATGCAATACCTATATGGATGTTCAGCAACAGCCATGCCAGCGTTATAACCTATTGAAATTGCATTGACTTTTCAGATACAGAAAGGGTATCAGCAGAACTCATAGTTCCGATGTTAATAGGATTGGATATGGTTTAGCTTTGCGAACGTAACGGTGAAATAGGCTAAGATGCTGAATTGATTGGTAAACAATGAGATAAGAAGTTGAAGTTCCGACGTTGATGAAATCGGAATATCCGATTCCGATCTGAGGACTTTTTCATCACCACTATCGCATCCGGAGATCCTTTGCAAGAACCCGATTTTATTATGCTCGTCTTTCAAGTCTGGCACTACCCCAGCATAGATGTCCCAGGCCCTATACTACGCACTTTCCGTACCACTGGCCGGAGTTGCTTCTTGCGCTTCCGCCGCTCATCTTCCCGGTTCCCCGGTACCGCAGTTATGATCTTTTTCAAAATTCGCTCTAGGCGTCAAAGCCCAGCCCAGCCCGGTCTGTCGGAAATAAGGTGCCGTTGCGCAGAATAACAGCGCCGTCATAGGGGTCCTCAAGCAGCCCCAGATGGCCATCGAGGTCGGCATAAACTACGTTTGGACGAGCAAGTGCGAAGTGGAGTCCAGCAGCAATAGCCAACGCTGCCTCATCCATGCACCCGACCATTACCTCGAGCCCGGCAGACCGGGCCACTGCATTGATCTGGATTGCCTCCGAGATTCCGCCGACTTTCATGAGTTTCACATTCACCATATCGGCCAGGCCGCGGCGAGCGATCCGAAAGGCATCCCTCAGGGTCATGAGGCTCTCATCAGCCATGACTGGGATAGGGACCTTACTGGTAACGCGTCCAAGTAGACCGAGCTGACCTTTAGGAGTGGGTTGCTCAATCAATTCAAGATGGGCCTTGCGAGTTTGTTCTACAAAAGTGAGGGAATCTTCCACGGAAAAGCCCTGGTTAGCATCAAAACGCAACTCAATCCCGTTGCCAACGGCCTCTCTAACCTTAAGAACTCGTTCGATGTCGGACTGAACATCTAAGCCACCCTTGAGTTTCAAGCACTTGAATCCTTGGGAGATCCACTCGAGTGCACGCTCAGCAGTCTCATTTTCTGGGAGGATCCCAATGGTAACGCTCGTTCTTATTCGATCCCGGAATCCGCCGAGGAGCCTCCAAAGCGGCAGGTTGCTAGCCTTTCCCAAAATGTCGAAGAGGGCCATGTCTACAGCTGCGAGGGCAGAGGGCTGGGCTTCCAAGAATGGTTTGAGCCTCTCGAGGAGCATGGCTGGCCGAAGGGGATCAGCTCCCCTAAGAGATGGCACAACGATATCTTTCATGGACCGCAGCACAGTCTCAGATGTCTCGCCCGTAATCTGCTTGTCAGGGGCTGCCACGCCGTAACCAACGATCCTTCGATTGGTTTCCATGCGAAGGAAGACGTTGGTAGTGGCCTTGATTGTTTCGTAGGCAATAGTATAGGGTTCCGCCAGACGCATGGATACAGGCCAGGCCTCGACTTTCGTGATCCTCATATCTAGTACCGCTTCTGCTAAGTTCCGTCCAAGGTTAGGTTTTTTGATCTTCTAAAGGGCACAGCGTGGGGCGCCTCGAAGGGATAAGGCCTTTTCAAGGCTTTATCGCTGAAGGGATCGAAGTCAATCCATATTCGTCCATTTCGCTTGACTGCTCCATCTGCATGTTCCAGGTACAGGCGGTATAAGTGTTCACGCAAATCCACGGGGATATCCTCGGCAGGCGATTTTTCGGAATCGAACCGCAGTTTCATGATTTCGGGCCTTTGAATTGCCCTTACGGACCCGAGTTTTGATCCAGTGATGAGACCTTTGGCTTTTAGCAAATGGCCCAGATGCTTGACACCCTCAGTCTCTTGATGGATCCCTTCTTCCGAGAGATGCTTCAGACAATGATTAATCTGCTCTGGCGTATAGCCGCATTTGGCGGGGTCTGCACCGAGCGCCATCAGCATTCCCACGATGCGCCGGCATTTCTCACACCGACCGCAGGGACGGACTCTATCACCATGCTTGTGCGCAGCGTGGCAGGATACCTGGTGTTGCTGCAAGTCTGGATAGCGCTCAACGAGGATTTTCTCGACTAATAGCTCGGAGAGAGGTCGAAGCACGGAAAACTGACTGATACCCCAGGCTTTGTGATAAAAGTAACGGGTCATAGCGTTATCAAAGTATCTGCTCTGGTCATAGAGACCGTCATAGTGGGTAATTCCGCGATGGGAGACCCTGTTTGTCGTGTCGAATTCGTCTCCAATGAGCAGGCGCCCGATACCCCTTTTCTTAAGTATGGGAAGGGCTCCGAAAACAAACACAGCAACGGTCCATAGCCGAACTGGGTATTCATCTGATCGCATCCTTTCAAAGTCCCTACGCACAAAGGGGAGGTGCCTGAGCATCCAGGTAAACACCCTGTCTGCGTTAGTCCATACCCGCGCAGTGCTCGGAATATTGGCAGTGAAGTGGCGATAGGCATTTAAGGCCGTGAACCAGTGCCGGCCTGATTCATTGATGAAAATGGGATGAACTTCAACCCCGATTTCCCTTAAGAGTCCGAATGTCAAAAGACTGTCTTTTCCCCCGCTGGAAATAACTGCGTGCCACGATGGCTTGACGGACCAGTTGGGCAAACCTTTCTTTTCTTTTTCAAATCCCATTCCAGGCAAAGGCGGGGGCTCTTTAAAGGTAATTCTCGCACTTAGATAGTTTTCAAGTTTCACAGGGGGAAGCTGGGTGACGCTTCCGTGAAGAAATGGATTATGCTCAAGAAACTTCTTCACGAAGATTTCACGAGCCGTATTTTGAGCCATTTCCTCAATGAACCTTTGGTCATGCGTATCGAACCAGCCGCGAAAAACAATCTCATCACAGAAAAGCCCATAGTTGAGGGAAGCCTGCACAGATAGCATGCTGGCCAGATTGAGCGATGCGGGTTCCTCCGGCTCAAAGACGTCTTCTTCAAAGCGGTAAATAAGGTCGATCGTGTGGACCTCTTCGTTTTGAGTCAGAGTGTAGGGAGCAGTGAGACGACGGCGCTCCAACCGCACAGGTCCCACTTCTAGCTTTGGAATGACTACCAGGATGCTCAGTGGATCTTTATTGGAGTCATTACGTTGAGCATGCGTTACATGCTTTTCTTCCATAAGCGATCTCTTTCATGATTTCAGATAAGGCCCAACCGCACTGAGAACCTGATCCGGGCCTTGCAAGAGTATGTCACAGGCTGGTAAGCCGGTAGACCTCGTGATATCTACGCAGACCCCGGGGACTTCTTTGAGCGGCAGGCCTTCATGGTTTATTGTCACAGCCACCACCGGTTTACCAGACAGAAGCTCGATGACCTGAATCTGCTCTTGGAGAGGGTTAATGGGGTATCCCGGAAAACCGTCGTATTCAATTCTGGCCGGTGCGTGTTGGAGTACCACTACATCGGGTCTGCCTGCAGCCAATATCTCAAAACCGCCAGGGTAGGCCGGATTCATTAAGCTCCCCTGCCCCTCAATAACAATGACGTCGGGCTGAACCTCTTTCCAGGCTGTCCAAACGGCGTGCTCGATCTCCCCTGAGACGAAGTCATTGATGAGTGAATCTAGAATGATGCTGTAGCGTACCCCCTGCATCCACGCGGTTTGGCCTGTGCCAATGAGCTCTGCCGTTAATCCAGCAGCCTGAAATGCCTCCACAAGCATCCATGCGGTGGTGCGTTTTCCGACGGCCGAATCAGTACCCAGAATAGCTACTTTTAACGAAGCTACCTCTTCGATCTTGCCACTGAAGAAATGAAGTTCCTTTCGAGGCGGTGTCTTTCGAACGTCCCGAAGCTGAATTCCATATGTGGCCGCTAGTGCGGAGATTTGGGTGTCCTCGGTGAGAAAGTCATGTAGTCCTGAGTCGACATTGAGCCCAAGCTTGATGGCCTTTATCACATCATTGCGGACTTCAGAGCTCAGGCGGCCCCCATCTGTAGCTAATCCTATAACCATATGTGTAGCTGGTCGATCAGTCTCCTTGGCAGCATCTATGGCCTCCCGGAGTTCTGCATATACGGGTATATTATTGGGTCTGCCATCCAGGATCGTTCCAGAATCGCCTCCTGTGTGGCAGGAGTCTACGACAGACAGGATTCGGTACCGCTTGGCGCGGCGAATAAGACCGTGTGCCGTTTTGCCGTAAGTGCTTGCAAAGGCGCCTTGGCAATAGATGATGGCGTTTCCCTCAGGAAAACCATTCATGGTTTCCTCCCAGTTAGGATCACCACATATCGGTCTCCTGGAAGTCTTTCTTTGCGATGGTGCTCAAGCAGTACAATTAAACCAGCCGCGGAGGCGGGCAGCACGTTCAGTCCCTCTCGCTCTCGAATCAGACGCGAGTAATAAAGCATGTTCTTGTCAGTTGCATACAGGGCCCAACCGCCCGTTTCTCTTATAGCCTCAAGAGCATGGTTGCCATCGATGGAATGCCAGTTGATCAACGGCTCGTTAACCGCAGTTTCTCGAATTCGTTCCGGCACCATGTCGTCACAATGAGTGGAATTCCTCATGAAAGCCCTAATGATAGGGTTTTTACCGTGAGAAGACCCGGCCACCATGTGGGGGATTCGTGAGGTTTTACCACGGCGGTACAGGCTCAAGAAACCCCTGTAAATCCCAGCCAGGGTTGTACCATTCGATACAGGTACAGCTACCACAGCAGGTGCGTCTCGAAGCTCGTCGTAGATTTCGTAAGCGATTTCTCCATAAGCCCTCAATTGCAAGGCGGTGTTCTCACCTCCAGGGTTGGCATCATAGATTTCGTCAGAATCCGCCCGAGCACGGGAAACGATGACCGCGTTTTCATAGTCCCCTGGGACGCGAATGATCTGGGCACCACAGTCGAGCATCTCCTGAGTTCTCTTGGTGTGGAATCCCTCAGGGATGTAAATGAAACATTGTAACCCTGCCATCGAAGCAGCAAGTGCCAATGCCACACCGTAATTTCCACACGTAGCCAGCGTAATGGCGTCGAAGCCTCTCCGCAATGCATCCATCGCCTGTGCGAAGGCAATGCGGTCCTTTTGGGTTCCGGTAGGGTTGGCCCCTTCAAATTTCAGGTAGATTTGCCGCAACCCAACCTCACGCTCGATATTTCGCGCTCGGGAGAGAGTTGTATCGCCGACCTCAGAATCAATTATGTCCTCATATGCCTCTAAGCGGTCATGCAAAGGCCGGTTTTTGTCGGTGGCTACTATCCTTTGGGTCTCTAGTTCAGGGGCGATGATGGGCGCTTGCGAGCTAGCACCATCCAGAAGAGAGAACCCTTCCCCATTTTGCTGCATACCCTGATTGAAGGAATCAAGACTGGCTTGCTGGTCCGAACGCGGTCCAGCAGTGGAATTTCCCTGCGATAGGGGAATCCCTGTAATCGGTTTTTCTTCGGACATAGTCGATTCCTCTGAGATAAATGATCTAGGATATAGGAGCAATGAGAACAGCCTCGAGGATGCTCCACCCTTTGTTCAAGAAATCAATTAAGTCTTTGGTCATACTTACGCTGGTGGCCGGAATAATGCAATTTTCTAGCCAATTAAGTAGCATATCACAATTTTTGTCACCAGAGAAAAGGGGTGCCTTACTGTAAGGATTCACGAAGGTGTTTGCCGGGATTGTGGGTGGTTGGCCTATTGGCCATAAGGTGCATGAAGGTGGCTACAAAAATCTCGAAGTCTTTAAGGCCGTTTACCGTCATATACTCGTTCGCCACATGTTGTCTTCCACCATGTCCAAGCCCACCGGAGACGACTGGTAAGCCGAGGATCCTTGAAAAGACGAAATAGGGCGCTGCCCACGTGGCGATAGGCCATACCTCCGGTTCTGTGCCGTGAAGGCGATAGGCATGGATCATCTGCTGCACTATTGGTTCCCTGAAATTTGTCTTAGACCATGTATAGCTGTCCCTAATCCTTACCTCGATGTCATCGAAGCCTTGGCTCAGAAGGTATTTTTCAAACTTCTCTTTGACCTCTTCGGGCTCCATTTCTGGTCCAAAACGGATATCGACCTTTGCAGTGGCTCGTCTCGGTAAGACAGTCTTGGTACCAGATCCGTCATAACCGGCGTGGAGTCCATTTATGTTGATGATTGGCGAATAAAGTCCTCTCTTGAGGAGATCGATCCCGTGGCGATCGTATTTGAAACAGAGGCTTTTCATCTCCTTGAGAAATGCCTTTTCGTCAAAGGTCTTCTCCAATTTATAGAGAAGCTTTAGATCTTCCTTGCTCGGCGGCGCGACATTGTCATAGAAACCAGGGATTCTGATGTTCTCCTTCTTGTCCGTCAAGGAGCCCAGTGCGTGTATTAATCGCCACACCGGTGATGATATCCAGGCGCTGACAGATCCATGGAGGGACGTTTCAGTTGGACCTCCCCGCCTGCCCCCTCGGCATATGAGGTCCAAATATACAATTCCTTTCAGGCCAAGGTGCATGGAAACCTTACCCCTCGTATCTTGCGAAAAATCAAAATCGACTACTCCGTCTCCGTTGAGCTGTTCCCGATGATAGAGGATAAAATCCTGGAACTGAGGACTGCCTATTTCCTCCTCTCCTTCAATGGTGAAAATGAGATTCAGCGGTATCTCGTCCTCATCCTTCATCGTCTTGAGAACGTTAAACAGACCAGAGAGAGCCCCCTTAGAGTTGACTGCCCCCCGTGCGACTACACAGTCCCCAATACCCGGCAGATGATGGATCTCAGCTGCGAACGGTGGGCTGATCCAATTGCGTTCCTCGGCGGGCTGAACGTCGTACATCCCATATATGATCAGTGTCTCTGGGAGCCCCCTATCCAGACGGCCGAAGACAATGGGAAACGATGGGTTTCCCCAGAAATCGACCTCCCCGCCCAGTTCCTCAATAGAATGCCTGACCCATTCTGCGGTCTCACGGATTCCCTCTCCTGTGGCCGATACGCTCTTCTGTCGCAGAAAGGCTCTACATTGCTCCAGATGCTCAGAAAACCTATCATTGATGGCCGTATAGATTTTCTCTAACGGAGGAGATGGTACCTTTTCCCTATACACTGCCTGTAACCTCCTTCATGAAGATCACCTTGTGGTCACCCTCCCGATAGAAATCCTTCAGCAAGCTCGCTACATGGTAGCCGTGTTTTTCATAAAATGACCTGGCAGGCTCGTAGGGCGGCGTCGAGGAAGTATCCACATAGATTCGCCGGGCCCCTTCTCTAACTGCAAAGCCCTCCATAAATTCAAGAAGCTTTCTTCCGACCCCCCTTTTCGAGAATTTTTCATCGACCGCGATCCAGTAAAGATCATAACAGCCCTCAGTCATCGGAACAGGTCCAAAACAAATATATCCAGCAAGCTCGCTATTTCCGTCGAGAGCGCAGAAAACGTGGTAGTCCCCTTTCTCGGGTCGGCGAAGGGCCTCATCGATGACCTCTAAACCCACCTGGACTTCCTTCTCGTTAAAGGTCCCACTCTGCCTTAGAAGTCTCGCTATCTTTCTCCTATCACGGGCTATGAGAGATCTGACCTTCATTGTTCCTTGACCTTAGGTTCATGAAATTCACAAGCTCGCCTACCATCTCAGCAAATGTCATGCCGCCCTCTTGGATGGCGGCTGCAAATCCAGCATCGGGGCTGAGGCAAGGATTCGCGTTGACCTCGAGAACATGGGTCCGGCCGTGATCATCGACCCGCATGTCAACACGTCCGTAGTCCTTGAGCATAAGGAGGCGAAAACATTCAACCGCCGTCTTCTCAATCCTTTCTTGTAGACTCGTGGGAAGCCCTTGGGGAAACTTTCTCGGTGTATGGTGATACTCGAAGGAGGCTTTATCCCACTTGGCCCTATAGCCTACAATAGGGGAGAGTTCTTTGGGAAAGGATGAAAAATCGATTTCTGCAATCGGAAGCACCGTCGGCCGAGGGTATCCGAAAAGGGAGACATTTAACTCCCTGCCAGCTACATATTCTTCCACCAAAAGAGGGCCGAACCGGTTGAACAATTCCTCGATATCCTTCTCAAGTCCTCCCCTGTCCCTAAATATCGACTCTTGATCTATGCCAATACTGGCGTCCTGAAGTATTGGCTTAAGGATAACAGGAAATCTCAGAGCCGAGGGATCGAACTCGATTGTATCGTCATAAATGAGGTAATCAGGGGTGCTGATTCCATTGGCCCTCAGCAGGCGTTTGGTCAAGACCTTGTCCGTAGTGAGCATGAGGGCTATAGAAGGCGAACCCGAAAAGGGAATAGCTAACAATTCAAGAACAGCGGCAGGATGCCCAATAAATCGAGGGTCCTCGTCAAGGCTCTCACAAAGGTTGATCGCCATATCCACCCTCGATTTCTTGATCTGTTGAATAAAACCACCAACATTCCTTGTAAAGGGGATGCGAACCGACGGATAGCCCAGTTGTTGGAGGGCCTCTTCGATGGCCTCAACTTGCGCAAGCACGTCCAACGAGGCCTCTGAGAAAGCATGGCCGGTCGGAACCGGCACGTTGTGGACCACACCTATCATCTTCTCATAAAAGTGTACAGACCTTCTCTATACTCGCTGCCTTGAATACGGGCAAAAGCAGAGTCTAGGATTGCTTCCAGAAGCGATCTGTAACGCAGGCCCACCAGGTTGGCGATAATGGGGAGGTCAGAATGTTGCGGGTGCAGGCCTGCCAGTGGATTGACTTCCATGAAGTTCGGCATACCGCCGGCGTCAGCCCGTATGTCAACGCGCCCCGCGTCTCTACAACCAATGCCTCGCCATACTGCCAAGGCAATCTCTCTTGCCTTTTCTGCCATAGCATCGTTCGCCAGCCGGTATTCAACTAACTCCTCACATCGTTCCTT
>JGI24422J19971_10000184_pt1 | contig 31445 bp, 28 predicted proteins | sample DeeMarSWOR152_54_FD_19971 | JGI IMG/M metagenome (IMG submission 19971) | reverse complement strand
GGGCAAATCTGATCTATGTTGACTCAACTCACTATTAGGGATTTCGCAATTATAGATTCGTTGTCAGTCAGCTTTTCAGGGGGGCTCAACATACTCTCCGGGGAGACCGGCGCAGGAAAATCAATTATCATAAACGCCGTTAATTTGATCCTGGGGGGACGATCATCCCCCGATCTTGTCAGGACGGGTGCTGAGAGGGCAGTAGTTGAGGCCCTTTTTCAACTGCCGGCGGGATCTCCTCTCTTCAAATCCCTAGAGGCGATGGACATTCCCTTTAATGGCGAAGTACTGATAAAGAGGGCTATCTCAAAGGAGGGTAAAGGCACGGTAAGGATCAATGGCACTGTGGCCACACTGCAGATGCTTTCTAGACTTGGGCCCCATCTGATAAGCGTCTCGGGGCAGAGCGAGCATCAGCTCTTACTAAGGCCTGATAACCATCTCTCTATCTTGGATGATTTTGGCGGATTGACCAAGGAGAGGATCGAGCTCAATGGGCTTTACAGGGATTACTGGGCCCTTAAAGAAAAGGCGGAAAGACTCAGGGACCATATAAGAGCTGAGGAGGAGAGGCGAGAGCTTGCTCAGTTTCAGCTCAGGGAGATTGAAGAGGCAAAGCTTGTTCCAGGTGAGGATAATAGTCTTGAGGCTGAAAGGAGCAGGCTTATGCATGTTGAAAGGTTGATGGAGATAGCCTTTAGCTCCTACCAGGCCCTTTATGAAAAGGAGGAATCCGTTTTATCCACCTTAAGCTTACTGGCGAAGGACATGGAAAAGGGCGTGAGTATTGACCCCCATCTGGATCGCTATAGGAGACAACTGGAATCAACCCGGCTTCAGTTGGAGGATCTGGCCCTGGAGCTGAGGGATTTTTATTCCACGCTGAAGGTTGATCCCAAGAGGCTGGATGAGGTTGAAGAGAGATTGCAGCTGATCAAGCGGTTGAAAAAGAAATACGGTCCCTCTGTTGAGGATATACTATCGTTTAAGGAGGGGCTTTCGCAAAAGGAGTATGAATTGACCAAGAGGAAGGAGGAAGTGAAAAGGCTTGAGGCCCAGGTGGAGGAGAAAAGGGAGGCCCTATTGGGAGTGGCTACCAAGCTTTCCTTAGAGAGGCATAAGATAGCAGATACATTCAAGGACAAGGTGGAAGAGGAATTAGGCCTATTAGGTATGCCCGGGACCAGATTCATGGTCAAATTCAGCCCGAACAGATCGACTGGTGATACTGCTCCAGCAGACCTACCCGATTCTGCTGTCACCGCAGACGGAATGGATGCCTTGGAGTTTGTGATATCACCAAATGTGGGTGAGGATTTGCGACCATTGGTCAAGATTGCCTCAGGAGGAGAACTGTCGAGGATCATGCTTGCCCTAAAGACTATACTAGCTCGATTTGGTTTAGTTGAAACCCTTGTCTTTGATGAGATNGATGCCGGTATCGGGGGNGCTACTGCTGCTATTGTTGGTGAAAAGCTCAGGTCACTTGCCANTTACCACCAGGTCCTATGCATTACNCATCTCCCTCAGATAGCCTCTTGCGGAGAGACACATTTCCTGGTTGAAAAGAAGGTCAGTAAAGGCAGAACGCGGGCCCTCATTACCTCGTTAGACAGGGAAAGAAGGGTCAATGAGATTGCCAGGCTCCTTGGTGGTAAGGTTATATCTGAAAGGACACTTGCACATGCCAGGGAAATGCTTTCCTCCTACCCCTAATCCCGCAGTCCCTCCATTCTGCAACCCATGGCTCTGCTACAATCGCAGAGTACTCATTACCCCCTGAAACCTATTTACACAAAGTCCGGGAAGGAGGTATTCTGGGAGCCCGGTCCTATTGGCCCTCACGAAAACCAGCGTAGGGCCATTTGTTATGTGAGGCAAGACCCCTAGGGGTATGGTGAGAATCATTCAGTTTGTGTATATTACGAGTTGCGCAATTCTCTCCGGTCATGATCTGAAATAACGGCTTTCCTTCTGGCGCCATGGATCGCTCGTTTAGCAACATGCCAAACCGATCTCGGAGTCAAGATACCCGTCAGATTAATATGGTCAAGCTCTGGGAGTATTTTGCCGTTATAGAGGAGGACTAGGCCATCTAGTAAGGGCGGGCTCAAGTGCGGTTGCATAAATGTAGCGGCAAGCATATAAAACGTTGTCTGCCCTCCAGCAGAGCCTTGGAAAAAATACTTCATTGCATCTGTGTCCGTGTCAACCATATTAACAACGGCGATGCGCAGAGAACGAGACGGCGTGGGTATTTCATCTACGCTCAGTACCTCAAAGTGAATATCCGTTTGCTTGTCCGTGTAGGTTTTGAAAAAGTAGCTTCTAGCCAGATCTCGACCAAGGCTCTCGAGCGCATCTGTCAGCAAGGTATCGGGCGGCAATATCAATGGCTGTGCATCACTCAGGAAATCTTGGTCGTGAGGCGTGAATGTATAGAGCTCAACCTCCCCGATGACTTGAGATGGGGCGAGGGGGGCTTTGCCAGAATTGCTGGGACAGCCTAAATTCAGCAACATAGTTAATGTCATAAAAGCAAGGATTGCACGTAGCATAGCTTGGCCTCCGTTTTAGGTAATAGTTAAAGTCCATGCACGGAAGAGTTATCTCCTCTATATGATATCAAAAAACCGTGCATAAGGCTATGTACTGCAACGATGATTTGTTTTCCATAAGCTCAGTTTAGGTCCCCTCGACGCCAGGCGTCTGCCTTCACCACCGGAGAGCCTCTGACGTGACGGCGATGGGGTATCCTTTGGAACTCTAGAACTGGAGGTGCTTCATACGCCTGGTCACACTCCGGGTAGCCTATGTGTTTTGACGGGTAAATATCTATTACCAGGAGACACCATCTTCCCCGGTGGGCCTGGTTGGACTCAGTCGCCAGCCGAGTTTGCCCTCCTTTCCTCCAGACCCCGCGATCCTAACCTGTGTGGGCATGTGCGCTGGCTTTCATCGTAGCCAACTCCGCCATATCTCCACCCGGTGAAATGCCTCTGCCAGCTGGAAATCCTCTCCCTCGGCCATTGTCATATGCCTCTCCCTCAGCCATGCCTCCAGTTCTTGTAATGGGATATGGCCAACCTGGCTCTTATGACATCTCAGCGCATTCAGCTTCAGGTGAAAGGTCTTGGTGATATCGGAACGGTAATTCACATCCTCTGACGCCCAGAGCAAGATTTCCCTGACCTTATGAGGGTGAAGACCTTCTTTCATCAGATCGGGGTAAGAAAGATAATCTCTAGCATAGGGGAAGACAGCGTCCAGGGTGACTTGGCCAGCGATTCGATGATCTCGGTGCCAGACATAACGTCGGTAGGGATCAGCAGTCACCACAGTCTCAGGCCTGTATATCCTAATAAGTCGAACGAGCTCCTTGCGGAATTCGGGTGTATCCTCCAGACCCTGATCTGGATGGCCCAGGAATATGACCTCGCTCACGCCCAAGGACTTGGCTGCAGCCATTTGTTCCTCTTCCCGGATCTTGACCAATTCATCCGAGTTTGCATTTGTATCACTGGTACCTTTATCGCCATTGGTGCACACCACATATACGACCTCCTTTCCCTCATTGGTCCAGCGAGCAACCGTCCCGGCAACACCGTATTCTGCATCATCCGGGTGAGGAGTAACCACCATCACCTGAGCTGCCTTTGAATTCATTGACAAGCCCCCATTGAAGTCTCACCAAACCATCGTTAGGGTTTGCCCTTACTTCCCGAAGGCGAAAATACGACAATCGATTACTTGCCGTTAGTAGAGGGGATGGCCCTCACAAGCTCCATAAGGAGGAGGTCCCTTATCCGGGAATTCGGTGGGCAGCCCTTCTACCTTAACATACGGTGGCTCGGAAGCCATGAAGCACTGCCCGGTACTCGTCGACTATCGCTTCAGTGATGTTTGACCAGCTAAATTTGATAACTGACTGCCGGATCTCTCTAATAGTCCTTGCCTTTGACATTGAGAGGAGCAAAGCTATCTTGTCGGCGAGGCGATGAGGGGCATTATCCCTCACCACATAACCTGTCTCACCTTGGCGAATGACGCTCTCCATACCGCCTACCCTCGTGGCTACTACTGGTGTTCCACAGGCAAGGGATTCCAAGGCCGCCATCCCGAAGCTTTCATAATAGGATGGAACAACGCACAAATCAGCAGCACTATAAAAGTAGGGTAGCTTCTCCTGTTCCACCAGGCCTAGGAAGCTGACCGACTTGTGGATTCCTAAGCTCCGTGAGAGGACCTTTAGCCTTTCAAGTTCGTGGTAGCAGTGCCCATCGCCGCCGATCACAACCAATTTCAGCCTTCCTCGCTCTTCCAGATAGGTCATAGCCCTCAACAGCTTGTCTATGCCCTTTAGCGGAACGATGCGGCCTACGAATAAGATAATGCGGTTGGTATCGAATCCAAGCCTGCTGCGTGCGATCTCCTTTCCCACAGACCTGAATAGATTCAGGTTAACACCGCAAGGGATAACACTGATGGCCCCGGACGGAGCGTCATAATAGCGGGTGAGATATCTTCTCTCTCTCTCGGTGGGGGCAATAATGCGGTGGCAATCCTTGATTAACGCCCCTTCAGAGTTGATACGGAGCTCCGGTTCAACCGTACCTATACCGATTGCGTTCTTTACCGCGCCTAAGGTATGGAACATGGTAATATGGGGGATATTCCACCATCGCTCTAACGACTTTCCAACCCAACCCGAAAGCCAGTAGTGGCTATGTATTAGATCATAATGAAGCCCATTATGTTTCCTGAAATCTTCGACCTCGCAGGCGAATTCAGCTAGATGCGGATAAATGGCCAGCTTGGCTATCTCCTCTTCTTGTCCTGCCTTGAGATGGATAAGCCGGGCATTCTTACCCAGTGCCACAATCTGATCGTGCACCGGCTCATGACCGCGGGTATAGATATCAACCAGGTGTCCTCGCCTTCCCAGTTCATAAGCAAGTTCTCGGATGTAGACGCTCATACCTCCGGTATTTTCCCCTCCCAGCTTGCCCAGCGGGCAGCTATGAACGCTGATCATGGCTATCTTCAATGGCATTATCTGATTGCAAGCTCTTAGTTGTATTCACCTAAGGACTATGGTGCAGGCCTGAAGGGGAATTTCTTTCCCCCCAAGGCGATACTTGTACTGTTCGGCTCCCTTGAGGAAGTCAAATCTCCCCCTGCCTCGCTCGATGCCGTCTTTGATACAAAGGATCTTGGAGATCAGCCCCACGCTCAAGGACTGGTACTGAGGGTCATAGCCACTGTTATAAAGGTAGACTGCATCATCATAATCAAAGCACATAACTGCGGCAACCGGTTGGGTATCGAGCTCCAGGAAGCCCATTCTCAGAAGTTGTGCCTGCGCCGCAGCCTTTGCGAGCGATCTGAGGAACGATTCCCTCTTGTCGGTCAAGAATGTCTCCTTGTCCTGCCTGCTTTCTCGAAAAAGCCTCAGAAATAAGTCGATGGCATCTGGAACAGCCTCGCTGGCCTCAATAACCCTGTAATTCACCTCGCCCGCTTCGCGTAGTCTTCTTAGTTTGCGTCTCACTTCATGTCGCTGGTTCTGATTTAGTATTTCCAGGTATTCCTCCCAAGTAGGTGGCAAATCCAGCTCCAGGGACACATCCTCAGCTTCGCAAGAGACTTCATACCCCCGTTCATCTGCAATACTCACGAGATGGCTGAGCACTGTAGACTCGGGCCTCAAGGGCCCCAAGTATAAACGCCTGATGCCTTTCTGTCTCAAATCATCCAAAAGGGTGTTGAAAAAATCCCATTCGCTTCCCCTACGGACGACGAAGTCTAAACAGTCACACACATCATCGCTCCCTATGAAGCAAGCCTCTTTCCCCTTTAAAACAAGGGGAGCGATCCCAATAATGGTACCTTTGCGTTTGACTGCACCTAAGTACGGCTTTGATGAAGGGCCGAGCTCGCGCCACCAGGTTTCCAGCCAGGGAGGCAAAACGAAGATGCAGTCCCATTGGAGTCGGGAGCGGGGCTTGAGCCAACATGAGGAAAGGCTGTCAAAGCCCTCAAGGGTGATGGTGTAATCAAATCTCGTCATTCCAATATCAAGGTATCACATGATGGAGGGAGGTATCCGGTCTCAGGAAAACCTCATTTTCATACTTTTTCCGGCGGGACAATGAGATTTGCCTTAAAGGATCTTCTTTAGCTCCTCTATGAGTGCTGGTACTACCTCAAAGAGATCACCGACTACCCCGTAGTCAGCCTTCTGGAAAATAGGGGCATCAGGGTCCTTATTGACGGCTACGATATATTTAGAGGTACCCATCCCGGCTAAGTGTTGAATGGCCCCTGAGATGCCACAGGCAATATAGAGATTTGGAGATACCACCTTACCTGTTTGGCCTACCTGATCAGAGTGAGGCCGCCAACCAGCATCCACCGCGGAACGGGAGGCACCTACAGTAGCCCCGATGAGATCTGCCAATTCCTCTAAGATGACATAATTTTCCGGCCCCTTCATCCCTCTTCCCCCCGAGACAATCCTTTCGGCCTCGGTAAGATCGACTTTGCCGCCTGCCTGCTGGATCGATTCAATAATTTTCGTTTTGAACTGGGAGTCATCAAGGTTGAATTCAGCTCCGATAACCTCGACCGGCCTTGAATCATCAGGTTCATTCAATTCGAAGACATTCGGCCTTCCTGTGGCTATTTGGGGCCAGCTCTCTTCAAAGGTAACCGTGGCATAGGCCTTGCCTGCATAGATAGGCCTTATTGCAATGAGATTACTGTTCTCAATGGAAAATGCCACGCAGTCTTGAGCCATACCGACCCCAAGCCGGGCGGCGAGCCGGCCTGACATATCCTTTCCCTGCACTGTGGCACCTAACAGGATGATAGCAGGTTCACTGGCCCGCGTTAGTTGTGCGAGAACCGATACATAGGTGTCCGTAGTATACGTTGCCAGGCGTTCGTCATCAGCGACAATGACCTTATCTGCGCCGTATTTCCCAAGCACTGCTGCCTTCCCCTTAATATGAGAACCCAAAAGGATGGCCGTTACTGACTGGCCCATTTTATCGGCCAGGCGCCGCCCCTCACTTACTAGTTCAAAGGATATCTTTCTTAGTTCTCCCTCTCTCTGTTCCGCGACTATCCAAATTCCCTGCGCCATTTTCATCTCCTCTAGTTCTCGTCAGCCATGAGTCTTTTTCATCCTAAATAACCTTTGCCTCTTCATGAAGTAACCTCGCCAGATTGGCGGCCTTTTCTTGGGGCGTTTCACCTTCCACTACCTTTCCCGGCTCTCTTTGTCCCGGAGGTGTGATTTGCATAATCTTTATCTTCGCGGCATCTGCTCCCACTTCACTCGGATCCAGACCCAAGTCAGCGAGGGTCTTGATATCTAAGGGCTTCTTCTTGGCCTTCATTATGCCTGGCAGTGACGCATACCGTGGTTCGTTTAATCCCTTTTGAGCTGTAATGAGAAGTGGCAGAGGGGACTCGATAACGGAAATTCCACCCTCGACCTCTCTGTGTGCCCTTACCGTCGAACCGTCAGCGCTCACCTCCAGCTTTACAACCACCGATATCTGGGGAATGCCTAAGAGCTCCGCCAGGCTAGAGCCAACCAACCCATAATCACCATCCACACCCTGTTTACCGCACAGGATAATATCGTAGTCAAGGTCGTTAATAACAGCCTTGAGGACCCTCGCCGTACTGAGAGGATCGGTATCAGCAACCGCTGGGTCATCTACCAGGATTCCCCTGTCGGCGCCCATGGCCAAAGCAGTCCTTATGGATTCTGTCACCCGTTTCGGTCCCACTCCTATAATCGTGACCTCACCGCCAAATTTCTCTTTGAGGCGTAGGGCCTCTTCAACAGCATACTCATCGTATGGATTCATAACCCATTTTATATTGTCAGTGACGATTGACCTCCCATCTGGAGCGATCTTAATCTGGCTTTCTGTGTCAGGTACCTGTTTCAGACATACTACAGTATTCACCGTACTCCTCCCTTCTGATGCCTTTTATTAATTATTGAGATCCAAGTTATAGTGGCAGGAGATAGCCTTTTTGGGTTAGAACCCTTACCACTAAGGTAATTACTTTGTCAACACAGATGGGTTAAAGGTCAGGGTAACGGCATAGTCCAAGGTATGGATATCTTTTTTTGACTATGCCCCTGGCCCGGACCTGGCTTGTAAAGCATGACTATGGGGACTTCAGCTGCGAAATAATGCAGCGGCCGTGCGATATTCCAGAAACTTCGCGCCAGGGCGGGCCTCACATAGTCTGGATTAGTGGGCGTTTCCTTATTTCCTTATGCCATCTATAAAATAACTACTGATCTGTTTTGCAGCCGTTTGGATATCATATCTATGCCTCTTCGACAAGACCCAGAATCTCGACATTTCATCCAAGGCACCAAAAAATGCCCTTTTAGCAATTCCCGGGATTACATCCTCTCTAAACAGCCCCTTCTCCTTTCCTTCTTGAATGATAGTACCGATGAGGTCGAGGTACTGGGCGAATTTTTCGTTATGGTAGTCCTTCATGAATTTGTCGCTCTGCCTGAGTTCCACTTGAATAATCTCGGCCATGTCCTTGTTATCTTGGATCAGCCTGAGGTGAAGAAAGGCAAACTTCTCGATCTTTGCAAATGGATCGCTTTCTGAACTAATCTGCTTTTCCATATTGTCCAGTACTTCCTGCATCTTCTCTTCAAAGAGCGAGATAAGAATATCGTCTTTATGGTTGAAATAGATATAGATGGTCCCATCAGCTACTCCTGCTTCTTGGGCAATGTCAGACACCTTGGCCTTATAAAAGCCCTTCCTGGCAAAGACCTTTGTCGCAGCAGCTATGATCCTGCTGTATTTTTCGTTATCTTTATGTCTCATATCTCATTATAGAGCGATGACTTGGCTCTTAAGGCCCTGTAATATGAATAACTGTTCATTTTTAACAGGACACTCCTATGTGGTCAACAGATTTTATAGGGAACCCCTGAGGCAAACGAAAGGCTAAAATTGGCCCTTGACAGAATCTGGGCTTACAAACTATATTTCTAGTCACATTATAGCTATATCGTAATCATTTTGCCTTACCTCTTGGGAACTTGAATTTTTTGCGCTGGCAGAGATTGAAAAGGAGAATGAGCCATAGGGCCACCGAAGAGCTATATAAAACATATCTACTGGTTAACAAAGGAGAGAGAGGAGGACCTGAGATTCCGGCTCATGAGCCGAGATATGGGGCTTGAATCAGGCAAGGGAGTTGTGTGCCCTGGCCTTGATGAGATCAATAAGATAATACGTGTCTCGCCCGAGGTCTGGAGTGAGACATGTCACCGACAAGGTAGCTGGTATAGAGAATCAGGGAAAGCTGGTCAATATCTGATCATTAGCTCCTTTGAATTACACGGTTTTGAACAGTTTAAGGAGGCCACAATCAGCCGATCAGATTTCCTTCTCCCGAGACCAGCGACTCGAGAAGAGAAAGAGGAGATGGTAGAGGATAAGGAATTTAGATCCCTCGTCCCGAAGGAGTGGCATGTCATATCGGATCTTGAGAAGAGGACCTGGATCAGATGGGCAAGGAGGAGTGGTTCAGAGCTCGACTGGGATACCCTCTTTCTCACCCATACCGCAAACCATGCGAATTTTATTAAGCCTCGATTCTTTATCGAGTCGGAGGGCCAAACAGTCCCCTATTCGATTGACAGGAGTGCAAACCTCTGTTCCTGTTGTCTCGAGCTCTTCCAGGTAATCGGCCATGAGTGGCGTAAAAAACTCGTTTCCCCTTGTGCAGGCGCAGTGATATTTCCCAGGCTCCCAAAGGATAGATATCTCCTAGTGGAAAGGCCATAGGTTCGGTACCATTCTACGCAGATGGTGATAGAGTCCGGGTGAATGCACGTAACCCATTACCACTTTTGGGGAAATTCCTCGTAATTACTGGCCTGGCAATTGTCCTTATAGGTCTCTTACTTCTGCTTTCGCCCAAAATCCCGTGGTTGGGCAGGCTCCCCGGCGATATCGCGATTGTGAAAGAGAGATTCAGTTTCTATTTTCCGATCACCACGTGTATTATAGTGAGTATCATTCTAACCATCCTGTTCTATTTGTTGAGAAAATAGCATTGCCCGAGTCGAGAGACCCGTAGAAACAAGGACTGCTGCAAGGCTACACGGGAGATGAGGGCAGGGCGCTCGAAGCCGGCTTGCAGCACCTGAAAAAATCGATTGTCTGGGTTTCTATCACAAATATCCCTCATAAATACTTGACCATTCGCAGTCTTTCCTCTATAATCCCCTAGAGTATGCGATTTTTCAGAGGATCCGATGCAGCGTTGCCTCAAGATCTTCATGGGGCTTAGGATCAGAGCCGGTGCGGAAAAATGGAAACGGACTCTAAATTGTCTAGTCTCACGATATTTCCCGTCATAATTCTCCTGGCATCTTGTGTCAGCTGTGCTCTCGATAAATCTCACGTAAATCCAGACAAACAACAGCCCATAGACAAACTCCTGATAGTATCCGAGCAAAACATTGCCATCCCGCCCAAGATCGGGGAAGAACAAGGGGTTAATGATCCCCTCATGAATGAAGAAGGAGAACCCTTGCTTCTATCTGAACCTCCTGAAATGAGCGCTCTACCTGCTGGACAAGGGTCCGTGAAGAGGTCCGATCAGGAGATACTTGACTCTGCCCTGGGGTTCTGCCAGGCCTCCAATGATTTCTGGGAACAGGGGGATCTGGAGAATGCCATTGACGCCCTCGATCAGGCCTATTCCCTCATTTTAGAGGTCGACTTGGATCAGAATCCGGAGATCTTGCAGCAACTGGATGACTTGCGCTACACCATATCGAAGCGGATTATACAGTGTTACTCCTCCAGGTTTACGGTGGCCAACGGAAATAACAAGGCCATTCCCGTTGTATTTAACCGACACGTTGAGGGGGCGTTGAAGTTATTTGAGGGGAGGGACAGGAAATTCTTCCTTGATGCGTATCGTCGCTCCGGAAGGTATCGCCCTGCCATCGTAACGGCGCTCGAGGAGGCAGGCCTTCCCGAAGAACTTTCATGGCTGCCCCTTATTGAAAGCGGATTCAAAATAAGGGCCCTTTCGAGGGCAAGGGCCCTCGGGCTATGGCAGTTTGTTGCCTCGACTGGATATAAATTTGGTCTCAAAAGGGATCGATGGGTGGACGAAAGGATGGATCCGGAGAAATCCACCGGGGCCGCCATTGCGTATCTAAAGGAGTTGCATCAGATTTTCGGTGACTGGGCAACGGTTCTGGCTGCCTATAACTGCGGAGAGGGGACGGTATTAAGGCGTATCCGGAATCAGAGGATCAACTACCTTGATGATTTCTGGGACCTTTACGAAAAGCTCCCACGAGAGACAGCCTTTTATGTCCCGAAGTTTCTGGCCGTATTGCATATACTGAACGACCCTGAAGCCCATGGTTTTACCCTCCCACCTGTGGACGAAGAGATTGAGACCGAGGAGGTTGCCGTTGACAAGCAAATGCATCTGAAAACCGTGGCCAAATCTCTGGGGATACCCCACGGAGTGTTAGAAGACCTCAACCCTGCGCTGAGGTATAGTATTACCCCTCAAAGACCCTATGCCCTTAGAGTGCCCAAAGGTGAGGGGGCGGAACTTCTCTCAAAATTAGACCAGATACCGGTATGGCGCCCTACCTACGTGATGCACAGGGTGAGGCAAGGTGAGTGTTTGTCCCTGATCGCCCGTAGATATAGAACGAGCATCAGTGCAATCATGAGCCTCAATGGGCTCAGACGCAGCCATTTTATAAGGGCTGGTTGGAAGCTCAAGATCCCCACTAGAGGAACATATGCCTCCCTTGAGGAGGTCCCGTCGCCAGTCCCTGGGCCAGCAGCGCAAGGAAAGGCAACGGAGTACGTCGTCCAAAAAGGGGACTCGCTCTGGATGATCGCCAATCGATTTGGTACTACGACCATGTCCATAAAGTCCCTGAATGAACTGAAAGGTACGCGACTACGCAGAGGGCAGGTTCTCGTCATCCCCAAGACATCGACAACCCTCGAAGAGATCGAAACCAAGACATATACGGTCCTGAAGGGAGATTCGCCATACCTCATTGCCCGAAGACACCGGATGAACCTTTCCCAATTCCTCAGGATAAATCACCTGACGCCTCGAAGCACCATTTTTCCCGGCCAGGAAGTGCTTGTTAAGGCAGAATAAATCAGCTGTTGTGTCATTCTGAGCCGGCGTTCTCGGCCGCCATCATCGTCTCCATACGCTTCAGCAACCGCAAGGGTCGTGCACATGCTATGAAATAAGGCCCAGGCTTCGCGGTAAGACGAGGACAAACCACGGAAAATAGGTAATGATCGCCAGGGAAACAAGTTCTGCCACGAGAAACGGGATGACTGCCCTGATAGTGCCATCGTAAGAGCAGTTGGCAATACGCGCTGAGGTTAGCAAGGTCATGCCGTAAGGCGGGGTGATCATGCCGATGTTCAAGTTCACCAGCATCACCAAGGCAAAATGAAGTGGGTCCACGCCAATCTGGAGCACGGCTGGTGCCAAAACCGGGGCCAGGATTAGCACCGCCGGCAGGATGTCCATGAGCATCCCCATGATCAAAAGGAACACGTTGATAATGACCAGAATGACGAGGGGATTGCTGCTGATGTCCACGATCAGGTGGCTCACTTTGGCCGGCACACCAAGCCGGGTTACATACCAGCCGAAACCATGGGCAGTGGCCAGAAGCAGAAAGATGACTCCGCTCAACTTTGCCGTGTAGAGAGCGGCTGGAAGCAAGTCTCTAAAGCGCAGGCTGCGCAGGACGAACCTGCCGACCAAGAAGGTATAACCAACTGCGACTGCTGCTGACTCGGTTACGGTGGCGACGCCTGTCACAATTGAGCCCAAGATAATGATGGGAATGATCAAGGCAAGAAAGGCATCACGCGCACCTTTCAATATTTCTCTCAATTTGGCCCTTTTCTCCCGTCTCGGGAAGCGACGACGTATTGAGATGATTGCGCTGACAAACAAAAGGAGAAATCCCATGAGCAGCCCCGGGAGAAAACCTCCCAGAAAGAGCGATCCTACCGACAGCCCGGTGATATAGGCATAGACGATCATGGTGATGGAAGGAGGGATGATGGGCCCCACGATGGATGAGGCAGCCGTAACAGCAGCTGAAAACTCGGCAGTATAGCCCTCTCTTTTCATCGCAGGAATCATGACATTGCCGATAGCTACCGTATCGGTCACTGCTGCCCCCGTCATTCCGGCGAACAAGATCGATCCACCGATATTGACATGAGACAGGCCCCCGGGATAATGGCCGATTAAAAGGTTGACAAAGCGGATCAGCCGATCGGTCAGCCCGGATTTGTTCATGAGGACTGCAGCCAGGATAAAGAATGGAATCGCGATGAGCAGGAATTCTTCTACGGAGGAATGAAATCGGGTGGCAATGATGCGCAAGAAAGGCCAGCCGCCCATGTCCCAAAGACCGGCCAATGAAACGATGCCCAGCATATAGCCGAGGGGCACACCCATGGCCAGGACAATGATGATTAATATGACGATGAGAACACTCATGACATCCCTTGGAGCGGGAAGAAAGCTGCGAATGATGTGTGTCCCGTAACCGCTGTCAACAAAAATTGTGGATCATTCACCCGAGGTGGCTTTAGTCGGGCCCAGGATAATGACGACCTCGCCAAGGATATTGGAAACCAAGTGGACCAACTGGATTGCCGCTGTTACAGGGACAGCCAGGTGGGACCATGTCCATTTGATCTGGAGAGCTGGCAAAAAGGTATCCCACGCCGCCTTTGATATCTTTATCCCCCAAATAAGGAGTATGATCAGGAAGATACCAACGACGCCCTGAGCAAAGAGGTTACACCAGGCGAGTACCTGGCCGCGGAATCTCCTTGTCACTGCCTCCAAACCGATGTGATCCCCGTCCTTAAGGGCAATGCTGATTCCCAGAAGCCCCGCCCACACCATAAGCAGGCGAGCCAGCTCCTCACCCCACTTAATCGGAGCATCAAGGGCATACCGGAAGAAGACGGCTGCGATAACCTCGAAGGTCATCACTAGGATCAGAATAGTGCATATCCACCTCGTAGCCCCATCTACCTTCTCGCTGATGAGATCCCAGCCAAGCCTGATATTCTTCAAGAAGTCCACGAATCTGCCCATTGTGCTATCTGAATAAGGGGCCCCTTTATTGACAGTAGCGCTTGACTACCGTGGTGCCCAACTCCTGGTGAATTCGTGCGACCTCGTTTTGAACGGAATCCAGCAGTGAAGCCTCGAGTCCGAACTGCTCCACGGCCCACTTGCGATACCCGGCCCGTGCCATCTTCATGAATTTACCCATGTTCTCCGGGCTGATATGGTTAAACTCCATGCCGTGCCTCTTGCACTCGCCCACCGCCAGTTCGGAAAGGTGGGCTGCGATCCCCCTCGTGTAGATGATCGCCTCCCTGGCTGCTCGAACTATATGCCCTTGATGCTCCGGATTTTGGGCCTTGAACCACTCCTCACTGACTACCCAGGTGAGGGTATTGTAGATATGATTCAGAAAGGTGACGTATTTCTGGGTCTCCCACATCTTAGCCCAGGCGATGATAGAGGGGGCATTGAATTGGCCATGGGCAACCTTGGTGGCCAAGGAGGTCGCCACTTGACCCCAGGCCATGGGCACGGCCGAGGCCCCCAGGGCATTCATAACTGCCATGTGGGCGGGATTTTCCTCTGTTCGAATCCGCATTCCCTTAAAGTCGGCAGGGGTATAGACCGGCCTCAGGCTGTTTGTCAGGACCACGTACCCCCCTCCGTCGTCCATGGTGCCCAAGTAACGAAGTCCGATGGATGTCAAATCTCCCATGAAGTCTGCAAAGTAATCCGAGTCAAAGAACGCCCATGCAGTGAGCCGGTCTGGAAACAGATAGGGAGCCACGACGGCTTGGTACTTCTTGTAAAATGAGGAAAAAGCGCCGGATGAGGCGAAGGACATTTGAATCGTCACCCCGTCCTGAACCTCTCGAGTCGTCTCCACCTCATTGCCCAACTGCCCTCCACTGTAGATTTCAACGCTGTAAGCGCCGCCGGTCCTTTCCTCAAGGAGGTCCTTGAAATACCGGAGAGCTGGATAGACCTCATTGTTGGTCATGCTCTCTGGATAAAGCGTGGCTAAGACAAGTTTCTCGGCCGATTGGAGTATCGGGGGATTTAATACGATGCATACAACGATCGAAGCACTTAGTAATACCCCGAAACCCAGGACCTTCCTCCTACAACTGAGTATTGTTTTCATATGACCTCCTCGCTTTATGATGTTTTAAGGAAGTTGATTGATTCCTCAGCAGGAAGCGAGCTACTACCTGTTTTTCCCACGTGCCAAGATTCGAATTTCCCTTTCAAGGATCCCGTCTCTTATGCCATAGAAACTGTCTGCTAGATTGGTGACCGGACAGATGTGGTTGGGTATGAGCTCCAACCGCTCGCCAATGCGCAGCTTTTTCCTCGCGTTCTTGAGGTATAGGATGCCGTGTTCCTCTGTCATATGGTCTACTGTGATATCCGGGTGACCCTTTATGTATCCAAAACCCCGCTTTTCATTATGTGCCAACCGGTCGGAGCTGAGCGTTTTCGAACCCGCATCAATTATTGCCCTGTCATCCGCAGGGATACTCACTACGGTAACTAAAACCGTGACGGCACAAGTATCCTCCGTGGCGACACCACACGCTATCTCATTGAGGTCATTGAATATATAGGTTCCCGGCCTAATCTCCGTTATGCCCGGTACATAGGCTATGTACCTGCCAGAAGGCGTTGAGCCAACACTAACCTCCCTGATATTGAAATCCCTGCTGCGAAGCAGATCTGCTGTCTTAACCATTTCCTCACCAGCTCGTATCGCCGATCTCTTAACGCCCTCCAGTGACCTTTCCTTGGAAAGGACGTGTCCTTCATGAGTGAGTATCCCCATAAGGTCCACACCGGGAAGTGGAGCAATTTGTTCAGCAAGGGCGAGTGCTTCCTCACCTGGTAGCACGCCACATCGGTTCAGTCCTGTGTTTATCTTCAGCAATATGGGAATCTGCCTCCCCATCTCTTCCCCGATCCAGGAAATCCCCTGTGCTACCTCTACGCTGTCTAACGAGATAGATACCCGCGCTTTTTCGAGCAGTCTTTTCAACCTTGACAGCTTGATTTCACCACAGATAGGGTAGGCAATACAGATATCCCTGATGCCGGCTTCAGCCATTATCTCAGCCTCGCCCAACTTCGCCACTGTGATCCCCGATGCCCCAAATTCAAGTTGAACCTTGGCTAGCTCTGGGCTTTTATGAGTTTTGGTATGAGGCCTCAGCTTCACGCCAGCATCTCTGGCGATGTGGGCCATTTCCTTGAGGTTGACCTCCATCTTACCGAGATTAAGTACCAGTGCTGGCGTATCTAGAAAGGGATATAGCTCTTCTTGAGACATCAGTAAGCTCCTTACAAGTTAGTCAGGGCCAGATCCTATTCGCCCACATAAGCGACGGCGTCAATCTCCACCAGCATGTTCGGTAAGGCGAGCGCCGCGCCATAGGTAACTCTCGGCGGGAACGGCTCAGAGAAAAAGCTCCTGTATACCTCGTTCATTCGTTTAAAATTGGCGAGGTCAGTCAAAATGACTGTGACCTTAACCACATCGCTCATGCTGGCGCCACTGGCCTCAAGGATGGCCTTAATGTTCTCGAGTGTCTGCCTGGTCTGTTCCTCGATGGTGTCACCTCGTACCTTTCCGGTTTGAGGATCGAGAGGACCCTGTCCGGCAACGAAGATGAAATCCCCGGCTCTACAGCCTTGTGAGTACGGGCCAACAGCGGCTGGTGCTCTATCGGTTTTAATAATCTCCCTCATTTGTACCTCCTTTATCTTTTCTAATTACCCTATGGTGTATTTTAACGGACCTCCTTACGCCAGGTCAGCCTGTCTTCAAGTTTGCCACTGTGATACTCACGAAGTATCTTCACAAGGGCCTTTACCGCGGCCTCGACTATGCGTTCTCCCTTTTCACGAGTTGCAGCAGAGGGATCACCCCAGAGGCCTGGGACCCAGGCGGCGACGCCCATATCGACAAGTTCTGGCTGTAGGTAAAGCTGGAGGGACGTTTCTATCTCCGCGGCGTGGCCGATAAACCCTCTGTCAGATTCGCTAACGGTCTTCATAACCTCCGGGACTGGTGGTATATCCCAGTAATTGTAGCTTACCGCGGACATTCCTTCCTCAGCTGCCAACTTGAAGCGCATCGCAGCGACGATAGCGGAGTTGCCACCATGACCGTTGAGGAAGAGTATTTTCTTGAATCCATGGGCGTGGATGCTAGCCGCAACCTGGGTTAGCAGCTCAACGAAGGTATGGTATCTAAGCGTAATGGTTCCTGGGTAATCCATGTGATGGGGTGAGTATCCAGTCCAGATCGGTGGCAACACCAATATCGGAAACTCATCTATGCTGTGGGCTGCACGCTGGGCAATAGTAAAGCAGCAATTCGTATCAGTGTCGAGTGGCAGGTGATTTCCATGCTGCTCGGTTGAGCCCACCGGAATAATGACTACCGCATCGGCCTTGAGGGCTTTTTCGAATTCTGATCGCCGCAGCTCTTGCCATAGCACCTTCTTCATTTGTTACAGGTCCTCCTGGTAGTTAATCGCCTTAGATTACCGCCTTTGGCGGGGATTATGACTTCTGCCCTTATCTCACGATCTCCTTGTGATATGCGAACAGCGCGGGAATGCCACCGGTATGAATGAAGATAATAGTATCGGTTGACTTGAAGCGGCCCTCCTTGATCAAATCGATAAGCCCCGCCATAGCCTTACCAGTATATACTGGGTCGAGCACTATTCCCTCAGTTTGAGCTACGAGTCTAATAGCATCTATACATTCTTTAGTTGGTATCCCGTAGCCTTCACCTATATATGAATCGTTGATCTCTAGTTCATCTGAGGTAACTTTGACTCCGAGCCTCAGCAAATCGGACAAGGCGTTGATATGCCCTGTAACTGCTGCCGCAGCGGCATCTTTGTTGCGGAGGTTAGATATACCGATGACCTCGTAGCTTGCCCCCAGGTATTTTCCGCCCAACACCAGACCGGCCTGTGTCACCCCTCCAGAATTTGCCACCACCACATACTGCGCCTCGATATTCTGATCCCTTAGCTGAGTAAGGAGTTCATCAGCAGCGTTGACCCACCCCACAGGACTCAATATAGCTGAGGGATCAGGGATATCGTGGCGGATGATAAACGGTCTGTAGCCCTTAGCCCGCAAAGCATCGGCCATCCCGTCCATACTTTGAGCCACAGCACCTCCTTTCACAAAGATTTCATCTAAATCAGTGAGTTCAAGTATCTCAACGTCAGAGCCAAGTATGGTTTGCAGCAGGAGGTTCCCCTGGGGCTCGTTATGGGCACCACTTACCAGAACAAAGCTTGCCTTCATGCCCAGTCTGCGCGCTGCTGCGGCTACCTGCACGCAGTAGTTAGACTGGGAACCGGCTGTGCTTATTACTGCAGTGGCCCCCTGCCTTTTAGCCTCTGCTAGGATAAACTCGAGCCTGCGGCATTTATTCCCGCCTAATGCGAGTCCGCTTAGGTCCTCACGCTTAATAAGAAGACGCGGGCCACCGAGAATTGATGATAAATGCCGCGCCTCGGTAAGTGGGGTTGGGTAACAACCCAGTCTGGCTCGCGGTAAATTTTCAATGGCAGGTATCATATAATCAGGGAACTCTATGATTTATGGAAATAATCACGTGATAGGCGTCTGTCAGCGCGGCCATAATAGGAAAAGGAGGACTGGGTGTCAATTATAAATCACCTTGACTCCTCTCCTACCTTTGTCCCTTTCATTATGAGCAAAAGCGGGATGATTGCAAAGAGGAGTATGGCGAGGAGTCGGAAATCATCCAGGAAGGAGAGCATTGAGGCCTGCTTCTGGATTTCCCCGTAGAGGATGGCGAGGGCCTGCCTTCCTGCTGTAAATGGGTCAGAGCCAGTGGTCTGGAAGGCGGCTGTCAAGGTCTCTAGCCGCGCCTGCACGTCGAGGTCCCACTGGGTGATATGGGCTACGAGGCGGTTTTGATGAACTTGAGCGCCTCGACTCAGAATGGTCGTGAGCACAGCAATACCGAAACTCCCCCCGAGGTTCCTCATGAGGTTGAAAATGCCGGAGGCCTGCCCCATCTTCTCCACTGGGACTCCCGCTAAGCTGACCGCATTTAACGACACCCAGATCCATGACAAACCCATCCCCAGTAAAATGCGGGGCAGCGCGACCTGCCAAAAAGAGGCCTCTTGGCTCAGATGGGAAGCCAGGAGCATACCGATGCCGCTTACTAGCGCTCCAGTCCCGATGATCAGGCGGGGATCGACGATAGACAGGAGACGGCCGCCTACTGGCATGGTGACGAGGGAGGGAACAGCACCGGAGGCGATCACCACGCCGGCCAGGAAGGCCGTGTAGCCCATGATTGTCTGAGTGAACAGGGCGATCAGGACAACCGGCCCGTAGAAGCCGAACATCTGAATAGCCATCAGGATTGTCCCAATGGCGAAGGTCCGATTCTTGAAGACCCGAAGATCCACGACCGGCTCTTTCACCGAAAGCTCCCGGATGACGAAGGCCATGAGGGCCGGGATGGCTATGACAGTGAGTCCCACAATCCAGCTGGAGCTGAACCAGTCAAGCCGTTGCCCCCTCCCCAGAATGATCTGGAAACAGCCGACCCAGATGATAAGGCAGACAAAGCCCCATGCGTCGATCTTCTCCACACGCCGCTGAAGATAGGGCGGATCGTAGAGGAAGAAGATGGCGAGCAGGGCCACGATGACCGCGATAGGAACATTGAGGTAGAAGACCCAGCGCCAACTGAAGTGGTCAACGATAAGGCCTCCCACGACCGGTCCCGTTACAGAACTGGCCATGGAGCCAGCGCCCCAGAGGGCTACGGCGATGCCACGCTGGGCTAGAGGAAAGCTTTCCATGACAATGGCCAGGCCAGTCGCTGTCAGGGCACCGCCGCCCAAGCCCTGAAAAACCCGGAGAAAGACCAGAATTGGGAGGGTGGGGGCGATACCTGCCAAGGACGTGCACGTAGCAAAAAAGACAGTACAGAAGACAAAGAAACGCTTCCTGCCAAAGAAGGTGGCCAGCCAACCAGTCATCGGAAGGATGATGGCGGTCGAGACGAGATAGGCTGTCAGGACCCACGCTACCTCATCCACATCAGCTGAGAGCCCCCCCTGCATGTGGGCAAGAGTGATGTTGACCGCACTGACATCGAAGATCTCCATCCCTGCCGCCAGTGAGGCCATGATGGCGATGATCCACTTGTTCATAACTAATCCAGTGTTAAGAAAACACAGGTATCCCTGAGGCGAAATTTATCTTAGGTAATTCCAAAGAGGGGATGGGAAAAACTAATGGAACGGTGGATTTCCCCATGTTACGGTAGCTCGATTGTCGGCACGACGGACATGCCGGGCCTGAGAATGCATGGATTTGACTGGCTGTCCAAGACGATCTTCACAGGGATACGCTGGACGACCTTGACGAAGTTTCCCGTAGCGTTCTCAGGTGGAAGCAGACTGAATCTGGCCCCCGTCCCCGCCTGAACGCTATCCACCCTTCCGGTGAAGACCTCCCCAGGGTACGTGTCGACGGTAATCTTCACCCTCTGGCCGGGTTTTACACGAGTAAGCTGGGTCTCCTTGAAGTTCGCCACAACCCAGATATCGCTCAAGGAAACGATGGCCATCAAAGGCTGTCCTGGATGGACGACCTGTCCCACTTCCACGTCCTTCTTAGTCACACGACCAGCCATGGGGGCTCGGATGATAGTGTCCTCAAGCTGGTTTTTGGCATACTTTAAATTGGCCAGGGCCTCTTCGAGACGAGCCCTTGCAAGCTCGCGCTCCACTTCCTTAATGCGTATGCTGCGTTCCTTTGCTCGCGTTTCGGCAAGCTTGGCCTTGGCCTCGATCCCCTTGGCTTTCGCGGACTTTATGCCAAGATGGATCGGGGAATAGGCATAACCGGATTCTTTTGCCTTCAGGTCCGCGGAGGCTGCTTCTAACTCCTTCTTGGCTTGAAGCACTTTGCGTTTGGCTGCGGCTACCTGGGCAGCGGCTGCCTGGTAGTTCACCTTAGCGAGGTCATACTCAACCCGAGATATGACCTTTTTTTCAAGGAGGTTCCGCATTCGGTCAAAATCGATCTTCGCCTTCTCCTCAAGTGCCTGTTTCTCCTTGAGTTCAGCCTCAGCAACCGCTAAGGCCTCTTTCTTAGAAGCTAGTATAGCCTTGGCCTGATAGACGACCTGACGGGAGGTCTGGATTGCCGAGGAGGAAGCTTGGAGGGCTGCTTCAGCCTGTGCGATTTGGCTTGAGATAATCTCTCTGCTGAAGGAGACCTGCTCTTCTGCAGCCTTCAGCTGGCTCTCAGTGATGGCCACGGCCGCCTTGGCCTGTTCAAATTTCGCCTGATAATACTTGGGATCGATTTCGACCAGGACCTGCCCTTTCCTCACTTCCTCGTTATCATCCACTAAGACCCTGAGCACGTTCCCTGTGACCATAGCACTCACTGGCGAGACCCGACCCTCGACAAAGGCATCGTCTGTGGATACATGAGTAGCGTAATGCCGCCAGAGAAGTCCTCCTGCGATGGCGATACCAAGGCAACATACGCAGACTATAGCAGGCACCGATTTATTTCGAAGAAGAAATTCCCTCACAGGCTTGCTCATCGAAGGGACCTCAGTACAAGCGCTTCATGAACGCCACTCCCACTTACATACATCCCGCCAAAAACACCTGCACTTTAACACAGATTTGCTTGTAATACCAAGGATTACTAGGAAAATAATACATCTGCTCTTCTTATACTGCCCCTCTTTTATCTCTCTGGATACTGACCTCGGCTCTCAGTAGCCGCGTATAGGAGCTCTCATTGGTGGGTTTTTATCTCAATATGCTACGTGGATTTCTTCAACTTTGGCCAAAAAGCAATGCACCGCCTGTTGTGTGAGTGAAACTTCAAATCCGAAAGCCCCTGCTAACAGGGGAAGCAGATACGACAAGAATTATTTGATTGACTCACCACCTGGTTAATCCTAGAATCAATAGAATAGATGGCTATGTTGAGCACCCACCTTTCCGTCTATTTGAGCCCGGCTTGAAAGCAAGGGTCTTGAAAAGGAGGCCGTGATGTTACTAGCCTCTGTCTTCCGTTTATTCTCTAATGACCTCGCCATTGACCTGGGTACGGCCAACACCTTGGTCTATGTCAAGGGCGAGGGGATCGTTTTGAACGAGCCTTCTGTGGTAGCGGTGAGGAAAGGGAATCAGGAGGGAAACAAGATACTGGCCGTCGGAAAAGAGGCAAAGACCATGCTGGGCCGAACGCCGGGGGATATCGTGGCAATCAGACCCATGAAGGATGGAGTGATTGCGGATTTTGACATTACCGAGACCATGCTCAGATACTTTATCAGGAGGGTTCACAACAGGAGATCCCTCGTGAGGCCCCGGATTATTATATCCGTTCCCCTGGGGGTAACCCAGGTTGAAAAGCGGGCGGTACGGGAGTCTGCGGTATCCGCTGGGGCCAGGGAGGTTTTTCTGATCGAGGAGCCGATGGCTGCGGCTATAGGAGCGGATTTACCTATAGCTGAGGCGGGGAGCAATGTCGTCGTTGATATAGGGGCAGGGACTACAGAAGTGGCTGTGATTTCCATGGCAGGGGTTGTCTACTCACGGTCGGTCAGGGTGGCTGGTGATAAGATGGACGAGGCAATCCTCCAGCACCTCAAGAGGAAATATAACCTCTTGATTGGCCTCCAGACGGCGGAACTCATCAAGGTCACTGTTGGCAATGTTTATCCAACAGATGAGCCAGAGAGCGTAGAGGTTAAGGGCAGGGACCTGGTCACCGGCATCCCGAAGATAATGACCATAGACTCAGAGGAGATTAGAAGGGCCATATCTGAGCAGGTAGAGAGTATAATACAGACAGTGAAGGGCTCCTTGGAGCAGACCCCACCTGAACTGGCTGCTGATGTGCTAGACAGGGGCATCTTCTTAACAGGAGGAGGTGCCCTTCTCAAGAACCTTGATGTCTTGCTGCGGGAGGAGACACAAGTGCCCATCACTATTACCGATGACCCTCTGAGCACCGTTGTTATAGGGGCAGGAAAGGCCCTGGACAATGTGTCGTTCTTGAGGGAGATTATGCTACGATAGTCATCTCCTCCTCATTCAACCCATGAACATGCCGCCATTAACGTCAATTACTGCCCCTGTTATGAAATCAGCACTATCAGATGCGAGAAATGCAACCGCCTCCGCCAGATTTTCTGGCTTGCCAAATCTCTTTAAGGGTATGATTTCCTTCAGCCTTGCCCGGCTTTCTCCCGGCAGACTATTGATCATGTCAGTTTCAGTTGGTCCTGGTGCAACAGCGTTTACCGTAATATTGTATCTGGCGACCTTTCTCGCCAAGCTCATGGTTAAACCAATTATTCCTGCCTTCGATGTACCATAGATCAATCCGCCCTCATACGACCCCGTACGACCGGCCAGAGATGAAATATTTATTATTCTACCCTTTCCACTTTTCCTCATATATTTCAAGGCCTGCTGACAGGTAAAGAACGGGCCTTTAAGATTGACTGCCATTACCCTATCCCATTCTCTCTCACTGACATTATCAACTGGCGTAGTTTCAAAAACAGCCGCATTATTCACGAGGATGTCAATCCTTCCAAAATGCTGCATTACCTGGTTTGTCATTTCTTCAATTTCCGAAACCCTCGATATGTCGGTGTTTAGACTTATTGCTGAAATACCTAACCTTTGAACCTCTTCTGCAACCTCCTTAGCATGAGTTTCATCAATATCCACTATGACTGGTACTGCGCCTTGTTTTGCCACACTAAGAGCTATGGCCCTGCCTATACCTCTTGCTGCCCCCGTTATGATTGCGATTCTTCCTTGTAGCCTCATACTATTCTCCTTTCAGTCTTCCTTGTTCATACATAGACCCACTGTCTAATTCCCTCTCATTCTACAAGTGCCCTCAGTGAGCCTTTGGGAAACATGAAGGTCAGACGCGAAACGCCTTGTATCGACACTGTTACGTGCATCAGCCAATTGTGCTGTTGCAATGGAGGAACGGAAAGTTACTACCCATAAGGTACGAGATAAAAGGATCAGTGATGTGTTTCAACTGGTGGAAGTTTTCGTGCTCTTTCTAGGTATAGCGCTCGACGTAAGGAATAATTAACGCAGGGGCACTTCTCGAAAGAGACTCTGGAATTGCAGCCTTGGATCAATCGATAGTTTGGTATAATAAACCCTGCCTGCTGTCAAGGGATAAATTGACTCGACTGCCACCGACGGCCGGACTAAGGAGATAAGCATAGTGCAAGTAAGGATAGAAGGAGGTGGCCTGAAATCAACCATCCGAAGCACGGTCAATTGTGCTAAGTAACTGCACTTACGGGAATTCTATGCTTGACAAGAGAAAGATAGACATCTATTTGAGTTAAATCGGGGAAATAATCTCAAGCATGTTGTGCGAAAAAGAGAGGCTATAATCGGTACCGGGATATAGGTACTGAGTATGAGAGCCCTTGTTGTTATAGGAGGAGGCGCTGGAGGAGCTACCGGCGAGGGTTCTTATACATGGCCAGCCAGGCTGTTTCCACATCCAACCCTGAGTGAATCATTGGCTGAAGCAGCAAGAGATGCATTGGGTAAACCAATCTATCTTCCGTATTGATGGATTGCCAGGCCTTGAAGGGGTATTCGAAGGCTGAGGCGGGAGTGCGTCGTCTAAAGTGTGACCAAATACGAAGGGGGAGGGAAGAAGAATGGAACATTGGATGGACGCTACTGTACACCACGTGGCCATCTCCGTAGCGGACATGGATCAGGCGTTGCGATTCTACCGGGATCTCTTGGGCTTCGAGCTGGACTGGGACATGGACCATCGAGGCGGCGAGGCCCTAGCGAAGGTCGTTGGGATGCCAGGTGCCGATACCAGAATCGTAATGTTAAAGGGATATGGGTTACGCTTGGAGCTGTTTAGATACTACACGCCGCAGGGAAAGAGGCACGAGCCACAAAGACAATGCGACTTTGGACTAACCCACCTCGCCCTTCAGGTACGCAATATCCAGAAAATTTATGAGCGTCTGGTGAAGGCCGGTATCCGGTTCAACTGCCCGCCTCAGAACCCTCGGCCAGGCGTGTGGGCGACGTATATGAAGGACCCAGAGGGGGTAACCATCGAGCTGGTCGAGTATGAGTAGGGGTCTTTAGGCTATGGGGTATGAGGGCAAGATCTTCAAAGAGGAGGCACAAAATGAAGCTCAAGAGGGAATTCAAGACTCGATTGTATCGAACGATGCTGCGGATCAGACGATTCGAGGAGAAGCTTATTAAATTAAAGGCCGTGGGTCTGATCCCCGGAGTTCTGCACCTTTACATTGGTGAGGAGGCGACAGCCACTGGAACGTGTGCTGCGATCCGGCAGGATGACTACATCACGAGCACGCATCGGGGACACGGCCATTGTATCGCCAAAGGCGGCGATATCTCCCGAATGATGGCGGAACTTTATGGCCGTAGCTCTGGATACTGTCGAGGAAAAGGCGGTTCCATGCACATTGCAGATATGAGCCTCGGCATATTAGGTGCAAATGGGATTGTCTCAGCCGGCATGCCGATTGCTGGTGGTGCCGCCCTCTCCATCAGGATACGAGGAACGGATCAGGTAGTGGCCTGTTTTTTCGGCGATGGCGCAGTCAACCAAGGTGCCTTCCATGAGAGCCTCAATCTGGCAGCCCTCTGGAAGTTGCCGGTCATCTATGTCTGTGAGAACAACCAGTACGCCATTTCGACGGCGCAGAGCCGGAGCGCATCGATCCGTGATATTTATGTGAGGAAGGATGCCTATGGAATGCATGGATGCATGGTGGATGGCAATGACGTCCTGGCAGTATACGAGGCAGCAGAGCAGGCGGTGGAGCGGGCCAGGAACGGTGAAGGCCCCACTCTGATGGAGTGTAAGACCTACCGGTGGCGCGGTCATTATGAGGGAGAGGCTGACCGAACGTATACATACCGTACGGATGAGGAGATAGAGGAGTGGATGAGGCGATGCCCCATAGAGAGATTCCGCAGAAAACTCTCACAGGAGGGCATCTTGGGAAAGGAGGACTGTGAGAAGATCGAGGATGAGATCCAGAGGGAAATCGAGGAGGCGATTCAGTTCGCGGAAAGCAGTCCTTTCCCAGCCCCTGAAGAGGCCCTCACAGGTCTTTACGTGGAATAGCGAGGGATAGTATGAGAGAGATCACTTACGCAGATGCATTGACCGAGGCCCTTGCAGAGGAGATGCGTCGTGACGAGCGGGTCTTTATTATAGGAGAGGATGTGGGTCGATTTGGCATGGTCTATGTATCCCGCCCCCAGCTGTGGGAGAAATTCGGGGACGAGCGGGTAAGAGATGCGCCCATTTCGGAGAATGCTATTGTGGGGTTTGCCCTTGGAGCGGCCATAACAGGCATGCGGCCGGTTGCCGATATCATGTTCTGTGATCTGATGGCCCTGGCCATGGATCAGCTCGTCAACCAGGCCGCCAAGATCCGTTACATGTTCGGTGGGGAGATAAAGGTGCCGCTGGTCATAAACACGTCTCTGGGAGGCCTCCGCTCTGCTGCAGCGCAGCACTCCCAACATCTCGAGGCATGGTTCACCCATGTCCCGGGATTGAAGGTCATTGTCCCCTCGACGCCATATGATGTCAAGGGCATGCTTAAGAGCTCCATACGAGATGATGGCCCGGTCATCTTTTGTGAACACCAGCAGCTCATGCACACAAGAGGGCCTGTCCCAGAGGAGGAGTACCTCATTCCCTTCGGAAAGGCTGATATAAAGAGAGAAGGAAAGGACCTTACTGTGGTATCCTATTCCCTGATGGTCCATAGGGTTCTGAGGGCGGCGGAGGAGCTTGAGAGAGAGGGAATCCATATTGAAGTGATTGATCTTCGTAGCCTCAATCCTTTGGACAAGAAAACCATTCTAGAATCGGTGGAGAAGACTGGACGACTTCTGATCGTCCACCAGGCTTGTACTACTGGGGGATTTGGGGCAGAGATAGCCGCTACGGTGTCAAGGGAAGGATTCGAATTCCTTATTAGCCCGATCCACCGCCTCGGAGCCCGAGATGTGCCTGTGCCCTTCAGCCCAGAGCTGGAGAACTTCGTTATTCCCAACGAACGCAGAATCGTCGAGGAGGTACTCAGTATTGTAAGCGAGTAAACAAGCTTAAGAGAAGTCCTACAGGGGGGCAACCTATCGTGGCAACAGAAGTTATCATTCCCTCTTTGGGAGAAGTGGTTCAGGATGTGAAGATCCTGAATTGGTTTAAATCCGAAGGGGGCACTGTCAAGAAAGGCGAGCCTCTACTAGAGGTGGAGTCTGAAAAGGTTACCATTGAGATTGAAGCACCTGCTTCAGGGATCGTGGGAAAGATCCTTTCCCCGAAGGGTTCTAAGGTGCATATCACGCAGGTAGTGGCAGTTATTGTGGCAGAAGGAGAGGTGGTACCGGAGAGTTACGGAAAGGCATTCCCGAGGGGTTCGGTGCCCTCCGAATTAACGCCACCTGAGCAAACAGCCACGAGCAAGAAGAATGTGGTGCAGATTCGTGCAGTGCCTGCGGCGCGGAAGATAGCTCAGCAGGGCGGTGTAGACCTCACCCTCGTGAAGCCTACAGGCCCCCATGGAACTATCATGAAGAGTGATGTGGAGGCTTATTTAGCCTCTATTGAGAAGGGAAGAGAGCGAAGGCCAGCAGCAGGGGAAAAGATAAAGGCCTCACCATTAGCACGGGCTATGGCTTCATCTCAAGGCTTGGATCTTGTTGAGATCAAAGGCACTGGCGCTGATGGCAAGATTGTCAAGGACGATATCCTTAGAACACTCAAGGAAAAAGAAGCAGTTGATTATCTGGGCAAAAAGGCCCTTGAAACTATACCGATTACCGGCGTACGCCGCGCCATCTATGATAATATGACCATAAGCCTGAGCCGAACTGCCCAGTTGACCTTGCATACCGAGGCCTGCGCAGTTGCCTTAGTTGAGCTTAGGGATCGCCTCAATAAAAGATTAATTGGGGAGGAGCCAAGGGTCTCCTATAATGCTATTCTCGCTAAAATCGTGGCAACCGCACTCCGCCTTCACCCGAGGATCAATGCAAGCGCAGAGGAAGATGAGATCAAGGTATGGCAACAGATCCATATCGGCTTTGCCACGGAATCCGAAAATGGGCTTCTCGTGCCTGTTATCAGGAACCCTGATCGTAAATCCATCAGTCAGATCAATCAGGAGCTCCATGAACTGATCCTTAAGACAAAGGATAAGAAGCTTCTCCCCGATGATTTGGCCAATGGTACCTTTACCATTAGCAATCTTGGTTTTGCCGATATAGACCACTTTACGCCCATTCTTAGGCCGCCTGAAAGCGCCCTGTTAGGTGTGGGGAGGGTTGTGGAAAAACCGGTGGTCAAAGATACGCGGATCGTCGCTGAACACAGAATCGGTCTGAGTCTCACCTTTGACCATCGGATCATTGATGGTGCGCCTGCGGCACGGTTTCTGAAGACAGTGAAAGAGATCATTGAGGAACCTCTGCTCATGATCAATTAAAAAGAGGAGGGGACAACAGGTTACCCCAACTCAGTGGGGTCGACCCTGAAGGGTTTTATAAGCTCTGGAAGGTGCTCGCTTGAAGGCTGGAGATATTGACCTTGCGTCAGCATGGAGCAACTCTCATCAAGAAGGTCCACTACTCTCTCCCATAAGGCGCGCCTGGACCGCTGCTGGAGCGGAGGCGTCTTCAGGCCTGAAAGGCTCAAAGGTAGGAGATTGGCTTGAGGCCCTTGCGTCTCCGGATGGCTTCCAAGACGCCAACTGTCCCTGTCATCATATTATCCCCTAAGGGGGCTCCAAAAACAATGGGCAACTGGGAGTTCTCCAGCATCCTGCGCCTTGGGCCAGTAGCCACAATGATCTCTGCAGCTTGAAACCCAAAGGCCTTGCGGATATAAGCGCCATGCCCCCCTTCTTCTAGTATATGTTCATGCACCAATTTCCCGTCAGCCAGCTCACATAATAAGGATTCCAGTCGTTCAAGGGTTATGTCATGTGTGTGGTATTCAAAGAATCCCGCGATTTCCCCGCCCTCGAGGGCAGCTCCTATCGTATGGGAGGTCGCCACATCTACAACCAGTACCTTCTCTTTTAGCTTCGCCTGGTGATCCATGGTCGCCCCCAAAATGGCTGCCATGCCGCTGTCCATCACGTAAATTTCATTGGCCGGCAGCATCCTGGCACTCGCAGCGATAGACACCAGTCGGTTCAAAGTGACCGGGACCTCGTCTGCTCTGTAAAGCAGGGCATGGGGAAATGGATTTTCATCCAAACTGGCCTTAAAGAGAGTGTGACGATAGTCTAAGTGGGATACTCCTTCGGGTGGCGTTCCGTGGTCTTGGGCACAGATACCAACTACGTCGAATGAAAAGGAAACACCCAATCCCTTTAGGAGGTGCTCCAACCTTGCTATCTCTAGGTCTCCGACAGTTAGAGTACTGTATCTTCTGAAATGCCGTAGCTCTTCTGCCTCTGAATCCTCAATAACTTTGATGCCCCAAGAGCGCACTCTCTCCAAATTGTGGTGCACTGTAGCAGCTGAGGAAACGGACATCACGACTTCACCCTCCCGTGCCCGCTGCCTTATGGTGTTTGATATGGGCCCACCTCCCATTTCCCTACCGGTGATCAGCAGGTCCTTGGGAAGGCTTGCTGCCTTTTCAGCGAGGTTCACCACAGGGGACTTGGCAACCGCCTTGTAGTGAAGACCTGAATCTGTATCGTGGTAAAGGACGTCCATTGTTCCGGCGCCTATATCCAAGATTAAAAATGTACTCACGGATAAGACCCTCCCTCATAATATGAACTAAGGCGAGAAAGAATGCCACTTATGTATCATCCTACCATTTTGCCCCGAGGGATAAAACACTTTCCCATCCTTTGCGAGACACTGGGTGCGGGCTATAAGACGTACAACGCTTGAATCGGGGTTCCGTAGGAAAGCCTTGGTTATCTTGAAGCGCCGGGCCTGAGGGGTTTAAGCTGGAAAGTTTTTTCTTGACATGCCTACGTCATGCCTATAATAAAGGACTCGAAATTGATTTACTGAAGCGGGCTTAGGATATAGCTGACACAACTTCCGTTGGCAAGGCTCTGTTGGCCTAGTATGACGAAGATACTATCTTATGAAAGGTTCAAGAAGATCATCGTTTCTTGTTACGCAAAGAGACCATCACGGGCCCCCAATGAGTTAGAGAAATCACCTCCGTCTGGTCAGAGGGTGAGGGTTATCCCTCGGTGACCGGGAAAACGAATCCCCCCATACGTTATCTTGGAATTCTTGCTTGAGCGTAACCGAAAGATTATTGTCTCCCTTTAGGACTTGATCTCGTGGATTGAGCAAGGGTTAGTGGGCAATTTTTTGTGGAGGGATAAAAATGCGCGGCAAGTTTTTTGATGAGTGGGTAGTAGGTGAAGAGTATATAACTCCGAGTCGGACGATGACTGAGACGGATGTCGTCATGTTCGCCGCCATGAGCGGAGACTATAATGAATTACATACCAGCGAGGAGTTCATGAAGAGCAGCCAATTCGGGAAACGGCTTGTGCATGGACTGCTGGGTCTTGCTGTGTCCCATGGGCTGTTGTTTCGAACGGGTCTCTTGGAGGGAACGGCCATTGCGTTTCTGGGCGTTGACTCCTGGAAATTCCAAGCCCCGATCTTTTTTGGAGATACCATCAGGATCAAGGTGAAGGTGGCCGAGAAAAGGCCGAGCAAGACTAAGCCCGACAGAGGAGTCGTGAAGCTCTTTCTGGAGGTCATCAAACAAGACGACACAGTGGTTCAGTCTGGTTTCAAGACTATCATGATCAAGCGCGCTCCAGCATAATATGACACAGGAGAGGGATCTTGTGAAGTGACGCACATGGTGACAACGAAGATCCTGAGGGGCTGCTAACACCATGCTGAAAGGTGCGGGTATGGTTGGTGATATTATGGAAGGAGTGAAGGTGTGACTACTTAGATATAGGGAGTTCGAAGATGGGGGAAAAAAGATATGTAATGGGAAATTCCGCCATTACCCGTGGCGCGGTTGAATCCGGTGTTCGAGTGGCTGCCGGGTACCCTGGCACGCCGGCAACCGAAATTCTGGAGGGATTTGCCGAATATCGGGGCATACATGCTGAATGGTCTTGCAACGAAAAGGTGGCGCTTGAG
>JGI24422J19971_10000183_pt1 | contig 31449 bp, 29 predicted proteins | sample DeeMarSWOR152_54_FD_19971 | JGI IMG/M metagenome (IMG submission 19971) | reverse complement strand
ACCCCCACGTTTGAGTTTCTTGAACATGTTTTTTGTCTGTGCAAAATTCTTGAGAAGCCGGTTCACGTCCTCCACGCGTGTTCCACTTCCCCGCGCAATCCTCTTCCGCCTGCTGCCACATATTATCCGGTAATCCCTTCTCTCCTCCGAGGTCATAGAGTTAATGATGGCCTCTGACTTAGTGAGCTCCCGGCTGTCTGCCTGGAGTTTTCCACCCTTCATCATCTGCCCAACCCCGGGCAACATCCCAAGCACCTGTTCCAGGGATCCCATCCTCCTGACAGTAACAAGCTGTTTCTTGAAATCCTCCAAATCAAACTCGGCCTTTCTGATCTTCCCTGCGAGCTCTATCGCCTCCTTCTGGTCAAATTCTTCCTGTGCCCTATCAATCAAAGATAACACATCCCCCATCCCCAAAATCCGAGAAGACATTCTGTCCGGGAAAAAGGGCTCCAATGCATCAAGCTTTTCTCCTACCCCTACGAATTTGATCGGCTTGTTCGTCACNGCCATAATGGAAAGGGCTGCGCCCCCCCTAGCATCACCTTCCATCTTCGATAGAACAACACCACTAATATCAAGATACTCGTCGAACTTCTCGGCCACATTCACCGCGTCTTGCCCGGTCATCGCATCAGCAACCAAGAGAATCTCACAGGGACTGGTAACCTTTTTGATCCTTGTAAGTTCATCCATGAGCTCTTCATCAATGTGGAGTCTGCCAGCAGTATCGAAGATTAATAGGTCCGCCCCCATTACCGAGGCCTCATCAAGCGCCCTCGCACAGATAGCCTCGGCTGTCTGCTTGGTATCCGAATGGCAAACCGGGACGTTGATCTCCTCCCCAATCTTGATAAGTTGCTCAATGGCAGCTGGTCTATTGATATCCACGGGCACGAGATAAGGATGAAATCCCTTCTTTCTAAGATACGTAGCAAACTTACCGGCAGTTGTTGTCTTCCCGGAACCCTGAAGACCAACTAGCAGCAAGCTCAGCGGTCGTTTGCCGCCCAGGTTTAGATCACTCCTGGCCCCTCCCATCAGCTTAATGAGCTCTTCGTTCACTATCTTGACTACCTGTTGACCGGGGGTAAGGCTTTCCATCACCTCTTTTCCCAGTGCCCGTCGTCTTATCTCCTCTAAGAGACGCTTGACTACCTTGTAGTTTACATCTGCCTCAAGAAGGGAAAGCCGAATCCCCTTCAGCGCGTCTTCAACGTTTTTTTCCGTGAGCCTACCTCGGCCCCTCAGATCTTTGAAAACACGACCTAGTTTTTCAGTTAACAGCTCAAACATAGCGGAAAAACACCGAAAATTTTCGTTCATGCTATTGTTTTTTCCGTTTTCTGTCAACAAAATCCTTTGATATGCGCTAACGGCGTGCCTTGAGAGAACTCACGAATATATGCCGCTGCAAAGGACCTGTCACAGATTCTTTAGGCCCATAACCTCGTTTCAGCAGTAGAGGGCCAATGGTACTCCGGTTTCCGGTTGCATTTTCGCTCGCCTTCGTTTAACAATTGCGTCATACTGCTTCTATGTGGGTTCCCTTTGTCAAGCACTTTGTTCTTGAATGGTGATGACAAAACCTACTACAGAGGTGCCCTCCTATAAGCCAGAAACGGCGAAAAGGGTTGTAGCGATGTGACCGGTTTTGGTTGGTGGGTTCTTTTGAGTCGTGTATGTAAAAGCAACTCTACCAGCTTCTATCCGTGCAGACCCCTGGGGTCAGACACCTAATAGTGAATACGCTCAAGCAGCGCTTTTAAGAACCGGATTATGAAGGCGCCCCATCTATGGAAACGGTAGCTCTGAGAGCACCCTAGCAGTAATCGGGCGCCTTCACCAACCGTCACGTTTCACCTACTCTCTGAGTCTTCCCTGTAATCTTTTTTCTTATCTCTAAGCAGTCTGCCATTATTGTGCCACAGTTCTAAGGTGTGCTCCTTCAGGGATCACCCCATACTCCAGGTAGCGCCATAGATCAATCAAAAGCCTTCGGGCCATGGCAACAATGCCGATTCGCCTCATCCGGCTGCCTCCACTGGCAAACCGTTCCATATACCAGCGGCTCACATTGCTCTGAGGTTGAAACCTGAGCCACATCCAGGCCATCTCAACAGCGAGGGTCCGAATGCGGGTATTGCCAGCCTTACTGATCCCTTGCTCTCGCTCTCTGCCTCCACTGTCATAGGGCGTGGGGGTAAGTCCTGAAAGCGCTCCTACCTCCCGTCGGTTTTTAAAGTTGCGCCACCCGAAAAACTCCATAACAAACTTCCAGGAGCTATTGATACCGATTCCATGCAGGGTCATTAACTGCGCAATCTTTCTCATCTGAAGACTCTCAGCGCTCTGAAGTCGGCTTTCCCGTTCCTTCCTCAATGCATAGATCTGTTCCTCAACCATCCGCAATCGCCCATGCTCTCGTATAACGCGTGCCGTGAGGTCCCGTGGTACCGGTTGGCCATCCCAGGTGCGAAACGATTCGAGCTCCAGGAGAAACGTCCTGCTACTCGGGTTTGTTGCCGCAATCCCGTGCTGGATCAGAAGCCCCTTGATCCTACTACGGTGCATCGTTCGCTCCTTGTTCAGTACCTCCAATTCTCGGTGCAGATGCCGTGCATCTTCATCCGCAGTGCTGGGCACATGCACCACGGCCCACAGACGCCGCTCCCCGCCATGATACCGCATCAACATGCCTACCAGTTTTCCGGCATCAATACGATCCGTCTTCGCCCTTCTCTTGCGTCGATTCACCTCGATACTGGAGGAATCCACCACCAGGTTCTCTATCCCGCGGTTCAGCAAGTACCGGTGCAACCAAAAGCCATCCCGACCAGCTTCGTAACAGCTCAGGATCTGAACCGCTCCAAGCGCCCCAAACCGCTCTTTCGTTCCGTCAATTGCTTTGTGCAGCTGATCTAAATCCCTAGCATCCATGGTAACGATCCGAATCTTTTCTCCAGTGCTGAATGCCAGTTTCCACTCGGTGTGACTCAGTTCAATTGCCATGTACAAAGTCACTGCTGGTGTGCTATCCTCTTTTGGCAGGGTTCTTTGAATCTTCTTCATCTTAAGCCTCCTTTGGTTAATTGTTGGGTTATAAGCTTATACACCAAACGGATGCTCAAGGAACCCTGCATAGTATCTATGGAGCACGGTACCTCTTTGAGCACTGACAATGCCGTAATCAGCCCTCGGCGGGAAAAGGGGGAACCAATCCTTGGCCCTGAGGCCATCATGGTCGCCCTACCTTCGGATCTTGCCCTTATGGTTGAGCTGAGCCATGCGGAGCGAGTTGCCACAGCGCCCCTAAGCCCCTTTAGGCTCTTTCTAGCAAAGGGAGGGGGAAGCCCGGCTATTGCATTAGCAGGCCCCCTGTTAGGTGCGCCTCAAGGGGCAATGGTGATTGAAAAGCTCATAGCTTTGGGCGCCAAAAGGATTTGGGTATTTGGATGGTGCGGTTCTCTGCAACCGCAGCTTCTGATCGGTGACCTCCTCATTCCTACCGCAGCTCTCTCAGAGGAGGGAACCTCGAGCCATTATCCAGTGGACGAGGAAAAGAAACTGACAAGCCCCGTGCTCAACAGGCGGCTCGAGGATGCCCTCGAAAGGGCGGAGCTTCCTTTCCACAAGGGCCCGGTTTGGACAACAGATGCTATTTATCGGGAAACGGAGAAAAAGGTAGTGGCCTATGGAAAGAGAGGTTTTCTGGCTGTGGAAATGGAGATGTCCGCCCTCATTACTGTTGCTGCCTATCGCTCAGTGGAAATAGCTGGATTGTTGCTCGTATCCGACGAGCTCGCCTCTCTTAAGTGGCAGCATGGCTTAGGCTCTAAGACCTTAACCAAGCGGTGCAGAGAGGCGGGACAACTCCTCATCGATATGTGCGTGTACGGGAATTGAGCCGATCCTCCCGAACGCTCTCGCCTAGGGCTGTGGAGGGATCACGAAATGCCGTGTATCGGTGTGGCATTGCTGCTCAGGTATGTGGCTTCAGGGGCTTTGCTTGGTGGTGTACGTGAGGTAGGATATAATGGATAATGTTAGGGCTCATCTTATCATTGAGGGAAGAGTCCAGGGCGTGTGGTTTCGAGATTCCACAAGGCAAGAAGCAATGAGACTTGGGCTCAGCGGCTGGGTAAAGAATCGGTTTGACGGAAGTGTTGAGGTCGTGGCCGAGGGACCGAGAGAAAAGGTAGAAACCCTGGTTGCGTGGTGCCATCACGGACCTCGGGCAGCAAGGGTAATGAATGTACACCAGGTCAAGGAAGCGTTTACCGGCGAGTTCGACGGATTTCGGATAACGTTCTAGGCCTATACTTGCTGAACAGTTGGACCTAAGGTGATATGAGGTGATGTCAATGGCAGCAACCGTACCGTTACAAAAAGGCGGCAAACCGTGCGGAGGTTTTTTCAGTGAATAAGGTGTCCCTTCAGCTTGTCGGCGCAGCCTCCCTCGTAGTGATCATTTTTGTTGCTGCATGCGCAACGGATCGGTCATTTTTACCAGGGGCAGCACCGAAAAGCGATTGGCCAAGGAAACGGGTTATGGTAATGCCTGCCAGGAATCTTACCGAGTTGCCCTCAGAGCTCCTTGGCGATACGGTGAGCCACGAGCTCACCAGCGCGCTACGAAAAAGCGGGTTCTATGTCGTTTACCGGGAACAAAGATCAAACCCGACCGATTCACTTAAGATCGGTGATCCAATTGATCCAGAGTTGCTGAGAGCGGCCCAAGACAGGGGCATGAACGCCCTTGTCTTTGAAACGCTAAACCCCATCGAAGTGAATCTCGTAAGAAGGGGAATCTGGCCCTTCAGGAGAAGAGCCCAAAGATTCACCGTTTCGCTCAGCATTGACATCGTGGATGCCAACACAACCGCGCTCATTCTCAGTGATGAGTTTGCGAAGGACGTTACCTTCTCAGGGGAGGAGATCAGAACTGAAACAGACCGAACGCCTTACGCGGCAAGAAAGCAAAAAGCCGTCAACGAATGCCTGCCAAAAATCCTTAAGGAAACAGCGCGGTCCGTCAGCCGCGCACTCAATCGTCACGGGTGGATAGGAAGGATTGTCTCACTCGATGGTGAAGGGATTGTCGTTAATGCCGGCCGCGATGCAGGACTCAGGCCAGGTGTGGTTTTTGAGGTGTTCTGCGCAACTGAATGCATCACCTCATGTACCGGGCAAACCTATGACCTGCCGGGCCCGAAAGTGGGAGAAATTAAGATTGTTACCTTAAAGGCGCGCCGCTGCCTTGCACAAGTGATCCAGGGAGCAGGTTTTGAAACCGGACAGTTGGTAAGAGTTAAGGACTAAAAGGAGAGCATCTCCCGGGCATGTGCAAGGGTCTTCTCGGATATTGTCTTGCCGCCTAGAAGCCGGGCAATCTCATTTACCCTTCCCTCTGCATCCAGGGTGCTGATGGAGGTTCGGGTCCTCCCCCTGCTTACCTTTTTCTCGACCAGGAAATGCCGCTCACCGGAACAGGCGATTTGGGGCAGGTGGGTAATGCAGAGAATCTGGTGGAAGCGGGCAAGGGAGTGCAATTTTTCACCAATGATAGCAGCCGTGGCTCCCGCAATACCCGCATCGATCTCATCAAAGACAATGGTCTCAACGGAGCTAGTACGAGCCAATATGCCCTTGAGGGCAAGCATGATTCTGGATAGCTCTCCTCCGGAGGCAATCCTGGCCATTGGCCTCAAATCCTCCCCTATGTTTGGTGAAATCATGAATTCCACCGCATCGATGCCATCGGGTCCCGTAGTAAATTCAAGGTCTTCTGCCGAAGGAGTGCTCCCAGCAGGGGAAATCGGACGAAACTCAATGCTGAATCTGGTACCAGTCATGGCGAGCTGATTGAGCTCCTCTTCAACCCTCTCTTCGAGCCCTTTGGCCGCCTGATGCCTTTTCTCTGAAAGACGCATGGCCATCCCCATGAGCGCCTGCTTCTTGCCCTCGAGCTCGGCTTCGGCCTTCTTCAAATCCTCCCGGCTCTGCTCCAGCTGATACCGCCGCTGAGCCAGTTCTTCCCTGAGAGCAAGTATCTCCTCAATGGTTGGGCCGTACTTGTTTTTCAATCGTCTGATAAGCTGCAGTCTCTCCTCAACCGCCTCCAGCCTCTTGGGATCAACCCTGAGCTTAGAATGGACCTCCCTCAACTCCAGAGCCAAATCCTCCACCTGAACCTGAACTGACTGAAGCTCCTTCTTGATGGGATCTAGCTCCGAGTCCATGCTCGCGCCCTTTTCCACCTCCTTCGCTAACAGGCTCAAGGTGGACAAAATGGATTCATCTTTTTCATAGAGGGTGTGATAGCTTTTGAAGACGATATCCATTAAGGCCTCGGCATGCATGAGTCGCCGCCTCTCACCTTCGAGCTCAGTGTCCTCCCCCAGAGAAAGGCTCGCGCCTTCAATCTCCTGAATCTGGAATTGAGTCAGTTCCCTTCTCTCCTCTTCCCTCTGTAACTGATTTCGCAGGCCTTCTACCGTTTCCTTGAGGGCATGGTAGTCCCGATAGAAGGCGGTAAAGGCAATCCTCTCTTTGCTNAGGTTACCAAACTCATCCAGGATATAGAGGTGGTTGTCGGGCCTCAACAACAGCTGGTGCTCGTTTTGNCCGGAGACACTTATCAGATTGGGNCCTAGCTTGGAAAGCATTTGAAGCGTGGCGAGAGAGCCGTTAATCTGTACCTTGCTCCTGCCCTCACGAGATAAGGTTCTTTTAATCAAGACCTCGCCGTCAAAGGGGAGATCCAGCTCCGCCAAAAGCCTGGATAGAGGAGATTCAGCGGGAACCTGAAACAAGGCCTCAACTACCGCCCTATCAGCACCGGTCCTGATAAGATCGGGGGTTGCCCTTCCGCCTACGAGAAGATTGACGGCGTTGATGATGATGGATTTTCCGGCTCCGGTCTCCCCGGACAGTATATTTGACCCGGCCGCGAAGTCCACCGAAAGGGACTCTATGATGGCAAAATCGCTAATCGCAAGGTGAGTCAGCATGGATCAGTTCTGCCCCCAGGTTACCCTGACTACCTCTTGATACGTAGTCTCGCCCTCGAGCATCTTCTTGATGGCATTCTCCCGCAAGGTAACCATATCCTCCTTACAGGCAGCCTTGCGGATTATGTCGGTAGTTGCATTTTCTGCAATCAGATCCTTTATCGTTTCGGTAATCGGCAGGACTTCGAAAATGCCAAACCTCCCCAAGTAACCGGTCCCCCTGCACCTAATGCAGCCCCTTCCCCTCCGCAGTTCGAGCATTCCCTTTGCCTCTGTCTCGATTCCCATGGCCCCTAGCTCTTCGCTGCTCATTTCAAAACTCTCGGTGCAATGAGAACAGATCTTGCGCAGCAGTCGCTGGGCCAAGACCCCTATGAGGTTAGAATGGATAAGAAAACGGGGAACGCCGAGGTCCACCAGGCGGTTGATGCTCAGGGGGGCGTCCTTGGTATGAAGGGTTGAAAGCACCAAGTGTCCCGTGAGGGACGCCTGGATGGCATTCTGCGCCGTCTCCAGATCTCTCATCTCTCCAATCATGATGATATCCGGATCCTGGCGCAATACATTCCTCAAAATACTCCCAAAAGTTATGCCAACTGCAGGCTGGACAGCGATTTGGTTAAAATCCTCGTAGACCATCTCGATGGGATCCTCGATGGTCGTGATGTTCTTCTCCTTGGTCGATAGGTACCTCAAAGTAGAGTACAGCGTGGTCGACTTGCCGCTGCCGGTGGGGCCGCATACCAAAACAAGGCCATACGGGAGATTGATAGACTGTTGGTAGCGAACCAGGTCCAGTGATGTCATGCCGAGCTCACTCATATCCCTGAGCAGCACATCTGGGTCCAGTATGCGTAAGACCGCCTTTTCACCAAATGCCGTAGGTACCGTGGAGACCCTTATCTCCGCCTCAAGCCCCTGACCCCTGTCAATCTTTATCCTCCCATCCTGAGGGCGCCTCTTTTCCGTCATATCGAGGCGCGAGAGGTTCTTAATCCTGGAGACCATGGCATTATGAACACTCTTCGGAAGCTCATAAATGGGGTGCAAGATGCCGTCGATCCGAATCCTGACAACTGTGATATTTCTCTTTGGCTCCAGATGAATGTCACTAGCCCTCTGATCGAAGGCATAGTTGAAGAGGTGATCAACGGCATTTACAATGTGCCTGTCATCTGAGGGGAGTTCGCTCGCCTTTCTCAGCCTTATGTACTGCTCCAGGTTGCCGAGATCTATCCCAGGGCCGGAAAACTGCTCATCAGCTGCAACAATCGATCGTCTGAAACCGTAGAATTCATCTATGAAGTGAGTGATATCCGATTTGCTCGAGACTACAGGCTTGACTCTTAGCTTTGTGGCTCTGCTGATATCCTCCATAACCTCAAGGTTGTGGGGGTTGGGCGTAGCGATCGTGAGCAATCCGTCTTTGACAGCCGTAGGCAGAACGAGATGTTTCATGGCAAAGGACTGGGGAATGAGGGATGTCACCAATTTGAGATCAAGCTTGAGAGGATCTATCTTCTTATATTCAAGCCCCCACTGCTCTGCCAGAGCTTGATAGATGGTTTCCTCATCCAGTTCTCGTGTAGGCTCATCGTTACGGTTGAGCCTTAAGAAGGAGATAATATCAATGATTGTGGTCGGAGTGGTAATCCTGGCAGAGGACCCCCCCGAGGCGTCCCTCATAACCTGGAGCTTATCCAATCGTCTCTGGAGTGTGTCCTTTTTCTGGAAAATCTCCGCCTTCTGCTCTTCTGAGATAAACCCCCGCTCAACAAGGATACGGCAGACATTTTCCGGTGAAAGGTGCGAACGAGAACCCTTTTTCATAGGTTATGCCCTGCTCACGGTTGTGGACTGCAACAAAGGGCAGTCTGCAGTGCTTGTCAACCAGCATTGGCACCAGCTCATCCGAGGATGAATCGTGGAGAAAGGCCTGAGCTGCCTTCTATAGATAGCACTTCCCGATTTCGCAATCAAAGCCTTTTCTCTCTCAACTTCTTCTAGCAAATATCTCCTGGGCAACCACAAGATCTTCATCGGTATCTATGCCCATGACCTCATGCTCCTCTCGAGCAAGGCTGACCCCAACCTTGAGCCCATCATCGTTCAACAACTCAACGATATCGGTGATGAAATACTCCTCCACGACTACGGTTTTGTTCTCCCTCACCTTCTCAACATGGTGGGCCAGGTGCCGAAGCCTGTTGAGGTATTCGAGGAGAAGACCCCTTTTCGTCGCATAGATGCCAGAGTTACAGATCTCAAGACAGCTCTTCCTCTCCGATGGGTATTCACTCCAATATTTCCACTCAATGATCCTCTTCACCGTTTCGTCTTCTATCTCCAAGAGGCCATATTGAGCTCTATCGGTTGGCCTGAAGCCTAAGACAACGAAATCTTGCTTGCGCAGCTGCCTGAGAAGACTTCGATACGTAGCTGCTTTGACAAAGGGAGTATCGCCCATAGTTATGAGGAGATTCTCCTGCTCTATGCCCTCCAGGAAGCTCTGTGCGGCCATGAGCGCGCCCCCTGTCCCGTTGAGGGTGGGTTGTTCGCAGTAAAACACGCCCAGATCACGAGTTGCTCCAATTACCTCCTCCTTCTCATGGTGTACAACAACGGCCTTTGGCCCTGCTGGGAGATTCCTCAAAACTTCAAGAAGTATCGAATGCCGTCCCTTATATGGGCCTGATTCCGGCAGCAAAGGGAGGAGGGTCTTATTACCTGAATAGCCCTTGATCCGGCTTCCGTACCCTGCAGCGAGTATGACACAGGCAGTATGTGGTTTCCGCATCACGTATCTCCACCACCTTTATGGTAAATGAGTTCTCAGCCCACATTAAACAGCAACTGAGCCCGGTTCTATGCTCCGGGGTTATTCATGAAAGAAACTTCAAGCTGAGCATGGGGATGTCTTTTTTTGCTCAATGCCCCAAAAGGTGGCCCCGTACTGGGTCGTTATCAAAATGGTGTATGTAGTACGAAGCCCTTGGAAACCATTGCTTATCCGGAAATACACCATTTTGAAACGCCCACTGCTCTGAGCGATGGGAGGGCAGAGCAAAAAAAGACATCTCCATGCTCTTTTCCATCTTTATCTTCCTATGAGGGATTGAGGAGAAATTCACCTCAGAACAGATCGTCATCCTCCGCAACATCAAGTTTTACCCAAATCCTGTAAAGTTTCTCACCGCCTTGCTCGAAGCAGGTGAACCCGGTGGAGTCAACCTCCTCCACCATAACCTCTCCTAATTCCCTACATTGAGCCAACCAGTTTTGAAAATGTTCTCCTCCTCCAAAATAGGCCTTCCTCCAGCGATTCCCGTCCGCGTCTATTCTCTCCGTGAGCTGCTCCTCCTCGGCCATTCTTTCTCGAATGCTCTTCACCTCACGGCCTTCATCAGAAGCCATCCTTGTCCTCCTCGTCCTACCCCCAATGACCATACCCTAATTCAGCGCATCACATGTGTCAACACGGACGTCACACTCTGTTTCTTGATCTGATGGAAACGATGTGTAGTATACCAAATCCTTTCCCAATGGGAGGCCCAGAATCCGCCTCCGCTCAATGAAGTTGGCACCACTGCTCGTAAGCTGTATCCCCGAAGTTTCCCGATTTGGCAATGCCCTATCTTCGCATCGTATCGATTATGTCCCAGTTCCTGATTTTGGTAAGCGAATACCGTAGGACCGACAAGATGTCAGGGGAGCAGGTATGGTAGATGCAGTCCTCGTGGGCTTCCAGCTCGGGTCTTGGGATCGTGAGACTGTAGAGGCCCTGCCTCATCACTCCTCAACACTGAGGGACCGGATGCCTTCCGAGCAAAGCGTTCCTGAGACATCCGCTATGTGCGACTTCCGAGGGATTTGTCGCGATTAAGCGCTCGAAACAGGCGCCCTGCCGAACTAGGAAAAAGGGTTGTTATAGAGTCCTCAGAGCCTACGTTTCAGCCTTAAAGGCGTCTTTCGCTGCTCTTGGTGCGCTTAAAACATCTGCGAGCTCCTGGGGAGGAAAATCCAGTTTGGCGAATATCCTTCTCTCAAGCTCATAGCTCTTATCCTCAAGGGCACGTATCCGCTCCATCGCATTCTGGCCCATTCCCCTGAGCCCATAGCGCTGCTTCAGATCGTCAAACCGCTCCGCAAGCGTTACGACCTTTGTGTGCATCACACGCTTGTCAGAATAGTTAATAATCTCCTCCTCCGATATACGCCCGCGGCGTCCTTCTTTGAGCTTAATGTGCTCAGCAACGATAGAACCAATCCTGGCAAAACCGAGTTCAGCAAGCAGCCTGTTACCAGTCTTAGCATGATCTTGGCCAGCCTTAAGGCCCTCCATCTTTGTCATGTCATGCAGGAGTGCCGCTGCGCGAATCTCAGATATCCCAAGACTGGCTCCCTTCTCATTGAGCGCCTCTGCTAATAGAACCGCTACCTTACAGACTACCTCGCTATGCCAAACGATATGGTCAGGAACCTCATATCTTCTGAGGAGCTCGTAGCACTGATCAGCAGAGGGAATCGCTCTCTTGCCTTCCCTATCCATATCGTGTTTCCGGCTCAAGGAATCGTGCCTACATTCTTTCTCTCAAAACAGCGCGGACGCCTAAACAGCACCACATCTCAGGGCATCCAAACACCGTTCATACTTTACTGGTTTCGCCGGCAAAATACAACGCAACAATCACTCAAGCAGTGAGCTTAAGGCCCTCCGCCATGGTGGAGCATGGCAGGTTGGTAATTGACACATCAGTCCATTTCCCATACACTCCCTTGCCCGAGGCGCAATTCCCCCTCTTTGGGGCTGACATGGAAGTAGTCACATGAGGTCAAATTTGAAATACAAGGGCACGTGGGGCGTCATCTTTGACATGGATGGCGTGCTCATTGACAGCTACCGCGCCCATTTTCTCTCATGGAAGCGAATGCTCCGTAATCATGGAATGGATATGACCGAGCAGCAATTCGCGGCCACGTTCGGCCAGACAACCCCTGACATCCTCGCCCGCCTCTGCCCCTCACTGAAGCCGGAGGATTACGCCGGCCTAGCCGAGGAAAAGGAGGCGGCTTTTCGGCACATCATTAGGAGTGAATTTCCGGAAATGGACGGGGCCGCCCAACTCATCGCGGCCTTACACAAGGCTGGGGCCATTCTCGCCATTGGCTCTTCGGGCCCTCCGGAAAACCTCCAGACCGTCCTCACCTTGCTCGGTGGGGCGGAACACTTCGCGGCCACAACCAATGGAAGCGAAATAACGCACGGCAAACCACATCCCGAGGTGTTTCTCAAGGCCGCAAGCAAAATCGGGGTCCCAGCCGAGAGGTGCGTAGTGGTGGAGGATGCTCCTGCGGGCGTTAAGGCTGCCAAGTCTGCTGGCTGTGCCGTGATTGCGCTAACGGGCACGGTCACGCGTGAGCACCTTGGCGGGGCGAACCTTGTGGTAGATTCACTTCGAGAACTGACACCTGAGGTATTCAAGAAGCTCATATGGCACACCTCTGGGAGCCTAGAGTAGAGGCAAACACGTAACGCACTGAATCTGCCGGACTGGTCGCCATAAGTGCTTTTGACAAAATGTGACAGGGCTGCAACTGAGGGCCCAGATTTTTCAGCAACAAGCGAGGTGAAACCGTGAGCATTGTCTTCAAAAAAATAGCGTTTAAGAGCCAGTTGCTTAACCCAATTAAGGGTTTTTCCCTCGATGAAATACCCTTTGAGATACGCTTTGATCCGCTCACAGGAGAGACGGGCCGGGTTTACAACTTCCCCTATAAGGCCCCTGAGCGGCCTGACCGAGAAGAAAGGATTCAGCGATCGAGGGAGATGTTTTGCCCCTTTTGCCCGGAGGCCCTCGAAAATTCCACCCCACTGTTTCCAAAGGATTTTATCCCTGAGGGAAGGATCAATAAAGGCGCAGCTACCCTGATACCGAATCTAGTTCCCTTTGATTCCTATGCAGCCGTTGCTATCATATCAAATGAGCACTACCTTGGAATGCCCGATTTAACCCCCGAACGATTAAACGATGCCTTCTCCGCCGCCCTGGCGTTTATTCGAAGAGTAGCCAATTTCGATCCTGAGGTGCGCTTTTTCTATCTCAATTGGAACTATATGCCTGAGTCCGGATCGAGCCTAGTTCACCCGCATCTTCAGGTGAACTGTGGCTCCGTTCCGACCAACCATCACAGAACTCAGATCGAGGGATGCGCGAGATACCTTGAGGAACATGGAAAGAGCTTCTGGGCCGACTACATGAGTGCTGAGAAGGAAGCTGGAGAGCGCTTCATCGGTGAGTGGGGAGGAACATTTTGGACTCTAAGCTTTGTGCCGCAGACCTTTCTCCCCGATGTGTGGTGCATCTTTCCTGAACACCACTCCTTAGTTCAGTTAGAAACGGAAGACCTTGGCGCATACCTGCAAGGGCTCTCGAAAGTCCTGCAGTACTTTCACCTTAAGAACATACCCGCATTCAACATGTCGATCTTTTCACTCAGTGGAGATGACGGCTTCAGGATCAACGCAAGGATCTGTCCCAGGTTGCTTCCGCGCCCTATTGGCAATAGCGACCGAGCCTACTTGCAAACACTTCATAGAGAATCATACACCGTTATGCCTCCGGAGTCGCTGTGTTCGGAACTAAGGGAAGCATTCGATATATGACGCAAACTGGCCGAGGACCTACATACTTTCTGCGCGCATCCCAGGCAGCTGAACCGTGGGCAGTACTGAGCAAACATCACTCGTGAAGTGCTGCAAACGCACGGGAGAGCCTCTGTCTCAAATGGGTATGCCTCCACTGGGTCTTGTCATTGTCGATCCCAATTCTGAGAGCCTTCCTAGTGCCAATCATTACCACCAGTTCCCTACCTCTGGTCACCGCTGTGTAGATCAGATTGCGCTGCAGGAGCACATAATGCTGGGTAAAAATGGGGACAATAACCGCTGGATACTCGCAGCCTTGTGATTTGTGGACGGATACCGCATATGCCAGAACTACCTCGTCCAGGTCCGTGAATCCATATGGAATCTCCCAGCCGTCAAAGGAGATGGATACCTCTTGGTTCTCGAGGTCGATCTTGGTTATTCGTCCGAGATCGCCGTTAAAAACCTCCTTGTCGTAGTTATTCCTTACCTGCATTACCTTATCGCCGAGGCGAAAACTTCTGGCGCCTCGTACCAGTCCCACTGGCCCCGGGTTCAGCGCATTCTGTAATTCTCGATTGATGTTACCAACTCCCACAATACCCTTGTGCATTGGAGTAAGGACTTGAATGTGATCAATTGGATCAAACCCGAAGCGAGCGGGAATCCGGTCTTTGTTAAGCTCAATGATGATCTTAAGGGCCTCTTCAGGGTCCTCCTGCTCGATGAAATAGAAATCATCACTCGGCCCGGAGGGCTTCAGTGGCGGAAGTAGCCCTCTATTAATCTTATGGGCGTTGACGACAATCAGGCTCTCACTGGCCTGGCGAAAGATCTCGTTTAACTCCACCACCGGCACTGAGCGGGATGCAATAAGGTCTTTCAGAACCGTACCGGCCCCAACCGACGGTAGTTGATTGACATCCCCCACGAGGATAAAGGTGGCCTCACGCGGAACGGCCTTGAGCAGATGGTGCATGAGGATTGTATCGATCATTGATGCCTCATCCACAATCAAAATGTCACATTCCAGTGGCCTATCCTCATTTCTCTGAAAATGCCCCTTCTGGATGCTGTACTCCAGCATCCGGTGGATTGTTCTTGCCTCATGAGAAGTGGCCTCGCTCATACGCTTGGCAGCCCTTCCGGTGGGAGCGGCAAGCATGATCCTCAACCCCAGCTTCGAGAAGATCTTAACTATTGCGCTGATAATGGTGGTCTTGCCGGTACCGGGTCCACCGGTGATGACCATCACCTTGTTATGAGTCCCGCACCGTATGGCCTCAACTTGCTTCCTTGCCAAGGTGATAGCAAGCTGACCCTGCACCCACTCTATGGCCTTATCTGTATCAATACTCCGAATCGCCTTCGGGCTCACTACCAGGCCCTTCATGCGCTCAACAATGCTCGCTTCAGAAAGGTGGAACTTGGCAAGGTAAACAGCCCTCCCATCCTCTGCCGAATCCTCAGCTTCCCCGTTCTTGAGATCCTCTACAACAATCATCTTGTGGGAGCTGATCACATCCAGTGCACCTACGATAGTCTCCCGGTCTACTCCAAGAATCTCTTGGCACCGTTGTACGAGTAGCTCATAAGGGTAGTAGACGTGGCCCTCGTCCGAGAGCTCCTGTAACACGTAAATGATGCCAGCCTCCGCCCTTAGCTCGGAGTCTTTGGGAAAACCCAGTTTCTCCGCAATACGGTCCGCAGTCAGAAAGCCGATACCGAAGATGTCCCTTGCGAGGCGATACGGGTTTTCCCTTACAACCTTAACTGAGCGATTTCCATAGTGTTTGAAGATCTTCGTGGCATAGCCCGAACCGACCCCATGGGCCTGCAAAAAGATCATTACCTCCCGGATCTCCTTCTGCTCATCCCACGCCGTCCTTATCATCTCGATGCGTTTTTTCCCAATGCCATCCACATGGGCTAGATTCTCAATTTCATTCTCGATGACGTGCAGGGTATCCCTTTCGAACTTCTGGACGATCCGCTTGGCCATAATGGGTCCGATGCCCTTGATGAGTCCGGAGCCAAGGTATTTTTCGATTCCATACACCGATGCAGGGATCACCGACTCGTAATGCTGAACTCTGAACTGTTCACCGTACCTGGGATGGTTCATCCACGCGCCGGTCATCTTGATTATTTCCCCGGGTGCAGGCACTATCAGGTTTCCGACCACGGTTACGAGATCCCGCTGGCCCTTAACCCTCACCTTGGCAACGGTGTACCCGGTCTCCTCGTTGCTGTAAGTTATCCTCTCAATCTGGCCTTCAAGAAACGCAGTCATGTTGATGCCCATTTCCCCTTTTTTATATCACAATCGCCAAAGAATGGCGACGGAGGCTTTCAGTCGGCCCCTCACACGGCTGCCAGGTGACTGAGTGAGCCGTGAGCTCCCTGGCACATAGTCCTTGAAATTAAGCATGTTATGGACTAACGTAANCGGTTATCGTAAATAGTTNTGGAGAGGAAGCGAGGGATCCCCTTTTGCCTGCGGAGCGCAATTTATCGAGAGGTGTGCCAAAATTGTCCCTAAATGAAAGGAAGCAGGTCCCCTTTACGAGGGATGTCGCGGGCAGGCCGATAAGCAAAGACAATTCGGCCCACCGGACCACGAGCCTGCCCTGCGAAATCCTCTGCTCCTTGCTCAGCAGCAATAGGCCGGTGCATATCCATGAAAAGGAAGCTCGATAGGATTCTCGGAGATACCCTGGATCTCTGTTTCACGGAGGGGCACCTCAAGCCTACACAAATCCCCGAGTTTGTCGTCGAGGTTCCCAATAACCCCAAGCACGGGCACTTTGCCACAAATCTGGCAATGACGCTTGCCGCAGAACAGAAGAATACTCCTCGAAAGATAGCTGAGATCATTATTCAGCATTTGATGGATCATGATCACCTCATCGAGAAAGCGGAGATAGGCGGCGCGGGGTTCATTAATTTCTTCGTTGCAACGGAGCAGTGGCACAACCTCCTTTGCCAGGTTATTGACCAGGGAGATGTTTACGGGCGCAGCTCCATGGGCAATGGTGAGAAAATAATGGTAGAATTTGTGAGTGCCAATCCAACTGGCCCTCTCCATCTGGGCCATGGCCGCGGGGCAGCCTTGGGAGACACACTGTGTAGAATCCTGGAGTTCTGTGGTTATGACACGAGAAGAGAATTCTATATTAACGATGCTGGCCTACAGATCAGGCTGCTCGGTGAGTCAATCTATAGCAGGTGGAAACAGTTCTCCGACCCGTCGTATCCGTTTCCTGAAAATGGTTATCAAGGCGACTACATTCAAGAGTTGGCAAGGGAAATTGCTCGTGAAGAGGATCTTGAAAATCTCTCGGCCGATAAGGCCATAGACCTCTTGACCAATCGGGGAAAGGAGAAGATGCTTGCGGTGCTCAAGGATGACCTTTCCAATTTCAGGGTGAACTTTGACCTCTGGTATAAGGAAAGCGACCTTTATTCATCAGGTAAAATTGAGCAGACCCTGAAACTCATTGAAAAGAGGGGGCTCCTCTTTGAAGAGAACGATGCTCTGTGGATCAAAACCACCCGTTTTGGAGACGATAAGGACCGAGTTGTCCGGAAAAAAGATGGTGAATTCACCTATTTTGCCTCGGACATCTCATATCATCTTAACAAATGGGAGAGGGGCTTCAAGAAGGTAATTAACATCTGGGGAGCAGATCACCACGGCTATGTGAATAGAGTCCAGGCGGCGCTCATGGCGGAAGGCTTACCTGAAGGTTGGCTGGAGGTCCTCCTCATCCAACTGGTCAAGCTGTGGGAAGGTGGGACCGAGGTGAAGATGTCTAAACGATCGGGGAGCTATGTCACCTTGAAAGAGTTGGTCGATGAAGTCGGTGTTGACGCGGTGCGCTTTGTCTTCTTAAGTAAAGACCATACCTCACCGCTGGATTTCGACATAGACCTGGTCAAGAGAAAGGATAGCGAGAACCCTGTCTACTATGTCCAATACGCCCACGCCAGGATCTGCAGCATCTTTCGGAAGGCAGCAGAAAGGAACATAGATCTCCCCGAAGATCCCGGCCCGTTGCTTAGGATGCTCGCGCTCGATGAAGAGATCGCCCTTATGCGAAAAATGGCTGATTTTCCCTCATTGATCGAAGATATTGCACTCAAGAGAGAGCCTCACAGACTTACCTATTATCTCATAGAGTTCGCCAGCAGCTTTCACAGTTACTACAACAAACATAGGGTCATCAGCAAAGATAGAGTCCTCAGCCAGGCTCGGCTCTGTTTATCCTTGGGGGTGAAGATCCTCATCAAGAATGGCCTGAGCCTCCTCGGGCTCAGCGCCCCTGAGGCAATGTAGGCGGAAAACAATGGCCAATAAGAAGTCTACGCCGAAAAAAATTAGGAAGCGATACACCTTTCGGCCGACCCTCGGGTCGCTCGCTCTTTTCTGCTTCGGCCTGATCTTTGTACTAGCTTGGGTGTTCTCCTTGGGCGTAATGGTTGGCAGGAACTCCTTGCCAGTCGCGATAGACGTCCATTCAAACAAACAGGGCGGGGCCGCGGTTGCTGAGGAGAAGCAAGCCGCTGAGAACCTTGAGCCAATCACGGAAGAGGAACTCACCTTCTATGAGCAGCTCGTCCACAAAAGGGATAGTGCAACGAAAGAGGAAATCCCTCACCTTTCAACGAAGCGAGCCGAAACAAAAACAGACGTGAGGAGAACAAAGCAAGCAGAGGAGCCTGCACGGCATTACAGCGTACAAGTTGCCGCGTTCAAGGATAAGGCAAAAACGGAACAAATGGTGGCGCGATTAAGCAGTTTGGGCTATCAGGCCTATTACTATCAAACCCTGATACATGGTGAGATGTTCTACAGGGTACGCTGCGGCCCATTCTATAGTATACGGGAGGCAAAAAGGTATGCTAAAAGGCTAGCCGAGAGCGAGGGATTCAAGCCTTTTATCATATATCCCGACAACAAATAGCTGCAGGTGAGGTGTAATGCCCGCGCTCAGAAAGGCAAAAATCCAGGATGTCAAAGCCATTCATGATATCCTGACCTACTATGGAAACCAAATCATACTGCTGCCTCGGTCCCTGAGTGAGCTCTATGATCACCTCCGGGACTTCTATGTGATTGATAGCGGTCAAAATAAAGGGGATATCCTCGGTGTGTGCGCGCTGAATATATCATGGCAAGATCTAGGAGAGATACGATCCCTAGCTGTTGTCGAGGAGAGACAACAGAAAGGGCTAGGCTCGCAACTCGTGGACGCATGCTTAACAGAGGCTGCTCAACTAGGGCTAACTAAGGTCTTCGTCTTAACCCTCATAAAGGGCTTTTTCACCCGTTTTGGTTTTAAAGAGGTAGAGAAATCGACGCTGCCCCATAAAATATGGGCTGATTGCATCAAATGCCCACGCTTTCCCGATTGCGATGAGGTTGCGATGATTCTGGAACTCTAGTTGCTGGTTGTCCCCTCAGCTGTGGATTACAGAGCCCACAAGGAAAGAAAGCCCCATGTGCAGCGTGTGTTGATGGAATGATGACTTTGCCAACCTGAGCAATGGAAAACATATCGGCGGTTGAGAAGATTGGAAAACGCTTGCAAATAAGTTCGATTCCTAAAATGATGCGCGATCAGAGGCTATGAAAAAGCGAGAGATAGTAAGAATTATAGCTGATCACCTAAAAAGCTGTCCAGGAACGGAATTTGAGATCTTTTTCTCACAGAGCAAGGTTCGCTCAATCGAGGTAAAGAACGGTCAGCTAGACCATCTCCATTCATCAACCGAAGTGGGCCTCGCGCTCAGGGTGCTGCACGGAGAGAGATCGGGGTTTTCCTATTTGTTCGGGCCAAACCCTGATAGCTTGATCCAGTTGACCGATCGGGCCGTTGAGTTGGCAGGCCAGGCCGAACGGGATCCCCTGCATTGCTTCTGTGCTCCCAAACCCCTTAGTGCAGTCGATCTGGACATCTTTGACGCGGGCCTGTCCGACATTGGGGAAAGGGAAAAGATTGACCGGGTTAGGCAAATGGAGGATAGCGCCTTTCGTGCCGATTCTCGGGTGCGGAGGGTAAGAAAGGCGGAGTATGAGGAGGTAACAAGGCTGGTTTCCATCATCAACTCACGGGGGGTTGACCTGGACAGAGAGACAACCCTCATTTCCATGTCCCTCATGGTACTGGTCGAGGACAATAGCAGCTCCGAAATGGGTTGGGAATTCGATTCTGCCAGGCATTACGGTGACATCGATCCGACTGAGATCGGCGTAAGCGCGGCTAGGAGAGGGGCTCGCATGCTCGGAAGTCGCCAGATTTCCACACGTACCTGTCCCGCGGTTTTGGAGAATCGGGTTGTATGCGATCTGCTTGGCGCCTGGGCTCACTCCTTTTTCGGTGATAATGTCTGCAAGGGAAAGTCCTATCTCAGGGATAAGATGAATCACCGAATTGCCTCAGAGGAGATCCACCTGACAGACGACGGCGTCTATCCCAAGGGCTTGGGGACTGCCCCTTTCGATGATGAGGGAACAGCTCAAAGGAAGACCACGCTAGTGCAAGGGGGGAGACTTCAGTCCTACCTCTATGATGGATACTGGTCAAGAAAGGCGGGATCTGAATCAACCGGCAACGCGATGAGGCGCCAGACGAGTTGCCCTCCCGCTCCATTGCCATCCAACCTATTCATAGCCCCCGGAACTTTGCCCTTTGATCAGCTTACGGGGAGCGTGAAGCATGGCTTCCTGATAACCGAGCTCATGGGGGTGCACTTAGCAGATCCAGTTTCCGGGGAATTTTCCCTAGGTGCCTCAGGCATGTGGATAGAACATGGAGAGGCCCTGTTTCCAGTTAAGGGAGTAACCGTATCAGGATCAATTCATGATCTTTTTTGCGGGGTTGATGAACTGGGCAATGACCTGAGATTTTTCGGCAGGCTCGGTGCGCCATCGGTTTTGGTAGGTGAGGTAATCATAAGCGGACCGTAAGAGGAGAAAACCCATGTTCGGCATAGGAATGCCAGAATTGATCATTATCTTCGTCATAGCCTTAATTGTTATCGGGCCAAAGAAGTTGCCCGACTTAGCCAGAGCTCTCGGGCGGGGTATGGCAGAGTTCAGAAGGGCAACGAACGAGCTCAAGGAGAGCATTCATATGGAGGACGTCGAGCACGAACTCAAGGGGGTCCAAGAGGACTTGGCAGACTCTGTGACCGGTCTGTTAGACGAATCGGAGATAGAGGTGGAAACCAAGGTCGGGGAGGATGCACCATCTGAGCTGGAGGTATCGGAGGAAAACGATACGGTTAAGGAGAAAAAAGAGGATGAGTGATGAAAAACAGCCTTTCTTGTCCCATTTGGAAGAGCTTAGAAAAAGGCTGATCGTCTGTGCCATAGCGGTCGGTATGGGATTTGTGATCTCCTATATTTTCTCTAAACAGCTCTTTTCCCTGCTTACGATACCCCTCACGGAGGTCCTTCCTCCCGAGAGCACCATGATCTTTACGAGCCTTCCCGAGATGTTTATTGCCTATATTAAGGTGGCGCTCATCGGAGGCATCATTCTAGCCGTACCGGTTATCTTTTATGAACTCTGGATGTTTGTGGCCCCTGCGCTCTATCAGAAAGAGAAACGGTATCTTGTCCCTTTCGTTCTGTTCTCAACCATTCTGTTCGTTATGGGGGCGCTTTTTGGGTATTTCATCGTGTTTCCGTATGGCTTTAAGTTCTTTCTGGGTTTTGCAACTGAAAACATCCAGGCGCTTCCCTCGGTAAAGCAGTATTTTTCATTCGCCATTAGGCTGCTTTTGGCGTTCGGTTTGGTCTTTGAAATGCCTGTTGCAGTGCTCTTTTTGACCAAGATCGGCCTCGTCACGCCAGAGGCGATGAAAAAATACCGCAAGTTTGCCATCTTGGGCTCCTTTATCATCGCCGCAATCCTAACTCCTCCGGATGTTGCCACCCAGCTCATGATGGCAGGGCCCATCATAATACTCTATGAGCTCAGCATCTATATCAGTAAAGCAGTTCATCGCAAGCAGGAGGAAGTGGATCAGGAAGAACTATGATCGCCCGCTTCGGCGCGGCCTCCGGCACGGACTACTTAACGGCTTCCGTTGAGTTCACATGCAGCCTCCCTTCAGGCATATTTCCAGACGACTCTATTGGCCCATATTCCCTTCATTTTAAGAAGAAAGGTTTCCCCCTAAAGTGTTTCCCGAGCCGTACCGATAAAGGTGATGAAAGCACCTAGTGAGGAGTGTAAGCATGAAACATGACCTGAAAGCGCCGAAGGGAGTGAGAAAGGAAAAGGAGAAGTTGCTCTATTACAAGGCCCTCAATGATATTGCCAACCAGATTCATGCGGCCAGGGATATCGATGAGATTCTCATCACCCTCAAGGACAGCATCCTGAGTTTGTTTGATGCAGATCGGGTTACCATTTACGTGGTGGACGGAAAGACAAGGGAAATCTTCTCCCGGTTTAAGGTAGGCGACATCCCGAGGGAAATCAGAGTACCCATCGATAACAAAAGCATCGCCGGGTACACCGCCAATGTGGCCCAAATAGTCAACATCGCCAATGCCTATGATGAGCACGAACTGGCAATGATCAACAAGGATATTTCCTTTGATCGGAGCTGGGATGACAACTACGATTACGTCACCTGTCAGATATTGAGCATTCCCATCTTTTTCAAGAAGTACGTTATCGGTGTATTTCAGCTCATCAACAAGAAAGGTGGCGATCGTTTCACCCTTGAAGACCAAAATTCTGCTGTGGAAATGGCGAAGATCTTGGGAATCGCCTTCTACAACCAAAACAAGCTCTCAAAGATGCGGGCGAAACAGACAAAATTTGGCTATCTGCTGAGGAACCATATCATCAGCGAGAAAGACCTACAGCGGGCCATCGAGATGGCCCGAACCAAGGACACAACCGTTGAATCCGTCATCATCAATGAGATGAAGGTTGAAAAGCGGGAGGTGGGACAATCCTTTGCCGATTACTACCACTGCCAGTACATCCCTTTCAACCCTAACTACCCCATCCCCCAGGACCTCTTGTCAAAGCTGAAGCCAGTATACCTCAGGAGCAATCTCTGGGTACCCTTGGCAAGAGAAGACGGAACCGTCACGGTGCTCGTGGACAACCCCCAGCAGTTGGATAAGATCGACAGCATAAAGTCACTCATTCCAGCGAAACACTATGAGCTTGCCGTTGGACTGAAGGAAGATATCATCCGGTTTCTGGAATATTTTTACGGAACCCCCGCCGAGCACGAGGAGGGATCAATCGATGAGCTTCTCGGCAAACTGGAAACGCCCGAAGCTGTGGAACCGGAAGAGACGGCGGATCTCCTCAGTGAAAACGACAATGCCATCGTTCAATTGGTCAACAAGATCATCAAGGATGCGTACACGAAAAGCAGTTCCGACATTCACATAGAGCCCTATCCTGGAAAAGAGGGAGCGGAGATTAGGCTCAGAGTTGACGGAAACTGCCAGCTATACCAGACCATTCCCTACAATTACAAAAAGGCCGTTGTTTCGCGGCTGAAAATCATGGCTGATCTGGACATAACAGAGCGGAGAAAACCCCAGGATGGCAAGATAAGCCTGAGGAAGTTCACACCGCTTGACATCGAGCTGAGGGTAGCTACAGTTCCGACTTCAGCGGGACAGGAAGACGTGGTGCTGCGTCTTCTCGGAGCTGGTGAGCCCATGCCCCTCGATGGGATCGGCATGAATGAACGAGACCATAAGCTCTTCTTGGACATGATCCAAAAGCCCTATGGAATCATTCTGGTGGTTGGCCCCACAGGAAGCGGCAAGACCACAACCCTGCATGCCGCGTTGGGCCACCTGAACAGGCCTGAGCGGAAAATCTGGACCGCCGAAGATCCCGTGGAAATCACTCAGCGGGGCCTGCGCCAAGTGCAGGTATCGCCGAAGATCGGATTGGATTTTGCCGCCGCAATGCGTGCCTTCCTGAGGGCCGACCCCGACGTGATTATGGTGGGTGAAATCCGGGACCGCGAGACCGCCACCATCGCTATTGAGGCCTCTCTAACCGGTCACCTGGTACTTACCACGCTGCATACAAATAGCGCCCCCGAGACAATCGTCAGGCTCTTAGACATGGGTATGGATCCGTTCAATTTCTCCGATGCACTCATAGGCATTCTGGGCCAACGACTCGTAAGGACCCTTTGTGGGGACTGCAAGGAGCCCTACCATCCCGGCCGTAACGAATATGACACCTTGGTTAGAAGTTACGAGGGTGATTTTGATCGCCTGGGTTTTAATTATAACGATAGCCTTATGCTCTGCCGCGCGCGCGGATGTGAGCAGTGCAGTAATACGGGCTACAGAGGCAGAACAAGCCTCATAGAACTGCTCGAAGCCACAGACGAGGTGAAGTCACTGATCCAAAGCAGATCCACAGTGCACGCATTGAGAGACCAGGGAATCAAGGACGGAATGACTACCCTCATGCAGGACGGAATCAGAAAGATCTTTCTCGGACTCACCGATATTAAACAGGTCAGGAAGGTGTGCCTCCGCTAAGAGCGCTGGGGTTCAGCTACGCTCCATTTGGCCTGCCGGGCAGCCAAATAGCTCCCCTTGTGACAACACAATAGACGCTCCGAGCCCATTCGTTTCACTCGCCATCCTATCCAACAAGCCGTCTGATTGGGGCTGGAATACCATTTGAGTTCAGCTTATTGAGCCAAAAGCTAAAGGTTCTAAGGAATTCCGTTTCCATTATCATAGTCAAGAAATTGCTTGAAAGCTGCTCACAGATTAGAATATAGTTCCTACCTGCAGTAGAAGCCGCAAGATCATCCACGCTACCGTAGGTATTGGATGCCGTTCCAGCAGTTTTCTGTAAATATAAGAGATTTCAGGAAAAGCCATGAAGTATCGCTGCCAATCGTGTAAGTCTGAGCTACCCGACATTTGGAGGTGGAAGATTGTTGACCGATCGAAATACCTGATGGTTGTCACTTGTCCCCATTGCAACAATGAGTTCATTAGAATGGAATATGATCCCGATACGCCTTACGGATACCGGGTAACTCCCTCAATGATCTTTGTTCCTCAGGCCGTTAAAAGGCAGACAAAGTAAGCCACTAGAAAAGTATGAAGGTCACGACAGTCTATCCAGCAGTAGTTATGAGAATCTCATGCCCGAACTGCGGGGCGCAGGGCAGGGTAAAGAAGGAGAAACCTCCGCAGGCAGATTTCACGGTAGTTTGTCCTCGGTGCAAGGAGAAATTCCTGATAAAAATCAATGTCAGAAATTTCTACAGAAAGGCCGTTTCCATCGCCGTTCACTATTCTCCGTACGATATCAATCGACCTGACGATCAGAGGGCAAGGCAGGGCACAATTGTGGATATTTCGCAGCAGGGAATGCAGGTTGAAGGCCACAAGCACGACTTTCCACCGAGATTCTTTAAGGAGGGCAACACATTTACCTTTTACTTTTCACTGCCACCGCGAAACGAGCTGCTCAGAGTGCAGGGAGAAATTGCCAGGATCATCCGACAAAACAACAGCAATACTTTTCTGATGGGGATAAGGTTCTCAAATGTTGACCGCTTCACCAACAGACAGATCGGATTCTTCCTCTGGCCCTGATGCTGCAGTTAGCCTCAACGTTCTTCTGCTTCCCATATCCGCTCAGGCCTTTCGATACCTTAGCGGAACTCTTCGGTTTTTGTCTTCCAGCAGATTTCCGGAATCTCTCATGAGGCGGGGGGTTAACAAAAACGTGAGATCGGGGTAGCGGAAAAGTTACAGGTGAGGGTCTTCTATCAAATCACGGCAAAGGGAGGAAATGCCTGCCGCTGATGGTAAGCAGGAAAGGCGTTCTTTGAGCCCGTCTTTCGCTATCAAAAACCGTGGGCCCTGTCACGCCCTCGAAACCTTCAATTTCCACCAGTGCTGAGCGCAGGTCGTTCCTCGTTTTTATGTATTCGCCTTGCTCTCGCAGAATATCCTTCAGCATTCTGATGGTGTCATAGCCGATTGCCGCCAAAAGGCCTGGTTTCTGCTGAAAACTCAGCTGGTATCGCTCGACAAACTCCTCTACACCCCTATAACCACTGCCAGGAAAGAAGCCTGAGGGAAATATCGCCCCGTTTACATACCTGCCGGCAATTTCAACCAGCTTCGGCGAATTCCAGAGATTGGTCCCCAGTAACGTTACGCCAACAACGTCGTAGAATGCCAGCTGAGAGGCTATGAGACCAGCCCTTTCGTAGCTATCAGGGATGAATATGGCGTCGAAATCCACGATAGGCTCAGGTTCCTGTTCTTTCTCCTCCTCAATTTCCTCTGTCTCGGGTTTAGGCCTAGGGTAAAAGAGACCAACCATCTTCTTGATTGGTATCGCAAAATCGGTATCCCCGGGATCATATGCCTCTACTGCCGTAACGGTGGCTCCGTAGGTTTCCACCTGATCCCAGAATTTATTCATGAAGTATCTGCCGTAGACATTATCAGGATGCAGAATGGCAAATCTCGTCAATCCCATTTCTCCTAGAGCCTTGTTGGTTAAGCTTCTGACCTGGTCCTCCGGAGTGAGACAATTCTGGAAAACCATGTCCCCCGTACTGGTTACACCCTCACTTTGGCTCAGGGTAATTATTGGTGTCCCTAACTGCTGAGCGAACTCTACCACTTCTACGGCTACCCTGCTGATCAGTGGGCCAATGATGACAAGTGCGCTCTCATCTTCAACGAGTTCTCTTGCCAACTCACGTGCCCTTTGGGGGTCACCCTCGGTATCCCTTACAACCAATTCCAGCGATGAGAGGCCTTCATGAGTCTCCCGAAAGATATCTAACCCCAGCTCCAGGCCGTGCAAAACTTCCTGGCCATATATGCCAAACGGTCCGCTCAGCGGCAAAAGGCAACCAATGACGTTGGGTTTGACCTGGAGTATCCTTTCGACCCTGTCAAGCAATTCCCTTGCTACCGCGATCCAGGTACCTTCCGCTGCGAACCTCATTATCTTGAGTGCCCACTCTCGTGCCTCCTCCAGTCTGTTCTCTAGCAGCGACGCCGTAGCAAGCCGATAATAGATCGGAAAGATGAGGTTTGCGTCCCTCGCATAGAGAGCCATCTCCTCCAGTTCCTCTTCTGTTGCCTCATAGATCAGGTCGAGTAACTCGGATCTGATTTGGTCCTTATAATCTTCCGAAATCTCCTTCGATTCCAATACCTTGAGCCACCAATAGAGAACTCGTGCCCGGTCTTGGAGTTCCTTTGCGTTCTGACCGAGAAGCAGGAATATTTCCTCTTTTCCCGGATACCCCTCGTAGAGCTTAAGCCACTGGATAGCAGAGAGCCTTGATTCGGAATATTTCCCTAGGTGAAAGTAGGTCTTTGCCAGTAACAGGTTGATCTCGGCCCTTTTCTCGCCCACAGGATAATCATCGATAACCTGCAAGAACAGTGGCAGCGCTTCCTCATACTGGTTCTTGTAATAGTGAATGGTTGCCTTCCTCGCTAATGCATCGCTCATCCTCTCGCCGGTAGGATTTTCGGCAATATAACGGTCATAAGCCACCAAAGCCTCATCGTATTCTCCTTGACGCCAATGCTCCTCAGCGATAGCAAAGTGATCGACAACCACTTTCCCCTCACCTGGCTCCTTCGCTAGCGGTTCCGCCTCGATTGGCTTTTCCCTGGGTGCTTCTTTGAGAGCAATTCTCGGTTGGCACGCGCAAATGAAAAAGGCCACTACCACTACTCCCGCGGTAATGACCTTCCTTGCAAAAGCAGCATTATCCTTCGCCATTTGCTACTTCACTTCCTCAAAGTCAGCATCAACTACCTCCTCATCCTCCTTGGCTGATTCCGCAGATGCCCCAGAACCAGCTTCCGCTCCAGCTTGATCTTGCTGGGCTTGAGCAGTCTGAGCGTACAAGACCTCGGCGAGCTTATGTGACGCCTGCGTCAGTTCCTCTGACAGCCGTTTGATCTCCGCCGTATCTTCGCCTTCCATCGCCTTCTTCAGGTTGGCGATAGAGGTCTCTATCTGCCCCTTCGTGCCTGCATCCAGCTTGTCACCAGCCTCTTGAATGGATTTTTCGGTTGCATAGATAAGCGAGTCGGCTGCATTTCGAGCGTCGACGAGCTCTCTCTTCTTCTTGTCTTCCTCGGCGTGGAGTTCAGCATCCTTGACAAGCCTGTCGATTTCCTCCTCACTGAGCCCGCTCGAGGCGGTTATCTTGATAGATTGCTCCTTTCCCGTTCCCAGGTCCTTAGCAGATACATTAACAATGCCGTTTGCGTCAATATCAAAGGTTACCTCGATCTGAGGCATCCCCCGGGGAGCCGGTGGGATCCCAACCAGTTCAAAACGACCGAGGGTTTTATTGTATGCAGCCATCTCTCTTTCACCCTGGAGCACATGGATGGAGACCGCAGGCTGGTTATCAGCCGCAGTTGAGAATATCTGGCTCTTCTTGGTCGGTATGGTGGTGTTCTTCTCAATAAGCTTGGTGAAAACACCGCCCAGAGTTTCAATACCCAGGGACAGGGGAGTAACATCAAGGAGGAGAACATCTTTTACATCGCCCTTTAACACACCACCCTGTATGGCCGCTCCAATGGCCACAACCTCATCCGGATTTACGCCCTTGTGAGGATCCTTCCCGAAGAGCTGCTTCACTTTTTCCTGGACCTTAGGCATTCTGGTCATCCCACCAACCAGAATAACCTCGTCGATATCATTTGCCTTCAGACCGGCATCGCTGAGCGCGATCTTACAGGGCTCCACAGTCTTCTCAACGAGGTCATCTACCAGGGCCTCAAGTTTTGCCCTCGTCAATTTGATATTCATATGTTTCGGCCCACTCGCATCAGCAGTAATGAAGGGGAGATTAACATCCGTCTCCATTGAAGTGGAGAGCTCCATCTTCGCCTTCTCAGCTCCCTCTTTCAGCCGCTGCAAGGCCATCTTGTCATTCCTGAGATCGATCCCCTGGTCCTTCTTGAATTCATCGGCGAGGTAAGCAATAATCCTCTGATCAAAGTCCTCACCGCCGAGATGGGTGTTGCCATTGGTCGATTTAACTTCAAATACGCCGTCTCCTATCTCCAGGATAGAGATATCGAAGGTACCGCCGCCCAGATCAAAGACGGCAATCTTCTCGTCCTTCTTCTTATCCAGGCCATAGGCTAATGAAGCAGCAGTGGGCTCATTAATAATCCGCTGAACGTTCAACCCCGCTATTCTTCCCGCATCCTTTGTGGCCTGTCTCTGGCTGTCGTTGAAATAGGCGGGGACCGTAATCACCGCATCGGTTACCTTTTCCCCGAGATACTCTTCAGCAGTTTGCTTCATTTTGGTTAGGATCATGGATGAAATCTCGGCAGCGCTGTAGTCCTTGCCCTTGATGCTAACCTGAGCATCGCCGTTTTTCGCCTTAGAAATCTTGAAGGGGGATATCTTGATGTCCCTTTGGACTTCCTCTGAATCAAATTTCCTTCCAATAAGCCGCTTAACCGCATAAACAGTGTTATCCGGATTGGTAATCGCCTGCCTTTTAGCCGTCTGCCCGACGAGCCGCTCACCACTGTCGGTGAAAGCCACCATGGAAGGCGTGGTGCGGTTCCCCTCCACATTGGCAATTACCTTTGCATCACCCCCCTCCATAATGGCAACACAGGAGTTGGTGGTGCCCAAATCAATTCCAATTATCTTGCCCATCATTTCCTCCTTGATCGTATTGTTGTCACAAGCATACGAATCTACTGTACAGCATTTTCCTCTTTTTCAGCCTTCCCTTGCGAGATAATGACCATTGATGGCCTGAGCAATCGGCCATTGAGCACATAGCCTTTCTGCAACTCCACCAAAACGTGCCCCGGATCAAAGGTGTCGTCTACCTGCTGTGATACTGACTGGTGAAAGTTGGGATCAAATGGTTTTCCCAGTGCCTCAACCTGGCTGAGGCCAGCTTTCTCCAGGATCTTCATCAGACCATCTCGCGTCAGCTCTAGCCCTTCAATCAGGCCTGCGGAATTTTCATCATTCTGTGCGTGAGATATGGCCTTATCGAGGTTATCAATTACGGGCAGGATTTCCTTTATCAGGGATTCATTGGCGTACTTGGCCAGTTCCTCCCTTTCCTTGATTCCACTCTTCTTAACGTTCTCCATCTCAGCGTACGTGCGCATATAGAGGTCGTAGTTCTTTTGAGCCTGCTCTTCAGTCTCCTTGAGCTTTTTTACAAGCTCCGCTCTCGTCATCTCCTCTGCCCTTTTCGGCGGTTTCTCAGTGCTTTTCTCCTTTGATTTCCTTGCCTCCTCTCCACTGAAGCCTTCCGACTTTTCCTTTCCCCCATTTGGCCGGTCCTGACCGTCGAGCTCTCTGTCATCTTCCATTCTTCTGACCTCTATCTTAGCCACATCTCACCTATCTCATTGTTCCGAGCATTAACTTTATCCGACACTAAGGCAGCAGCTACCAACCAGGAGTTTTCACTGCGCACAAATAAACCGCTCCACCTACCATCAAGGTGCCTCCTTGAACTGTGTCGGCTCATTATTTCCGAAGGCTAGGTAGGGTATTTTACTACATCTAAATCATCAGGAATACTAAACATCCGGATGGACATTGTCAAGGTGGGCTCCGGGAGGATAGACCCCATTTGTTACGGCTTTTCTCCTGTTAACCTCTCAAGAACCTCGACGTACTTCTCTCTTGTAATCCTTATGACCTCTTGTGGCAGTTTTGGAGGAGGTGGTTTCTTGGGCCAATCCAGTGTGGTAAGGTAGTCTCTGAGAAACTGCTTATCAAAGCTCCTTTGAGCCTTCCCCGGCTCATATTCATCCATCGGCCAGAATCTTGATGAATCAGGGGTCAGCACCTCATCAATGAGCATAAGACGATCTCCCACCACTCCGTACTCGAACTTGGTGTCAGCAATAATGATTCCCCGTTGAGCGGCGAGGTCTCTTCCAGCCAAATAAAGTTGCAGGCTTATCCCTCTGATCTCCTCAGCGACCTTCTCTCCGACCAGCTTGGCCAGATCCTCAAATGAAATATTCTCATCATGGGTTCCTGGGGCGCCCTTGGTTGATGGTGTGAAGATCGGGGCTGGCAATTGCGATGACTCCTTCAGGCCCACCTCGAGGGGAATCCCCGAGATGGTCCCCTGAGCTTGGTACTCGAGCCATCCAGAGCCTGAAAGGTATCCCCGTACAATGCACTCTGCAGGCAGCGGTTCAGCCTTATGCACCAGCATACTCCTGCCAATCAGCTGGTCCCTGTAAGGCCTGCACGGTTCAGGATACTCATCGGGATTGGCCGTAATGAGGTGATTGTCGATGATAGAGGAGAGTTTCTTGAACCAAAAGACCGATAACCGCGTTAAGATCCTTCCCTTATCCGGTATGGGATCATCCATGACAACATCAAATGCAGAAACCCGATCAGAAGCAACGATGAGCAGGTGCTCCCCTACCTCGTAGATGTCACGAACCTTACCCCGGTTGACCAATGTTAGATTTGCAAAATCTGTCTTCTTGACCGGCTCCATCATTGCCTTATACCTCAAAATGGAGGGCGCTGCCACATAATATAAAGATACAAGTCAAAAAAATCACTGGAGTTTCCTGGGCTTCACATGGTGAATACTCGCACCTCCCTGAATAGTAGACTTATTTGATTTCATGTAGTGAACCCCATTGCCCCTTCGCTCCAACGCTCCCGCAGTGACCCTTTCGGGGTTCGCAGGCGGGGAATTTCTGCCCCTTCCCGGCTCTAAAGGCCGGGCTTT
>JGI24422J19971_10000180_pt1 | contig 31706 bp, 33 predicted proteins | sample DeeMarSWOR152_54_FD_19971 | JGI IMG/M metagenome (IMG submission 19971) | reverse complement strand
CCCCGAGTTCAAAATCAATGTTTATCAGGTTTGCGCCGAATTAGGGAGAATAATGACCACGGTTGGGGCCGAGATATCAAAAAAGATGCTGCCTTAGTACCCCCTGGTTCCTTACAAAAGCCTTTGCAAAGGAGTAAGCCCCCCTTTTGGTAACCATGGCAGTTTTGCATGGGACCCCATTGATACCCCAATGACCCAGACTTTACGCTCTGAGGTGAGGGTTTTCTCTGCGAGGAGTTTTCCCCTGGGAAGGCTCGGTGACATGGATGATATTGCAGGGGCACCCGTATTCTTGCTCTGAGATGGGGCCGAGAAGGTAAAGGAAAGATTCGAGAAAGAAAAGGGTTCTTAACAAAGGCCTATACGGTCCAAGTAGGAGAGCTATATAGGGTGCTTGCTATGTGCTGTGGCAAGCCTTCGGGGTGCGTTCGGTATTAGAGATAATAATGCATTGAAGGAGAGTACCGGACTAGCAGTAGTTGGATCTTAACCGGGATCGGGGTTGGTGGAGGTTGTATTGGAAAAGTGACGATCTTCGGTTAACCCTTGGGAGGTAGGCGTTCAAACTTTGGGGATCTCGTAAGACAACTACTATCTAACCCATAGAAGATGGTTTGGGAGTTGAAAGAATGAAGGCTAAAAGTGCAGAGATCAGAGATTCTGAGTTACTAAGATTGCCACGTATGCTTTTATTGAAGCAGCTTTTTCAGAGTTCATCCATCCATGATATTCCCAGTGCCATGGAAAGAGCATTTAGTGAATCTCTGAAAGCCATTAAATTTCCAGCTGGTGTTGAGATCGCCGTAGCCGTTGGTAGCCGAGGTATAGCAAACTTACCTGTTATTGTACGTGAAACCGTGAGAAAGATTAGGGCCATGGGGGGCAGGCCCTTTATAGTTCCGGGTATGGGAAGCCACGGTGGGGCTACGGCTGAAGGACAGGTCCGGATTCTTGAGCACCTCGGCATTACTGAAGAGAGCACCGGTGCACCAATCCGCGCTACCATGGAAGTCATAAACATCGGTAAAACCCCGCATGGCATCCCTGTGTACGTGGATCGATTTGCATATGAGGCGGACGGGATTGTTATAGTAAACCGTATAAAACCGCATACTGACTTTGTCGGTGAGATGGAAAGTGGAATCATGAAGATGCTCACTATTGGTCTGGGAAAACAAAAAGGCGCCGATTACTACCATAGGGTGATTCTCGAGAAGGGCTTTGTTCCTGTGATCAGTGCTGTTGCAAAAGAAGTACTGAAGCGTCTTAATGTTTTGTGTGCCATACAGATTGTTGAGAATGAGAAGGACCAAACCAGCATCTTAAAGTGTACACCTGCATCCAAGATAGAGGATACCGAAAAATTACTTCAGATAGAGGCCAAAAGGATGTTCCCTACCATACCATTTGATGATATAGACCTCCTGATTATAGACGAGATGGGAAAGGATATCAGCGGCCCAGGCATGGATCCTAATGTTACAGGGCGAAATGTCGTCTTGAGTAGCCAATCACCGAACAGGCCGAGAATCACCCGAATATTTGTACGCGATTTGACTGCTGGCAGCGAGGGAAGCGCTGTTGGGATAGGTAACGCCGATTTCACATCAACGCGACTAGTGAAAAAGATTGACATTAAAGCCACTGCGGTCAATTGCATTACAGGTTGTGCTCCAGAATGTGGTCGGATTCCTTTGGCCTTTGATAACGATAAAGAGGCTATTGAAGCCGCATTTGCTTGCATACGCCCGGTAAAACCTGAACATATACGGGTTGTCTATATTAAGAATACCTTATGGTTGGAGGAGTTCATGGCCTCTGAGGCATTCTTGGAAGAGATCCGACAAAAGGACCAACTCTCGATTTTGAATGAAGACGCCGCCTTGGTTTTTGACGGAAAACAGAATCTTGTCTCCCCTTTTTCAAAATAGGAACCCCCACTGCAACTTCGTAAGGGCTTGGAGAAGCAACTCGGTTAATTAAAAGGAAGATGTGGAATGATATTCAATGCAGGGCCTGAGCTCTTCTCCTTACGAAGAGGTATTGGATATGAATGAAGGCCTGTTAATGGATTGACAGGCCATTTTTGTTGTGAAAAGATCAGGGAATGAAAGGCGCTAGAGTTAATGGATCAGTTCATATAGGAATTCGGCACTATTATTTTTCGAGACATCCAGACCATAGAATCTGGACGTCCCTTCGAAATGCTGCCAAATTGATTCTGGGCGAAGACTAGGTAATTTTGCAGGAATGAAAGAGAGGGAGGGTTCTGAAATGAAAAGGGCAATTGTTATGGATCCAAAGGACAATGTGGCCACGCTCTTAAGTGATGTTGATAAGAATGATCTGGTTCAAGTCAGGACCGGAGAGGAATTAACAGATGTTCGAATACAGCAAAAGATTCAATTCGGTCACAAATTTGCAATGGAGAGAATAGATAAGGGGGAGAAGGTGGTGAAGTATGGGGAGGTCATCGGCAAGGCGACCCAGGATATCCAAGTGGGCCGTCACGTTCATGTCCATAATGTTGAAAGTTTTAGGGGGCGGGGAGATCTTCCCTAGAATACTAATATAGGCACGCAAATCAATCTACAGAAAGGAAAGGGAGTAAGATGAAGATATCAGGTTATGCAAGGCCCGACGGATCTATTGGGTTCAGGAACCATATAGCAATCCTTAGCTCGGTAAGCTGTGCAAACGATGTGTCCCTCAGGCTGGGACGCATGTATCCCAATGCAATCGTTCTCACGCATCGCCAGGGTTGCGGTCAATTAGGCTCGGACAAAGATCAAGCAGCTCGCACCCTGGCCGGTCTGGGAAAAAATCCCAACATCGCCGGAGTGCTGGTTGTTGGGATGGGGTGTGAATCAATCACCGCTGAATACCTGGCAGAGGAGATCTCGAAGACGAAAAAGATGGTGGAATATCTGGTTGTTTTGGATGAAGGAGGACTAATGGCAGTCCTTCCCAAGGGAGCAAAATTTTTAGATCGGATGCTGCATGAGGCCTCGCAAATCAAAAGGGTTCCCTGCGGCCTTGAACACTTGACTCTTGGTATCAAGTGCGGCCTGACGGATACGACCTCCGGCATCTCCTCCAACCCCGCCACTGGGATTGCGGCTGACAGGGTCATCGAATCCGGGGGGACGGTGATCTTTGGAGAAACTCCCGAGGTCATCGGAGCGGAACATATCCTGGCAAAAAGGGTGGCAAGCCCCGAGGTCGGGGAGAAGCTTTACCGGGTGGTGAATGCGTGTGAAGAGAGGGTAAAGGCCTCAGGTATGGATATACGAGGGGCCAACCCTGCTCCGGGTAATATCGCCGGGGGGATCACGACCATCGAGGAGAAATCCCTCGGGGCCATCAAGAAGGGGGGAGGAAAGACGTTGCAAGGGGTACTCGGCTACGGGGAGATCCCCGAGGGCAAGGGCCTGTTTTTTATGGATGGACCGGGTCGGACTCCAGAGGCCTTGACCGGACTCAGTGGGGCCGGGGCTCAAATCATTATCTTTTCCACCGGAGGGGGATCACCAGCAGGATCTCTCGTCTCTCCTGTGATAAAGGTTACAGGAAATCCACGTACAGCTCAGCGTCTGGAGGACCATATTGACGTCGATGTGAGTTCCATCACCAAAGGGGAAGACACATTGGAAAAGGCCGGGAAGAGAATTTTCCAGGAGTTGTTGAATGTGGCCGCTGGGAAGGCTACCAAGTCAGAGACATTGGGATACGGCATGATAAGCATATGGAATATTGGACCCCATATGTAACTCCGTATGTATGGGGCCGAAGAAGGGGGGTGAAAAGGGGGCTAGTTTGATACACATTTAGGTACACCACAATTTTAGGAAGGAGGATAGAAGATGTTGAAAAAAAGCATGATACCAATGGTTTTTGCTGGCATGTGCGTAATCCTTGCGTTAGTTGCTTTACCCTTGGTGACGGATTATGCTCAATCAGCTCAAAAGCCGATAAAGCTCGTGTTCTCAAGCTATCTGAAGGAAAGTTTTACCAACAATCTTACGTGCCAGTTTTGGATGAAGGAGGTTACCAAAAGGACGAATGGACGGGTCCAATTCACGACATATTACAATGGGACCTTGCTCAAGGGCGCTGAATCACTTCCAGGCTGCGGTCGCGGCATGTGTGACCTTACCTTGTGTCCAGACGCCTATACAGCGGACAGGCATCCACTGTCCATGGTCCAGACCCTCCTATTTATGACCGACAAGATGGACTCCTACCTCAGGGCCTGCTATAGGTTGTTCACCACGGAGCCTCTGCTCATCGAGGAGTTTACCAAGAACAATGTGCATTTCCTGGTCGAGATTCCTGTGTCTTCTGACATACTCGGGGGCAAGGAAAAGATTAACAGCATTGCCCTGTTGAAGAACAAGAGAATTCGGGCCATGGCAATGACAGCGGATGCCCTAAAGATATTAGGCGCTACCCCAGTTGGCCTCTCACTGGGTGAGGTGTATGACGGCCTGGATAAGGGTGTTATTGATGGGTATTCTCTCACCGACTTTACCTTAGCCAGCATGTTTCACTTGTACGAGGTGGCCCCCTATATGGAAGATACTGGAATGGGGCAGTTCGGGGGCATGTTCTTCGTCGTGAACAAGACAAAGTGGGACAACCTGCCTTCTGATATACAAGGTATAATGACCGAAGTGGCAAAGGAAGCTATAGACAAACACGTCGCCCTTTACCAGAAGATTGAAGCTCAAATGGTTGATAGGGCACATGAAGGAGGTGCAAAGGTTGTAATCCTTACTGATGAGGAAAAGGCCAGATGGAGGGAAACTGCCGGCCCGAAACTCTGGGAGAAGTGGGTGAATGATAGAAACGCCAAAGGCCTTCAAGGCACCTATGTCTTCAAGAGATGGAAGGAGATCATTAATGAGGAAAACAAGAAGAGCACCTACAAGAGCGCCTATCAGGTGTTTGCAGAGAAATATGGTGCTGAACACTAGAAAGTAATCTTAGGCGGGAGCACATCGTCAAGGTTCCAAAGGTGAATCATAGTGTGCGCCCCAAAGTACTGAAGAAGGAAAGTGCATAGCGAATTATGTGGGTAGATCTTGTGGAGCAGGGGTGCGCACTATGGGAATAGGGTTTCCGATGTGAGCAAAGTGGGAGATTAGCTTTGGTTGATAGAAAAGGGTTACACCTGATATTCAATCTGTATAGCGTAGTGAGGTATACAGCGGGTATCGCGGCCAGTGTCTGTATATTCCTTATGGTATCCACCATTGTGCCAGATAGCATAGGACGATTCTTCTTTAATAAGCCCCTCTACGGAACACTTGAGCTTAATATGCTGCTCATGTCAGCTATTGTTTTTCTAAGCCTGGCCTGGACACAATCACAGCGCGGTCACGTACGCGTTGAAATCATCATTTCAAGAACGAGGCCTAGTCTGCGAAGTGCCCTTAATATTTTCTGCTGGGCTATCGCATTTGTCCTTTTCCTGGCGATCACTATTGGCGGCACTGAGGAGGCCATTCATTCGGTGATGATAGGCGAAAACCTATGGGGGGTAAAGAAATTCCCTGTGTGGCCCGGGAAAATCTTGGCGGCCTTTGGGTCAGGCTTGCTCTGCATCCAGTTTCTTATTGATATTGGCAGTGAATTTACAAATATCCTCCTGGCCCGATCAACAAACGATAAGATTGCACAAAAAACCGCAGTTGAAGGAAGATAAGGAGTTTCAGTGGCACCTTTAACAGCTGGATTAGTAATGATTTTATTGTTGTTGGTGCTTTTGGCGATTGGTCTTCCTATTGCGTTTTCCCTCGGTATTTCCGGTATCATTTGTGTTTATATGGTAGCCGGTTGGGATACCACCTATGGCTTTCTGTCAACAACTCCCTTTAATACCAGTGCGAGTTGGCTCTACGTGGTGCTGCCCCTGTTTATCCTCATGGGCATGCTCTCATATTCGGCAGGAATCAACCAGGACGCCTTTACAATAGCNAATTATTGGCTTGGGAGAATTAAAGGTGGNCTGGCAATGGCCACGATTGGGGCCTGTAGTGTTTTCGGGGCCACCTCNGGCTCGAGTATTGCAGCAGCCGCGACCATGGGCAAACTAGCGATACCTCAAATGCGCCGTTATAGGTACAGTATGGAGCTTGCCGCAGGCTGCGTAGCCGGAGGCGGAACGCTTTCAGTGATGATACCCCCCAGCGGTATACTTGTTATATATGGAATTATAACCGAGGAATCAATCGGTAGACTCCTTATCGCTGGTCTTTTACCGGGGTTGCTTTCTGCGCTCATATATATGCTGGGAATATATGTATTGTGTAGTATCAGGCCCAACATAGCCCCATCCACTGACATTAGGGTCAGTTGGAAAGCTCGTCTTGCTTCCCTGAAAAATGGCTACGGTGCCGTTCTTATATTCGGTGTGGTGATGGGGGGGATTTATACTGGCATTTTTACCCCAACAGAAGCCGGCGCCTTCGGAGCGGCCGTGGCTTTCGTACTGCTTTTGATGAAATCTAAAAAACGTTTTCGTTCACTCACTGAGGGGTTAACAGAGACCGCAAAGGTTACCTGTATGTTTTTCACTATTGTAATATGCGCCCACTTCTTCACTCTGGGACTCACGGTATCCGGAATTCCCAAAGCACTCGTGACCTACCTAATAGGCCTGAATATGCACCCCAAGCTCATATTAATAGTACTCCTATTCGTATACCTTCCACTGGGCATGTTTCTTGATACGGTTTCCCTGTTGTTTTTGACACTACCCATAATGTTTCCGGTGGTGAAGGCCATGGGGTTCAGCGGTATTTGGTTTGGAATATTGGTAACTAAGCTCATCGAGGTATCTCTCATTACACCCCCCTTGGGGCTCAATGTATATGTCATTAAAGGTATATTACCAGAGGTGGATACAGCCACAATCTTTAAAGGATGTATCCCATTCCTGATCATGGACATCTTAACGCTTATGATCCTGTTCTTGTTTCCGCAGATTGTTCTGTGGCTGCCATCCACAATGCGTTAAGGTAGATATTCAAAGGAGGTGAAAAGGTGAAAAGGGCAATGATGATGAATTCCAAGGACAATGTGGCTACTGCCTTGGAGAACCTGGAGGCAGGAGTCGTAGCGAGTGTGATTTTTCCATCACAGGAAGTGATCAGAGAGGTCACGACCAAGCAAGCCATACCATTTGGACACAAAATTGCCATGATGGTTATTAAAAAAGGGGATAAGGTCATCAAGTATGGCGAGGTGATTGGTACCGCCTCCCAGAATATTGAACTTGGTGAATATGTCCACATACATAATGTGAAGAGTAACCGTATGCAAATGCCCGATGTATGGTACCGAAAGGAGGAATAACAGATGAAATTCAAAGGATATGAGAGGCCGGATGGCTCAGTTGGAGTGCGAAACATTATCTTGGTCATGGCCGTAGCAGATTGTAGCGAACCGGTAGCCAGAATGATTGCCGACGGAATAGATGGAGCAGTGGCCATTACGCAGCACTACGGATGTATTTCAGGCGAAATGGTAGCCAATACCCTTATCGGTGTAGGGGAAAATCAGAATGTTGGAGCGGTCTTGTTGGTTGAGATGGGCTGTGAGGGTATGCCGGCACATGCATTGGGAAAGATCATCAAAAAGACTGGGAAACCAGTAGACTGGATTTCCGTTCAGGAATTAGGGGGAACGCGCAATGCTGTGACCAGAGGCAAACAAATTGTTACGTCCATGTCCAAAGAGGTTCTGGGACTGGAACGAAAGGAATTTGATGTGAGCAGATTGGTCGTAGGTGTAAAGTGTGGTGGCTCGGACACCAGCAGCGGCCTGGCAGGTAATCCAGCAGTTGGTGACTTCGTTGATAAATTAGTAGATGCCGGCGGTGCAGCGATAATGAGTGAACCTATAGAGGCCGTAGGTGCTGAGGAGCCACTAGCCAGGAGGGCTCGCAATGAAGAGGTAAGAAAAAAGATCTATAAGATGATAAGCGATGAGGAGAAACGGTGGTCGGTTCCTGGCGCTCAGATGGAGTTTATGTGCAAAGGTAATGTGGATGGGGGCCTGATAACTATCGAAGAAAAGTCACTGGGGGCTATTCATAAAAGTGGCAGCAGACCCATTATGGATGTCCTAGAAAACACCGATCGCTTGTTGGAAAAGGTCCCTGAGGGAGGAGGGTTTTTCCTCCAGGATGGCACTCATTTGGAACCTATGACTATGTCCTTTATGGCAGCGGCCGGGGCCCAGATAGTGATCTTCGTCACTGGCTGTGGCGCCACCTTCGGTCATGCCATTGTGCCAATTATCAAGGTTACTGGAAACCCTGAAACCTACCGGAGAATGTCGCAGGATATCGATATTAATGCAGGCACAATTATGAACGGTGAGGAGTCTATTGACTCGGTTGGCCAACGAGTCTTCAATGAGGTATTAGAGGTGGCATCTGGAAAACCCACTTTGGGCGAAACCTTTGGCTACCACAATTTTTCGGTGTTCCGGCGCGACCCCCGGTTGGAGGTTCTCTTGAAGATATCGCGGTAATGGAATCGGTCAAAGGAGCGATGCACGCTTGATGCAGTGCTACGTTTTCGAGATTCCTGCAAACTTTTCACCTTCCACATCGTGAGTGGATATTTCGGCACACCACATGGTATTTGCATTCCCACACAGCATGTGATAATTTTTAAGATCACGCATTGAATATCTCCTCTCGATGTTTAGGGTTACCCTCCTATACGCTAAGGAGGTATGCTTGATTAGAGAATCTTGATCACCACCTGAGCCACAAGGCAGCGCTTAGAGCATCCCGCAGGTTTTAAGGTGTTAATTCAATTAGTGGAAAAAGAGCAAAAATATAATAATTTCACCATGGTAAAGAACAGCCATGAGGCGGTGCTTTGGAGAGAAGGAATTTTCTTGACAAAAAGAAGTGCTGGATATAAAAGCAAATTTTAATTATTTGACGGTACTTGTAATCCTTGATTATTCATTGCAGCTGTTAGGGTAAATGAAAATCGATTTGACAAATATCCCTTCAGAGGGTAAAGAAATAGACTTTATGCTTACACCAGATTGGTGGAGACCGGATCTTGATGAGGATCGGATTTTGGGGCTTGAAAGCCCCCTTTCTGTCAAGATTCGGATTTATCTAGCTGGGAGAAAGATCGTAGTAGAAGGTTCTTTATCTACCGGATTACTTTTGAGATGTGACAGATGTCTTGAACCCTATAGCTGGGATTTATCAAAAGATTTCAGGATATATTTGTCAATCTCTCCATTTGAAGGAGACCTAGAGGTTGAACTATCACAGGATGACCTTGGTCTCGATTTCATTGAGGGTGGCCTTTTGGACTCTGATCAGATAATAAAAGAGCAGCTCATTCTTAATGTGCCCATGAAGACGCTTTGCACAACGGGGTGCAAAGGACTTTGCCCTATCTGTGGGTGTAATTTGAATATCACAGGGTGTTCATGTTCATCAGGATATGAAACATCTCTTGATCAAAAATAGTGAGGAAATCCAATTATGCCTGTGCCTAAGAGGAAAAAATCAAGATCAAAAAGGGATATGAGGAGATCCCATCATCACCTGAAACTGCCCAACATCTCATTTTGTCCTCAATGTCATGAACCCATCCTTCCCCATCATGCATGCATGAAGTGTGGCACCTATAAGGGTAAAACAGTGATCAAAAAGGAAGAGGGTTAGTTTGAATATAGCTGTAGATGCAATGGGAGGAGACCATGCCCCTGGGGTGATCGTTCAAGGTTCCCTTTGGGAACACGCTGAATCAGGGGTGGGCATTACCTTGGTAGGGGACCAGAGCCGCATTCGTAAAGAGCTCGGTGAGAGAGGAGATATAGGTAACGGCATCCGGATTCATCACTGCTCCCAGATGGTCGCCATGGATGAATCACCGCTAAAGGTTCTGCGACAGAAGAAGGATGCCTCTATCATGGTAGCATTTGATCTTGTAAAAAGAGGCAAGGCTGAAGCAGTGGTCAGTGCCGGAAATTCTGGGGCGACCGTAGGGGCTGCTGTCCTTTCTCTTGGAAGGATAAAAGGAGTTGAACGGCCAGCCTTGGCTGGGATCTTTCCTGGTGCAAAGGGAAATGTTGTCTTGATTGATGTGGGAGCCAATGTTGACACTAAGCCCAAGCAGCTATTTGAATTTGGGATTATGGGTGATATCTTTGCCCGCTCACTGCTACATATGGATAACCCAAAGGTTGGGTTATTGAATATAGGGCAAGAGGGGAGTAAGGGTAATGAACAGGTTAAGATAGCCCACGATCTGTTTACAAAAGGGCCGTTTAATTTTGTTGGGAATGTTGAAGGAAGGGATATATTCTCCGGTGATATAGAGGTAATCGTGAGCGATGGATTTGTAGGCAATGTAGCACTTAAATTGAGTGAGGGAATGGCCGAGACTGTGGGTATCATGTTTGAAAGAGAGATGTCTCGGGGCCTTATCTCTAAGCTTGGTTTCTGGCTTGGTAGAAGGGCNTTTGAGAATTTTAAAAGGAATCTTGATTATGCAGAGNATGGTGGAGCCCTTCTGTTAGGGATTANGGGTGTTGGAATTATATGCCACGGCAGTTCTTCCCCTAAGGCTATAAAGAATGCGATTAGGANAGCTACAGAGTTTGTCAATAACCATGTACAAGAGCGGCTGGAGGAAGGGCTGNCCAGATTTCAACTGAAGGCCTCTGACGAAAATGCTGCCACGTAGCTAGATGAGGGAAAATTGNCTGAATCAAAAAGGATAGTGGTTATAACCGGGGGTTCCAGAGGAATTGGCAGGGCAGTTTGTCTCAGGTTTGCGAGAGAAGATGCAAGAATTATATTTGTGCACTATGACCCTGATGACCTTAAAGCAAATGAGACATTGGAGCTTCTTAGTAAAATGGATGTGGAGGCAAAGGCAAAGAAGCTCGACATTTCTTCCTTTGGGGCTGTTGAGGAATTCTTCCAGGAGATGGTAAGCGAGTTCCAAGGTGTGGATGTATTGGTGAATAATGCCGGGATAACAAGGGATGCATTCGTGATGAGGATGTCTGATAGTCAATGGGACGAGGTACTTGCAGTTAATCTTAAAGGTGTCTTTAACTGTACTAAGGCAGCGATGAGGTCGATGATAAGAAACAGAAGCGGCAGAATAATAAATATTTCATCTGTAGTTGGACAGATTGGCAATATTGGGCAGGCCAACTATGCAGCCTCCAAGGCAGGCATATTTGGTTTTACCAAGAGTGTTGCAAGGGAATTGGCCGGGAGAGGTATTACCGTTAATGCGGTAACACCAGGTTTTATTAATACAGAGATGACAGAAAAACTTCCTGATAAGGTAAAGGAGACCTTTCTGGCCCAGATACCTATGGGTAGGATCGGCGAGCCTGATGAGGTGGCAGAAACGGTTTACTGGTTGGCTTCCCCAGGCGCAACGTATATTACAGGCCAGGTTATTCATGTAAATGGTGGTCTTTACATGTAAGGTTATTTAACAGACAATTTATGGAGGTACACATGTCGATTGAGGAGAAGATAAGGAAGATTATTTGTGATCAGCTGGAGGTTAATGAGGAAGATGTGGTTCCTGGGGCATCGTTTGTTGATGATCTCGGTGCAGACTCCCTCGATCAGGTAGAATTGATTATGGCCATGGAAGAGGAATTTGATATCTCTATATCGGACGAGGAGGCTGAAAAGATTGCCACCGTTCAGGACGCTATTGAATACGTTGAACAGAATATGGGGTAAGCCCCCATTTAGATAATTAAGGAGAATATTGGATGGCCAGGAAAGTTGTGGTTACAGGCTTAGGAATGGTTACGCCCCTCGGTATTGGAGTGGAGGAAAACTGGGAGGCTGTCTCAAAAGGCAAATCCGGGATCGGGCCTATTACCAGGTTTGATGCCTCTTCATTTCCTTGCCAGATTGCTGGTGAGGTCAAGGGTTTTAGGTCTGAGGATTTTCTTGCCTCAAAGGATGTCAAGCATCTTGATATCTTCATTCACTATGCCATAGCATCAGCTCGCATGGCCATTGAAGATTCGGGGCTCAAGATAACACCCAAAAACAATCATCTGGTAGGGTGTGTGACAGGCTCTGGTATGGGTGGATTGAACACCATTGAGACCTATCATAAAATTCTTCTAGAAAAGGGGCCAAGAAGGATAAGCCCTTTTTTTATTCCTGGTATAATTGCCAATATGGCCCCAGGCCAGATATCTATCGAGTTCGGGGCCATGGGCCCAAATATATCGATAGAAACAGCGTGTGCCGCCAGCTCCCACGCCATTGGTGAATCATCTAAGATAATTCAGCGGGGAGCAGCTGAGGTGATGATAACTGGTGGGACTGAGGCGGTTTTAACCCCTCTGGCGTTAGGAGGTTTTACCTCTATGAAGTCCCTTTCAACAAGAAATAATCAACCAGAGAAGGCATCAAGACCCTTTGATAGAGAAAGGGATGGTTTTATAATGTCAGAGGGTGGTGGTATTATTATCCTGGAAGAATTGGATCACGCACTTGAGAGGGGTGCGGGTATCTATGCTGAAATAATTGGCTATGGCATGTCCTCGGATGCCTATCATATAGTTGCCCCGGATCCCGATGGAATAGGGGCAAGCCTATGTATTAAGGCGGCACTGAAAGATGCAGGATTAGCTCCTGCGGATATTGATTGCATAAATGCACATGGAACGAGTACAAAATTGAATGATATCTCAGAGACAAAGGGCATAAAATCCGTTTTTGGTGATCATGCTTTTAAGATTGCCGTAAGCGCTACCAAATCGATGACAGGCCATCTTTTAGGAGGTGCTGGGGTGACAGAGGCAATATATTCGATTCTCACCATAAAGAATGGCCTTATTCCCCCAACTATCAATTATGAATTTCCTGATCCTGAATGCGATCTTGACTATGTCCCAAACAAGGTCAGAAAGGCACGGGTGACAACCGTGCTATCCAATTCTTTTGGATTTGGTGGCACTAATAGCGCTTTGATTTTCAAAGAATATGTACCGTAATTCAGGAAAATGACAAACTCCAAAGTTCAAATTCACATGATACAGTGCCTCTGTTTTTAAGAGGCTTTCGGTATTTGTCATGTGGGCTTTATTTGTGATTTGGATTTTGTCATTTGAGATTTTACTATGAATATAATCATTGGATCGGATCACGGTGGATTTGATTTAAAAGAGGAGATAAGGAGATTTTTGTCCGAAAAAGGCGACTGTAGTGTCAAAGACATAGGGACATTCAATCATGACCCAGTTGACTACCCAATCATCGCCCACGAGGTAGCAAGAAGCATTTCTGAGAACAAGTTTAACAGGGGGATATTAATATGTGGTTCAGGGGTCGGCATGTCAATAGTGGCGAATCGACAAAGAAGTGTCAGGGCTGCCCTTTGCCACAATCTCTATACAGTCAGGCTTAGCAGAAAACACAATGATGCCAATATACTTGTCCTCGGAGGCAGGGTTCTCGGTCTTGGTCTGGCATTAGAGATGGTAGATCTTTTTTTGAGTACCGATTTTGAGGGAGGTCGGCATCAAAGGAGGTTGGAGGAGATTGATATCGCCTAGTCCACCGGACTAAAATGGGCTGGAAACTGGTAATCCTTATGTCCTGCGTGATCTTACCAGGGCTGATTTGACCGGGCTCGATGCAGAGAATCCCTTAGGGCACGCAGGTGAACAATATACCTTTTGACAAAAGAGGGCCAAAGGTGAGAAGTGGTATCAGACTGGGTACACCCGCCCTAACCGCAGTCCATTCTCTTTGCCATCAGGTTCCCCTCTATTAGTGTTTGTTGAGTTACCTGGGTTTTTGTGTTTGTCTGCCCTGTGGAGTAAGGTTTTCATGTCATAGGGGAGGACTCAAAAACTTGTTAGCTTTAACTTGCTCCATTGTGGGTACATCTTTTAGTCCACAGGGTGAATGTTAAAATCCTATGAACTCAATAAACCCGACACATGCAACGAACTACAAAAATTTCGGGGGATTCATTGCCGAGACCTTCCTGGCCAGAATATTTCATGTCCATTGCAAAGCTGGTATCCACAAGGTCAACCTGTCTGAGGAGGAAGGTTGGCGCGGTGTTGGTGAAAGATAAGAGGATCCTGGCCACCGGTTATAATGGTGCGCCAACTGGTATAAGGCACTGTGAGGAGACTGGCTGCCTGAGGGAGAGGCTAAAGGTAAAACATGGTGAAAGGCACGAGCTCTGCCGTGGCCTTCATGCCGAACAGAATGTTATTATACAGGCGGCCTATTATGGAGTAATCACCAAGGGAACAAGCCTTTACTCTACCCATATGCCATGCGTCATTTGTTCAAAGATGCTGATTAATGCAGGGATAGAGAGGATCTTTTTTTTGGATGGTTACCCAGATCCTCTGGCAGATGAGATACTGTCCGAGGCAAATATAGAACTAGTGAGGTTAACGATATGAAGTGTCCATTTTGTGGGGAAATAAGGAATAAGGTCATTGATTCCAGGCTCAGCAAAGATGGCAGGACGATAAGGAGAAGAAGAGAGTGCCTCAATTGTGAAAAGCGTTTTACCACCTATGAAAAGGTTGAGGCAGTGTTACCTATGGTGGTAAAAAAGGACGGGAGGAGAGAGCCTTTCAGTCATGAAAAGATCAGGTCCGGGATTCAGAAGGCCTGTCAGAAAAGGCCAATAAGCACCAATACGATTGATGATTTTGTTGATTCCCTGGGCCAGCTCTTTCAGGAAGGTGGCCATAGGGAGATAAACAGTTCTGATATAGGTGAAAGGGTGATTGAGAGGCTTAAAGAATGGGATGATGTGGCCTATGTCAGGTTCGCCTCTGTCTATCGGCAATTTAAGGATATAAATGAATTCATGACCGAATTGAAAGAGCTTCTCGATGAAAGAAGAGGAGAAGATAAATCCTAATAGCAAAAAATCTTCTCCCAGAAAAGCACAGATTCGATTATGAAGAGACCAATGGATAGTGATGAAAGGTATATGAAACAGGTGCTCCAGCTGGCAAGAAGAGGTCTTGGCTCAACCTCTCCAAATCCTGTAGTAGGGGCCCTTGTAGTCAAGAATGGCACTATTATTGGCGCAGGGTATCATAAAAAGGCCGGGGCCCCCCATGCCGAGATAGTGGCCCTGTCTATGGCAGGCGAAAGGGCAAAGGGGTCCACCCTGTACGTTAATCTGGAGCCCTGTAACCACTATGGCAGAACCCCACCATGCACAAAGGCGATATTAGAAAATGGCCTCAGAAGGGTTGTGGTGGGCATGGCCGATCCTAATGCAGATGTTGCTGGTGGCGGATGTGAGTTTCTTCGCGCGAAAGGTGTAGAGGTGAAATGTGGGACACTGGAAGAGGAGTGCACCAGATTAAACGAGGTCTATATAAAGTATGTCACAGAGGCTAAACCCTTTGTCATTGTGAAGGGGGCCCTTACCCTTGATGGGTGGATAGCTACACAGACGGGAAATTCAAAGTGGATCACCAATGAAAAGTCAAGGAGATTTGTTCACCTCTTAAGAAAAAGGGTGGATGCTATTATGGTTGGGGTGGAAACTATTATAGCCGATGATCCTCTATTAACACCCTATCTGACAAGAAGATCAGCGCCGGATCCTGTCAAGGTGATAGCAGATACCAATTTAAGGGTTCCTCTAAATAGCAGAGTGTTTGATGCACGAACATCAGCCTTGACCATAATAGCTACAGGGGGTAATATAAGCGATAGAAAGAGAAAGAGGTTAGAAGGGCTCGGGGCCAGGGTTATCAGCTGCCAGATGAGAGGTGGGCGGATTGATCTCTCCGACCTGCTGGATAAGCTGGCAGAGATGTCAATAAGCTCTGTTTTGGTGGAGGGTGGAGGAACTCTATTCGGTTCAATCATAAGGGAGGGGCTTGTTGATAAATTCTACATATTCCTTGCCCCTAAGATCTTGGGTGGCGATAATGGTGTACCATTCACCAAAGGGCCTGGATGTGATACAATAGAAAGGTGCTTGACCTTACGGGTTCTGACGGTAAGGAGATTTGATGATGATATCATGATCGAGGCCTATCCTCGGAGGTGATTGTGTTTATTGGGTTCACGATAGGCACATTAGTTCACTTGAAATTTTAGGCACTTGAAATGTTTACAGGTATTGTTGAAGGGATTGGAGAGGTAAAAAACATCCGGAGGTTAGGTTCAGAGGTCACCTATATCATAAGGGTCCCTGCCTTTTTTTCTGATTGCCATCCAGGGGATAGCCTTGCAGCTGATGGCGTCTGCTTGACTATAACCATGGTAAAAGGAGACCTGTTTACGCTGGATATTTCACCTGAGACCCTAAAGAGAAGCACATTGGGCAAAATAAAACAAGGTGAGATGGTAAATCTTGAACGGGCACTTAGATTGTCTGACCGATTAGGCGGACACCTTGTGAGCGGGCATGTGGATGGTACAGGTATAATTGAAAGAATTGCGAAGTTGCAAAGATCATGGACTATTCAAATTGGTATTGATCAGTCCTTAAGCAGGTATTTGATAGAGAAGGGCTCCATTGCCGTAGATGGAATTAGTCTAACCATCAACAGATGTATGGGAGCCTCCTTTGATATAACCATTATACCCCAAACGGCTCGCGTAACTACCATCTTAAGGAAAGGTGTTGGCAGCACGGTAAATATCGAGATAGACATGGTTTCCAAGTATATAGAGAGATTGGTTTCCAATGACAGATTGGCCATATCCAGAGAAACATCATCAAGGATTGATAGAGATATGTTGATCAGGTATGGTTTTGGAGGAGGTAATGGGGATTTCTGATATAGAGGGTGCACTGGAGGATTTAAGGCAGGGCAAGATGATTATCCTCGTGGATGATGAAGACCGGGAGAACGAGGGTGATTTGACCATGGCTGCTGAGAAGGTCACCCCCGAGGCCATTAACTTTATGGCCAAATATGGAAGAGGCCTGATTTGCCTATCCCTCCATCCAGATATAGTTGAAAGGCTAAATCTTCCCCTGATGGTGCAAGATAATCGGTCTCGTTTTCAGACCGCCTTTACTGTTTCTGTAGAGGCAAAGAACGGAGTAACCACCGGTATATCCGCTGCTGATAGGGCACATACCATCCTTACGGCTGTGGAAGATGATGCCTCGCCTGATGATCTGGTCCAGCCGGGACATGTGTTTCCCCTGAGGGCGAGGAGGGGAGGAGTGCTTTTCAGGGCCGGGCAGACCGAGGGTTCTGTAGATCTGGCCAGGCTCGCCGCTCTAAAGCCAGCAGGGGTTATCTGTGAGATAATGAATGAGGATGGCACAATGGCCAGAAGGCCTGACCTTGATGAATTTGCCAGCACACATGATCTTAGAGTAGTGAGCGTTGCTGAGATTATTGCCTACCGTATGAGAAATGAGTCCTTTGTCCATAGGGAGGCAGAAACGGTTTTACCAACCCCATTTGGTGAATTCAAGGCAATAGCATTTAGCAATGAGCTCGATAACAGCGAGCATCTGGCCTTGGTAAAGGGCGAGATTGATCCTGACAAAGATATTCTGGTGAGGGTTCATTCCGAATGTTTAACAGGGGATGTCTTTGGTTCTTACAGATGTGACTGTGGAGATCAATTGAAAAGGGCCCTTGAAATGATCCATCAGGAGGGACTGGGGGTTCTCATCTATTTGAGGCAGGAGGGTAGGGGAATAGGTTTTGCCAACAAGCTTAAGGCCTACGCGCTGCAGGATAAGGGCTTGGATACAGTAGAGGCAAATAGAGAGCTCGGTTTTGCGCCTGACCTGAGGGATTACGGGGTGGGGGCCCAGATTCTTGTGGCCTTGGGTGTGAGAAGGATGAGAATAATGACCAACAATCCCAAGAAAATAGTCGGCCTGGATGGGTATAGCCTGACCGTTACCGGTAGGGTACCCATTGAAGTTCCTCCAAGACCTGAAAATATGCACTATCTTTTAACCAAATGTGAAAAGCTAGGACATATCATGAAAATCAACGGTTAATGTCCATATTTACCCAAGCATCAAACTGGTTAAATCTGTCTCATTGGTTATTATAAATATCTCACCAGTGAAACCAACAAAACCATAGTCTGGAAAGCATTTGGATTGAGCAGGATTTGGAGTTTATCTATGATTGTCTGTTAAAAGGGGGTAAAGATGCCTAGGCTTATTGAGGGAGAGATTTCAGCCAAGGGGATTACATTTGCAATTATAGTGAGCCGCTTTAATGATTTTATAACCCAGCGATTACTGGATGGGGCCTTAGATGCCCTAAAAAGGCATGGGGCGTCTGATGAGCAGGTAACCATTGTTAAGGTGCCCGGTGCCTTTGAAATCCCTTCTATGGCAAGGAAAATGGCTTTGAGCGGTCAATTTGACGGTGTGATCTGTCTGGGGGCTATAATCAGGGGCGCCACCCCGCACTTTGAATACATCAGCGCTCAGGCAGCAAGAGGGATAGCCTCCGTTGCCCTTGAAAGTCAGATTCCGGTTGCATTTGGACTGATAACCAGTGATACACTAGAGCAGGCGATTGAAAGGGCTGGCACAAAGAGTGGAAATAAGGGTTGGGATGCCGCTATATCGGCTATGGAGATGGTCAATCTGTATAAAGCGCTTGATTAGGTTATCGCTTGATGTAACATGGCCCCGAGCTATATTAGAAGAACATGGGAAAGAGAAGACACTCGAGGGAGCTGGCAATAAAGGCCCTTTTTCATCTTGAGTTTTCAAAAGATGATCCTGCTGTGACCTTTGATCTAATCTGCAATAACTTTGGGGCCTCTGAAGATGTTAAGCCCTTTTCTAAGGATCTTCTCTTAGGGGTCTGTGCTCATCTCAAAGAGTTAGATACTCTGATAGGTACGGCATCAAAAAACTGGCGGCTGGAAAGGATAGCAAAGGTTGACCGCACTATTTTGAGATTAGCAGTATACGAGCTGCTATACAGGGATGATATTCCGCCGAAGGTTTCTATCAATGAAGCGGTGGATTTAGGAAAAAAATTCGGCACTGAGGAGTCAGGTGCATTTATTAACGGCATATTGGATAATATCTACAGTACTTTGATGGCCGATAAACAATCCTTAACTGTTTGACGCTTACTTAGATGCAACGTAAGTATGAGATTGGATTTAAGGCTAACCCACAGAAGTTTAGATCAACTATGGTGCCAGGCCGTGGTTGCCTTCCTATTTGAAGGTGATTCCCTCCTTACAGGATACCTTTCCAGGCTCAATGAAAAGCTCGCCGGCTCTCTAACCCAGTTGATAGATAGGCATTTCCTTACAGGAAAACGAGAGGAACTCCTGCTCATTGCCTCTCAAGAAAGGCTTAAGGCCGACAAACTGTTACTTGTTGGTTTAGGGCCGATCAACAGTTATTCATCCGAGAGCCTATCCTATGTTATGAGGAAACTATCAGCAGCGCTTGAGAGGCTTAAATTAGATGAATTTGGGATGATGGTTCCCTGGGGTGAAGAGATGAAATTAGACTACGCGGAATTGATAAAGTCTATTATAAGTAATTTAGTTGACCTCTATTTTATGAGTAAAGGGAATACGGTTGATTTTTCATTAAAGGTTATTCTTTCCATTGAGGAAAGATTTTTCTCTGACCTGCGCCCCTTAGAGCAGGAGCTCAGGATATATCTCAATCCTATTATTGATTACTCTATCCTAGTTGATAACACTACAGGTTAAATAAATGAGAAAGTATGATCCTCAGGCAATAGAGCTCAGGTGGCAATCATTCTGGGAGAAGGAGGGGTACTTTAAGGTCACCGAAGATAAGACAAAGAAAAAGTACTATTTGCTCGAGATGTATCCCTACCCCTCTGGCAAGATACATATGGGACACGTAAGGAATTATGCTATCGGAGACGTCGTTGCACGATACAAGCGGGTGAGGGGATTTAATGTCCTTCATCCTATGGGCTGGGATGCCTTTGGGATGCCAGCTGAGAATGCTGCTATCGAGAATAATACCCACCCGGCAAAATGGACATACGAGAACATAGACTATATGAGGGCCCAGTTACAGAGGATGGGGTTTAGCTATGATTGGAACAGGGAATTGGCTACCTGTAGGTCTGAATACTATTGCTGGGAGCAACTTGTCTTTCTAAAGATGTTCAAAAAAGGAATGGCCTACAAAAAGAAGACCTACGTTAACTGGTGTGAGCTCTGTCAGACAGTGTTGGCCAATGAACAGGTTGTGGATGGATGCTGCTGGAGGCATGTTGATCAGGAGGTTGTCTTGAAGGAGATGGAGAGCTGGTTTCTCAAAATCACGGACTATGCAAAGGAATTGCTTGAGTATTGCGATAAACTTCCAGGTTGGCCAGAGAAGGTCCTCACCATGCAGAGGAATTGGATAGGAGAAAGTCATGGCGCCATTATTAGGTTTCCTCTAGTTGGTTCAGATCATGGTATCGAGGTCTTTACCACCAGGCAGGACACGGTTTTTGGTGCAACCTTTCTTTGTTTTGCCCCAGAGCACCCCCTTGTCAAGGAGCTAACAAAGGGCACCCCTCGCGAAAGAGAGGTGGAAGAATTTGTTGAAAAAACCCTCAAGGTAGACACCTTCATGAGGACAGCCGATTTTACGGTCAAAGAGGGGGTATTTACCGGAAGGTATTGTCTGAATCCTGTGACAGGCGAGGAGATGCCTATGTATGTGGCCAATTTCGTCCTGTATGAGTACGGAACTGGTGCCATTATGGCGGTGCCCACCCATGATCAGAGGGACTTTGAATTTGCCAAGAAGTATGGTCTGCCCCTCAGGATCGTCATCAAACCAGAGGATAAGGAGCTGACCGAGGGTGAAATGACCGAGGCCTATGTTGATGAGGGAATCTTGGTCAACTCCGGTCCGTTTAATGGAATGGCAAATATGGAGGCCCTGGATAAGATAGCTGATTATCTGGAATCCAAGGCAATGGGGTATAAAACGGTAAATTACCGCCTGAAAGACTGGGGAATTAGCAGACAGAGGTACTGGGGTGCGCCCATACCTATTATATATTGCCCACGGTGTGGCGTGGTTCCAGTTCCTGAGGATCAGCTTCCAGTGTTGCTGCCCCTTGATCTCGATCTCAAAGAAGGAGGAAGATCACCACTTCCTTTTGAGGCCTCTTTTTATGAAACGAAATGCCCTCATTGCGGGGAGTTGGCAAGAAGGGAGACAGATACCATGGATACCTTTGTCGAATCATCATGGTACTTTGACAGATTCGCATCTCCCAGATACGAGAATGGCCCCTTTGATAAGGGAAAGGTCGCCTACTGGATGCCAGTGGATCAGTATATAGGTGGTATTGAGCATGCCATATTGCACCTCCTTTATTCCCGGTTCTACACAAAGGTCCTGAGGGAGATGGGATATCTAAAAATAGATGAGCCCTTTACCAATCTCCTGACCCAGGGGATGGTATGTAAAGAGACCTTTAGATGTCCGGAACATGGCTATCTTTTCCCTGACGAGGTAAAAGAAGGCAGATGCATTCACTGCGGTAAGGAGGCAGAGATCGGCGGCTCTGTCAAGATGTCCAAATCGACCAAGAACGTGATTGACCCCCAGAAGCTTATTGATCGCTATGGGGCAGACACCGTGAGAATGTTCTGTCTATTTGCATCCCCTCCTGAGAGGGACCTTGAGTGGAGCGATGAGGGTGTGGAGGGCGCCTGGAGATTTCTCAATAGGGCCTGGCGTCTGGTTATCGGAAATGGGGAACCCCTGTCTAATGCGAAGCCCTATGATGGTATTCGACCCCTTTCCTCTGAATTAAGAGATATCCACCGGAAGACACACCAGACCATAAAAAAAGTGACAGAAGACATAGAGGAAAGGTTCCATTTTAATACCGCCATCAGCGCGATTATGGAGCTCTTCAATACGACAAATCAGTTTATCGCTACGGGTAAGGAGATCCCTGAGGTTGCCTGGGCTGTGATAAAGGAGGCAGTGGATACCATGGTTATACTCCTGCATCCTGTTGTCCCACACATCACAGAGGAGATGTGGGAGACCCTTGGTCATGGTCAGAGCTTGGCAACTGTTTCATGGCCAACGTATAGAGAAGAAGCCCTTGAGAAAGAAAGTCGGTTAGTTGTTATTCAGGTGAACGGTAAGGTCAGGAGCAGGATAGAGGTACCTGTTTTATTGAACGAAAAGGAGATTCAGGACCAGGCCTTGCGTGATAAAAGGGTTCAGCACTTTATAGGTGACAAAGAAATAAAAAGGGTAATTGTTGTTCAGAAAAAACTGGTCAATGTGGTGGTATGATGTTGCAGGTAGAGATCTCGCACCTTGAAAGTGAGATTGGCAGCCTCTTATCTCCATTGCCCGCGACCTGGTCACCCAGATATATAGTAGCACCATGGAAAGGGTTTAATGCAAGATTTAACTCCGGAGAATGTCTCGATCTCTTTAAAGAAGGGGGTTCTCGCACCCTTTTATCTCTTTTATGGTCCAGAAGAGTTCTGGATCGAGCTTACCCTTGACAGGATCAAGAAAGACTTCATACCTGACTCAGTAAAGGCGTTTAATTTAGAGATCCTCTATGGGGGGGAGATTTCTCCTCAAGAGATACTCAACAGGGCCTACCTTTTTCCCTTTATGTCTTCCCATAGATTGATCATAGTGAGGGGGACTGACAATTTTGCCAAAGGGGAGCTTGAGGCCTTTGTTCCCTATCTGGACAGCCCGGTTGAGTCCACGTGCATCATATGGGTATCAGGCAAGGCAGATTTGAGCGGTGTTTTCTATAAAAGGTGTAAGGAACTTGGAAGGGCAGTAAATTTCAAAAAATTATCTGAGCGGCAGGTATATGGCTGGATCCAAAAGAGCTCAAAGGATTTAGGGCTGGGTATTGACAAAGATGCATGTGCCTTTTTTTACCAGATGGTTGGAAGCAACTTACGAGATCTTCATAGCGAGATATTGAAAGTTTCCCTGAGGCATCCCAATTCCCGCATAGGAATAGACCAGATAAAGGAATTAGCTACATTTAACAGACTCTTTACCGTTTTCGATCTGGTAGATTATGTTTCTAGAAAAGATGCCTCGCATGCCACAGCGGCCTTAGGCAGGCTTTTTGACACACAAGGACGGGATTCAAGTGCTGTCCTGGGGATTTTAGGGATGCTGGCCAGACAGATTAGATTAATCCTGAAGACCAAATCAGGGCTTGCAAAAGGAGGGGGAAAGCGGGCAGTGACAGAGAGATTAAGACCTCTGCCCAATTTTGTGATCGAAAAGTGTATTGCTCAGGAAAGGTTCTGGCAGGAACGTGAGCTCGAAGAGGCCTTGAACCACATATATGATACAGATGGATTAATCAGGTCTGGGGTGAGGAGCGATCTTGTTTTGGAGAGCCTGATTTTTCATCTTTGTCTGCCTTCGAACTCGTAGTAGCAAGTTTGTTTACCTGGAGGGCTAATCGGGAGATCTTGCGACCAGCAGTTTTTTTGTGTATGACACCTTTGGATTGAGTCTTCTGGAGAACGGAAATGGCCTTATTGAGGGATAGTTTTGCATCTTCAATTCTCTTGTTTGCAATGGCGAGCCTTACCTCTTTGATCACGGTTTTGGCCCTGGTTTTGTATGCCATATTCCGTAATCTTTGCGCCTTGCTTTGTATACCCCTTTTGATAGCAGACTTGTGAGTTGCCACGTTTTTACCTCCTGATATAATATATAGCGCAAAATGATTGCGCGTAAACACTAAATTCTAAACAATATCGAAATTCTAAATCCAAATGTTGAAAACTTGTTTTCTGTTTTCCAGTATGTTTTGGATTTTGACCATTCGAATTTGTTTCGCATTTAGGAATTAGTGCTTAGGATTTTTAGTACTCATATATGCAAATATCTATTTCGCTTTATATAGTCAGAGGCCAGATTAGCCTTTTTAACGGTTGTGAACAGTAAACTAATCCTTCGATTGTGTCAAGGTTTTTATGAATGAAGATGAGCTTGTTACCAGGGCGGCTGGTATAGTTGGTATCTTTACCTTTCTCAGCAGGGTCCTGGGATTAGTAAGAGACGCCCTTATTGCCAATTTTTTCGGCTCCGGTATGGCAGCAGATGCATTTTTTGTTGCCTTTCGGATCCCGAATCTCTTAAGGAGGCTCTTTGCAGAGGGTTCGTTCTCTGTGGCCTTTATCCCGGTCTTTACAGAATACTTGCAGAATAGATCAAGGCAAGAGGCCTTTTTGTTGGCAAGGGTAGTTTTAACCTTTCTGGTCCTTATTCTCACAATTGTTACGATTCTCGGCATTATCTTTTCTCCATTGATCGTAAGGGTTATCGCCCCGGGCTTCGGGGGCATGGGTGAAAAGTATGCCCTCACTGTTCTTCTGACCAGGATCATGTTTCCCTACATATTTCTGGTGAGCGTGCTTGCCCTTTTCATGGGGATCCTCAACTCTCTTAAGCATTTTGCAGCACCTGCTATGGCCCCTGTCTTTCTGAATCTATGTATGATTGCTGCCCTCGTTTTCCTGGCCCCTTACATGAAGAGCCCAACAGTGGGCCTGGCCATTGGTGTAATAGGGGGAGGGATCCTGCAATTGGCATTGCAGATCCCTTTCTTGATGGGTAAGGGCCTATCTTTTGCGCCAAAATGGAATCTAGGGCACCCCGCCATAAAGAAGATTGGTATGCTCATGCTTCCAACCATCTTTGGTTCAGCTATTTATCAAATAAATCAACTGGTAGGCACACTGTTGGCCTCCCTTCTCAGGGAGGGCAGTGTTTCATATCTCTATTATGCTGACAGACTCGTCCAATTTCCCCTTGGTGTTTTTGCCATAGCGATCAGCACAGCGGTCTTGCCATCCCTTTCAAGAGAGGCGGCAGACGGAGACCTTGTCAGGCTGAAGGAGACACTTTCCCATGCCCTGAGGCTTAGCATGTTTATTACCATGCCGGCAATGATAGGATTGATTGTCCTTAGGGAGCCAATCATCAGGCTCTTATTTCAAAGGGGTGCATTTGATTCGTTTACCACCATAATGACTGCCCAGGCCCTGCTTTATTATTCTCTGGGTCTCTGGGCATTTGCCGCACTGCGGGTCTTTGTGTCCGCATTTTACTCCCTGCAAGATACCAAAACGCCAGTTAAAGTGGCGGTGGTGGCTATGCTTGCAAATATCGTCTTTTCTCTCGCCTTAATGGGGCCTCTCAAGCACGGAGGTTTGGCCTTGGCCCTTTCTGTTGCCTCCACCTTGCAGCTCTGTATGCTTATTGTTTTATTAAGAAAGAGGCTGGAGGGCATCGACGGGAGGGTGGTAATGGGTTCAATGGCAAGGTCCTTTCTTTCCTCTCTTATTATGGGTGCCTGCATTTACTTGCTCACCTCAGAGATCTTAGCCGGTCAATCCACCCAAAGCATTTTTGGACTCACAACAGGGCTTTTGGTAACTATAGCAGCGGGAGTCATCATATATGTTATCTCAGCAAAGGTCTTGGGAAGCAAGGAGCTATCATCCCTTGTGGGGGCATTAAAGGTATCTCGGAAAAGAGAGCTTTATTGACAATCTTCGCTCAGAAATAATAGGTGCCACGCAGGACTGGGGAAACCCCAGTTAATATTTAGCTTGAAGACAAATGAAAAAAATGCCACAGTAACAGAGAAGTGGGGATGTAGCTCAGATGGGAGAGCGGTACGTTCGCAACGTACAGGTCAGGGGTTCGATTCCCCTCATCTCCACCATAACATTAAAAGATAGGGATGTGTGAATTGAAAAGAAGTGCTGAAGTTGAGCGCAAGACAAGAGAGACGGATATCCAGCTAAGGTTAAATCTGGACGGAGGAGGCCTTTCCTCCATTGATACAGGCATCCCTTTCATTGACCATATGTTTGGGTTGATGGCTGCCCATGGTTTTATGGATCTTGATGTCAGGGCAAAAGGGGACACAGAGATTGATTATCACCATACCGTTGAGGATCTGGGCATTTGTCTGGGTAAGGCCATAAATCAGGCATTAGGAGAGAGAAAGGGGATCAAGCGCTATGGTCAGGCGGCGGTTCCCATGGATGAGGCCCTGGCACAGGTGGTAATCGACATCTCAAACAGACCGTATCTTTCATACAAGGTGCCTATAAAGAAGAGCCTGACCGGGAAATTTGATGTAGGCCTTCTTAAGGAGTTCTTCAGGGCCCTGGTGAATTATGCAGGTATGACAATGCATATAAAGCTCTTATCTGGCGATGATGCCCATCACAGTGCCGAGGCAATCTTCAAGGCCTTTGCGAGGGCACTTGACCAGGCATCTCAAAGAGAAGAAAGGCTGGATGATGTCCCATCCACCAAAGGCCTTTTATAATGAATCTTTTCTATCCCTTAAAACAGCACTCAAGATTGGCCTTCCCATTTTCTCTCTGGTCTTCCTCGTAGGCTGTCACCTAAATAATGACCGGTATCAACGCAGCGAGCCTTTTCCTCGGAGGGTTGAAAATATTGTCGTGGTAGGATTTAAGGTGGCACTTTCAGAGAAAGAGGCCCCTGGTCTTTTTCGCTGTCCACTCTGCGGAGCCTTGTTCATGGCAGAGCCTGTGCCGGACAAGGTGGCAGAGGAGATGAGTGTTGATCTTTTTGACCACCTTAGCAAAGTCAAAGCGTATTCCCTTATTTCACCTGAACAGGCAAAAGGGGTATGTTCAACTATTCTTTCTCAAAACCTGACCATCGGTGTAATAGACATGTTAAAAGAGACGGGTAGATCCTTTNGCTCTGATGCAGTTTTATTCGGATACATCTACCGCTGGAGAGAAAGGATAGGAACACAATACGGCGTCACCTCACCAGCCTCCGTNGCCTTTGACCTTCATCTCTTAAGCCCTGAGAGCGGTTCTATTTTATGGAAAGGGAGTTTTAATAAAACCCAGTTATCCCTGGCAGAGAATGTGCTTGATCTTTCAACATTCATAAGGAGTAGGGGTAAATGGCTTACCGCAAGAGAGCTCGCACAGATCGGGTTGGAGAAATTGATGAAAAATTCGCCCCGAACCTTGAACAGTACTCATTTTTTCCTTGACAGGGCACAGAAAAAATGTTCATATTTTGAACGGTTTTTGATTTCACTAGAATCAGTAAAAACTTCTTTAATATCAGTATATTCTCCCCATCTGCGAGTGTAATTCAAGGGGCGGAGCTGTGACTGCGCATAACGCAAAGCGCCATGCGCTCTGCGTTATGCGCTTTGGGCCATGCCCGATCTCCTCTCACCTATCATTCCGGAAAACTCCGTTATTCAAAGAAATCCCACTGTAATCCTNCCTAAAAAAGATGGACCCACAAGACATTAGATCCCTCCAATTCCTTGAAGAGATAGACAATAACCACAGCCCAACCCAGAGGGCTCTGGCGAGAAAGTTCAATATATCCCTTGGGCTGGTAAACTCCTTTATCAAACGCCTGGCCAGGAAGGGATATGTAAAGGTCACCACCATCCCCAGAAAGCGGGTGAAGTATATACTCACGCCAAAGGGTTTCGCAGAAAAGAGCAGGCTCACCTATGAATTTATCCAGTACTCCCTGCATTTCTATAAGAAGGCCCTCAGAGATTTTCAGGAGTTAGTCGGTGAGTTTGAAACAATGGGAGTGAAAAAGGTGGTGTTCTATGGCGCAAATGATCTTGCTGAGATCGCCTCTATCTCCTTGAGAGCATCCGACATTGAGCTGATAGCTGTCGTGGACGATCTAAGAGAAGGGGAGAAATTCTTAGGTCATACAATTAGATCGGCAGCGGAATTGAGTCAACTGGAGTTTGACAGGCTTATTGTAACCACCATAGACTCCAGGGAGTCTATATTTGATAAGCTTCTGCAGAAAAAGATTCCAGGTGATAAAATCATCTTGCTTGAGTAAGGTAACTAAGGGCGCATGAAAGATCTGGTGCAATTTATCTTGACAGGACCTTGTACATGTTGCGGATCTCCCTGTCTATAAGGATGGAAGATGAGAGTTCTGGTAATCGGTGCGAATGGCCAGCTTGGATGGGAACTGTGCAGGAGGGGAGGGGAGCAGGGTTTTGATATTGTAGCGTTGGATCTTCCAGGGTTTGATATTACCGATCTTTCGGGAGTAAAAAAAGGACTAAATCAGGCTGGCGCCTCTTTGGTTATTAATGCAGCAGCCTATACAGCAGTTGATCAGGCAGAATCAGAGCCGGAACTTGCTTTTGCAGTCAACCAAGACGGTCCAGCCCACCTGGCCTCCTCCTGCGCAGAGGTTGGAATTCCCCTTATTCATATGTCTACGGACTATGTCTTTGATGGTAGTAAGAAAGGACCGTATTTAGAAACAGATCCTGTGTCTCCCCTGGGGCTTTACGGCAAAAGCAAGGCGGCGGGCGAGACAGAGGTAAGGGAGCATTTACAAGAGCACATTATCTTGCGCACTGCCTGGCTCTATGGCGCCCGTGGTAACAATTTTGTCAAGACCATGCTCCGCTTGGGCAGAAACAAGGAGGTATTAAGAGTGGTGGCAGATCAATACGGCTGCCCTACCTATGCGGCTGATCTCGCAGAGGCTATCTTGGGGATTGCAGCACAGATTGGTGAAGGATATGATGTTATGTGGGGAACCTATCACTATTGTGGGAAGGGCGTGACCACCTGGCATGGGTTTGCAGAGAAGATTTTTGATTTGGCAAAAAAGCACGACACGTTTATGGTGAGAAAGGTGATGCCTGTTACCACGGCAGAATATCCGACTCCAGCAAAAAGGCCTAAAAATTCAGTTTTGGGTTGCTCTTTGATCACAAAACATTTTGGCATTAGTCCCAGACCCTGGCGTGCGAGTTTGACCGATATGATCAATCTAATGCTAAAAACTGGAGAGATTAGATAGCTCAGAGCCAATGTTTTAATGGAGTTACACTAACCCTTTTCCACGGTAATTAGACAAGAAAGAAAAAGCATATAGCCCCAGTCCCCGGAATGGAATGAAATGGCGACAATTTCATTTTTCTTGTAGTAAACGGGGTGGGGAAGAAGGCAAGAAAACTATTAAATCTTGTTGACAAGATAGAAGCGAGTTCTCTAACATGAAATAGCAAAATAAACAATAAACAAGGGAGGAAAAAATGAGAAAGAGGCTTTTGAGGATAATTACATGTGTGGTGGCGGTCAGTATTTTAATGGTGCCAGTCTATCTGATAGCTGAAGAAAAAATTAACTTAAATACCGCCACGTTAGAAGAACTAATGAAACTAGAAAGGATAGGTCCAGTCTATGCCCAGAGGATTATTGATCACAGGGAGAAGTATGGGCCATTTGAAAGGATAGAAGATTTAATGAAGGTCAAAGGGATTGGCCAAAAGACCTTTGCTGCAAATAAGGATATCCTAACAGTAGAATAATCTGGTCTGTGAAACTAGCAGAACCCTGACTCGTAAAGAAGATTACGCATTCTGTGCTTAGACACTCATGGGTTTCTCTCGCCCGCTCCTTTTTGACGCCTGAGCGAGCAGGGCTTACAGAGATAAGGAGTTTGTCCTGCTGAATAGTTTCGCTGGAGACGAAAGGGGGGAGTCTCTGTCACTATATATCACCGAGTTTGTCAAAGTGTGCATAGAGTGAACCCATTATTACATCCTTCCATTTTTCCCTTATTCCAATGGTAACTGTTTGTTACGCGTAGATCATCTCCGCTTTGATTGAGGCCTCAGATCCCAATGGTTTTGGCTGTATCTTCCGCTTTTCATCTTGCCATACTTTAGAGCTCCCTTTTCTGGTATCTTGTCGAATCGTACCGTTCGATACTGAGGCCTGTCAGGCATCCTTCCCTTGATTGTGTACTGTGAAAATAATGCAACTGGAGTCGCATGTAACCAAGGAAAGAGGCTCTAAAGCTGCCCAAGATCTTTTCGGTAGCACTATGGCCTGGAGCATAAGTCTATTTTCCATGATTTGGTTGGAGCTAACACAAATGCAATGGATGAGCTGATAAATCGAAATCTACTCGTTCGCAATACAATCTGGAACCTCATCGGCCACTTAATACCACTGATTGTAGCGATTTTTGCGATACCACCGCTAATTAGGATTTTAGGTACAGATCGATTTGGGGTGTTGGCCCTGGCCTGGGTGGTGATCGGATATTTCAGCCTCTTTGACCTTGGACTTGGGCGAGCGCTGACACAATTAGTCGCCAGAAGATTGGGTGCGGGGCAAGAAAAAGAAATACCCCCTTTCGCCTGGACAGGCCTCATCCTTGTTCTGATTTTGGGCTTGATTGGGACACTGATCCTAGGGTTATCCTCCCCATGGCTGGTGCAAGATGCACTCAATATTCCCAAGGAATTACAGCCTGAATCGCTGAATGTCTTTTGCCTTCTTGCCCTCGCTATCCCTGTGGTGACAATCACCGCCGGACTCCGCGGGCTCTTGGAGGCATACCAGCGTTTCGACCTCATCAACCTCATTCGTATTCCCCTGGGAATCTTTACCTTTCTGGGCCCGTTTTTGGTCTTGCCCTTTTCACACAGTCTGCTTCCAGTGGTAGCCATCCTGGTGGCGGGGCGATTGGTCGCATGGGCGACCTATCTCCTGCTTTGCATTCGAGTTATGTCTTTAGTGAGAGGGGGCATAGGTCTTCAGCTCAACGTATTGAGGCAATTAATTTTCTTTGGCAGCTGGATGACAGTATCAAATGTTGTTGGACCGATCATGGTATATTTGGACCGATTTTTGATTGGTGCATTGCTATCCGTTGCAGCAGTCACCTTTTATGCTACGCCCTATGAGGTAGTGACTAAGCTATTAATAATCCCGGGGGCACTGGCCGGCGTCTTATTTCCTGCCTTCTCCACGAGTTCTATACAAGATCCAAGTCGCACAGCGGTGCTCTTTGGGCGTGGGATAAAATATGTCTTCTTATGCCTTTTTCCGATTTGCCTTCTCATTATAACATTTGCATCAGAGGGGCTTGACCTATGGCTGGGTCAGGAGTTCGTGGACAAGAGCACCCATGTATTACAATGGCTGGCTTTAGGCGTTTTTCTTAACAGCTTGGCCCACATTGCCTTCGCATTTATTCAAGGTGTTGGTCGGCCTGAGCTCACTGCCAAACTGCACCTTATAGAATTACCGCTTTACTTGCTGCTTGTTTGGTACTTGATCGGGGCCTATGGCATCGAAGGGGCTGCGATCGCCTGGGCGTTACGAATAGGGATTGATGCGATATTTTTGTTTGGAATAGCACAGCACTTGTTGCCAACTAAGATCTCAATCGGCATGCGTAAGGTCTTGGCAATGGTTGGAGCCCTGATTATCTTTGGCCTGGGGAGCATGCAGATAAGCCTTTTGATCAAAGCAGCCTTTATTGTAGCGGCTTTTACCGCGTTTATTTTCACCGCATGGTTCTTTGTCTTGGCGCCAGATGAGCGAGTGATGATAGGCAATCGATTCAGGGCTGCTCAAGCATCCATGTGCATAAAAAAGTGAAGAGATGATAAGAGGACTGAATGTTGATGAGATCCGAACATATCCTTGCCCAGACTGCTATATATGCGGAACACAAGGTAAAGACCTTTACGGAGACCTGAGGGATAGGCTATTTGGCGCCCCGGGGGAGTGGAATTTCAAGAAGTGCCCTAACCCTGGGTGTGGGTTGTTGTGGCTTGACCCGATGCCGGTGGAAGAATCAATGAGCTTGGCTTATAGAAATTACTATACT